>Ga0224505_10001170_pt1 | contig 16917 bp, 16 predicted proteins | sample SF_Jan12_sed_USG_FD_169102 | JGI IMG/M metagenome (GOLD analysis project Ga0224505, IMG submission 169102) | Sediment microbial communities from San Francisco Bay, California, United States - SF_Jan12_sed_USGS_4_1 | ecosystem: Environmental > Aquatic > Marine > Sediment | place: USA: California... | reverse complement strand
GGCCGTCACAGCCTCGCCCGACTTGGTCCAAATCGCTGCGTAGCGAACATCGTTGCTGACCACGTATGAATCCACATGGTCCAATGAAAATCCCTTCGCACCGTACTCATCGAAATGTTCCTGATAGGTGGCGCTTGTCATGTTGTGATGACTCACCCATCCAATTCCGTCTTCGTTTGTCCGGAAAATGACATTGAAGTGGACCTTCCCGTTCTCGGTGTACCCATCGATCCATTCGAGTCGGTACCCTGCTTGAACCGCCTCATCGAAGACCTGTTGATACGCGTTTGTTGGTACTCCATGGCGCGTATCTTCACAGGAACAACCGGACTTACCCTGATCCCACAGATTGAAGGTTCCGGGCACATTGGAAGCCGGTACTGCTTTGACGATTTGGTCTGAAAGATTCTTCAAATCACCACTGCCTAGGCCATTTCCTGTCCGTATATTGGCGGCAATGGCAACGTGAACCTCGCTCAGATCCGCCCCAGAATTTGAAACATAGCCCTTGGGAAACATCGCCACGTAGGCGATTCCAGAGCCATCACCCCCGTGCGCAAGCTTGCCTTTCGCATCCTTCCCCCAGCCCATGCTATCGAGCTCCGCCACCGTGTGCTTCGTATCGAGCGCGACCGTTACACGAACAAGGCTCTCAGCAGAACTCATAAACCCACCCGCAGCCAAACCTAAGAGGTTTTCTTCAAACGGAAATACGTCCAGCTTCCCGTCCCTGATGAGGTGCTCATGTGCGTCACAGGAATCCGGCGCTGTTCTTTCCGGGCGAATCGCATGGTGCAGCCTCATAGGTTTCAGATACTCCTCCCGGACATAGTCATAGTACGATTTGCCGGACATCTTCGGAATGAGTAATGTCCACAGGCCAAACCCGTGATTCGAGTACGTACGATCTGTCCCTAATTGTTCCAAGAGTTCCTTTGATGGAGTTGTGTCAGGCTCATAGATAGGCCTGGTACGCAAGAAGTGCCGATGGGCCTGTTCATAGGTTAGCTCGGCTTCTGACACACCGAACATCTTGGCCGCACCTTTACTATCTCCACTTCCAATAAACCCAGCCTTGTGATCCAGCAGGTTCTGGACGGTGATTTTTTCGTACCATCCCTTCCACTTGGCAGCATCAGGCTTATTTTGCGCAATGCCGTTTTTAATGCCGATATCGATGTCGGCATCAAACTTCCCTCCAAAAAGTCCCTTCGGGCCATAGAGTGTCGTTGATGTGGGATCGAGATGCTTAGATTTCATCAACTGGATGCCGGCCGGTCCGGTGACGATCGCCTTCGTTACACTGCCAATTGAACTGCGCATGCACGGCTTCATCGGCAACTTCCTCGTTCCATCTACGAGTGCAAAGCCGTAGCCTTTCGATAGAATGAGCCGTCCCGCCTTCGTCACGGCAACGGTCATGCCAGGCAACTGCTTTTCGTCCATGAATGCCTCAACGAATCCATCCACCTTGTCTTCAAGTTGATCCCAAGCGGTACCACTGGATACGACGGCCATTGTCGGCATGATCGACCTCCTTTGTGTAAAGGTATGAATAATGGAAAAGTTGTGCCCCATACGTGGACAAAAGCCAGATGTCCGTCGCTGTCTGACGACGTCCATCATCTAAACGAGATTCTCGTCTTCGAATTGAACCCCGTGGTTGGCTGACCGGCATCGCAGCGTGATCCATCGAGTGGGCTAATCCCCAAGGTTCTTACTGAGCTACTCACCTATCTTTCAGGGGATTGCTTTGTCGGTTCTCCTGTTTACGATGTCCTCCGCACACAGGTGCAATACTTATACCTTGGCTTCACATGCACGAGTTCGGAGGAGGCGAACTTGATACAGAAAAGGAGGAGTCGCATACGGAGTCCTGTAGGCAAGGATTCCTAATGCAGATGTTTGAATGCAAAGGCGTGATTCACTTGGAGGTATCGCTTGCGGGACGCAAAGTGTGGACAGCGTGGCAGCCGTAACCGAGCATGTTCGGAAATGTCTTCCATTGAGTTCACGTCGAGACTCCATTACTTCCGAGAGAATCTGATCGGATACACCTGGTGTATCTCATCCGATTCACCAGGATAGGACCTCCTCTCCGAAGGCAGTCGTTCTACACAGTAGAATTCGTCCAATGCGCGCAGATCTATCGTGGCGTGATCTTTGCCAATGAGTTCGGTGACGAATGCGAAGTATAGGGAGTGGCATAACATGGAATCCTTTTTGCGATGCAAAGCAAGGGTAAATGAGCTGCCGATTGCAAACCAGCCACCCATATTAATGGTGCGGCTGTCGTGGCCTTGTCTAGAAATGCGAAGGCGGAGTTGCCACTAACGAGGAAGTGTGTCATCAGCGGATCAACGCTTAATCAAAAACGCAGAGCACGAAGGCATCAACCGTGAATTGTCTCAAGGATTTTGAGCAAGAGAGCAATTTTCTCAAGCTTCTCTACAACGACCTATTGATAAGGGCAGTGGCGTTGAAGGATGGTCTCGCAAAAGGTGCAAGAGTTTGCTAAGCGGCGCGGCGAATCATTCACGCTAGGGCGATGGCCCCACAGGTGAGCGGATCGAGCCTCCTGCAGGAGTGATCAGATGAGACGGGGTGCGGGATGAAGAAATCATTGATGCAACTGATCCGAGCCCAATTTTTAAGAGCTAAAAGCCCGTCTCCAAGCACCAGGCTGTCACGTACCGTTTGCTTGAAGTTGGCATAGCAATAGTAAGAGGTAACTTTCAGCATACAAGGAGGACATCATGACATCGTCACTGAGTCGATACGCGTGTGTCGTTGCTATTGGTATGATTGCGGTCGCGGCCGCTTCTGGCCTAAATGCGGAGACGCGCGGGCTTGAAAAAGTAACCGCTGCGGCCCAAATGAATCGAGCGGCCGCGACGCTGCAGACGTCGCGGGGCTACTACCGCGTGCCCTACGCCGATGGCACGAAGGTCAAGATCAATCGCGATCACAGCTCGCACACGCCGCGCGGCCGCTATGACATGGTCGGCACCGGTGGCGGACCATACAAGATTGTCGCTGCTGCGCCTGGTAAGATCATGGCAATCGAGGACAGCTTTTCCGAACGCCAGGACAGTAGCACTGCCGACCAGTGCAACAACAACTATGTTTGGATCGCCCATCCGAACAGCGAATGGACCAAGTATTCGCACATGAAGAAAGGCTCGACCACCGGCAAGGCGAAGCTGACGGTCGGCGACAACGTCAAGGCTGGCCAGTATCTCGGTGACGAGGGCGACGTTGGCTGTGCTAGTGGCTCTCACCTGCATTTCGAGGTCGGTGATCCGCAGCTGTCCGATCCGTTCACAACCGTCGGTGGCTTCCTCAAGGACAATGCCGATAGCAAGCGCAACCGCATCGCCCGCATCTGCGGCCTCAGTGATGGCCGCTTCGACGCTGGCGACACAATGACCGCTCGGGCTGTGCCGACGATGATGTCGCCGGGATCCAAGGAAGTTGCGCGCCACGGCCTTCCCATCGGCGATTACCAATGTCTGTTCAACCAGGCGGTCGCGGCTAACTACGAGCCGGTCTTCCTCAACATGTTCAATGTCGGTAGCAAGGTCTATGTGAACGCCATCTTCCGCCCCGAAACGCCTGGCAGTTTCCAGGCGTTCCACGGCCTGACCGGTGCGCAGTATCAGACCCAGTTCGAGAAATGGACGGGTCAGGGCTACCGGCCGGTCATCGTCGAATCCTATCTCGACAATGGCGTCCGCTACGCGGTTGTGTTCAAGAAGCAGACGGGTCCGGCCTATGTCGCCTATCATGGCCTCAGTGCCAGCGAGCACCAGGCACGCGTCGACGACCTGACCGGCGCCAAGGGCTTCAGGCCGGTTGCGGTCTCGGTCGTATCGAGCGGCGGCCGCAAGTACACCGCGCTCTACGAAAAGGCCAATGTGGGGGGCTGGCAGCTGAAGTCCCAGCTGACGCCAGCCCAGTATCAGCAGTTGTACAACAGCAATAAGCGGGCAGGCCGGCACGTTGCCTACCTCAACGCCTACAATCATGGTGGCGCACCGTTCATCGTTGCCATCTGGAACGCGGAGACGCCGGGGGGCGGTAAGCAGCGCCATGGCCTTTCAGGCGCGCAATACCAGGAGGAATGGAGCAGCGCACTGAGCGTGGGCATGCTGACCCGCGCCGTCACCGGCTACGCGACCGGCAACAACCGCACGTACGCTGCGACTTGGCGGAAGTGAACATCACAAACCCTGGGGTCATACCGCTGCTTGGTGAAACCGCGGATACTAATCACGGAACGCGGGATCGCGGTTGCCATTCAAGATCGGGGCTCGGGTTCGAAGAACCCTGTGCAATCCCTCAGGCATCCAGTTCATCTGTCGATTTTTACGAAGCGTGTTCGGACCACTTGATTGATCGTTGACGTCACCGATGTCGTGGGGAAGGAACTACCTTAGTCGATCGCGTTCACCGAAGTTCGGGATAAGCTAACGGTTGTTGCCAATGTACACGTCAGATCCGTTGAGCCAACGTTACCTCAGCAGGACGACCGATTCCGACCATACCTGGCATCAAATCACAATGCGTTCCACCTCATCGAGTGACACTTGATCGGTGCGCCGATCGTAGAGGCCCGTCGTCCGGGCGCTTTCATGGTTCGCCATCTGCTGGGCAATTTCCAGCTTGCCGCCATTACGGAGATATTCCGTAATCCCCGTCGCGCGAAAGGAATGGTTGCCGATCTTGGTCCGAATCCCTACCGTTTCCGCGCGACGGCGAATCATGCGGTAAGCGTCCACCTGCGTCATCGGTTTGTCGGAGAGCTGCCCCGTCCGGCCGTGCATCGTTCGAAACAGTGGGCTCTTTTCCTCGGTCAACTGCGCAGCCTTAAGGTAGGCGTGGAGGTACTCATCAAGATTGTGATGACAGGGCATCGCATGCAGCTTCCCACCTTTCTCATGCAAGCGTACCCAGGTCCGACGGCCCTGGATATACACATCTTCCACGTGCATCGCGAGCGCCGCGCCAATCCGTGCGAACGTATAGACCATCAACCCAATCAAGGCCCGATCGCGTAACCCGACGGTCGTGTTGACGTCAATAGAATCGAGCAGCATCCGGGCTTCATCGGCCATGAGCACCGGGGTCTTGCCTTTCTTCGTCGAATGCTTTGGCCCTCGTACCGAGCTCGCTGGATTGGAGGGGAGAACCTGGCCGACCACGAGCCAATCGAACAGCATGCGAATGGCCGCCAGATGTTGCTTGATCGAGGGCGCCGACAAGTGACTCCGGAGTGACTCAATATAAGTCGCGACATGCACCGGCTCAATGGCGGGCAAGGAGAAGAGTCCATGCCGTTCGCACCAGGTCGCAAATTCGAAGACCGCCCAGGCATAGGCCTTGCGTGTATTTGGGTTGCGGATGTTCGCGGTGAAGAAGGCGACAAACCGTTTTGACGCGGCAGGCGTTGGCGTGAAGAGCGCAGGCAGTCGGCCGGTCCCGGCGAGTGCCAATTGTATGGGCTGTGTTTTGTTCATCCCCTATTGGATAATAGCATATGATAACGTCCTTTATCATACCTTTATTTTGGACACTGTCAAGGTTGTCATCAGTATAACTTTGCAAATTATTTGGCGCACTTCCGTACAGTTGTCTCGGTCGGAGCTGAGGAGGATCCAGCACCTCTGTTTAGTACACTTGCGCGTAAGTACCTATCATGCTAAGTTGATACGCGCTAACTGCTACAAACATTATACGATGGCAACCGACGATATGACTCGATGGACGGTGATGGTGTCGAAGGACACGGATATTGCGCTCCGCAGTTTCCTCGCTCAACGTGGGTTAAAAAAAGGCGATCTGTCCCGTTTCGTTGAAGAAGCCGTGAAGTGGCGCGTATTTAATGAAACGCTGACGGAAGTCCGTGAGAAGTTTGCGGATCTGCCGCCTGACGAGCTGCAGGCGATGATTGATGAGGCCTGTGCGTCCGTCCGGGCCGAGCGCTTCCCGCCCGCCCCGAAACCGTCAGGGACGTAGCTGGTGCTGGTCGTCCTCGATACCAATGTGCTGGTCAGTGCCTTACTGTCCCCCACCTCCACAGCGGCACGTCTCGTGAGTTTGTGGCAGCAGGGTCGGTTTACCTTGCTGTCCACCCCAGAGCAGCTTGACGAACTGACTCGAGTCACGCGGTACCCCAAAATTCGTCAGCGACTCACCACCGCGTTGGCAGGACGCTTGATAAATGAAATCCGCAATCTGGCCACGCTCGTGATGCCTCCGTTACCCGAAGTGCTGGTGTCCCCTGACCCTTATGATAATTATCTGCTGGCGATGGCCAGGGCCGGAGCTGCCGACTATTTGGTCACCGGCGACAAGCGGGACTTGCTCAGCCTGAACACACATGAAGGCACCAAGATTGTGACGGTTCGTCACTTTCTGAACCTCTATGGGCAGAAGTCATGAGTCTCGACGCGGGACGACATCAGTGCAACACGTCACCGTCGCGCCCTAAGACACTCGCGGTATTCTTTTCGGATGTGACGACACTGAACCTACTCCTGGTCCCCATCTCCAGTCCCGTACGAGATCCTGCCCTGCTGCTCACTCATGGAGGTTTGGATGGTTTGCGGAATGGATCCACTGACAGAGCCTCCGCTCATGATTGCCAGCTCTTCTGGCATCTGGCATGACCAACCGCATGAAGGTGAAACTTGATACGTCGGGTCGGATCGTCGTGCCAAAGCTGCTCCGGGACCGGTTCGGATTGAAACCCGATATGGTCCTTGAGGTCGAAGAACATGCCGATGGCGTGTTCCTCCGCGTGCCCACGCCACACCCCACGATGGTGCAGGTGGATGGGCTCTGGGCTCCGGCCTGTTTGAGATCGCGCTGCCGTTCAAAGGCGATGCGTTCCGGGTGGTATATGCGGTCCAGTTAGCAGATGCGATGTGGGTGGTGCATCCCTTTAAGAAGAAATCCACCGCGGGGAGTAAAACACCACCTCGCGAGATTGAGCTGATCAGGAATCGGTTGAAGCATTTGAAGGAGATACTCTTATGAGAGAGAAAGAGGAATTGGAGGTTGTGCGCGGTAGTGGCAATGTGTTCCGGGATCTCGGGAGGAAGAACGCGGATGCCGAACAGTTCAAAGCAATGCTCGCCACCGAGATCATTCAGGTGTTGGAACGGGAACACCTGACGGTCCGTGCCGCCCATGCTCGGACCGGTATTGCCGCAGCCGATTTCTCGCGCATTCGGCATGCCGCTCTCGGACGGTTCACCGCTGACCGGCTCATCATGATTCTGAACCGTCTCGGGTCGCGAGTTGAAGTGAAAGTCCTGGTACGGCCCGCCAAGAGTGCTGCCTGATGAATAGGTGGTCACAGGATGCACCACCCTTCAGTCGACTTATGCAATGACCGTGCGGTCATTGCATGTCCTTGTCGTCTGGTGAGGGACCCCATCTGCGTCCGTTTGACCATGATTTGGTCTTGACGACGCGAAAATGGCTGGCACAACCAGGACGTTCGTATCCGTTCTCTCTGGTGCATCCTGTATTCTATGTTTCAATCTTTCCCTGTGACCGCATCAGACCATGGTGATTACCGAACGTGATGGTGGCTTGTTCCGGCAGAAGACATGGCAGTTCAAGGGGTTGTAGGGGTCGTATGAACATTAAAAAAATTGACACGGCGCCTTGTCCTTTGTAGGCTTTGAGTGTGAGCGGTAAGCCCGTGGAAGTTCCTCTCGTGTTCCCTTCCATCGGTTGGCTAAGCGAGAGGGGCTCAAGCTTTCATGGCACGCTCACATTTCATTTGAGGTAGACGTCATCGTAGAAGATCTTCTCCTGAAAGACCCGCTTCCAGTCCGGATCTTTCCGTTCATAGCTTCGAAAAATCCCCCAGCTGAATAAATCGACGGCTTGCAACCCTCCATGTTCCTGGGAACTGCGATGGGCGATATCGAGGGGGATTCTGGGATCGATGCTGCCCTGGACCTGCCGGACGATATAGTTGTTAAACTGTGCCACCTCGTCGACGGTCTTACAGCGATCCATCGTCAGATAGATGCGCGTGTTCGCCTCCGCGAGCGGGACCCGATCGAGAACGAGCCGCGCAATAAAGTTGTAGAGTCGGTCTTTATTCGACTGTAAGTCCTGATAGACCCGTCGTTTGTTCAAGGTGAGTGCGAACACCTGAAACGGGATCTCCTTAACCAAGCCATAGAAATACTGTTTGACCGTCAGCGATGTGCGTGTCCCTTTGAGTTCGGCGTGTTCCCGTCTGGGGAGCTTTCTCCTGATCGTTTGTCGCACCGCTGAAAGGATCGCTCGATTCTGTTCTGATCCTTTGACGAGGAGGACGCACACCGTAAAGAATTTGGATGGAGATTTCGCGAAAAAGTCGAACCCGAGATCGCCGCTCTCGTCAACGTACAGATACCACACAGCTTCTGGTTCCCTTGCCTTCCATCCGTGGGCCTCAACAGCCCCGAAGCCGCATCAACCGGAGCATGCCATCACTTCACTGTTGTTAGACGCTACACATATCCTGATAATACGAGTGGTGCAAGTCGGAAGTTCAAGACGGCACGCGAGAGAACCATGAGATCGCGGGGAGTGGGTGGCCTGGTGAACACACGCGGAGAGCGTGGGTACCACGACCGGTCAGTCATTCCACATGATTATGGGGCAGCATCTGCTCCTGAAACTTCCTGATTAGGACTTGAGGACATCCATGGTCTCTTTGGGACTCCAGGGATGAACCAACTGCCAAGCATCGAACGCCTCAGGGTTGTCATTCGTCTTGGTCAATGAATCGAGCGTTGGCGGCCTTGGCCCAGACCACTCTGCTCGTGTGCCTCAGTCACGCACTCAGTTTCTATCGCCCGTCCGCTTGCCTCCAGGGCGATCAACTCCAGTCCATCGATTTCCTATATTGTCTTTCCAGCCATGCCTTGCAGATCGCCATACATCCCCGCTGTCGCCTGCATCACGCGATCGATCTGCGCTTCTCGTCTGGCCCACTGCTTGGTCATGGTCTGCTTCTCTTGGTCGAGATCCTCCTGTACCAACGAGAAGGGCTCGACGATCGCCTCGATGCGATGGCGGAACCGGAGCTCGGTGAGATATTGGTCGCTCATCTCCGTCTTAGTTTGCTGGTCTTAGGAAGCCTGTCGAGCCGAGGCGACGTCAATGAGATTATCGCGAACTCGATCACATCTAGCGGCCTTTCCCATCTCACGCCAGGTACAGGTGTGGATGTCCGAATCTGATCTGGGCACATGTGTTCTGAGTAAGCAGGAAGGATCGTGTCCGGTGAGCAATCTAACGCAGGGTCTTTTCGAAATAGTCCTTGACGGCCACCATGGCCAGGCAGTCATCCTCGTTATAGGTGAGAATCCGTTGCAGCGGCGCTTCGTCGGTCGGATTGGCGAGGTATTGATTGTACCAGGCAATGGAGTTTGCGCCGGAGGGATCTGGGTCTCGCCAGGTGAATCCAATCTGCTTCGCAATCTGTTTGATCCCGTAGGAGTAGGTCGGCCAGTCGGAGTATTTCACAATGAGATCGGTATATAGGTCGTACTCCTTGCGCTTATAGGTTTCCAACACAGCCGGGTTGAGGTCATAGCGTTCCATCAGCTGCTTGAGGGTACTTCGTTCTTTATGGGAATAAACGTAGTAGACCTCCTCGCCGACCGTGAGCAGAAACTCCCAAAAGGCCCGCACGGTCGCTTCTTCGTCGTCCGGCCGCTTGGCGAGGAAATACTGAAAGTCTGGCGCCTTCCCCTGCTCCTTAATCAATAGCCCAAACAGATAGGTCACGCCACGTGTGGGATCATCCTCGATGTCGAAATAGACTTCGCGGGTCCGTGCAGGAAAAGTAAAGCCCGGTCGAATCTCCGGTTTCCCAGCCAATCGGACTCGAGCACGCTCCTTCATGCGCAGTAATGAGTCTTTCCCGGTGCGAGGGATCTTCTTCGGCGGTTTGAGGTACTGGCTCACATCCATCGCAGCAATCTCCTGGATCGTGGTGAGCCCAACCCGTTTAAGGTGAAACTTCACCTTTCCCACGAAGAACAGCCCGGTGGGATCCGCCTGTTCGGTGACCCAGCGCTCGCAGCGACGATGCCACTGGCACAGCTGGCAGTGACTCCCAAGCACGGGCTCGGAGGTGTTCTGTCCGGAGATCAATCGCTGTGCCTCGGCCAGCGCTTCCTGGAAGTCTTGTTCGAAGTCGGCGACCGGGAATGCTTCGAGCTGTTTCTCGACATTCACAATGCGCCCGATGGGGAGAGACGCGCCCTGAATCCGCTCGAGCAACAGGCGGTAAAAGAGAATCTGGAATGCATAGTGATCTTTGAACTTGGTCCGTTTCCCATCCCGCTCTTCCCAGCCCTTTCCAGCCTTGATGTCGATGGGTTCGTAGCCATATGAGCCAAACCGAGATGAAAGATCCGTCCGTTTGAGCAACAGATCAGGCCGCCCTACGAATGACCCATCGACGAGGCACCCTTGGTAGATGAGGTCAGCCCCTTCCTGCATCAGTCGCTGCGTCTCTACCCAGGCCTCGTCAATTCCTAACTGACTGAGGTCTGAGACGGCCACGTCGCCGAGCGTGTTGAGGTACTCCCGTTCGGTTTGAAGGCCCACCTCCCAGAGCAGCTTGACGAAGGACCCGACCTCGCTCCGGTCCTTAGGATCGCCATTGGCATCGAGATACACACGATGCGCACACTTAGTGATGTTGTAGAGGGCTTGAGCGGTGATGCGCATGACTCTGTGAGCCTAGCGGATGACGGTTTGAGTCGAATACCGGAGGATTAAGATTCTGTCAAGACAGAGATGGGCAGAGAGAGATGGGCACATGGAAATTGGGGCGAACTGCCATTGGTCCAGGCGCAGTCCTCTTATGGGAGGAGTAGGATGACGCTGCGATGAGACCGAATCATCATGGGAAGGACCGACCGTAGGTGACCCTCGCCCGGTGGTCGCACGGTGTCATCCTGAGGATGCTGCTGCTGATCATCTCGCCGAGACCCTTGCCCTTCCCCATGCCAGCGTTGCGGGTTGCAATAGTCGGTCGACCCGCTAGAGGGACGTGACACCCTGATCGCACGAGCCCATCCGATGACGGGCGTTACTTCTTTCCGAGGATAGCGTCTTTCGCGGCCTTGACGACTCTGAATTTGACCACGCGCTTCGCCGGAATCTTGATAGCTTTGCCTGTTTGCGGATTACGGCCGATGCGCGCCTTGCGGTTGGCGAGCTTGAGTTTTCCGAGACCAGGGACGGTGAAGACGTTCTTCGCCTCGCGATACGCCAAGGTGGCGAACTCGTCAAGAAACTGTACCATTGCTCGTTTGGTGAGCCCAGATTTCTCAGCGAGATGCTCGGCGATCTGTGACTTGGTGAGGGGTTTCCCCATTGAAGGCTCCTTTCCGCGTACGTGGTGAGCGATGGTTCTAACGAGATGCGACAACGGTGTCAAGACGCGTTGCGCCCTGGGGTCGGAGCGGACACTCCTCCCAGAGGGTCGAGCCAGATCGGACGAGACCGCATACCAGGTACCGCACGGTCCACCTTCATCCTGATCCTTGTGTACTCACCCGCCCCGCGCGGGGCACTCGGCATCCTCCCGCATGCCGCACCGCATTCGACTCCATTCAGTCGCGTCATGATCGACGCCTACATCGAGACCTCCTACAATCGCACCTGGCGACACAACCATCTGAGCACGATTCAACTGTCACACCTCTGCCTATTTCAGCGTTTCCTTGGCAACGCCGTTCGATGCGTCTTTCGGTCCGAGTTCCATGGTGATGTCGAGGTGGCCCCCGCAGGCGCGGACGATCTTGTGAAGGGTCCGAAGCTCATAGCGATCGTACTCCGCGTTTTCGTAGCGGCTGATGGCGGAGGCGGTGCTGCCGATGCGTTTGGCCAGCTGGGCTTGAGTCAATCCCGCTTCTTGCCGTAACTGAGACAATTGCTCTCCGATGGCCAGCTTCTGCGCTTCCTCTTCACATCCCTGACGAAATTGCGGATCGGCAAGCTTCTTGTCCACCCACCCCTTGCCCGTTCTCGCAGCCCTTCGTGTCATGCTTCACCCTCCCTTCAACGTCCTCCGTATAGGATTCAGCGCGTTCGATTTCGCGTGTGGGTGTCGTGTCACCGCGCTTTCTCCAACCATGCGCCACATTGAGCGCGGCATATTTCTACAGACTCCCTCGAGATCGCTGTTCAAGCCACGCGTCCGCAGGCGCACATTCGGAGCACCGTAGAACTCGATTTGAACGTGGGCCCCGACCCTCTCTCCTCAGAAACCCATTCGTACGAACAAGGCGTGGACGGATCACAACAACTCGTTGAGCGCCCCGTCAGCGATGATGATTTTGTGCCTCTTGCGGAATGGAGCGACTTTGGGATCAAAGTTAGCGAAAATATCCCGGCAGGTGGACTCCAGGTAGGCGTTGAGCGCGTGGTGCTCACGACTGATGACCGAATCCAGTTCCGCACGATCGGCGACGAGGGCACGGCAGTCGCGCATGAACTGCCGAAAGCGCACGGCTTGTAAGGCAGTCTTGTCGCTAAAAATGAACGTTATGTGCGGATCGTTGTGACGGCTGAGGTCCTCCAAGTAGACGGCCGGACGGGCCTGACCATCAAACTCGGTGCGGAGGACATCGAAGCGTTGTGACAGATAGACCCAGAACCTCCGTTGCAATTCCTCAGCCTGCGCTTCCTTTCCGTCCGCCTCGAGCCGCTGGCTAAAAAGCGTCCCCTTGCCCTCGCGCTTGCCGTGATCCTTCGCCTTGACGTAGCGATGCGGAATGAGCGTGGACACCTTCTCCTGGCCACATTCGTCGAGGCGGCTGTAGACGTAGCCGGCCGCCATGCACAGCGAGGCATAGTGAAAGGCGCCATCGATGAAGAGGCGGGCCCAGGCGTAGTAGAGCGCGCCACGATAGGGTTTGACGACGTACTCCGGGCTCTGCTCCTTGCGCGCCTGTTCTTGAAAACAGTGGTCGTCGTAGTCGTACGCGTAGAGCGTGTCAAAATCGAGTAGCGTCTTGCCTTTGTCCAGGGACTCATTCAGAAAAAAATAATCCTCGCCCACACCCGTGGCAGGCAGCCACGCTCGGTTGAACACCAGATGTTCCTTCTCACCGAACTGGTCGCGGATCTCCGCAAGGTCGTCCTCCGTGTACGCACGGATCCCAAACAGCGCCTGCACCAACTCCTGTCGGAGACGGAACGCGTCCTGCGCAGGCATACTGACACGGTACTGTTCCTGCGCCTCGATGGGCCAGGCGAAGTACTCGGGGTTCACGCGCATGAGTGCCTGCCGGAGCGCCGGTTTGAGCACGGCGAGTGCTGTGGGGGACGGACGCCTCTCGTGACTGGTTCTCGCGCGCTGTAGGTCCTTCATATCATTCTTGTGACATCACACAGATTCATCCGGCAGTCTCGATTTAGTGTCTCAGGGTATCCCATTCCGTTCTGTAGGGCCAGCGCGCGAACACCCTCGTGGGGTTCCCCTCGCACTGATACGACTGTATCCCAGTGTGACTGAACAGACTCACCACCTCATGAAGGCGCATCGCCCGCCGCTCGAGACACGGTTCGGATGATACGTGACTGAACCAGCATCGGGTGCGAGGTGAACGTGCGACGGTTTTCACCAACGAGACGGCCCCCTCAATACGCACAGTGGCAGACGTCTCACATCACGACTGGAAGACAGTGGATTGACCAGGGCAGGGATTCGTAGAAGGCCCGGACCAACCCGTAGACTTCCTCGAACGCAGGGAGCGGCTCAGTAATCTCATCGGCAAGCCGGGGGTATTCTTTTTGCGACCGTTCCATGATTTCCGGCTTCGCCATGGAATGCCGATCAATCGGGAGCGAGCGAGTCGTCCCGAGCGTTGCCGGGAAAGATGGAGAGACATTCCGTCAGGTAGGAATCAAGAAAACGAACACAAGCAACCCGCTGAGGAAGTATCGACGGAGCCTCGTCGGTCAGCGGCTTCATTTTGAGAACAGTTGCCGTCCCTCTTCCCGGTTGTCATCTGGATGTCGCCGGTTAAACGCGAGAACGCGTCGACATTCAGCTCACCTTCATCCTCCTGGCACTGGTTCACGAAATGAATGAATGTTCTCTACGTATGTACAATTGCCAGGTCTTCAGTCCCATCATGCCCCAACGTTTCCGATAACGTTGTCCCATATTCCCACAGCACAGCGGGCATCGTTTTGATGCAATCACCGCTCATGCTGTTGAACTATTCGTATTCTCAAGTACTTTGGTTCCATCGCAATGATGAAGTACCTGTGTGCACGGAATGTGCACGAGGAGTCATGGAGAAGATCCCGTTCTCGACGGAAGAGAATTCTTGGTGGGGGTGTTTGCGTCAAATAGTTGTTGGTTGCCGCGATGTCAGAACGACTAATGGTCTATACCCATGTTTCCTATCGAGGCCGTCCGGTGTCCGCAGTCCGCTGGATGGGATCTGAATCCCATAAATGAAGAATGTTATGCGGATCCGCATAAGACCCCCGTGATGAATGGTCCCGTAGTTGTAGCCGATTGAAACAGCAAAGGTTTTTGCGTACTACTACGCACACCGTAGTGGCGTGTTATACGGACAGGAACTAGTAGATCCGGCTCTTATGCGGATCGGCCTAAACATAGTTGGGCCGCTACCCATCTTACTGAAGACTAGCTAAGCTAGCAGCATCGCACACCACCACAACCGAAAGGAGTGATATCGTATGGCTGGGAAGAAGAAGGTCGCCAAGCGGACGCGAGGTCTCGTCGATGCCCAGTTGTTCACCCGAGTCGACTTGCGACGGGTCCGGCTGCTCAGAAACCTCAAGATCGACTACTCCCGGGTCCGGAACTTGGAGTACATCGACAAGGATAAGCGGCTCCCGCAGACTTTTGCGGAATACCGGCGCATTGCCCTGAGAGGGCGCTTCGCGCAGTCCGCACAGAGGCGGGTCCGGTTCGCTGGTGCGTTGAAGTACCTGAACGATTTCTCGGCGTACTTCTTCAAGAAGAAGATCCTCGTGCTGGTAAACCAGTCCCTGTACCCGGCGGTCAAGGCGGCAATCGACCATTACGTTGCGGACCTAGCCTACGAGGGGTATTGGGCCGAGGTGCATACCATCAACGACGGTACGCCCGCGGACCTCAAGGCGTTCATCAAGGGCAAGAACCCGTTGGGCGTGGTGATGGTCGGCAACCTGCCGGTGGCCTGGTTCGAGATGAGCGACGACTTCTATGACGCGTCCACGGAGTTTCCCTGTGATCTGTACTACATGGATCTGAACGGCACGTGGAACGATCCCGACGGGGACGGCAAGTTCAGCGAGCACCCCACCAACGTGGAGCCGGAGATTTGGGTCGGCCGCCTCTGGACGCCCACCAGCAACGGCAACGACGCCGCGCTGATCAACGATTATTTCGCCCGCAACCACGCCTACCGCAAGGGTCTGTTCGGCTACTCGAACAAGGCGCTGGCGTTCGTCGAGGACGACTGGATCAGCTTCGGCGACTGTGCGTTCGACTCAATGTTCGCTCCGGCCAACATCGAGGTCATCACCGATCCGGCACAAACGACCGGTGCGCGCTACAAGGCCGAGGTGCAGCAGCACCGCGCCTGGGCGCAGATCAACGCGCACAGCTCCCCGGGTGGCCACTCGATCAGCGCCCCGGGCGGCGGTATGTGGATCCCCAGCGCCTACCTGCGCGACACCAACCCACCGAACGCCTACTTCTACAACCTGTTTGCATGCAGCAACGCCCGCTTCACCCAGGCCGACTACATGGCCGGCTGGTACATCTTCGACAAGGCCGGCGGCTCGGTGTGCAACGGGCTGGCGGCGGTCGGCAGCACGAAGACAGGGTCGATGCTGTTGTTTGAGAACTTCTACGCCCCCATGGGGTCCGGCGCAACCATCGGCAGCGCCTACGTGGACTGGTGGAAGGCGCTCGGCGCCGACCACGACCTGGGCGAGCGACGCTGGTACTACGGCATGACCTTGCTGGGCGATCCCACCCTGAACTGGTGGACCGGCGTGGTGCCGCGGCCGAGGACCCCGAAGACCGGCGATGTGTTCGACCACTTCCCCCGGCTGACCCATCTGACGTGGGACGAAATCGGCCTGCCGGGTGTTACCTACAACGTGGAAATCGACGCGTTCGGGGCCATTGCCGCAGGCAAGTGGGCGGCTGAAGTTGGAACCACGTGGTTCGTGTCGGGCTCGCTGACCGACAACAACTTCGAGCACAACTTTGTCGGCATGCAACAGGGCCGCTGGCGCGTGCGTGCGAAGGTGGCCGGGCGGACGTGTCCGTGGAGCGATTGGGAGTACTTCACCTACACCGTGTAGAGGTCGAGGGATGCCATCGGCTGCGCCAACCACGATCCGCGGCACGCTGGAGCTCGTGCCGAACCCGTGCACGACCCGCCCCTGCCTGCCGGGCCTGGCCTTCGCCGTCGTGGCCGACGGCGTCCCTTACTTCCTGACCAAGGGCGGAGCCTTGTGCATGCAGGATCGCGCCTGGGACGACGAATTGCCCGCCCCAGGCACGTCGATATCCGTCAAGGGCACGGTCGAGGAACGGTGGGACGTGAACAACTGCCGGTACCTCACGATCGAGTTCTCCGCAGCCAGGTCGAACGTGCCCTGAAGGCATCGGCTCATGGGCGGTCTTGGCTGGCGAAAACCCGTAACGCCCGATTTCGGACGTTGGATCAAAGTGTCCAAACGAGAAGGACCGCGCCCGCCCGGAATGGATTCTCTTCAATCATTCGGGCGACGGAATGGGCTGTTTGGTTTCTTGGCGATGGCTTTGGTCTTGGCGTCCCACTTCCGTCGTTCCATGGCTGATCCCTCCTTATTGGATCAGCCTCCGTCTACTCAGTTCACATA
>Ga0224505_10001169_pt1 | contig 16927 bp, 19 predicted proteins | sample SF_Jan12_sed_USG_FD_169102 | JGI IMG/M metagenome (GOLD analysis project Ga0224505, IMG submission 169102) | Sediment microbial communities from San Francisco Bay, California, United States - SF_Jan12_sed_USGS_4_1 | ecosystem: Environmental > Aquatic > Marine > Sediment | place: USA: California... | reverse complement strand
GGAAAATCGCTACACTTTGCCTGCGAAGAGCTGTAGCGAAAGGTCGCAGTCTCACTCACCGGACGATCTCAATACCGCCCCATCCCAGGCCCACAGGAGTGTCGTCATAATGGCATCGAGATTGCTCAACTCTATACGAGGACCATCTATGACACAGCCCCCTCGTGTCGAGAGCATGCAAGGAAGCTGGGAACATTTCCCGCACGAGGCCGATATCGGTGTGCGAGGGATCGGTCCCACCAAGGAGGCGGCGTTCGAAGGTGCGGGACTGGCACTGACAGCCGTGATCACAGACCTGGACGCTGTCGCCCCGGCGCAAGCGGTGTCGATCGCCTGTGAGGCTCCTGACGAGGAGCTGCTGTTGGTTGATTGGCTGAATGCGCTTGTCTACGAAATGGCCACGCGGAAGATGCTGTTCAGCCGCTTTGCCGTTCGCTTCAACGGCCATTCGTTGCACGCAACGGCTTGGGGAGAGCCGATCGAGATAGCGCGACATCAACCGGCCGTCGAGGTGAAAGGTGCGACCTACACCGAGCTGTCAGTGAAGCAAGATGAGCAGGGGCGTTGGATTGCACAGTGTGTTGTTGATGTATAACTTGTACTCGGACATGAGGCGGTGATGGATCTCAATCTGTTGAAACGACGCGGTCGAGACGAATGGCACATTGCTCCCCGCGGCAAGATGCTGGTACCTGGCGTGATCTATGCCACCGAAGACCTGATTCACGACATGGACGAGAAAGTCTACGAGCAAGTGACCAACGTGGCGATGTTACCCGGCATCGTCCAAGCGTCCTACGCGATGCCCGATGCCCATTGGGGCTACGGATTCCCGATCGGCGGGGTCGCCGCGTTCGACCCTGATCTCGGAGGGGTGATCTCAGCCGGCGGGGTGGGCTTCGACATTTCCTGCGGGGTTCGTTTGCTTCGTACAGGGCTCACTGCCGAGGACATCCAGCCGGTGAAAGAGCTGCTGGCCGAGGCCTTGTTTCATCGCATTCCTGCCGGCGTGGGAAGCACAGGGAAGGTGCACCTGGATCGGCACGAGATGGACGCCATGCTCACCGGAGGGGCGAAATGGGCCGTGGGGAAGGGCTACGGGGCACACGAGGATTTGGAGTTCATCGAAGAGCACGGCTGCATGGCCGGCGCCAAACCCGAGAATGTCTCGGATCACGCCAAGAAACGACAACAAGATGAAATGGGAACGCTCGGCTCAGGGAACCACTATCTCGAAGTGCAACGGGTGACGCAGGTATTCGATACAGAGGCGGCGTCGGTCTTTGGAGTGCGAGAAAGCGACATCGTCGTGAGCATTCACTGCGGCTCGCGCGGACTCGGCCATCAGATCGGCACCGAGTTTCTGAAAAGTATGGTCACGAGCGCGGCGCGGCACCATATCGACCTGCCCGATCGTGAGCTGGCCTGTGCCCCGATCAATTCCGAAGTAGGCCAGGAATATCTCGGTGCCATGCGGGCGGGGATTAACTGCGCGCTGGCCAACCGTCAAATCGTCACACATCTCGTCAGGGAAGTCTTTGCCGACATCCTGCGGCAAGCGACACTCTCACTCCTCTACGACGTGTCCCATAATACCTGCAAGGTCGAGGAGCACGACATCAACGGAACGCCGACTCGTCTCTTCGTCCATCGCAAGGGCGCGACGCGGGCCTTCGGCCCTGGCCATCCTGACATTCCGCCGTCACTACGAGCCGTGGGGCAGCCGGTCCTGATCGGAGGCACAATGGGCACGGCCTCGTATGTGCTCGTGGGCACGAAGGAGAGCATGTCGCTGGCCTATGGATCTGCCTGCCATGGAGCCGGTCGCAGCATGAGTCGGCACCACGCGCTTCGCCAATGGCATGGCCGCGATGTGGTGAAGGAATTGGCCGCTCGCGGGATTCTGATTCGCAGTCCATCGATGCGAGGAGTTGCCGAAGAAGCACCAGGGGCCTACAAGGACGTCAGCGAAGTGGTCGACGCGGCGGATGACGCGAAGCTGGCGAGGAAGGTGGCGAGGCTGGAACCGCTCGTGTGCGTCAAGGGATAGCTGCGAAGCGACAGAAAAATGGCGCGGCATGTGTCAAGAGAAGTCAACATCATCGAGTTGTTGGTCTTTGGACAGCGGATGCTTAATCGTGAGGGGTTATGAACCAAGAATCCTATCCCATTTCTGATGAGTTTCGGAAGCGCGCCCATATCACCGAACAACGGTATCGCGATCTCTATCGACGTTCGATTGAGGATCCCGAAGGCTTCTGGAGTGAGCAGGCCGACCGGTTTGTGAGTTGGTCTGGACGTTGGAAGAAGGTACTGGAATGGGATTTCCAAAAAGGGCACGTCCGTTGGTTTGAGGGTGGGCGGCTGAACGCTTGCTTCAACTGTGTTGATCGACATTTGGCGACACGCGGAGAGCAGACGGCGATCATCTGGGAAGGAAACGAGCCGGACCACAGTCGCACGATCACTTATCGAGAACTGCACGAACAGGTCTGTCGCTTGGCGAACGCACTCAAGGATCGAGGCATCGGCAAGGGTGACCGGGTGTGCCTCTACATGCCGATGATTCCCGAAGCCGTCTTTGCCATGCTCGCATGTGCCCGCATCGGCGCGATCCATTCGGTTGTGTTCGCCGGGTTTTCTTCAGAGGCCTTCAAGCATCGTGTCCGGGACAGTGATTGCCGGCTGGTGATCACCGTTGATAGCTATCGACACGGCAACAAGACCATTGATCACAAGGAGAAGACAGATCAGGCCTTGCAGGACTGTCCCAGCGTCAAGACGGTGCTCGTTGTCAAACGACTCGGTCTGGACATTCCGTGGGATGGTGCACGGGACGTCTGGTATCACGAGGCCGTGGCCGACAGTTCGTCCGAATGTCCGGTGGTGGAGATGGACGCCGAAGATCCGTTGTTTATTCTCTATACCTCCGGTTCGACGGGTAAACCGAAGGGTGTCGTGCACACGACGGGCGGCTACTTGCTGTTCGCCGCCATCACGCACAAATACGCGTTCGATTATCATGAGGGTGAGGTGTACTGGTGTACGGCCGACATTGGTTGGATTACGGGCCACACCTATACGGTGTATGGCCCGTTGGCCAACGGCGCAACCACGCTGCTGTTCGAGGGCGTGCCCAATTATCCCGATTACTCTCGCTTGTGGCAGCTTGTGGATAAACACCAGGTCAATATTTTCTACACAGCACCGACGGCGATCCGGGCCCTGATGGCGCAAGGCGATGAACCGGTGAAGACAACCAGCCGTCGGAGCCTGCGCATGCTGGGTAGCGTCGGGGAGCCCATCGATCCCAAGTCATGGGAATGGTTCCATCGCGTCGTCGGGGAGGAGCGTTGTCCCATTGCCGATACCTGGTGGCAGACAGAAACGGGCGGGCTGCTCTTGACTCCACTGCCCGGCGCGATGGAGTTGAAGCCGGGGTCCGTCGCCAAGCCGTTTTTCGGCGTGGTCCCCGCTATCGTGGATGAGCAAGGTCACATCCTCGAAGGAGCGGCCGAGGGCCGCTTGGTGATCACACGACCATGGCCTGCACTGGCTCGGACGATTTATGGAAGCCATGAACGATACCTCAAAACCTATTTCAGTCGATTTCCTGGTCTCTATGACACTGAAGACGGCGCAAAACGTGATGCCGACGGGTATTACTGGATCACAGGCCGAATCGACGATGTCTTGAACGTGTCCGGCCACCGCATGGGGACGGCCGAGTTGGAGAGTGCGTTGGCTAAGCATCAGGACGTGGCCGAAGCCTCCGTCGTGGGGTTCCCCCACGAGATCAAGGGACAGGGGATCTATGCCTATCTCGTGCCTAAGCTAGGTATTGCGCCATCGGAGAGATTGCGTGCCGAGCTCATTGAACAGGTACGCCGAGAAATTGGTCCGATTGCCACCCCCGATTACATTCAATGGGCCGAGGCCCTTCCGAAGACACGCTCGGGAAAGGTCATGCGCCGCATCTTACGAAAAATTGCGGTGAACGAATTGGATGACCTGGGGGATACCTCGACACTCGCCGATCCCTCCGTGGTCGATGCCCTGATCGCGCACCGCAGGGGATCCTGACAAGGGCCAGGCGCTGTATCGAGAACGCTGGGGAACACCGATGGGCCTGACGCACAAAACTTGATGGTGAAATCGACCGATTTCCATTCGACCCATCACGCATGAAGAACGACGTTGCATGGACCATCGCGATTTTAAGGTGTTTTTTTCTGCCCTTGCAGGCCTGGCGCGGCAAGATCTGGTGACCTACATCTGGTTCTTTGCCCGGCCTCTTTCCATTCCATTTCGTGAAAGGCGCCTTCAGCGCTGCGGAGTTCTATCTGCCGCTTGCCGTCGAGGAAATGGCCGAGAGGGAGTGCCCGAGGCCTACAAGGACGTCAGCGAAGTGGTCGATAGGGCGGATGATGCGAGGCTGGCGAGGAAGGTGGCCTGGCTGGAACCGATGATGTGTGTGAAGGGATAGGAGAAGAGGGGCCAGGGTTTCACACGACGATCGTCTGAGATACACGGAGGGTACGATGGTGAGGTCGGAGCAAACGGAACAGAATGCAGAAGGGAGACGAGAGGAGAAACCGCCGTTCGAAGAGCCCAGCCGTTGTCTTTTCTGCGGAGTGGTGGGGCCGGAGCTGTTGTATGGCCACTAGTAGCCATACAACCTGTGCCTGGATGCGGTGGACAAGGCCGGGTCCCGACGGTTGTCTGGAGCACGAGGTGCCAAGGGCCGGAGTGGCTCATCATGGGAGATCCCTCCCTGCCTTGATCCTCATGGGTGACTGGTGCGGCTCAATATGGAACCGACACGACTGACGAAGACAGCCGGGGTGTGATGTGGTCACGCGAGAGTGGAGGGAGTAAAGCAGAATCGGCATTCCACCTGCCGCTTATGAGGAGAGTATCGGGCGGATATGGGGCTGTGACGCGTGACCGGGGCCTTCGAGATGGGCGAGACCTTTTCTGTTCGTAAGAGGAGTCCAATGAGCAGGGAGAGGCAAGAAGTGGTCATGAAGCAGAACTACTGTGCCAGAGTGGAGAGCCTCTCTCCATGGAAATTGATGATCGTACAGACGATGATCATCGTCATAACCACGACGTATGTTTTGGCTTCTGCATTGGGGCAGGTGCCTGGCGCTGAGGTTCAAGGTCCGGAACCATCGACTCAACAGTCGGAGATGGAGGCGTTGAAAGCCAAGGTCAAACAACTTGAGCAATCAGTCGAGGACATCAAGAGAAAAGAGCCGTCGCCTGCTGAGCCGCTCTCATCGGGAACCAACACGGTCGTTCCTGCCATCAATCGGGAACGGCATCTGGTAACTGAAGATGCGGACGCGGACGCTCGACTGGACAATGCTCCATTTGATCCAGCCCTCCGCGGATTTTTCCGCGTTCCTGGTTCTCACACTATGCTGCGGGTGGGAGGCTACATCCGGACTGATGCGATTTACGATTTTAGTCAACTCGGTAATATTAACCAGTTTCGGCCCGAGTCGATACCGACTCCGAACCTAGACGTATCAAATTACAATATGGCCGCAAGAGCCTCTCGTCTCACCCTGGAATCAAGGACAGATACCAAATGGGATGTCTTGCGTACCTATATCGAGATTGACTTTGTCGGCCCAGGAAATACTACCGAGCTTCGTCTGCGCCACTTCTACGCGCAGTTAAGAAACATTCTGGTCGGACAATCTTGGACGACATTCCACGATTCGGATGTGATCCCTGAAACTGCGGATTTCAACGGCCCGAACTCCTGGATCTTCCAGTTCAATCCGCAGGTGCGGTATACGCACCGTCTGGCAAAAGGACAGACCGTCTCTATTTCGGCCGAGCAGCCTTCTTCAGGCATCCCGCCGATTAACCCCGTGACTGCCCAGCCCGTGTCTTCGACCAGCCCTCTTCCTGATTTTGTGGTCCGGTATCGGTATGAAACCGATGACTATCACTTCAACACCGCGGGACTGTTTCGTTCGGTCGGTGGTGTCAGGAGTTCTGGACAGTCGGACCATGTGTTCGGATACGGGGTGATGGCATCGGGCTTGTTGAGATTATGGGGGAGAGACAATATCGTATTTCAGGCGGTCTACGGTGAGGGGATCTCTCGGTACTTTATCGATCCTAAGAATCTCAATCTCGATGCAGGCTATGACTCGTCGGGACTCCTCAACGCCCAGCCGGCATACGGAGGCTATGCCGCGATTCAACATTTCTGGAATGAATACTGGCGCTCAACCGTGACCTATGGCTTTCTTCAAGTCAATACAACGGAGAGTTCTCCCGCCGATACCTACAAGAGAACGCAGTATCTCGATTGCAACCTCATGTATAGCCCAGCGGAGGGAATCACGATCGGCGGAGGATTTCTGTGGGGGCAACGAGTCAACAAGAACGATGTATCGGGAGACGGCTTCAGAATCAATTTCCTGTTGAAGTATGACCTGGTCAGGTTGCAACAGGACGTGAAAAAAGTGCTGCCGTTCTAGGATTTCATTCGACGATATTGAGATAGCTGCGGAAGGTGGCTAGGCTGGAGCCACGTGTGTGCGTAAAGGGGTAGAGATGTGATCCGATGACGTCATGAATCTCGCCGTCCTCGTTCAGCTCCTTCGGTGCGGAATATTGGCGTAAATCGGCAAGGTCTGTCTCCTCTTCTGGACCGGAGATGAGTGATAAAACGTGGACGATCTTTTTAAGTGGAGCGGCAATCTTGCTCGCGCTGCTTCCAGCCTGTGTCTCGCCTGTCGAGGGCTTGTGGCCCCCGTCTCCGGACTCCCCTGCTCGGACCATTTTTGTGTCGCTCGATACATGGCATGCGATGATCACGTTTCCGCGAGAAGACGGAACGGAGGACTCTGAACTGACGACTGAGAGAAACTCTTCTGATTCGAGGCATCAGTCCTCAGCACTCGGTTCTCAGCCCTTATATGAAGAGTGGGGGTACGCCGAGCGCGCCTGGTATCTGGATGGAAAGACCGGCTTGACCGGGATCGTGCGGGCTCTTTTCTGGCCGACTGAAGGCGTCGTGGAAGTTGGGTACTATGATCGAGTATGGGCGGAGCGCACGCCCCAGCCGCCTTCCGAGCTCCTTGTCTTTCGCCTAAGCGAAGAGGGCCACCGGCGATTGCGTCGATACCTGCGCGGGACCATCTCGGGTGATGCACCTGTTACCTCGGTCGGCCAGTCTATCTTCTATCCCGCAGTACGTTCCTACCACCTGTTCCACACCTGCCACCAATATGCGGCTCATGCCCTGCGCGAAGCCGGCTTGCCGATCTCGCCTTCCTGGGCCATCAACCGTACCAGTCTCGCGTGGCAACTGCGACGCGCCGCCAGACTTATTGAGGAACGACCAACAAATGTTCCTGCAGGTGAATCGCGTTAGAAGGCGTAACACACATGAACGGTGCTGATCTAGCCTGCGAGATAGCAAATATTCCGGGAATCTTTTCTGGGCTTAATCTCTCGTCCTGTTCGTGTTGGCAACGGAGGGAGGCCGCATCGGGTGCATTCGACTCAATCCGACTTGTATGAGGATCTTGGGGTTCGTTCGGCAAATGAACGGGAGCGGAAGTTCCTCGCACGAACCATTCACGTAACGTGCCGGGCATGTGGAACCTCGACGAACCTGGATGCAGAAGTTGCGATGATCGATATAGAATGGTCGTCGTGCATCTCCTGCTGCGCCGGCTCAATAGACGTAAGCGGCGGCTGTCAGGCAGATCTGCGTCTTCTGCCTTGCACGAGAAGAGGAGAGTCCTTACGATGGCAGCGGAAACGATTATCTTGTCTGTCGGAGAATGAGCTGGGGTTTGCACCATGGCGATGGCCCGCGAAATAGGCGTCCTGCCAAGAGCCAGCCTCCAACGATTGCTCGATGCCCTCAGTGCAAAGGGATATCGAATTGTCGGACCCACGGTGCGGGATGGGGCGGTCGTGTGGGAGACCGTCCGGTCTGTGTCTGATCTGCCGGTTGGCTGGCGTGATCACCAAGAACCGGGACGCTATCGGCTTGAACAGACCGGCTCACATGAAGTGTTCGGTGTCGTTCATGGACCGCAATCACTCAAACAGTTCGTCTTTGCGCCGCGCGAGCCGCTCTTACAGATTGAGCGGAGCAAGGACGGATTCTCCGCTCATCCGACGCTTCCCCAACCGGAGAAGGTAGCAGTCATCGGCGCTCGGGCGTGCGATCTGGCCGGGCTTGCTACGCAAGACCAGATTTTTCTGAACGGCGCTTACCGAGATCCCTATTACGCAGCACGCCGTGAAGGACTGTTCCTAGTCGCTGTGAATTGCACCAGAGCGCTGAGCACCTGTTTTTGCGCATCCATGGAGACCGGCCCACGTGCCAAACATGGCTTCGATCTCGTTCTGACTGAAGTGGACAACCAGCTGTTGATCGAAGCGGGTAGCACGGCCGGTCATGAAATTCTCGCAAACCTTCCGTTCACTCGCGCCTCGAAAGAGCAGATTGCCGAGGCTAATACGCGTGTCGACGCCTGTGCCCAGAGCCAAGTCAGACGGCTTGATCACTCACGCCTACCACAAGCCCTTTATGAGGTCCATGAACATCCGCGTTGGGACGAGGTGGCGAGTCGCTGTCTTGCCTGTGCGAATTGCACGATGGTCTGTCCGACCTGCTTTTGTCATACGGTCGAGGAGACACCGGACCTGTCGCATCAACACACCGCGCACACCAGATTGTGGGATTCCTGTTTCACTCAGGAGCACGGGTATATCCACGGCAAGAATATTCGCCCGACGATCAAAGATCGGTACCGCATGTGGCTGACGCATAAGCTCGCATCCTGGATCGATCAATTCGGCGCGTCCGGTTGCGTCGGCTGTGGTCGATGTATCACTTGGTGCCCGGTCGGGATCGATCTAACCGAGGAGTTGCCGGCGTTGCTGAGGCCGAGCGAACAGCCGTCAGCCACCAGCGGTCAGCAAGAGGCGACGGGCGGATAGCATTGCAGGAAGCTAATGGCTAATCCCTACCTCATCCATCCGGCGACCATCGTGGAGAAGATTCGGGAAGCCGAAGACATTAATACCTATCGCTTGCGGCTCGTCGATGAATCGGTGCGGCGCCAATTCAGATTCAAGGCCGGGCAGTTCAATATGGTCTATCTGTTCGGCGTCGGTGAGGTGGCGATTTCCATTGTCTCGGACCCGGATGAGCCGGAGTTTCTGGACCATACGATCCGTACCGTGGGGCGAGTCACCAAGGCAATTGCCGATCTGCAGCCCGGCGATGTATTGGGCATCAGAGGCCCCTTAGGACAGGGGTGGCCGCTGGAAGAGGCGTGTGGGCGGAACGTGGTGATCGTGACCGGCGGCCTGGGGTGTGCCCCGGTGGTGGGAGCCATCGAATATATTTTCAAGCGGCGCGAGCAGTATGGCTCTATTAAGATCCTTCACGGCGTCAAGACACCGCACGACCTGCTCTATCGCGAGCGGTTCGATGCCTGGCGGCGGCATCCCGGTACCGAAGTCTTGTTGACGAGCGATCAGCCGGACAAGACCTGGAGTTATCACATCGGTGTGGTGACGGAGCTGTTTGAGGAAGTGGCGATCGATCCCATGAAGAGCATCGCGCTGATGTGTGGGCCGGAGATCATGATGCGTTTAGGTGTGCCAATCCTAATGAGACGCGGCATTCCGGCGACTGCCATCTACGTATCGTTAGAGCGGCACATGGAGTGTGGCATCGGCCTCTGTGGCCATTGTCAGATGGGTCCGTACTTCCTGTGCAAAGACGGCCCGGTCGTGCGGTACGACCGAGTGGCGCAGTGGTTGGGACAGACAGGCGTGTGAGGCGAAGCCATGTCCAATCCTGAATTGAGGCAGCGGCCAAGGCTGGCGGTGATCAAGTTCGCCTCCTGCGACGGGTGCCAGCTCAGCATTTTGAATCTTGAGGACGACCTGCTGGCATTGGGCCAGGCGCTGGATATCGCCTATTTCCCAGAAGCCTCAAGCGCGATGAATGCGGGCCCATACGACATCGCGCTGGTGGAGGGATCCATCACCACGGCAGAGGATGCCCATCGCATTCTGAACGTCCGACAGCAGGCGAAGGTCCTGATCACGATCGGAGCCTGCGCGACAGCCGGCGGCATTCAGGCGTTGCGCAACTGGGGCGATATCGAGGCGTTTAAACAGGCTGTCTATCCCAGGCCGGACTATATCCAGAGTCTTAGCACCTCCACTCCCATCTCGGAACATGTCCACGTGGACTTCGAACTGTGGGGCTGTCCGATCGAGAAGGGCCAACTCCTGCGTGTCATTACAGATCTGGTGGGAGGTGTACAGCTTCACCTGCCGGCTGACAGTGTCTGTCTGGAGTGCAAGCGGCGAGGAAATGTGTGTGTGATGGTCGCCAAGGGGATGCCTTGTCTTGGGCCGGTGACCAGGATCGGTTGCGGGGCGATCTGTCCGGCTATGGGGCGGGACTGTTACGGCTGTTTTGGACCAAGCGAAGGCGCAAGGAAAGGGCCAGGTCTTCCACCCAACACGGCCTCCCTCGCGAGGCATTTCCATGAGGGACTGCAACTGATTCCGGTCGAGGTCCTGCGACGATTTCGTGGTATCAACGGCGCTGTGGACCCCTTTCGGAATGAAAGCACGGTCTGGGAGAACAAGGGGTAATAGGTGAGGAGTAGAGGGTGACGGGGAAAGAAGAGGCGAGGAACACGAGAACCATTGCCGTCGACCTGGTGGCACGTGTGGAGGGTGAAGGCGCGCTCCGTGTCACCGTGAAAGACGGCACCGTCCAGGACGTAGAACTCAGAATCTTCGAGCCACCCAGGTTTTTCGAAGCTTTCTTGCAGGGACGGCATTACAGCGAAGTGCCAGACATCGTCGCGCGGATCTGCGGCATCTGCCCCGTGGCGTATCAAATGAGCGCAGTCCATGCGATCGAGCAGATTTTTGGTCTGCGTATCGAAGGGGCGGTGCGAGACCTGCGGCGGCTCATCTATTGCGGCGAGTGGATCGAAAGCCATGCGCTGCATGTGTACATGCTCCAGGCGCCGGATTTTCTTGGGTATGACAGCGGCATTGCGATGGCGAAAGATCATCCGGCTGTGGTGACCCGAGGCTTGCGGCTCAAGAAGGCCGGCAATGCGATCATGACGTTGTTGGGCGGCCGTTCCGTGCATCCGGTCTCCGTGAAGGTGGGTGGTTTCTCGCGGGTGCCCCGGCGTAGCGAGCTGAAGGAATTGAAAGATGAACTTCTGTGGGCGCGCGATGCAGCGATCGAGACGGTACGCTGGGTCGCGGATTTCGACTATCCAGATTTTATCCCCGACTACACGTACGTCGCGCTCCGTCACCATGATGAGTATCCATTCAATGAAGGGCAGATCGCCGCATCCAGCGGGCTGCAGATCTCGGCAAACGAGTTTGAACAACATTTCACCGAATACCAGGTCGCCTATTCCACCGCGCTCCACTGCACGTTACACGAGTCATCCTATTTGGTTGGACCGCTGGCTCGGCTGAACTTGAATCAAGAGCATCTCACGCCGCTGGCCAAGCAGGTGCTGGCCGACAGGGAACTGTCGCTTCCGTTGCGGAATCCGTTTCACGGGATCATTGCACGCTCGGTCGAAATCCTCTACGCGCTGGAAGAATCACTGCGCCTCATCGAACGGTACGAACCTCCACCCGTACCGGCAGCACCGATTACGGTGCAGCCGGGCATCGGGATGGCTTGTACGGAAGCGCCACGGGGAATTCTCTACCATCGATACCAGGTGGACGGCGACGGTGTGATCCATGAAGCCAAGATCGTTCCACCGACCTCACAGAACCAATCTCGTATCGAACAGGATCTGCGACTGTTCATGCCACGCCTGTTGCATCTTCCCGATCAGGAGGTGGCGCTGGCCTGTGAACGGGTGATCCGTTGCTACGATCCCTGCATTTCCTGCGCGACGCATTTTCTGAATCTGGAGATCACACGGGAAGGGGCTGCGTGAAGAAAGACAGTCCTCATTCATCTACCATTCGGATCATCGGTCTTGGTAATGGCATGCGAGGAGACGACGCGGTCGGACTCATGGCTGCCCGCCAGATCCGACAAGAATTCGGTGACAGAGTCGAGGTGATCGAAGCGGAGATGGCGGGCGTTGACCTTATCGACCTGATGAAAGGTGCGTCCGTCGCGATCCTGATCGATGCAGTGCGCAGTGGGAAGGCTCCTGGCAGCGTCCATCGACTCGATGCTTCGGTGAGCCCGATCGGTGGACAAGTCTTTCCGCGCTCCAGCCATGCCATTGGGGTCTCGGAGGCGATCGAGCTGGCCCGAGCAATGGACGTCCTTCCAACTACCGTCATCGTGTACGGAGTTGAGGTAGGGAATACGGAAATCGGCCAACCGTTGTCGCCCCCTATGGGCGAAGCGTTGGATCAAGTCGTGAAACAGATCATCCAGGAATGTGAAGCCTGTCATGCATGAGTTTCATCTGATGACACAAGTCGTGAAGGCTGTGGGAGAGAAGCTGAACGGAACTGGATCTGCCAGACTATCCACAGTGCGGCTCAAAGTCAGCGCACTGTCTCACTTGCTGACTCATGATCATTCCGCATTGCAGATGGCGTTTGAGCTGGCTGCTCGTGGCACGAAGGCCGAAGGTGCGGCATTGGAAATCATCCCTGTCCCAGGAGAGGCTTGGTGTCCCCGCTGTACTCGAGACACAATGGTTACGGAATCAGAGCATGTCTGTCCGGTTTGCGGAGATGCGGTGATCGCGAGACCAACAGAACCGGAAGTCGTGCTCCACGAATTGGTAATCCAGGAATGAGTGAAGCTCTTGCGCAGCGCGTGCGGGTTGAGGTGGAGGGAACGGTGCAAGGTGTGGGTTTCCGCCCGTTCGTCTATCGGCTGGCACGTGAGTTGGGGCTGACCGGGTGGGTTCAGAACACAAGAAGCGATGTGCTGATCGAAGTAGAAGGGAACTTACCGGTCGTCGAAGAATTTCTCCAGCGGTTGCGCACCGATGCCCCATCCTCGGCCTCCGTCGAGACAGTGAGCACGACGATCGTTCCAGTACTCGACGACGCCGGCTTTTCGATTAACCAGAGCGCTAAATCCGGCCAACGAGTCCTCGTCATTCCTCCGGATCTCGCGACTTGCGCCGACTGTCAGCGTGAGCTCGCCGACCCACACGACCGTCACTTCCGGTATCCATTCCTCACCTGCACACAATGTGGCCCACGCTATAGCCTGCTCAAGGCGATTCCATATGAACGCTCCAATACGACGATGGCTGGGTTTGAGCTCTGTTCTGCTTGTCGCGCCGAATATGAAGTTGAGGCCGATCGCCGGTTTCATGCGGAACCGATCGCCTGTCCCAAGTGTGGTCCACGCCTGTGTTTGTGGGATGAGCAGGGCCGCGAAACCGCGAATGATGAAGCAGCCTTGCAACAGGCAGCGACTTTGCTCGAACAAGGACTTGTCGTCGCGGTGAAAGGGCTGGGTGGATTTCAACTCTGGGTCGATGCGAAATCAGAGGAGGCTGTCCGGCGCTTACGGGGTCGGAAACGAAGGCTGGAGAAGCCCTTCGCCGTGCTGTTTCCGTCCATTGATGCGATCAGAGACTATTGCCTGTTGTCGTCAGGCGAAGAAGCGCTCCTCTGCTCGCCGCAAGCACCGATCGTCTTAGCCCGCAAGCGGCGAGATGCAGTCCTCGCCGATGCCGTGGCGCCAAGCAATCCTTATCTGGGTGTGATGTTGCCTGCAACGCCGCTCCATCATCTCTTGATGGCGTCGCTCGGGCATCCTATGGTTGCCACGAGCGGCAATCGATCCGAAGAACCGATTGTGACCGATGAGCGAGAAGCCTTGGTTCGACTGCAAGGGATCGCCGATGCACTGCTCGTACATGACCGGCCGGTCGTGAGGCCGGTCGATGACTCGGTGGCATTGGTGGTTCCCGGAAAAGTTCAGTTGGTGGATGGGGAACAAAAGGAAAAACCAAGAGCCGATGTAATGATCATCCGGCGGGCGCGAGGCTATGCGCCTCTTGCTATCTGCTGGCGTGACAATGCGACAGATGGAGGAGCGCAAGGTCCAATTCTCGCCGTCGGTGGACATCTCAAGAACACCATCGCTCTTCTGACAGGTAATCGTGTCGTGCTCAGCCAACATCTCGGTGATCTTTCTACCCTGGAAGCGTACAGGGTTTTCCGGCAGGCGGTCGAGGATCTCCAGCGGCTGCTCGATGTGAAACCGCACGCCATTGCCTGCGATTTGCACCCAGACTATCGTTCGACCACCTTCGGGCGAGAACTGGCCGCGACCTTGTCCGTCCCGTTAGTCCCAGTGCAGCACCACCATGCTCACGTGGCCTCTTGCATGGCGGAACACAAGCTCGACGGCGAGGTTCTTGGTGTCGCCTGGGATGGAGCTGGCTATGGAGGAGACGGCCAGGTGTGGGGCGGAGAATTCTTCATCGCAAGTTACCGGCAGTTCACTCGGTTTGCCTCCCTCAAACCCTTTCGGTTGTTGGGCGGAGAAGCGGCCATGAAGGAGCCGGGCCGATCCACCGCTGCTGTCCTGTGGGAACTCATGGGAGAAGAGATGCTGACGCTTTCTCTTTCTTCTTGGAAAGTGACAGACAATCAGCGTGCGCAGTTGGCGAGCGTACTCAGATCTGGCGTCGCGTCACCTTGGACGACGAGCATGGGGCGGCTGTTCGACGCCGTGGCATCGCTCACAGGCTTGTGTCATCAGGCGTCCTTCGAAGGGCAGGCGGCCATGGCGGTGCAGTTCGCTGCCGAGCGAGAGTGGGAGGCAGGTGGAGGAAGGGCAAAAGGCTATCCGATCGATCTGGTGCGGAGTGAGAATTCCGATGCTAGGTGGATCGTCGACTGGCGGCCTATGATCAGCACTGTGCTCGATGATCTTCGTAGAGGCCACCGACCTGAGCTGATTACTGCGCGATTTCATGTTGGCCTTGCGGAGGGAGCTGTTCGGGTAGCTCAGGCAGCTGGCTTGCCTCGTATCGTGCTGACCGGTGGCTGTTTTCAGAATCGGCTGCTCCAGTCACTCATGAGACAATTGTTGGAGCGCGCAGGATTTACCGTCTATAGTCATGCGCTGGTTCCGCCCAACGATGGCGGATTATCCTTGGGACAGGCGGTGGTGGCTGCCTGCAGTGTATCTCGTGAAGTGTGAAGCGCGGGAATGGTTTCTGGTTTCGAGTTTCATGTTTCGGGTTGGACGATTCGAAAGGACAAATTCCCTGACACGAAACCAGAAACTCGAAACTCGAACATGAGGAGAGGCGATGTGTCTTGCAGTGCCAGGACAAGTCCTGAACGTCCAAGATGACACTCTGCGCACCGCGACGGTGTCGTTCGGCGGCGTGACGAAATCCGTCTCATTGGCGTTGGTACCGGAAGCGGGGGTGGGGGACTATGTGATCGTCCACGTCGGCTTTGCCATCAGCAAATTGGATGAAGCAGCAGCTCGCCGGACATTGGAGACCTACGCCGACCTGGCTGCTTTCAATTCACTAGATGCAACTGAGGGGTGAACGCGAGACATGGTGTGTGAAATGAGTAACCGGGTTATCGAGCAGGCCCAGAAGCTGTTTGAACGAGTCGTCCCCTCAGAAATCTACTCAAAGCTGCTTGCGCCTCTAGCTGTGGTCCTCCTACAATGCTCCTGGATTTTGTTTCAGGATTTTCAACCATGCCCGTTCCTCTCAGCCACCACTGTCGTCCTCCGGTCCTCATCCCTGGTAGTAACGAGTGTGGAAGTGGGGCCGGCTATAGATGCGTCATGAACCTATCGCCATTAGGGTGGCACGTCTCATGAGGCTACGTGTGCTTCCCCTGGTTCTGCTCTTTCTCTGGATCTCAACCGAAGCATTCCCCTTCAGCGGCGAAGTAGTCGGAGTTCTTGAGGGGAGCACCATCGAAGTCATGCGCCTCGGGAAGACGCAACGTATCCATTTGCACGGTCTCGATTGTCCGGAGAAGGGCCAACCCTACGGCGACGATGTGAAACCAGCGATCTCGGCCCTCGTCTTCGCCATGCAAGTCACGGTCGAGCCTCATGGGAAGGACAAGCACGGGCGAATCATGGCCGATGTGCTGCTTGCGGATGGGACCAACGTGAATCACGTTTTGGTGAAGGATGGCCGATGCTGGTGGTCTCGAAAATCTGCACCGGGCGATGCTGAACTGGAACGACTTGAGCTGGAAGCAAGAGAGGCAAAGAAGGGGCTGTGGGAAGATCCTGAACCGATTCCCCCATGGGAGTTCCGAAAAACCCAGCGGAAACAACTCCACGGCGGACCGAATAAATGAACCACACCTTGTGGTGGGATTGGAATGTCGAAATCGACCACCATCTACTGGAACCCGTTGGCTCCCGACCAACGAACCCGCTGGACTCCCATCAAAGGGTTGGAAGGGATGGCCGAGGAGATCATCCTGAGTATCGATCCGGATACGGGCGAATACACCAGACTGACTCGCTTTCTGCCGGGGGCTGATACTTCGGCGTTCGGAGGAAAAATCCATGCGTATCCGGAAGAGGTCTTCATTGTCAGCGGGCGGCTGTACGACCAGGCTTTCAATCGCTGGCTTGAAGCGGGAGATTACGCCAGTCGCCCTCCAGGAGAACGGCATGGTCCGTTCAAAACTGATGTCGGCTGTGTGGTGCTCGGAGTGTCATTTCCAAACAGGGTGGTGGGCGGAAAGCGCACCTAATGGGGAGGAATGCGGGGCGGCGACCCAAACGGGCTGATTGCCCCTCTGAAATTGCACACTTGTATCTTCGAGGTGAGATGCACATGATGCGAAGCAGAACGAACCCGGGCGTGTCAGACCGATACACTCATGGTCCGCAGAGACCGAGGGTCAGCGCGGGTCGACACGCCCCCTCATCCAC
>Ga0224505_10001166_pt1 | contig 16965 bp, 12 predicted proteins | sample SF_Jan12_sed_USG_FD_169102 | JGI IMG/M metagenome (GOLD analysis project Ga0224505, IMG submission 169102) | Sediment microbial communities from San Francisco Bay, California, United States - SF_Jan12_sed_USGS_4_1 | ecosystem: Environmental > Aquatic > Marine > Sediment | place: USA: California... | reverse complement strand
CCCGGGGCCACCGTCGAGGAAGTCATTGTCGGCGAAGCCCAGCAGCTGATCGTTGCCCGGGCCGCCCAACAGCTGGTCGCTGCCGCCCACGCCGAACACCGTGTCGTTGTCGGCACCGGCATCGACGTAGTCGTTGCCGTCGCCGCCGTTGACCGTGTCGTTGCCGGCACCGGAACAGATCGAGTCGTCGCCGGCCTGGCCGGTGATCTGGTCGGCGCCACCGAGCGAGACGATGCTGTCGACACCGGCGGTGCCCATGATCAGGTCGGGACCGTTGCTGCCCACGATGGTGGCCGGCACGCCGTTGCAGGCATAGCCGAGCCCGGTGGTGGCCTCGATGGCGCCCATGTCGTATTCGGTCGGGCTGGGCAGCCCGTCACCGTTCTGCACGAGCTGGTCGAGGATGTCCTGGAGCACGCCGTAGTCGGTGCAGGCATCGACCGCCGCCGACGCCGCATCGGGCACGTAGTCCGAGTTGGCGGTGGTCACGAACTGCGGGTTGGCCACGACGGCGTTGGGCAGACCGCCCGTTCCCGGGGCGTGCAGGTTGCAGTCACCGCTCGACGGGAATGGCGCCGTGAGATTGATCGTGGAGATCACCCGACTGGCCGAGGAGGTTGCAGCGCCGTCGTTGTCCATGGCGCGACCGGTGTTGTTGGCGAACGTCACCGCGGTGGCGTCGACATTGGCGGTGTCCTCTGCGGTCACGACCCCATCGAGATCGCCAACATCGTCGGAGGCGTGATCGAGGAACATCGCCGCGGTCAGATCGACCTGCGCCGAACCGGCCGCGAGCAACCCCGCTCCGTTGGCCTCGGCCGAGGTCGAGTTGGCGATGAAGGCGGTCTGGTCGGCCGAGAACACGCCGCCGGCGACGGCCACGGCGCCTCCGGCCGTAACGGCCGAGTTCCCGCGGAACTCGTTGCAGTACTGCTCGAAGCCCAGCGCATTGAGGTCGCAGCTCCCGAACTCGGTGACCTCGGCGTTCGACGCCACGTACATCCCGCCACCGGTGTCGGCGGAGTTGCCGTGGACATGGACCGTGTCGAGCAGGGCCGCGTTGCTGGCTTCGATCTGGAGCCCACCACCGGTGAGGACTGCGCTGTTGTCGGCGATCAGCACCGGGTCGATCGACCCGCCCGACGTGGAACCGTCAACATCCAGGATGGAGTCGCTGAAGACAGCCAGGCCGCCACCCGTGTCGGCTTGGTTCCCCGTCACCGCAGCGCCTGCGTTGAGGTCGATCAGCGAACCGGGCGCGCCGTCGATACCACCACCGAAGCTGGCGGTGTTGTCCAGGATCCCAGCGTCGTTGACCTGCAACACTCCATTGGCGACAGCAACCCCACCGCCTGCATTCGAGGTGTTCGCGAACACCCTGGCCTCCGACTGGACCGTGGCGGTACTCGGTGCCGGGCTGAAGTCGATCAAGATCCCGCCACCGGCAACGACCGCCGTGTTGGACATGCCCGGGAAGCCGATGTTGGTGTTGAAGCCCTCGGCCACCAGATCGGCAGCCTCGCGGAGATACACCCCACCACCGAGGGAGGCGCTGTTGTCAAACACATCGGCGTCATTCAGGAGATGGACCTGACCACCACCGGTGGCGAAGATCCCGCCACCGTTGCTGGCGCTGTTGCCGATGACGTCACCGATGCCGTTGTTGGTGAACGAGCCACCCAGCACGGCCACACCGCCACCGTTGACGGCCGAGTTGTTGACGATGGCGCCACCGTTGATCATCGTGGCGGCCGCCCCGCTGTCGATGCGAAGCCCACCCCCACCGAGGGTGCCCGATGGGTTGAGGCCATTTCGGACCACGCTGTTGTCGAGCACAAGGTTGGATCCGGCCGCGATCACGTGGACCGTGCCTTCGGCGCTGTTGCCGCCCTCGACCGTGATCCCCTCGAGCCGGAGGTTGACGTTCGGGAGGATCTCGACCACGGCGTCGGCCACCGAGCCGGCCGCCAGTTGCAGCACCACGTTGGTGGGCAAGTTGCCAGGAGCGGGCTGGCACGATGCGGTGCCCTGCACGATGTCGAGGTTGCGGTCGATGTTGTAGTTCAATCCGGCCACCTGCGCCGGATGGGTACCCGGTTGGACGAATATGGTCGAACCAGGCGGTGACGCGGCAATGGCCTGCTCGATGGTGTCGAACACGCAGTTCACCCCGTTGTTGCCCGCCACCGGGCCGACCTCGGGCGACGGCGGAGCGTCGGCCAGTGGGTCGGGGCTGTCGCCGTCCTCCTGATCGAGGATCACCGGCTCGGCCTGGGGAACGATCGGATCGCCGGTGGGTATGTCGAGATCGGCGAGCGCAGCTTCCTCGAGGGCCTGGTTGGCGGCCGCGTCGGCGGCGTCCTGGTCGGGACCGTCGAAGACCGCGGCCTCCCAGCTGCTGGCCTCGCCGGGATCGTTGCCGATCCCCGAGCTGTCGTCGGCGCCGCCGTCGCCGCCGGCCTGGGCGGCTGCGCCCGGGATGGCTCCCAGCAGTGCGGCCAGCAGAGCCAACACCGCCACCAGTACACCGATTCGCGCCTTTGACCCGCTCAGTCGCTGCCCGCTCATGATTCCCACTCCCTGTCGCTGTTGGCTGTCCGTTCAGCAGGAGGTGAGGAATTGCGCATCCGATCCGAGGACCGGAGACCCACGCCCTATCACCCACTGGGTCGCTCCAGGTCGCACCCTTCCATAGTCGCCCATGCACGTCAACCCGTTCGACCGGAGAGGCCGAGAAGCCATGAAAGGCCTCCGAGCGGACGAGAGGAGCGGCTCAGGATCGCTTGCGACCAAGGCTACTCGTAGCGCAGGGCCGCGCTCGGCGGCAGCTCACCGGCGCGCCGCAGCGGCCCCCAGCGGCCACAACGGGTACCGCAACGAGAAGCTCACATCGAAGGCGTCGTTCATGGCCCGCAGGATGATCCGAGCGATGCCGTAGCCCACCGCGATGCCCTGCAACCTGCCGAGCACGACCGGCATGACGGCCTCGGTGAGGAGGACACGTCCGCGGTCGTGCGCCCGAGCGCCGATGCTGCGCAGCACACCGATCTCGCCGGTGCATTCGAAGTGGCGGTGGGCGAGATGGTCGCCCTCTGCGATCCGCGGTGCGGGACGGCCCAAGGCCACCAGCAGGGGCGAGGTGACCTTGCGCCCTTGACCGTCACACCGGCCGCAACGAGCCTGACGTGATGCGCACGCAGCCACAACTCCGAAAGCACGAACGGGCCCGGGTCGTCGATCAGGTCGGGACCGCCGGACCGGCGAGCGCAGCGGCCGCCATGGACGACCCGGACAACCTGGTCGAGATGCTGGCCGCCGCTGCGCCGGTGGAAGACGACGACCACTGGATGTACACACCCGAGCAGCGCTACCGGATCCTCCAGACGCTGCTGATGGCCGATGGATCGCCGTGGGTGGCCCGGTACGGGTTCCTGTTGGCCATGTCGATCCTGATCGCCTCCCTCGGCCTGGCCAACGACCAACCGGCGGCGGTCATCGCCGCCATGGTGGTGGCTCCGATGATGACCCCCGTGCTGGGCATCGCCGCCTCGCTCGTGCTGGGCCTGGTTCGACGGACCATCCGACTCGTGGCGATCGTCATCGCCTCGTCCGCCTTCGCGGTGGCGTTCGGGTGGCTGATCTCGTCCATCCTCGTGGTCCACGAGGTCACCGCCGAGGAGCTCTCCCGGACCACCCCGAGGCTGCGCGACCTGGTGATCGCGCTGGCGGCCGGGGCGGCCGGCATGTACAGCATCGTGCGCAAGGACCTCTCGGGGGTCGTGCCCGGCGTGGCCATCGCCGTAGCGCTGGTGCCGCCGCTCGCCACCATCGGCATCGTGCTCGAGCTGGAGGAGTGGTCGTTGGCCAGGGGCGCGGCCCTGCTCTACCTGGTGAACGTGATCGCCATCATCTTCGCCGCGCTCGTGGTGTTGCTGGTCACGGACTTCATCACGTCGCCCCGACTCCGGGATACCAAGGTGATGGCCGCGGCTGCGATCCTGGTGGTCGTGTCCATCGCCATCATCGTCCCCGTGCGCCACAACTCGCGACGCATCGACCGGGAGGTGACGTTCCGGACACATGCCGCCGACTCGGTCGGGGCCTGGACCGACACCCACCCGGAATACGTCGTGGTGGACGAGCAGATCGCTCCCGGGCAGGTGACCCTGGTCTTCACCGGCCCGGCCGAGCCCCCCGAGCTCGATCAGCTCGCGTCCCAGCTGGCCACCGACGACTTCCCCGACCCGGTGCTCGACGTGCAATGGCTGCAGTCGATCGTCGCGGATGGGCCGAACACGTAGCGGCGTCACCGGGACACCCCGTCCCGTTCCCCTCCTCTCCAGGCAGGGTGACGGCCGGCACCGAATGGCACTCGGTCCCCGTCACGGAGCAACCTCTCCTGTCATCCGCCCAGCCAGCCGAAGGGGTCCGGCATGAACGACGACACCATTCTCGATCGCATCGACGACCAGCACCGCGCGGTGCTCGAGGCCATGCCCACCATGGCCCTGGCCGGCGAGTACGAACCCGACCGACGGGCCGAGATCATCGACATGCTCGCCGTCCAGCGCGCCTCCATGCAGCAGCTCTACGCCGCCGCCGACGTGCTCTCCGACTTTCCCGACGTCCGCTGCGACGACCACGTGTCGACGGCGGCCGACGGCCACGGCGTGGTCGTGCGGACGTACCGACCCGCCGAGTCGACCAGCGCGACCTCGCCGGGCTTCTACTACATGCACGGCGGCGGGATGATCATGGGATCGGTGGCCTTCAGCGACGACTACTGCGCCCGACTGGTGCGAGCCCTCGGCATCGTGGTGGCCTCCGTCGAGTACCGGCTGGCCCCCGAGCACCCCTACCCCACACCGCTGGAGGACTGCTACACCGGCCTGGAGTGGTTCTTCACCAACGCCGACCACCTGGGCGTCGACGACGCGAACATCGCCATCGGCGGTGGCAGCGCGGGCGGCGGCCTGGCCGCTGGACTGGCCCTGCTGGCTCGGGATCGGGGTCACCTGACGCCGGTCTTCCAGCTGCTCACGTTCCCCATGATCGACGACCGCAACATCACCCCCAGCAGTCATGCCATCACCCATCCGAAGTTGCTGTGGAACCGCGAGCGCAACCTGCTGGGTTGGAACTGCTACCTCGCCGGCGGCGCGGGCGGTGCCGACGTGCCCGCCTACGCCGCTCCGGCACGAGCCGACGACCTGACCGGCTTGCCCCCGGCCTTCGTACCGGTCGGTGATCTCGACCTCTTCCTCGACGAGAACCGGGCCTACGTCGAAGCGCTCGACCGGGCCGGGGTGACCGCACAGTTGAAGGTGTACGAAGGGGCCTTCCACGGCTCGCAACTCCTCGTCCCCGACTCCGACCAGGCCAAGCAGTGGTTCGCCGACGAGGCCGAAGCCCTGGCCCGCGGCCTCGGGCTCGACCCGCCGACCTGACCACACCCGATCACGGGCCTCCGACTCGTCGAGGCTGGTGGCGTGGGCGACCGACTCAGCCGGGGTCCGGGGGCAGTGGACCGGTGAGCGAGGCCCGTTGCGACAGCTCCACTTGGTTGCCCCACGGGTCGGCGACCATGGAGAAGCGGGCCACCTCGCCCATCGTGATGGCCGATTGCCCCAGGGTGGCGCCGCCGGTCAGCGCAGCAGCGGTCTCGGCATCGCGATCATGGATCTGCACGGTCAGGTAGGTCCACCCGCGCACCGGCATCTCGACGATCGGCGCGTCCGGATCCTCATCGAGCAACACCACGGTGGAACCCATGCGGACCACCGAGCCGTCGACCGACCAGCCGAGCGCATCGGTGAAATAGCGCGCGGCCAGGCCGCGGTCCACCAGCTCGGAATCGGCCACCGCAACATCGTCGACGAACAGTCGAGAGCCGCGCGTGTGGGGCAGCCCGGCTACCTCGGCGCCCAGATCCTTCACCACGAACGGCACACCGGAGAACGGTGCGTCGAGGTCCACCACTTCGGCCTCGGCCCGCGCCCGGTCGAATCGGGGTCGACACGAAGGCGTTGAGGGTGAAATCCCGGACCTCGGCCCGGGCGATGGCGGCCTCCACCAACTCGCGGGGGTGCACGGCCCTGGCGTGGACGGCGGCGGCCACACCGGTGGCGTCGAGACCGTCGAGCAGCGCATCGACATCGGATGACACGACGGCATTGAACCAGCCGGCGGCCGCCGAGTGCCAAAGACGAGATGGGGACGCGTGGGTTACCGTTCGTGCGGTCACCACCCAGCCCCCGGATGCCTCTTGACCGACCCCACGCACCATCCCCGGCCGTCGCTGCGCCGCCCGTTCGAACTGCTCGACGGTGTCTGGCAGTTCTCGCTCGACGTCGACCACCAATGGCAGGGTCCCGCCGAGGTTCCCTTCGAGACCGAGATCGTGGTGCCATTCGCTCCCGAGACGCCCGCCTCGGGCATCAGGGCCGACACGGTGCGCCGTTGCTGGTACCGGCGGTCGCTCGACACGGGCGGCGTCGGCGCCGACGATCGCCAGGTCGTGGCCTTCGGCGCAGTCGACCGCCACGCCACCGTGTGGGCCAACGGCGAGATCGTGGCCACCCACACCGGCGGCTACACACCCTTCGAGGCCGATGTCACCGACGCCGCCCGCCGAGGAGACGGCATCGTCGACCTGGTGGTGCGGGCCGACGACGAACCCGCCGCCCTCGAGGCGCCGCGCGGCAAGCAGGACTGGCGAGACGATCCCCACGCCGTGTGGTACCCCCGCACCTCCGGCATCTGGCGCACCGTCTTCGCCGAGCGCACCGGCACCTGCCACATCGCCAGCATCGACGTGGCCGGGGACCCAGCGGAGATGACGATGACCGTACGCAGCCGGATCGAGGGCCGCCCACCTGCCGGTCTGTGCGCCGTGCTGCGGGTCACGGGCGAGTCGTCGGGACGAGTCTTCGTCGACGACCGGATCAGCCTCCCCGGTCACGAACTGGAGCGCACCTTTGCGATCGGTGACGGCGGGCTCGACGACGCCTGGACGCTGCCGTGGTGGCCTCGCATGCCCCACCTGTTCACCGTGACGATGACGCTGGTCGACGGAAACGACCGCGAGTGCGACACGGCCGAGACCACCGCCGCGCTCCGGACGGTGTCGGTGACCGACAACCAGATCTGCCTCAATGGCCGCCCCTATCCGCTGCGACTGGTGCTCGACCAGGGCTATTGGCCCCACACCGGCGCCACTCCCCCGTCGCTCGACGCCATCCGCACCGACATCGAGCTCACCCGACGACTGGGTTTCAACGGTGCCCGAATCCACCAGAAGACCCACGACCCCCGGTACTTCGCCGTGGCCGACCGGGCCGGCCTGTTGTCGTGGGTGGAGATGCCCAGCGCATATCGGGCCGGCACCACGTCGACCACGAACCTGCTGCGCGAGTGGGCCGACATCGTGGCCGCCCACCGAGGCTTCCCATCGGTCGTGGCCTGGGTACCGGTGAACGAATCGTGGGGCGTACCCGCGGTGGCCGTCGACCAGCGCCAGCGCGCGCTGCTACGAGCGCTCACCGAGATCACGGGCGCCCTCGACGGCAGCCGACCCGTGTCGGCCAACGACGGGTGGGAGACCGACGGCGGCGACATCGTCGGCATCCACGACTACACCCAGGACGCCGACCGACTGGTCGAACGCTACGGCACGGCCGACGCCATCGCCGGGCTGCTCCGCGGCGTCCGACCGGACGGCCGCGCCGCAGATCTGGACCATGCCCCGCTTGGAAGTCGCGCGGCCGTTCTCAGCGAGTTCGGCGGGGTGGCGCGGCGCGCCGACACCAACGGCTCGAAGACGTCGCTGGGAGCGAACGGCGGGGCATGGGGCTACGACGACGTCGCAACGCCCGAGCAATTCGTCGAGCGCTACCGGGCCCTGTGGGCGGCGGTCCACGAGAGCGACACCCTGGCCGGCGCGTGCTGGACCCAGCTCACCGACACCTACCAGGAGGTCAACGGCCTGCTCACCGCCGACCGCGTTCCCAAGGCCGACCTCGAGTCGCTGGCAGACGCCACCCGTGGTCGATGAGCACCATCCGGGTCGTGCAGCTGTCGGACACCCACTTCTCCACTTCCGGCCGCATACCCTACGGCGGAGCCGGCTACGACCCGGCCGAGACGTTCGAGGCGGTGATCACCACCCTGGCCAGCCGACCGAGCCCCCACCTCACCGTGGTCAGCGGCGATCTGGCCGATCACGGCGAGGCGTCCGAGTACGGCGTGGTGGTCCGGCAGCTGAGCCGACTGGACGGCGACGTGTACCTGCTGCCCGGCAACCACGACCGGCGGGCCCCGTTCGACGCGCTCCTCACGGTGGGACGTCTGCGATACCAGCGCACACTCAACGTCGGCGGATGGCTGTTCGTGTTCGTCGACTCGAACGGCGCCGGCCCCCGCGACACAGCCGAAACCGACAAGGGCATACTCGCCGACTCCGAGCTCGAGTGGCTACGAGGGGTGCTGAGCGCCACCGAACAGCCCCATGCGTTCGTGTGGGTCCATCACCCGCCGGGCGAGGTGGCGGGGTTCTCCCGCGCCGACTACGTCGCCCAGTTCGAAGCCCTCCTCGAGGACCTGCCGCGCGTGCGAGGCGTCGGCTGTGGTCACGCCCACACCGACCTGGTCACCGCGGCGGGTGCCGTCCCCGTCTTCATCTGCCCGTCCCTGACCACCAGCATCGACTTCATCGCCAACACCACGATGCCGCCCGGCTTCCGTGAGTACGACTTCCACCCCGATGGCACCATCGACACCGAGGCGGTCCTCGTCGACGATGACCGTTGGAACGACCGCCGGCCCCTCCCCGCCGACGTCATCTCGTACCTGATGGACGAGATCGACTCGACCGAGCTGAAGCGGCGCCTGGGTCTGGATGGCTGAGCCGCGACCCGGACCAGTCGATGTCAGGCGTAGCGATCGGCCACGTACGTCTGCTCGTCCAGCGGCGGGCGTTCGTAGGTGAACTCCTGGATGTCCGGTAACTCCAACTGCCGCGAGGTCAAGTCCTCGTAGGGAATGGTCTCGAGCAGGTGGGCGATGCAGTTGAGCCGGGCCCGCCGCTTGTCGTCGGCCTCCACCACCCACCACGGCGATGCCTTGGTGTCGGTGTGCTCGAACATCTTGTCCTTGGCCATGCTGTAGTGCACCCACCGGGCGCGGGCCAACAGGTCCATCTCGCTGAGCTTCCAGCGCTTCTCGGGGTTGGCGATGCGAGCGGCGAACCGCCGTTCCTGCTCTTCGTCCGAGACCGAGAACCAGAACTTGACCATGACCATCCCCGAACGGATCAGCATCCGCTCGAACTCGGGGCACGACTGGAGGAACTCGTCGTACTCGTCGTCGGTGCAGAAGCCCATGACGCGCTCCACACCGGCCCGGTTGTACCAACTGCGATCGAACAGCACCATCTCGCCGGCCGCGGGCAACTGGGCCACGTACCGCTGGAAGTACCACTGGCGGGACTCACGCTCGGTGGGCTTGTCGAGGGCCACCACTCGCACCACCCGAGGATTGGTGCGTTCGGTGATGCGCTTGATGACGCCGCCCTTGCCGGCGGCGTCACGCCCCTCGAACACGACACAGACACGCATGCCTTCGACCCGCACCCACTCCTGGAGCTTCACCAGCTCGCGCTGCAGGCGGGCCAGCTCGCTCTCGTAGAACGCCTTGTCCAGGCGCTTGACGCCGTTGGCCGTGCGCTTGCTCACTGGCGGAATCGCCCCTGGCGAACGCGGTCCGCTTCCATCAGCTCGACCTCGTGGGCCCCCGAGACGACGATCCGGGGATCGGGCACGTAGTCGACGTCGGGGCTTCGGCCCTCGTAATCGACGGCGTCGAGGATCACCCGCATGGCGTTGAGGCGGGCATGGTGCTTGTGCTCGCTGCGGATGATCGTCCACGGACAGGGCGGGGTGTGGGTGCGTCGCAGCATCTCGTACTTCCGCTCGGTGAAGTCATCCCAGTGCTCCTGGGCCTGCACGTCGATCTCGCTGAGCTTCCACTGCCGCAGCGGATCGTCCCGGCGGCGGTCGAACCGGCGTTGCTGTTCCTCCTTCGAGACGGAGAAGTACAGCTTCACCAACACGGTTCCCTGACGGACGAGGTCCTTCTCGAAGCCGACCACGCCACGAAGGAAGTCGTTGTACTCGTCCTCGGTGCAGAACCCGAACACGGGTTCGACCATCGCCCGGTTGTACCAACTGCGATCGAACAGCACCATCTCGCCGCCCCGGGGGAATTCGGCCACGTACCGCTGCAGGTACCACTGGGTCCGCTGGTCCTCGGTGGGTTTGCCCAACGCCACCACGCGATAGTGCTTCTCGTTCATGTAGCGGGAGACCCGCCGAATGGTGCCGCCCTTGCCCGCGGCATCGCGGCCCTCGAAGAGGACGATCATCCGCTTCGAGTGCTCCTCGAGGTGACGCTGGAGCTTCAACAGCTCGACCTGGTAGGGCATGAGCTCACGCTCGCGGGCATCCTTGCGCTCGAGTTTCGCGGTCCGCTTCTTGAGCGCGGCCAATTCCTCGCGCAACGCGTGCACGCTGGCGTCCGGATTCGTGTCGGTCACCGGATCGCCGTGCATGCTTCCTCCGAGTCGTGTGGGTGTGGACCGCAACCACCACCCAAGAGAACCGAACCTCGCTCCCGCGAGCCAGGACCTACGTCATTTCTTGTGGGAGCCATCGGCCCGTAGCCTCCCGTTCATGAGCAGGCAACAGTCCATCGCCACGATCATGACAGCCGACCCGAGCACGATCGAACGCTCGGAGCCGTTGTCGGAGGCCTACCGGCTGCTCCAGCGGGCGCCGTTCCACCACCTGGTGGTGGTCGACGGCGACCAGCCGGTCGGCATCGTGGCCACCTCCGACATCCTCCGCTTGGTCTACGACACCGACGGCACCGATGATCAGGCCCTCCGGACCTACATCGATCACCAGTTCACCATCGACGACGCCATGAGCGTCGACCTGCGCACGCTGGGTCCCGACGCCACCGTGCGCGACGCGGCCGCCCTGTTGTCGGACGGCTCGTTCCACTCGGTGGTCGTCCTGGATGTCGACGGCACCCTGGCCGGCATCGTCACGACCACCGATCTGGCTCGCTACCTCTGCGACGAGGCCTGAGCCCTCCCGGGTCGACCAGACCCGGGCATCGTGTCCTACCGTGACCCGATGACCTCGCCGCGCACGGACATCCTCGACCCCGTCTGGTGGCAATCCGATCCCCAGGACAGCTACCGCCGGCTGCTGGAACATCCCGGCCTCTGGCGAGACGAACCCAGCGGGTTCTGGATCGTGGCCCGCCATGGCGACGTGCTCGCCGCCGAACGCGACCCGGCCACGTTCTCCAGCCGGGAGCACTACCGGCTGGAGCCGTCGCCCGACGAGCAGACGATGATCAGCCACGACGACCCGACGCATCTCGAACAGCGCCGCATCATCAACCGTCGCTTCACGCCTCGAGCCGTGCGGTCCCATGGCGAGCACTACCGGGCGATGGTCATCGATCTGGTCGACCAGGCCCTGGCCCACCACCAGACCCACGGATCCATCGAGGTGGTCGATGCGCTCGCCGCCCAGCTGCCGTGTCGGGTGACGGCCGAACTGATCGGCTTCGGCCAGGACCGATGGCCACAGGTCAAGACGTGGTCCGAACGCCAGATGCGCATCGACCGCCGCAACGTCGAGCCGGAAGCCTTCCTCGGGCTGATGTCCAGCATCGAGGAATGGGCCCTGGTCATGCAGGACCTGCTGCCACAACGGGCGACCCAACCAGCCGACGACCTGTTCACCGACTGGCTCGAGGCCGGCATGGATCCCCGCACCATGGTGCAGGAGACGGGGCTGCTGATCGCGGGTGGCGCCGAGACCACCCGTACCGTCATCGCCCGCGGGCTGCGGACCTTCGTCGACCATCCCGAGCAGTGGGAGTACCTGGCCGAGGATCCGGGCCGGATCCCGCTGGCCGTCGAGGAACTGATCCGCTGGGTCACTCCACTGAACAACATGTTCCGGCGGGCCACCGTCGACACCGAGCTGGCCGGCACCACCATCGCGGCCGGCGACCGGGTCACCCTGCTGTACCCGGCCGCCAACCGTGACCCACGCGTGTTCGACGATCCGTACACGTTCGATGTCACCCGCGACCCCAACCCTCACCTGGCCTTCGGGCACGGCACCCACTTCTGCCTCGGAGCCAACCTGGCCCGGATCGAGCTGCGGCTGCTCTTCGAGCAGCTCACCCAGCGCGTCACCAACCTGCGGGTCGTCACCGAACCGGACATCGAGCCCAACATCTTCGCCCGGGCCGTGCGCCGCTTCGATCTGTCGTTCGAACGCCGCTGACGCCGCCGGAGCGCACCTCGACCGGATGTGCCTCCCGACACAACCGGCCGTGTCGGCGCCGCAGGTCGATACCCTTGAGCGCTGCGCCGGCCTCGGGCCGGTGGGTTCACGGACAGGCGTTGGTTCTTCCGGTCGATGTGAACCAACCCCCAACCCCATTTCCGAACCCTGACTGCTCGCGCCGTCGCGAGCGAGGAGATTCCGTGTCACCCACCTTCGCCCAACTGGGCGTACCCCAGTCCATCACGACCGCGCTCGCCCAGCGAGGCATCACCGAGCCGTTCGCCATCCAGTCGGCCACCATCGAAGACACGATGACCGGCCGCGATGTCTGCGGCCGGGCGCCCACCGGCTCGGGCAAGACCCTGGCCTTCGGCATTCCGCTGGTGGCGTCGGCCGAGCGGGCCGAGCCCCGTCGGCCCCGAGCCCTCGTGTTGGCTCCCACCCGCGAGCTGGCCGAGCAGATCTCCACCGAGCTGCGTACCTTCGCCGGTCAGGTCCGGATCGGCGTGGTATACGGCGGCGTCGGCTACGGGCCACAGCTCAATGCGCTACGCAAGGGCGTCGACATCCTGGTGGCGTGCCCGGGCCGCCTCGAAGACCTCATCGAGCAACGCGCGCTGTCCCTCGCCGACGTCGACCAGGTGGTCCTCGACGAAGCCGACCGCATGGCCGACATGGGCTTCATGCCCGCCGTTCGGCGCCTGCTCGATCAGACCCGGGACGACCGCCAGACGATTCTGTTCTCGGCCACCCTCGACGGGGATGTGGCCAAGCTGACCCGCGACTACCAGCACGATCCGGTTCGACACGAGGTCGGCGAGGAAATCCCCGACATCACGCTCGCTCATCACCGATTCTGGAAGGTCGACAGCAACAGCCGCACCGAAGTCACCGCCGATGCGGTCAACGCCGTGTGGCCGGCCATCATCTTCTGCCGCACCCGGCACGGATCGGACCGCCTGGCCAAACGGCTGGCCCGATCCGGCATCGAGGCGGCCACCATCCACGGTGGCCGCAGCCAGGGTCAGCGCACCCGCGCCCTCGAGCAGTTCTCCGACGGCCGGGTGCAGGCGCTGGTGGCCACCGATGTCGCCGCCCGCGGCATCCACGTCGACGGGGTGGCCTCGGTCATCCACTACGACCCGCCCGAAGACCACAAGGCGTACGTACACCGTTCCGGTCGCACGGCCCGGGCCGGCGAAGGTGGCGTCGTCCTCTCCCTCATCCAGCCCCAGCAGGTGAGAGACACCCAGAAGCTGCAACGCGATGTCGATCTCGACGAGCCCATCACCCCTCCCGATCCGGCCGAGCTCCGCGAGGTCTCGCCCGCTCCGGACGGACGAGCCAAGCCCCGCAAGCGACCCGAGGTCGACCGCAGTAGCCCGCCCCAGGCCAAACGCAACCAGCAGGGGCGAAGCAAGAACCGGAAGCGGCGTGAGAGCAACGACGAGCGCACCGACCGTGGTCGCGGCCAGTCCGAGGGCAGGGGCGATCAGCGGCCCGCCGCCAAGAAGCAGGCGACCGCCGACACCAGGAAGCGCACCGGCCCCAAGAAGGGCCGCCATCCGGCCAAGCCGGGTAATCGCAAGGCCCGTCGGGCACACCTCCAGCGCGACACGTCCGGCCAGCGCAAGGCGTCCTGACCGCGGTCCGGACGCTTCCCCCCGCAGCCGCTGGACCGGTACTCTCGGAACGCCTATGCATCGATCGTGCCTCCGGGTGAGGATCATCCTGCTGGGCGGGGCCCTGGTCGGGTTGGCGCTGGCCTGCCAGCCCGAACCCGACCGCACCACCGTCGTGGACTCCTTCGCGGACGCGGTCGATGTCGACCCCGGCGACGGCTCGTGCGCCGACGACGCCGGCGCCTGCACCCTGCGAGCCGCGGTCATGGAGGCCAACGCGACCTCCGGCATCGGTCAGATCCTGCTCCCCGCGGGCAACTATTCGCTGACCATCTCCGGCGCCGGCGAGGACGGCGGCGCGACCGGCGATCTCGACCTCACCGACTCCACCTACATCGAGGCAAAGGGTGGCGTGGCCACCATCGACGCCGCTGGGCTGGGTGATCGGCTCATCGACATCCACGGCGGCACCTGGCATGTCCTCGATGGGCTCCGCCTGGTGAACGGAGCCGTCACGGGCCAGGGCGGTGCGCTACGAGCGTCCGCCGGAATCGTGCTGGCCACGGTGGAGGTCGCAGGGAACAGCGCGACGCTCAGCGGTGGCGGCATCGCCTCGGTCGGCGGGATCGTGGCGCTCCAGGGATCGACCATCAGGGCCAACGCCGCGCCCACAGGAGGCGGGATCCACAACAGCGGCGTGGTGTTCTCGTCGAACTCGACGCTCAGCGCCAACATCGGCGGGGCCGTGGCCGCCTCCGGCGGCTACACCCGCCTGCTCTTCAGCACCGTCACCGACAACGACGGCGGCGGCCTCACCGGCACCGTGGATCAGATTCGCCTCCAGGGATCGGTGGTGGCCAACCAGGCATCGGGACCGGACTGCAGTGGTCCGGTCATCACGGAGTCCCACAACGCCGACAGCGACGACACCTGCCAACTGCGAGGGCCCGGCGATCTGCCCGACGCCTCGCTGATCCTCGGCCCGCTCGGGGCACCCGACCCGTCGCAGTTCCCGGGTCACGAGCTCCTCACGCCCTCACCGCTGCACAACGCCGTTCCGGTGGGCGTTCTCGGCTGCGGCACCGACGTCACCACCGACCAGTTCGCCCGACCTCGACCTCGCGGCCCAGCCTGCGAGATCGGTGCCATCGAGACCGTCCAACTGACACCGACCGGCTTCTGCGGGTTCGACGGCATCGTGCAGACGGTGGTCATCCACGAGGGACATGCCTATGTGGGGGGCGAGTTCGCCCGAGCCGCGAGCTCCGGTGCCACGATGGCGACCCGTCCCGGATTGGCCCGTTGCCGGCCCGACGGCACCATCGACAGCGGCTTCGACCCGGGCATCGGACGCCAGGTCAACGCCGCGGCGATCCACCAGAACTGGCTGTATGTCGGCGGGACGTTCGACAAGACGGTGTCGGGCACCCGCTTCGTCGGAGCCGCCCGCATCGACCTCGACACGGGCCTGCTCGATCCGACCTGGCACCCCGACGTGAACGGATCGGTCCAGGCTCTGGCGGTCGACTCCAGTGGGGTGTACGTCGGCGGCAACATCACCCACCTCGATGGTCAACCGGTGAGCCGGCTGGTCAAGTTGCACCCGGTCACGGGCGCTCGCATGACGGCCTTCGCCGTCACGGTGGACCACTCGCTCGGTTGGGAGAACGTGCTCAGCCTCCATCTCCACTCCACCGGAGACCTGTTCGTGGGCGGCACGTTCGACACCATCAACACCGCGGCCCGGGCGAGCGCGGCTCGGCTGGATTCGCACAGCGGAGCGGTCAAGCCCTTCTCCCCCACCATCACCGACACCAATCCCAACGATCCCAAGGTGCAAGTGGAGGCCATGGTCGAGCACCAGGGTCAGATCTACCTGTGCGGCGACTGGTGGGAGACCGAAGGCGTGGGGGGCCAGGACGACCAGCGCAACGTGGGTCGATTCGACCCCTCGACCGGAGCAGCCGACCAGGGCTGGATGCCGGCCGTCAACCGCGGGCTCCAGGCCTGCGCCATCAGCCCGACCGGCGACAGTCTGCTGGTGGCCGGTGACCACAACGTGGTGAATGGTCAGCCGGTGGGAGCCGTGCAGGGCCTCGACCTGGTCACCGGTCTGGTCGACACGTCGTGGCTACCCGCCCCCACCACCAACGTGGGCGTGAAGACCATCGCCGTGGCGCCCGATGCCATCATCCTGGGTGGCGACATCGCCGCGGCCTCCGGCACCGCCGTGGACAACGCCGCCCGCTACGTCTACGAGTGACAGCGGCACCGTCATGGGCAACCATGGCGCATGACCAAACTGAGCGACGACCCGCGTATCGACCCCCGCCTCAAAGCTCTCCTCGCCTCGATACCCGCGATGTCGCGTCGCGACGTCACCAGTCGCGACGAGCTGGTGGCTGAAGCCAACTCCCCCGAGGCGCTGGCCACTCTCGAGCAGATGAAGGGCCTCTTCGACTTGATGGACAACGAGGAGGTCGCCCCGTCCACCGGACTGGACATCAGCACCCGCGAGTTCTCCTCGGAGCCCGACGGGAACACCGTCAAGGTGCAGTTCATCCGACCGAGATCGATCGAGAAGCCGGCGTGTGTGTACTACATCCACGGAGGCGGCATGCAGACGATGTCGTGCTTCGACGGCATGTATCGAGCCTGGGGTCGCATCCTCGCCCAGCAAGGCGTCGCCGTCGCCATGGTCGACTTCCGCAACTGCCTCACACCGTCATCGGCGGCCGAGGTCGCGCCGTTCCCGGCCGGCCTCGACGACTGCGTCTCTGGCGTGCGATGGCTCCATCGCCAGGCCGACGAGCTGGACATCGACCAGGACCGCATCACCGTCGCCGGCGAGAGCGGCGGCGGAAACCTCACGCTGGCCACGGGTCTCCAGCTCAACCGCCGAGGTGAGCTGGGGCTGATCACGGGGCTGTACGCCCTGTGCCCCTACATCGCCGGACGATGGCCCCAGGACC
>Ga0224505_10001165_pt1 | contig 16975 bp, 23 predicted proteins | sample SF_Jan12_sed_USG_FD_169102 | JGI IMG/M metagenome (GOLD analysis project Ga0224505, IMG submission 169102) | Sediment microbial communities from San Francisco Bay, California, United States - SF_Jan12_sed_USGS_4_1 | ecosystem: Environmental > Aquatic > Marine > Sediment | place: USA: California... | reverse complement strand
GCCATCAAGCGACGACCAAAACCCTACCCTCTGCTTATCAAGCCCCGTGCGGTCGCCAGAAAGGATGCCCGCAAATATGGCCATCCCAAGCAGCTTAAGTAAGTGCCATTCGGGTCGGACATGGTCTTTGAGCCGTTGGTAAATGTGAATCGGTCCTTGACGAACGGGCTTGGACAGCTTGACCTGAACATGCGAGGTCAAGGCTTCATCTTCACGGACAATCCGCACTTCAACCACGGCACGTTGCGGGTACAAGCCATTCAGGAGCTTTCCTCCAGGGTTCGCGTCAAGGCGCGCTACTACTACGCTCCAGATCAGTTTCTTGGCGATAATGAAGAGCGGCGATCAGGCCGGCGACAATTCGTAACTGAAAATGTGACCAGCCACATCTGGTCCACTCGCCTCTTCTACAACGTGACACCGGACCTTTCCCTCCAGTTGCTCGGACGGTATGGTCTGCGCCGGTATAACGAAGCCTTTTCTGAACGCAACACGGACTTCTGGACCATAGGAACCCATGTAGGCTGGCGGGTCACTCACAAGATCACGCTTGGGCTGACTTACCACTATGAACGTGGGCTTGCGGAGGGACGCAATCAACCGGCGTTTGAAGACGATACGTCCTATATCAACCACTACCTGACTGCGGAGGTAGATATGGAACTGACCGAGCGGCTCGCGCTCCTCACCGCTATACACTATGAATTGAACGATTGGACCAGCGGGTTGACGGGCGACGAACGGAAGGGTGCCCATGAAGACACCTACCTGGGTGAAATGCGGTTGGCCTACCGCCTTACTGATTCTCTCCAGGGATTCGGAGGGTTCCAGTATTCCAGGCGTAAGGAAAGCTTTGAGCCGCATGCCACACCTGAAACCAACGTCAGCATGGGCCTATCTGTTCGATTCTGAATGATCCACCTTGACCACCAACTAGCTCTGATGTACCATTTGTACAATTCGTCCATTCGTCACAGGAACACCTGCCATGGGAGGATGAGAGGATGGCACATCTGCCGGCCAGTAAAGCTCGACAAGGTTTTGCCGATACGATCAATCGTGCGGCGTATGGAAAGGAACGAGTCGTTGTGCGTCGACGCGGAAAGGAAATCGCCGCGGTCGTGCCGATCGACGACCTGCACCTTTTGGAAGAATTGGAAGATCGGATCGATCTCGCCGATGCACGCGCAGCCCTTGCGGAAACCAAAAAGAAGGGAGCGAAGCCGCTCGATGCGATTCTCAAGGATCTTGGCCTTTAGGCTTCCATGGTCTATTCGATCCTTCTAGCCCCATCTGCTGAACGTCAACTCAAAACACTCGCCGACTCAACACAGAAACGAATCGTCAAACGCCTGAGAGCGCTAGAACAAAATCCTCGTCCTCACGGTGTCAAGAAATTGTTCGGAGAGGATAACCTGTATCGTATCCGAGAAGGTACGTACCGAATTATTTACACGATTCAAGATAAGAAACTAACCGTGCTCGTCGTGAAGATTGGCGACCGCAAAGAAGTGTACCGCTGACCCAGTTTCTGACATGTTCGAGACCCTTCATCCTCCCGGGCCTGTGTCACCCTTGAAATTCCTGATGCGCCTGGCATCATGATTTGGCTGCCTGCGCCTATCACAGATCTTTACCGATCTTGCGCGTTGGTCTGACCAGAAATTGGAGGAGCTCCCCATCCGTCGTTTTGGTCATCACCGTATGGGATCCTGACGAGAGTCGACGGCGCGGCCTTCTTGTCTTGTACAACAAGACGCCACCCATCATCGTCACTAGCCCACCGAGCAGCCACCACCCAATCATGCACCCTCCCAGGTCTTCAGGCTCACTGCACCTTTCGCATCAAGCGTGGTCGACACGCGCGAGGCCTTACAGTACACCAAGTCGAGATCAAAATCTTCTATCTTCGCACTGAGAGTTCACATTGAACAACAGGGCCAGGACGGTATTCAGAGGACCAGATCTATGAGTGTAATACTTTGGCTCTAAGCGATAGTTGAGTATCATACTCTGACGCCTTCCACAATACTGAGCGGGCACTTGGTCGGTACAATTCTGGCCAGTTTCAGCCCAGCTGCCGCAAACAACGCAGCAAACTCTTCTTTCGTACGCTCACGGCCTCCGATAATCAGCATTTGGATGTCGAGCAATTTCCCCCAGCTTGGGTCGTTCCCGGGGGACACGACGTTGTCGACGACCAGCACTTTCCCCTTCTCGTTCATCGCGGCCCGACAATTGGTGAGGATCTTGACGCACTCGTCATCATTCCAGTCATGCAGAATGTACTTCATGATGTAAGCGTCTCCTCCCTTCGGCACCATCTCAAAGAAGTTTCCTGCTTCAAGCCGGCATCGTTGCGCAACACCTCTTGCCGTAACGTGCTTGTCGTTCTCGGCACGTGCGATGACGGTACCCTGATCAAACAACACACCCTTCAGAGTAGGGTTCTTCTTCAAGATCGCGGCCAGAAGGCTGCCGTGCCCGCCGCCTACGTCCACTAGGGTCCGACCTTTGGGGAATTGATACGCAGCTGTAATCGCCGGGTTTTCAGCCTGAGAAAGGCTGGACATCGATTCACCGAATACCTCAAGATCCTCAGGATGACGCTCAAGATACTGGAAAATCGGCATCCCGTGTGCCTTCAGAAACGGCATTTCCCCAGTCTTGACTCCCGGAAGTAACTCCTTCCAGCTATCCCACATCCAGCTTTCGTTGATCATCAGCGCCCAGGCATGCATGGAATTGGAAACGCCGGTTTGAAGCGTGGCAGCAAGTGGTGTGAGTTTGAATCGTCGGCCTTTGGTTTCGGCAAAGATGCCGACGCTTGCGAGTGCACGAAGGAGGCGATAGAGGGCTACCGGCTGCACATCGGCAGCCGATGCCAAATCTTCGATGCTCCGGGAGCCGCCTTTTAGAAGATCTGCCAATCGGAGCTTTGCCGCAACATGAACCAGGCGCGACACCCAATACCCTATGGCGAGATTCCGCATGATTTCTGGTGGTGATAGCTTCTTTGCCATGAACAAAGTTCCTTCTATGTTCGCAACCGATTCCAGCCTCAAAGAACCTGGCGTAGACGCCGAGAGTCTTTGGGCTTCTGCAAGACCATGCTCAACCTTACTACTGCACAGCGCTCCGTGGTTTGGATGAGCAATACAGCCGATACATCGATGAGCTCGGATCAGCTCAGGTTGTTGCGAATCATGCGACAGGAAGAGCGAGGTGTCAAGACAGAAGATGCTGTGCTGATGTTGCTGATGTGCACAAGCTTAGGTTTGATCTGACAGACGATGTACGAGTGCACAACTATCGACCGGCACGTCTCGGCCAAGTGCGGAAGTTCGGCACCAAGATCGCACCGCCATGAAGCGGTCCTTAGCCCTGCCGTGTTAACGTCACGGTTTGTAAGCTCCCACGTCAAGGAGACACTTTGAAAGGAGAACTTTTGGCACCCACTTGGGCCCAATAGGCGTCATGCCGAGATAACCGAATATTCGATTAAAGGCATACAAACATTCTTGTTAACAATGACGTAGAAGCCGCAATGGATTCTGGTGACGCGTGGCCTTATCCTCCGTGGCTCAACCACGCAAGGAAGAGACCATGGCCCCTGTCGACCGCTCAGCCGATCCACGTTTTCCACCGACACTTTCTGCCCGCGACCTGACGACACGCTACACTCCGTCAGCGGACGTCCCGCCAATTTCAGAAAGCCGATCTGAATGGCCGCGGCGATCCGGTGATTGGGTTTGTACCGGCCCCTGACGGCTTCGCGCTCGTGGTCCGTCAGCGCAAAGAAATGCACCAGTTCAAAGTCGGTCAGGTCATACGAAAGAAACGTGCTGCCGAGAAACCGACGGTGCCGGCGGTTCATGGGTCCTCGCGCTCCGAGGGCAGACCGCCAACCCTATCCCAAACCGATGAGCTCCGACCACCGAATAATAAGCGCGCGTTGTCATACAGTTAGATCCCTCCGATGAAACTGCGACTTTTTCCGCCAATTGTACGGGGACCCCTCTTAGGCGGCCTTCCCCTCTGAGGCGTGGGCGCATTGGGCGATGGCGGCGAGCAGCATTTTCTTTTTGATCGGTTTCGTCAGATGCGCTGGTGCTCGCGTTCCCATTGGCGAATGGCCGCCGTGGCTTGGAGACCGTCCATGACTGGCACCTGCATATCCATGGCTACCAGATGTGCTGCTCCGCTAATTCGTCCGCTGTTCTTTCAAGCGATCTTCGTTCTGTTTACGCATGGTGATGTCGAATACGGCGCCGATCGTGCATGTGGGGATGTCTCGCCTCGATGCACCGGCGAAGGATGTCGAAGGCTCCCATCAGGTCGAACAAGTTGATACTCGATATGGCACTGCCTGGTTCCGAATGGGCCATGGGTCTTTCGGATGGCAGCACGGCCCCTTTCACTATCGGCCTGGTGGACGAGATTGATATAGCCTGCCTGGAGTCCATCTCAAACCAGGGGCAAGCGAGTTCCATCGCAGAATCCTCGGAGACCCCTCGCCGGTCGCGATGGAACCCGTACCTTGTTACGCTATCGTGGTCATGGACGCGCCGGCCACGGCCTATCTGATCCATGCGTAGATTCGCGGCATCCACCCGATGCTGTGGCGACGGTTTCTGGTCCGCTCCGACAGCACTTTGGCAGACCTGCACAGGGTTCTCCAGATCGGATTCGGATGGACAGACGTTCACCTTCACCGCTTTCGGATTCTGAAGAAGAGCTACACCATTCCGCGCATGAGGTTGATGGAAGGTCATGATGCTCGCCGGGTGACATTGACGGATCTGCGGTTTCGGATCAACGAACGTTTCCTCTATGAGTACGACTTTGACAATCTCTGGCAGCACGAGATACGGATCGAGCGACACGACGGAGTTGAGACCGGACACACGTATCCGGTGTGTGCTGGAGGAAAGTGGGGCGGACCACCGGAAGACTGCGGGGGACCAACCGCATTTCTGGAGCGACGATTTGAGGCGCCCTTTCGCGTGCAAGAAATCTTGGACGAGATGGCAGCGGACCTCACCGCCCGCGATCGGGACGCCGTTGAAGATTGGATCAACGAACTGCTCCCGTGGCGGGAATGGCTCCGGTTGGATCGCTTTGATCGACAAGCCGTGAACCGACGACTGGCACAGTATGCGGCTGGCGACACACGATGGATGGACGACGAGTGAACGACCGCGACTGGCGGCACTCCCCGAGGAGCCTGCGGTGGGGTTTGTTTGCCTCTGCTTTGAGATGGACTCCTATTGAAGCAGATTCTGCCGAGCCGATTCGACGATCTCCAGGATGAGTGCGTGTTTGAGTCGGCGTTCCGTCGTGATGGCAAAGAACTGTTGTTTGACCCTATCCAATCGCCCCACCACCTCAACCTGATATTGATGACGGATGTTCTTCTCTAGGACCGTCGAGCCGGGAAAGATGCCGTAGCCTTCGTGACCAAACGCCTTCAAGGTGGCGCTATCTTCAAACTCCCCGATGATATTGGGATGGAGATTCTTCTTGACGAACCACGTTTCCAGCCCACGCCGCAGCATGGCGTTCGAAGTCGGCAGCAAGAACGGAGCGCCCTCCAACGATCGTGGGAAGTTTCGGCGATACCGCGCCGCCAATTTCGCCGTGGCGAAGAAGGTCACGCCCGATTCTCCCATTGCATGGTTATGGGCCTGTATCTTGATGCTAGGAGGCGCCGGGGTGTCAGCGATGACAAGGTCCAGTTTGTGAATCGCCAGATCGGCCAACAGGTGGTCCAAGGTGCTTTCCCAACATACGACACGGATGGCATGGGAGAGCTTGAACGCGGATTTCAGCAACTGTGAGGCAAATAGCTTCGGCACGGAATCGGCGATGCCCACGACCAATCGCATAGGCTTCCCAGTGCCACGCCCCTTCACCGTATTCATCAGGTCCTGTCCCAGCGAGAAAATGTCCTCCGCATAGTTGAAAACGACACGGCCCATCTCCGTCAATACCAGATATCTTCCTGAACGCTGAAACAGCTTCTCTCCCAGCGCGTCTTCCAGCACCCGGAGCTGCGCGCTGATTGTCGGCTGAGACAAGCGCAACTCCTCGCAGGCCTTGGCCACGGTGCCGTGTTTGGCAACCGCCCAGAAATACAAGAGATGGTGATAGTTCAACCATTCCATGGCGTGGATAATACATTGGAATAACCAATGCTTCAAGCTTGCTTTATCTATTTATCAATAGACCGACCGGCTTTTATCGTAACCTCAAGAAAAGAATCACAAACCGATGTGGAGATCCCATCATGGTCTCGACAGACACTGCAGCAATGATGGAGTTGGTGCCCGAGGTTGTCTTCTTGCCATGCCCGCGTGGGCCGAGGGCGACGATCGGACCGGTGTTCTATCCCTGCAAGGTCCGCAGTTTGGAGCCCTGCCGGAAGGACCATCCCCTGGAGTGGAGCCGATACCCACGTCGCGTGGCGGCCTGTTCAGCAATCCCTGGATCTGGCGTGGCGTGGGGATGATGACCGCCCTGCAACTTCTGTTGACGTACACCCCGGCAATGAATCGGCTGTTTCACACGGCGCCGATCGATGGGCCCGGCTGGGGACTGATCTTGGCGGCGGCCGTGACCGTATAGGACCTTGAGGAAGTGGAAACCTGGTTGCGGTGCCAATGGAAACGCCGCACGCGGCCGGCCGCATCGACAAGGATGAGCGCGTACGGTGATTGAAGTGCTGCGGGAGGCGTGAAAAAAGGAGTACGGATATGGATCCATTTCACCAGTGAACCACTCTTGACGCGCGATCAGCGGGCTAAATTGACTCGGCCGCTGGTTCTTCTTATGATGACAGCCTAGACGTTGGCAGAGTCTCGAACTGACCCATCATGAGCAACGAAGGCGGTTCCGTGGGAAGTTACGCGCTCGACCTCGGGAAGAAGGTCCGTTCCCTCGTTCAACCTGAATCCGGTTCGGAAGAAACCTCCATCGACGAACTTGCCGCCTCGACTCAACTCCAATCCTGGGAGAAGGCTCAGCTTCCGAAGGGGTGGAGATTTTCCTCTCGTTTGCCGGTTGCCCTGGTTCTACTCTTCTGGCTCATCATCATGTTCGTCCCCTGGAGTCAGACGGTAACCGTGACCGGCCAGATGTCCGCCTACACTCCCAACGAACGACCTCAGGACATCGAGGCTCAGATTACCGGCCGCATCAAGAAGTGGCACGCGTTAGAAGGTGCCCAGGTTAAGGAAGGCGATCTCATTCTCGAATTGGAAGATACAGATCCCAATTTCATGTCGCCTGACTTACTTGCGTTTCTCGATCAACGGAAAACGGCACTCGAGAAGACCAGAAGTGCGGCATTAGCCAGAGTCGAACAGCTCGACAAGCGCATCTCAGAAATGCGGAATCTGGTCAAGGCCGCCGTCCCATCGGCGGAGGCCCGGGTGGTTGAGGCTGGAAACAAGGTGCGCCAAGCATACCAGCAGGTTGAGACCGCCAAGATCGCCGCTATCACAGCAGCTCTAAGCCTCGAGCGACACAAACAACTCCTCAAGAGGGGTTTGGTTTCTCAGCGAGAGCTGGAGCTGGCGATTCAATCAGATACTGCAAGTCAGGCCGATCTCGAGGGGATGCAGGAAAATCTCCACGCAGCCGAACAGGCCATGAAGTCATTGGGGTTCGGACGCGACCAAGTGAACGCAGAGATGTTACAGCGTTTGCTTGATGCGGAAGCAGCTCGTGATGCAGCGGTGGCCGAAGCCGCCAAAGTCGCGGACCAGCTCGCCGATGTCTCGCTGCGACGGTCAAACGCCGGACAACGACGGCTGGCCAGCAGAATTTTGGCGCCGATGGACGGGACCGTCGTCAAGATGGCCAAGGTTGGGGTGAGCGAAACAGTGCGGCAGGGCGACACGTTGGTGCGCCTTTCCCCCACTAGTACGGACAAGGCGATTGAGATGACGGCAGACGGACTGGACGCTCCACTGCTGAATGTCGGCCGGAAAGTAAAAATTCTCTTTTATGGCATCCCGGCTATTCCTTTGCCAGCGTGGCCTGAATTGATGGCCGGGACCTATTCCGGCGTGATCAAGGTGATCGACCAAGTCGATGACGGAAAAGGAAACTACCGATTCTGGGTCGTTCCCGACCTCGAGGATCGTGTCTGGCCTGAGCAATCGCACGTCCGCCAGGGCACGAAAGCGATGGGATGGGTGATCCTCAACCGAGTGCCACTCTGGTACGAACTGTGGCGTCGATTCAACCTGTTCCCGCCTGACTACGAGGAGCGATCACACAGGATGATCGATACGCTTCTGCCTAAGGCTGGACGGGGCTCAAAGTAATCGTCTACTTCCCACCGGTGCGACTCCCTCACCAGACCTTCTGGACAATCGGTACTGAACCGAGAGTCGCATTTCAGGCGGGCAACGCCCGTACGGCGCTGTCCGAATCACCAAGAACAATGCGGCGATCGACATAGGGTGTTAAGTGAGGGTCGTTCGAGACGAACAGGACGGTCCAAGATTCCTCTTTCGAGCAGATTCGCCGAAGGATGGGATCCCGCAAGGTCGGCTGCATGTCGTGAATCATGCCGTCGAAGATGAGGAGTTGAGGCCGCCCCACAATGGCACGGGCGAGCAAAATGCGCAAGATATGAGTCGGAGCAGGGGCCTCCCCAAGCGCACTGATGTTGGAGTTGATCCCCTGCGGAAGGGTCGCGATCTCTCCCTGGAGCTGGGTCAACCAAAGCGCCCATCGGACATCGTCGTAGGAGACGGAGGAGCGTCGCCACACGATATTATCTGCGATCGTCCCATCCATCAGTGACAGCTGTGAATCGATCATGAAGCCGCGGTGCTGATTGATACAGTTCAGATCAAGATGGCGAAGATCAACATCGTTGTAGGAAACGCTGCCGCTGCTCGGTGATTCGAGACCGGCCAACACTCTGGCCAACGACATTCTCGCCGACGTCGTCCTTGCATAGATTGCCACTTTCTCACCGGAAGCGACCGCCAGGTCAACATCGGCAAATACGGGCGCACCGTCACGAATCACACCCAATCTATTACACGTCACCTGGATGCCATGAGCCTTGGGATCAGGGAGGGGCACCGACGACGTTGGAGGAAGATGGCGCTGATCTCTCGGTAGCGAGGAGAAGGCCTCGAGTTCCTCCAGAGACGTGAAGAAGAAATACACCTGCCCAATGCTCTTGATAACAGCATCAAAGTTGATGAGCAGGCTGCCGACCACGACCTCAATCGCGACCAGTTGGCCGAGGGTCAATTGATCGATGGACAGCAGCCAGCCGGCCAGAGCCAGGGCGCCGCTGTGCGCAAGGGCTTGTCCTCCCACAGAGGCGATAAATTGACGCAGCAAGACGGCGAAACGCGCTCGACGACACTCAATATACTTTGCTGTCAACTGGTCGGTTTTCTGAATGAGCAATTCTCGGCTATCCGTCGCCTTGATGTGCAGAAGATTATGTGAAATTTCCTGTATCCAGTGCAGCACATCGTATTTGGCATGAGACATGGCGATGGTTGTCCGCAGCCCTCCGCGAGACAGGACGAAGAAGATGAGCGCGAAACCGAGGAGCAGAACCAGGTTAAAGAGGATGAAGTACGGATGGTAGAAGATCAAAATCGTCATCCCGATGAAGCCGCCGACAATCACATGGACCAGATCCACAAGGAGGACCGACAAGGCACGCTGCATGAACGATGTTTCCATGAAGTAATTCGAAACCTGCGGCCTGAACCCATGCAACCGAATATGGGGAAGTTTCTGAGCCATGGCAAATGCCGTCCTGACGAACAGTCGACGCTGGAGCACCTCGACCGCATAGTATTGCAACGCTTTGAACAGCCCGACAAACGCCAGCACGACGACCATAATGATGGCCAACGTGGCAATCATGACTGGTTGGATCGCAAAGGAGAACGTGTTGACCAATTCTTGGACGGTCAAGGGGATGATGAGCGAGAAAAGTCCGATCACGAGCGAATACGAGACCACAAGAACCAGAATTCTGCGCTCCGTTTGAAAGAAGCGTCCAACATGCCTTGCGACTTGGAAGAGATTCGGCTGATTGGGTCCCGAAGACTGTGCCATACGATCTGATCCTCCCGATCACTCGGTCATGAGGTTGGGTGATCCAGCCTGTCGTTCAACCACCTTACAGCTCACTACCGACGATCCCCGCGACATACGCCAGGTCAGCCCGCTCATGTCCTCAACCAACTTAACGGTACATTACCGGCAGAGCCTGGATCGGGCTCCTGCCCCAGGCTCCAATAGCCCACTGGTATAGTGCTAAGGACTTGTGGTACTCGACTTTAGCCCGAACGACCTGATTCTCTGCATCTATCGTGGTGCGTTCGCGAAGGTTGACGAACAGGACACTGCTCGAACCGACATTGAAGCGGAAATGTTCTCCCTCCTCAACGATCTCGGCCAGTCGCCGAGCCTGTGAGGCTTCTTCCATCCGCTCGCGAGCTCGCTCGATCGCAGACAGTGCGTTATCGACGTCGACGACGACTTGGTTTTCCCGGTACTGTTGCGCCATCACAAGTCGCTCGGCCTGACCCTGCGCCTGAAGCACTTCGCCGCGGCTTCGGCGTTGCAGAAGCGGGAATTTCAATTCAACACCAAATCGATACCCCAACCCGAGAACAAATTTCTCCGGCGCGCGCGCCGGAGCCGCTTCGAGATCAAGACTTGGGAGAAGGTTATTCTTCGCCAACGCGAGGTCGATGTTATTGATCTTGGCCTCTACTTCAAGCTCCTTGACCTCCGGGCGTTCTGACATTGCCCTTAGCTTATGAGTCAGGACATCCTCCGCCGTCGGCATCCGCCTCTCCACCGGGAAGTCCGGGACGCGATCGATCGGCGGAATTGTCGGAGAGCCATTGTCCCATAGAAACATGGAAAGCTTGAACTGTTCTTCCTCGAGCCGTCGCCGTGCCGTGATGGCGACTTCGCGTCGGCGGTGGACCTCTTGGCCGGCTTCCGTCACGTCGATTGCGGCGACCGCCCCGGCGTTCGCGCGTTCTTCCACCTGCTTATAGCGGTCCTGCGCCACAGCCAGTGCTCGTTTCTGAACATCGAGCAGCTTCGCCGCTGCCACCCACTCCCAGAATTGATACGCAGCGGCCAAGAACAGATCTTGTCTAGTTTGGGCGATTTTGATTTCCGCACGAGGGGCCGCCAACTCTGATCGCTGTAGGTCGGCACGCTCCGGGTTGATCATCAATCCCCTGAGCAACGGCAAGAAGCCGCCCAGGACAACCTGCTGACTCCCATCGCCGAATGACAGGTCGGGAATTCTTGCGGCGCCAAGAGCCTGACGGAACCCTGCACTGCCTCGAAAACCTGACGGATGAAGCACTTCGACCAGCGTGTCGTTGTACCCTACCGTCTGTGTCCCCTTGCCCGGATCGCTGCTTGGAATGAACCGTTCAAGCTCCGTGTCATTCACAAGAGTCGGCTCAAACGCGCCAAGTGCCTTCAGCATCTTGCCGCGGGCGATGGTTTTTTCAGCTCCCGCCCCTCTGAGAAGCGGATGTGTCCGATCAATTTTCGAATGGAGTTCGTCAAGACTGAACGGAATAGGCGGGAGCGATGTGGACCCCGGCACTTCCCTGGCCTGATCAGGGTAGCCGACCACTGGCACCAGCAGTAGCCAGCCGAAAACGAACGCCAGCACTTTCATAGGGGGACTCCTTTCTGTTTACACACGTGCGGTTTGATTAGAGTTTCGAGAAGCCGTGTCCCGTAACGGTCCGATCCGGCGGGCTGGGATCGAAGAGCGTAGATGCCGACGCTGAGGGTGATGACTAGAACATTGTTCGTCATCCCGCCCCTATTTCTCATGCAAGTTTGTTGAATGCGTCCAATGCGGCGACCTTGTAGCATTCAGCCAAGGTCGGGTAGTTGAAGGCCGTGGACAGAAAATACTCAAGTCCGCCCCCCAACCCCAACACAGCTTGGCCTATATGGATCAGCTCGGTCGCACCAGTGCCGACTGCGTGAACTCCCAAGAGACGATGGTTCTCTCGGTGAAACAGCATCTTGAGGAATCCGCTATCATCGCCCATAATGTGACCACGCGCAATCTCGCGATAGCGGGTAACCCCGCTCTCATAGGGAACCTTCCGCGCCGTCAACACGTGCTCTGGCTCTCCAACGGCTGACATTTCGGGAATCGCGTAGATACCGATGGGGAAATGGGGTGCCATCGGGTCTGTGTCGATGTCGAAAGCCGTACAGGCAGCCAGACGCCCCTGCTCAGCCGAGGTGGTTGCCAAGCTTGGGAACCCGATCACATCCCCGGCGGCGAAAATATGGGAGACGTTCGTTCGATATGCTCGATCAACCGTCAACCGTCCACGACCATCCGCCTTCAGCCCCGCTGCGGGCAGGTTCAATCGATCGGTCGCCCCCTGCCGTCCGGCGCTAAATAGCGTCAAGTCAGACACAAGCCGTTTCCCTGATTCCAGGAAGATCACGACACGTTGAGACGGGTTCTCGACGACCTCGAGCCGCTCCACCGCTTCTCCGAGTCGAAATGTGGCCCCCATATTCCGCATTTGATGGAGCAACTCGTCGACTAGCTCTTCGTCCAGAAACTCCAACGGTCGCGACCGTTTGTCGACGACGGTCACGTCAATACCGAGCGCAGCGAACATCGAGGCATATTCGATCCCGATGACACCGGCTCCCACCATAGCAAACCGTCGTGGCAGCGACGTGATTTGTAGCAGCTCATCGCTCGTGACGACCAGATCCGACTCCGCGAACAAACCGGGCGCCGGCAGCGAACCGACAGCAATGAGAATATTGTCTGATGTCACGACCTTTGATCGGCCATCCTTAACCACCACAACCGTATGCTCGTTCCTGAAAGCTTGTTTCGCCTGTCAGGAGTGCGACATCGCTACGTAGCAGTTGCTCACGGATAATCTCGGCTTGCCCCTGTTCCACCTCAGCGACTCGGGCCAAGAGCGCTTGCGCACTGAGGCGATGGTTTGATCCCGGAGATACGAACTCGTCATTGAGCCGGGCTCTTCCAGCGACCATGAGCACCGCTTCCCGGCTGGACCGCTCCCAGTGCAAAGCAAATCGCAGTCGAAATTCGGCGGATCTTTCATGAAGGGACCTCTCGGTTTGACCAAGAGTCGACTCAATTATTCCTTACCTGGATACTTCGCCAATCAGGAGTCATAGGTTTAGATTAAACCGACTTTCCCTGTCGCAAGATCATACACCGCAGATTCAACCCTTAACTCGCCGGCCTTGGTCGCCTCCCTAATCACGGTGGAGGAGGCACGCAGCAACTCCGCCTGGATCCGTGCATTGGCTTGAATAGCTTTATCGATATTGCCGCCGGATTTTTCTATTGCCGGATGGATGCGTTGATACAACACGCTGATTTGCCCGGGGACGTTCTCCGTCGTCATCGCGGCCTTCACTGCCCCACAATTACTATGGCCGATCACAAGCAGAGCCTTGACCCCAAGGACAGCGACGCCAAATTCCAGGCTGGCAACAATCTCCGGTGTCACCACATTGCCGGCCACTCTCGTGACGAAGATGTGGCCGATCGTCTGATCAAAGACTAGCTCCACAGGTATGCGAGAATCGGCACAGGTGAGGACCGCCGCAAACGGCGCTTGTTTATTGACCGTCCGTTCTTTCATGATAGTGAGATCGTGCGTGATCGATGTCAGCTGATTGGCGGCGAAGCGTTGGTTGCCCGTGAGCATTTCTTGTAGTGCTTCATCGGGACTCAGACCGATTTGGGCATGAAGCTTTTGAGGGGAGCCGAGGTCGATTCCTGCTTGCGCTGCCGCTCCAAGGACCGCTCCAGACAAGACCGTTTGAAGCAATTGCCTCCTACCGATATCTGTGTTTTTCATCGTGAGTCTCTCCTCAAAATTAGTGTGGTCGAGTCCCAGACAGATCGATACTGCCGCGGTCACCATGGGCGATAATCGGTCTCTCCAGCGTCCAGGTTGAGCTTCGGTTCTTTCTGCGCTGCCCGTAGTCTCAGCTGAGACGCTGGCGTACTCGCGAAAGGCCAACTGAACATCAGTGCGACACCGTCCGGGGCAATGAAGCTTCGGGAAGGCACAGGATGGCGCGGTTCGCTGCCCGGCAGGTGGTGTATATCGGTATGGACCAGGCTGAACCGACTCCAGGACGGCTGTTCCCCGCGTTGCGACAAGCCCTCGGGCCTCAGGACCGGTCCGACAAATTCATCGCCTCCCGCAAGTATGAGCGAACGTCCCTCTCTATCCGTTGAAGCGGATACATGCCTATTCGCCCATGCGACATCCGAGGTTGCATAGCCGACCACAACGAAACTTAGAATGGCGATAACCTTGTTCATGATCGCGCCTCCTCTCGTGTCATACGGCATGAAACAGCTATCTCGTTCTGCCTCTTCCCAATAGGCTCCAAAGATCCCTGTCGTATACGAAACCGCGGCGGCAGACCCGCTCACATTTAGGTAAGCCGCCGCCGCCATTCACCGGCGCTCTCCCTTGAGAATCTCCCGTTCTGCCTGTTGCCAGTCTTCCAGTTCGTGCCCAAGCACTCCGCCTCGTTCCAGATAGAGCTCGTAGGCACGCATCGCGATCTTTCTTGATACCGGTAGATCAACGCTGTCTGGTGCTACTCCATTCATCTTCTTCCTACGATCCTTCCGCATCTCCCTGTTCATGGCCTCCTCCTTTGATGAAGGCAATCGCCACGAGACGCTGCCCAGCCACCCCTACTGTTCAAAACCTGGAGGAGGGACAGCTTCTGTCCCTCCTCCTCTCCTTCGCTAATTACCGAGTCGTCCTGCGTATGGATGCACATATTCGACGGTGATCTTTCCGCCTTGCTCCACCACTGGGCTATTTCCTCCGGTCGTCTTGAGCGGGATGAGGAGATAAGCATTTCCGTTCGAATCAATCACTTCCAAATGTGATACCTCCTCGTCCAGATCCTTCACGTTCAGCTTCTCCTGTGTACTAATCTTGGGTTTGAGTTCCATACCCACGCCACTCACGGCCGGCTTATCGCCCGCCAATACTGTCGATGCCATGAAGATGGCCGTCCCAGCGATGACTGTGAGAAACCCTGTTTTGACCGTGCTCGGTATTTTCATGACGCCCTCCTTATGGTTATGTAAGCGATACGTTGTCATACTCATCACGTACCAAATCAATCGACTCCTAGACAAATAGATAATGTATTGGTTAACCATCTAAAAATTAGATGTGGCGTTTTCACGAAGATAGCGTTGGTGCCTAGGAGCCTGTCCGACATTGAAGTGAGTGAGCCCTGTTCATGCTGACTGAGTCCGCTCTCATTCTGCTGTGCCTTGATTGGCACGGCCCCTCCTACGCTCTCCTGCCGGCATCACGTCGCCTTTCGGGAGCCGCTCAGTGCCTGCAGTCCCTCGCTAGGGTATCGGCGTCGATGTCGTAGGGCGGTCCAGAGCTTGAGCATATTGTGCGTGGTACAGATCAGTGCCCATTCTCCGCGCACCTGCCGCATTCCGCGCAGCAAGAATTGTCGATAGCCGCGGCCCTGCTTAATCTGGCCGAAGACCGGTTCGACAATCGCTTTGCGCCGGGCATAGAGTCGGCGCCCGTGTGTTGTACGGAGGGTGCGGCGCATCCGGTCAGCCACCGACAGACCCGCTGGCGGTCGGCCTCGGGGCGCGGCAGGTCTCGCCTGGCGATGGAGCTGGCGATCCGGCGGAATGAGGGGGCGACAGCCCAACGCCGTGAGGGCCGTGACATTTGCCTCGCTGAAATAGCCCGCGTCCATACTCACGGTCCGCGGGACCTGCCCGGTCTGGGCCAGCACCTGGGTCAGCATCGGCTGCCCTTGTTGTTTGTCATTGGCTTCATCAGTGACGTCAGCCGCGACAATGATCTGCGCCCGTGCATCAACGGCCGCTTGGCAATTGTACCCTTGGACGACACTTCCCGTCGCCCCGGCATCCGGCATGATCCGGCTCTCCGGGTCGGTGAAGTTCCGCTGGGCCTTCGAGTGAGGGACCGAACTGGGGAGCTGCGGCGGCCGTCCTCGGCGTGGCCGGTCGCCCCCACCGGTGTCGTGGGCGGCCCGTTTGAGTGCCGCGTCTGCTTGCGCCTCCTGCTCCAGCACGGCCTTGGCCGCCCGAATGATCGTGAGCCGCTGTTCCCGGCGCGCCACCTCAGCCGGCAACTCATCACCGCGCCGGTCGAGCCCATAGGCCGCATCGTCCTGCGCATCCACCGCCTCGGCCTTCTGGAGCACCGCCTCGACTTCCCTCTTCAACCGCGCGTCCTCAGTGACCATCCGGCCGTAGCTCATGGCCTTATGCTTCGACGCGTTCGCCCTCACTTTGGTCCCATCCAACGCAATGTGCCCCAGCTTCACCAAGCCTGCTCGCTGACACAGCCGAAGGACCTGCACCAATAGCTCGGTCAGCGCCGCCAGATGCTGCTTCCGGAAGTCGCTGAGTGTCCGGAAATCCGGCCGCTGGTTTGCGGCCAGCACGCGAAAGGCCACATTCTCCTCCAGCTCACGGGCAATCTGGCGCGAAGCTGGAATGCCCACCGCATACGCATAGAGCAGAATCGTGACCAGCAGCCGAGGATCATAGGGCGCATTCCCGCGTGTGACCCCGCCATAGGTCTTGACGATCGGCGTCAGGTCCAGTTCGGTGACCACATCCGAGACGAAGTAGGCCAGATGGTCTTCTAGCAGCCTCTCCCAGGGACGGGGGCAACAGCCATAATTGGTCAGGCTCATAGGGGCGGAAGGTGCGGTCCAGCATCGACAGGCCTCCAAATCATGAGTGAGGAGGTTCTGCTCATAGCTAATCTGAAGGCACAGTGCAAGTGGTTGTTGAGAGCAATGTCGGACAGGCTCCTGATATGGACGAGCCTGTCAAGTCCCTCTTCTTGTCATTGCGGCCGGCACGGGCGGACGGCCC
>Ga0224505_10001164_pt1 | contig 16986 bp, 18 predicted proteins | sample SF_Jan12_sed_USG_FD_169102 | JGI IMG/M metagenome (GOLD analysis project Ga0224505, IMG submission 169102) | Sediment microbial communities from San Francisco Bay, California, United States - SF_Jan12_sed_USGS_4_1 | ecosystem: Environmental > Aquatic > Marine > Sediment | place: USA: California... | reverse complement strand
GCGGGTAGCTGACGTTCGCCCAGTGATGCGGCTCCGTCATTTCCAGCCAGCGCCGGTAGGCCTTGAGCCGCCACTCGAGCATCCAGGCCGGCTCTCCCTTGCGGGACGAGATCAGCCGGACCACGTCCTCATTGAGGCCGGGGGGAATGGCGTCGGTCTCGATGTCGGTGACGAAACCGTACTGGTATTCCCGGTTGACCAGCGCTTCGACAGCTGATTCGGTGGACTCGCTCATGCCCGCTCCTCACCGGCGACCGGCGCCGGCATCGACGACCCTTCGGCCCTCCGCGGAACGGAGAGCTGGGCGAACTCGACTCGATACTCACACGACGTGCACCCGGTGAGCATGTGGCTCTGGCGCTCGACCTCCGCCGAGAGCACCGCCTCCAGGAACCGCACCTCCGCCTCACAGACCTCCGGAAAGCGCTCGGCGACGGCCCGGATGGCGCAATGATGCTCGGTCAGCCGGACGCCTTCGTCCCCTTCGCGCCACTCGGCCATGAACCCGCCTTCGCGGAGGGCCTGCATGACGACCTCCATGCGGCGGGACGGCGACGCGCCGGCCAGCTCGGCGACGAGGCGCCGGGAGAGCTCGTCGAACCGGTTGCCGAGCGCGGCCACTACGGCGGCCCGGCCGTTCTGCTCCGCCACCCGGTCCAGCACCTCGGTGATGAGCTCCTTGTACCGCTGCGGAAACAGCGCTTCCCCGGCCGTGGAGAGGTGCCAGGCATAGGTCGGGGCGCCGACACCGCGCTGCTCGCGCCGGTAGCCGATCACCCCGCCATGCTCCAGTTCCTTCAGATGATGCCGCACGGCATTGGCGGAGAGCCCGAGATCGGTGGCAAGCTCCCGGGCCGTGAGTGAACCCGCTCGCTTGAGCGCGAGCAAGACCTGACCGCGGGGACCGCGGTAGGCTGCCGGAAGTGACAGGTCGTGGAGTCTCTCGGCGTCGGTGGTGATCACAGGCAGAATCCTATGGCCAGGTTCGGGATTTGTCAACTTAACACCAATGCAATGGTCTGAATTCATAACAGACTATTCTGTATAAGGATACGGAGACACCGACGGTGTGATTCCAGCTTACTGGCCAGCGATCGATGGCCGAGTCACCGGCGGGGCGTCACGGGGACGCGGTGGAGTCCACCCCGGGCAGCGCGACGGTGGAGCTTGTGCGAGTAGTTGCAATAACAACCATTAAGCCACCCATATTGCCGACACGCTCGTTCCGTGACACATTGTGTGCGTGATCGATCCCCGCCCTCTCCGAGTCGCCCCATGACCATTCACCGCATCCGAATGCTGGGCGACCCGGTGCTCCGCACCCGCTGTGAACCCATCGCCAAGCCAGGATCTACGGCCGTCCGGATGATCGTGGACGATCTGCGGGAAACGCTGCGGGATTTCCAGTCCCGCTTCGGCCACGGGCGGGGGATCGCGGCCCCCCAGATCGGAGCCCCCGTCCGGATCGTGCACATCGAGATGGACCGGCCCTGGACCCTGCTCAACCCGGAGATCGTCGATGTCGGCAACGAGGACTTCACGGTCTGGGACGACTGCTTTTCCTTCCCGAATCTCTACGTCCGGGTGTCGCGGGCCCATCACATCAAGGTGCGCTACCAGGATCTGAAGGGGGCGTGGCAGATGGTGGAACTGGACGGGGACCGGGCCGAGCTGCTGCAGCACGAAATCGACCACCTCGACGGAGTGCTGGCGGTGGACCGACCGCACGGGCTGGACCCATTCTGTCTGCGCGAGGAATGGAACCGGCAGCACGCCCACGAAGGCCGGTACGGCGAGCCCGAGCCCCGGTCGGAGGCGCTCGCGACCCCGCTGACGGGATTATTGTAGGATCGGGACAGGCCCTAGAGGGAGCGAATGTCGAAACGAGACGAACAGAAGATCGCCAAGCTGATCAAGAAGCACGCGGGTTCTCCGCGGCCGGCGGCCAAGGATCGCGCGGCGCAGTACGACGACACCCTGCGGCAGAAGCCGCCGGCACAGGACGAGGACACCAAGCACTTCTTCAAGGAGATGAAGCGGCGGGAGTTCTAGCCGGCGACCGGCGTTCCTGCGGGACGGGCAGCGTCCGGACCACCGTTCCTCGCGCGTCCATCCGGCTGAGATTCGCTTCGATCCGTCGCACGTAGTTCAGCGTCTCCTCATGCCGCCACCGCCGGACTTCCGCCGCCACCACCTCCACGCTGGACCAGACTCTGGGATCCAGCTCGCGAAGGCGGGCCGCCTCCCTGGCGCGCAGGATGGTCCCCCCGCCAGCGTTATAACTCGCGAACATGAAGTCGGCGTGGTCTTCGGCGTCCACCGAGTCGCGCCAGAGCCGCCAGAGGGCGCGGTCGTGGGAGATCCCGGCCGCGATGTTCCACTCCACCCGGTCGATGGCGTCCCATTCGGGATGGCGGCTGCTGATCCGGGCGAAGGTCGAGGGCATGAGCTGCATGACGCCCCTCGCCCCGGCCCAGCTGGTGGCGGCCGAATCGAGGTTGCTCTCGGTCATCCCCTGGGCCTTGAACAGCCGCCAATCGAAGCCAACCCCGAAGTAGCGCTTGCTGTACTTGCGAAAGGTGTCGTCGTAGCGTTCGGTGTGGCGCTGCCCGGCGAGGGGCCGCGGGAGCAGGCAGCAGAACGCCAGCATCGCGGCGAGCAGACCTCTCAATTCAGCGCTCCGCCAATCACGATCGCGATCGCCAGGAAGATGGCCGCGATGAAGATCGCGACCGCGGTGTTTCCCTTCCGGAGCTCGTCGGCGAAATTCACCTCCGGGGTCAGTCGGTCGATGACCCGGTAGGCCACGAACATGAGGACCACGCCCAGCGTGGCATAGAGAAAGTTGATTCCGATGATGCTCCACTCCATGTGCCCCCCTGGGGTCGGTGACGCGGCTCGAGTCAGTCGCCCTCGCCAACCGGCAGAATGCGTCCTGCGGCTCGTCCGGGCAATGGTCATGCTGCTGCTGGTCGCCGCCCCGCTCGGGGCCCAGACCGGCGCGGACGGAGACGCGGCCTGGCGGCCGATTACCGCCGACGGCATCCTCCGGGCCTCGGCGCTGGTGGACTCGGTCTACATCGACCGCCAACTGCCCCAAGCGCGGGTGGATGGTGGCGACTTCGCGGCCTACCTGCTGGCGCGCCTGGGCGCGGGGGCGCTCCCAGCGGACTTCGGTTACCGGGTATCGATGGACACCACCCGGGTTCGGATTGGGGGGCGGGTGACAGACCTCCCGGCCATGGCCAAACAATCCCTGTCGCAGCTGGTGCTGTGGCTTCCCCCCAATACCTGGCTCGAGGCCGACGTCCGCCTCCTGCCAGCCGGAAAGCAAGGAGTTCGCTTCCACCTGGAGGGGGCCTCGGTCCAGGGGATCCCAATCCCTGAGACTGTCCTGAGCCCCCTGCTTGAAGGGGTAGGGAAGCAGTATCCGGCGCTGACCGCGAGTGGCCGCGACCTCTACATCCAGGTTCCCGCCGGGGCACGAATGCAGCTGGAAGCGGGAGCCGTCCGCCTCACCGCTCCCTGACGCCGGGTTGCGCAGCGCCTGACCGGAAGGCAAACTTGCCCTACTGGTCCCCCGTGGTCCAACAGTCATCCTGAGGCATTCCCATGTTTCTCCTGCTCACTGCCCTGCTCGCCGCCCAGCCCGCGCCGAGCCCCATGCTCTCGGACTCGGGCCGCACCATCAGCGGCGTCACCCTCCCAGGCACCATCGAGGCTGGTGCCCAGACGCTCTCGCTGAACGGCGCGGCTTTGCGCAAGAAGTCCCTATTCAAGGTCTACGTCGCCGCCCTGTACGTCGCCCAGACCAGCGAGAAGGCCGCCGACATCCTGGCCGCCGATGCCCCGCGCCGGATGGAGATGCATTTCGTGCGCGGCGTCGACAAGAAGAAGATCTGCGAGGCCTGGGACGAGGGTCTGGCCAACAACACTCCGGACGCTTCCGCCGCGCTGAAGGAACAGTTCGTCGAGTTGTGCGGCTACATGGCCGACATCAAGGACGGCCAGGCGTTCACGTTCACTTACATCCCCGGCACCGGCACCGCAATCGAGGTAGCCGGCCAGGCGAAAGGCACCATCGCCGGGAAGGAATTCGCCGACGCCATGCTTCGGACCTGGATTGGCCCCAAGCCCGGCCCCGGTGAAGGCTTCAAGAAGGACCTGCTCGGCGCGAAGTGAGCGTCGACCACGACGCGGAGGTCATGCAGGCGGCCCGGGCGCGGCGTCGCGTCGCGCTTGGGCTGACCTTCGTCCTGATGGTCATCTACTTCGGTTTCCTCGGTCTCATCGCCTGGAACAAATCCCTCCTAGGCACCCAGCTCACCCCCGGCCTGAGCCTCGGCCTGCTGCTTGGCGCGGGCGTCATCCTGGCCTGCTGGATTCTGACCTGGCTCTACGTGCGATGGGCCAACACGCACTACGACCCCCTTCTCTCCCGGCTCCGGAGTGACGAGGGCAGCAGGTGACCGACGCCGGCACCCTGGGCAGTCCCAGCCTGGTCGCCAAGCTCTTCTTCGCCGCCTTCCTCGCCATCACGCTCGCCATCACCTGGTGGGCGGCCCGCCGGACTCGCACCCCCGACCAGTTCTACGCCGCGGGCCGCTCGATCACCGCGCTGCAGAACGGGTTCGCGCTGGCCGGCGATTACATGAGCGCCTCCTCGTTCCTCGGCATCTCGGGGCTGGTCTCGCTTCGAGGCTTCGACGGGTTGATTTACGCCGCCGGCGGCCTGGTAGGCTGGCCCATCGTGCTGTTCCTCATCGCCGAGCCGCTCAGGAATCTCGGGCGGTACACCTTCGCGGACGTGGTCGCGGTACGGCTGCGCCAGGTGCCGGTCCGGGTCGCTGCGGCCATCGGCACCCTGGCCACCGTGTTGCTGTATCTCATCGCCCAGATGGTCGGGGCGGGGGGGCTGGTCCGGCTCCTGTTCGGGATTTCCTACGAGATGGCGGTGGTCATCGTCGGGGCGGCGATGATCGTCTACGTCCTCTTCGGGGGCATGCTGGCCACGACGTGGGTGCAGATCGTCAAGGCCATCCTCCTGCTCGCGGGAGCAGTGATCCTGACGATCCTGGTGCTGCTGCAGTTCGGCCTCTCCCCGGTCCAGGTCTTCGCGGCCGCCGCCGGGGCGGAAGGCGCCCAGGTCCTGGCGCCGGGGGCGCTGATCGCCGATCCGGTGGACGCGGTCTCGCTCGGACTCGCGCTGATGTTCGGGACCGCCGGGCTGCCGCACATCCTGATGCGGTTTTACACCGTGCCGGATGCGCAGGCGGCACGGCGCTCGGTGTTCTACGCCACCCTGCTGATCGGCGCGTTCTTCCTGCTCATCGTCATCATCGGCTACGGCGCCATGGTGCTGGTTGGACCGGAACGGATCCGGACGGCGGACCCGGGCGGCAACATGGCCGCCCCGCTCCTGGCCGAGCTGCTGGGAGGGCAGGCGTTCCTGGGGTTCATCGGGGCGGTGGCGTTCGCGACCATCCTGGCGGTGGTTGCGGGACTGACCCTTTCCGGCGCGGCGGCGCTGTCCCACGACCTCTGGGTCAGCGTGGTGCGGCGGGGCAGTCCGCGGCCCGGCGAGGAGCTCCGGGTCGCCCGGGTGACGACGCTCCTGCTGGGCGCGCTGGCCGTACTGTCAGGCATCGCGTTCGAGGGGCAGAACGTGACGTTCATGGTGGGACTGGCCTTCGCGATCGCGGCGAGCGGCAACTTTCCGGCGCTGATCCTGTCGATGTTCTGGCGGGGGTGCACCACCATGGGAGCGGTAGCGGCGATGGTGACGGGCACGCTGGGGACGATGCTGCTGATCTGGCTTTCGCCAACCGTGCAGATCGACCTGCTGAGCCGCGAGGTGGCCTGGTTCCCCTTCAGGAACCCCGCCATTGTCACGATGCCCCTCGGGTTCCTCGCGGGAGTCCTGGTGTCGCTCGTCTCGCCGGAAGAAGCCGCCCGCTCAGGGTTCGAGGCGATGCAGCGGCGGGCGAGCCTGGGTGAGGACTTCTCACGCTAGCGCGGGAGAGGGCCGGCGGGAGCCCCGGCCCGCATCGGTCCCGATCAGAACCACTCCCCGACCCGGAGCAGCCAGCGATCGGTGCCGTCCACCGAGACGCCGTACTCCAGCACCAGTGGGCCGATCGGCGATTCCGCCGTCAGGCCGACGCCGAAGCCGAACTCCCAGTCCTCCTGAGGAATCACCGACCCGCCGGTTGCGACCTGGCCCGCCGCCGCGCGCACCCGCCCGCCGACCGGCCCCACCAACGGCCGGTCGATGGCCAGTTGAGCGAAGGCCATCCTGTCGCCACGCAGTTGCCCGATGTGGTAGCCGGGAAACCCCGCGGCGCCACCCAGCTCGAAGGTGCGCGCCACTGGAAGCGAATCACCCCAGCCGAGCGACGCGTGGGGCGTGAGCCCGAAGCTCCCGATGGCGAAACGATACCGCGCATCCCCCTCGACCCGCCGGAAGACGGCGTTGAGGTCTCCGTCGGCGGAGAGCCGGCTGGTTCGATAGTGGGGGCCGCTGGCAAGCCGGGCCCCGAGTCCTCCCGCCTGATCGGCGGACCCCGAGTCGGAATCCCACCCCTGGAAGCCGCCGCCGAGCACGAGAAGCCACTCGGACCCGATTCGCAGTTCCAACCCGCCGGCGATGGAGCGCTCCTGGGAGGCGATGGCCGGCAGGTCGCCGCCGGAGGCGGTGAACTGACGCACATCCTCCCAGATCAGCCGTCCGGTGATGAAGGCCCGCAGCCGGCGGTGACCGTAGGCGCCCAGCCGCACTCCGGCCGTCAGTTCGCGCCGCAGTTCGCCCAGCACACCGAGGCCCGACAGCTCGAGGCCGCGAATCAGCTGCCCTCGATCGGCCACTCCGGCCCAGAGTTGCCCGCCGAGATCGTTGTCGTACGCCGCCGAAGCAACCAGCAGCCGGCGGGGAGCACGGCGCGTCGCAAGCTCGAACGAGAGCGAGTCCTGTCGTCCCGACGGGTTCAGCCAGACCGCGAGGTACTCGTCGGACTGGGCGAGGTCGCCAAGCGTCGCCTGGAGGCGATCGACGTCGAGACTGGTGGCCGGTTCGAGACCGAGATATCGCCAGAGGGTCCGGGTCTCACCCTCAAGCGCTTGTCCGGCCTCGGGGGCCAGCCGGAAGCCCTGGCCCCGCTTGCGGCGGGGCTGGAGCATCGGGGAATCGCATGAAGGACGTTCAGCGAAACTGACCCGCGCCGCCTCGCGACCCAGGCGGACCAGTTCAGAAATGCGGGCGGCGTCGAACTCGAGATTGGCGAAGGTGTCCACCGGCGCCCTGATGAGCCGGTCGTCGGCGCCAAGCGACTCGGCCGGCTGCTTGAAGAGGTAGTCGACCATCAGGTTGGCCACGGCCAGGGGGTCGGTGGCCACGATCGAATCGGGAAGTTGCCCCCCGACATCGGACACCAGGACGCGCGCCGCCCCGGCCCGCCGGGCGGCGGCGACCGGTACATTGGCCGCGATGCCGCCGTCGATGAGATCGCGTCCGCCGATTCGGACCGGATCGAAGACGATGGGCACTCCCATGCTGGCCCGGACGGCAAGGGCGAGGTCGCCGGTGGAGAGGACCACCTCCTCCCGCGTCCGAAGATCGGTTGCGACCGCGCGAAACGGGATGGGGAGGGAGTCGAAATCCCCGCGGGCGATGAGATTGCCGCGGAGCAGGGCGGCACTCAGCGCACTGTTGGTGGCCGCTTCACGTGCGTAGGCCTCACTGCTCCGGGGGCCGGATGCGCCGGCCTCCCAGACCAGGATCGGCCGGTGCTCGCTGATGGCTCGGGGGGTCTTGGGGTCGGTGGCGTTGAACCGGCGGTCAAGGTCGAGCGCGGACGTGCCGGCCAGAATTTCGTCGGCGGTGAGACCGGAGGCGTAGAGCGCTCCCACGATGGCGCCCATGGAAGTGCCGACCACCAGGTCGGGCCGGATGCCGAGGCTGTCGAGCACCTGCAGCACCCCGACATGGGCCATGCCCTTCGCTCCCCCGCCGGAGAGCACCAGGGCGAGCGGGCGAGCCGGATCGGCGCAGGCCTGGGCATGCAGGACCGGCCCGCGCTGGGCGCCGGCCACCAGGAGGAAAGAAAGGACCAGCGACGCCCAGCGCATGGAGCCAAACATACCGCCCCCTTGCGCCAAACCCGAGGGGGATTCCATACTCGTAGTCAGGCGCGGCACGCGCGCCAGTCACCGACACAATCCGCGCACACCGCGTTGCGCACCGACGACGAGACCTCCGCATGACCTACGTGATCACCGAACCCTGCATCGGCGTCAAGGACCGCGCCTGCGTCGACGTCTGCCCCGTGGATTGCATCTACGAGGACGAGAAAATGCTGTACATCCACCCCGACGAGTGCATCGATTGCGGCGCGTGCGAGCCGGAGTGCCCGGTGAACGCGATCTTCCCCGAGGAGGATGTGCCGGAAAACCAGAAGCACTTCACCGCGCTCAACAAGGACGTCTTCAACAGCGCCACCCCCCCCGGAAAGCCGCAGAAGTAGCCCGGCCCGTCACACCCGGACACGACGCCCCCCGCCGCGGCGGGGGGCGTCCGCTTTTCGGGCATGGGCAGGGACGGGGGGCCAAACGAGAGGCCGCCCCGACGCCGGTACTGTCTGGCCGTGGCGCCGGGGCGGTCTAGAGGAGAGATACACTACGACTGCGGCCTGTGGACCCTGATGACCGCAGTCACCAAGCAAGACGCCCAAACCCCGTGAAAGGTTGCAGCGGATCAGGGAAGGCCGGACAGGAACTCCCCGAGCAGGGCCGTCGTCGACTCAGGACGTTCCAAGGTGGGCAGGTGGCCCGCGCCCTTCACCATCTCGAACCGGGCGCCGGGGATTGCTGCCGCCATGGCCCGGACCTTGTCCGGCGGGGTGATCTGGTCGTGCTCTCCGACGGCCACCAGGGTCGGGGTGTCGGAGAGCCCGTCAAGCAACGGCGTCGAATCCGGCCGGTCGCGCAACGCGGCGATGGCCCCGGTAATCCCGGACACGGGTGTGGCCGCCATCATCTGCCGGACCCGCTCCGCCAGAGCGGGGTTCTCGGCGAAGGTGCTTGCAGCCAGGATCTTGGGTAGCATGCTGTCGGCGATGGCCGCGGCCCCTCCCTCACGGGCCAGGGCCATGGCGGTTTCGCGTCCTTTGCGGCCCTCCGGGGTGTCCGCTTCCGCCCTGGTATCCAGCAGGATCAGTCCCCGCACCCGCTGCGGTGCGCGCCGCACGATCTCAAACGCGACGTAGCCTCCCATGGACAGGCCGCAGAGCACGACACGTTCCACCCCCACAGCTGACAGCAGCGCGAGCAGGTCCTCCGCGTAGGTCGCCATGCTGTAGCCGAGGTCCGGGGCGTCGGACTGCCCCATACCACGAAGGTCGGGGGCAATCCGGGTCCAGCCTTCGAGTCCCGCCATCTGCGGCTCCCAGATCTCGTGGCTGAGCGGGTAACCGTGGATGAAGAGGATCGCGGGACCGCGCCCGCGGACATCCACCACGAGATTGACCCCGTTCACCCCCATCCGCCGCAGGGTGCCGCCCGGGGACCGGTCGGTGAAGACCTGAGTCAGGTCTTCCGGTACCGGCGTCGGGGCTCCCGCGGAATCGATGCACACAAACACGACCTCCGCGGTCGCGATCAGGGCTTCGTCACCGGTGCGGCGCATCGCCTGGCGCAGCACGAAGCTGGTGCGGCCGATGTAGACCAGACTGAGCGAGCAGCGCAGCACATCGCCCGGGAAGGCCTGTGCGTGGTACTCGATGGTGGACTTACGAAGCGCCGGCCAGATGCGCTGGCGGCTGAAATAGTCCATCCCGGGGCCGCGCGCCACGACTTCCCATCGCGCGCGCTCCAGCAGCGAAACCAGGGCCGCCTGGTTGAGGTGCCCGTAGGAGTCACACTGATCGGGATAGACCTTCAGGTCGACGTCGTGGGTCACTAAGGCTCCCGAAGGGGGGTGAGAGACCAGCTCGCCGGGCGAGCAATCCCGGGCTTCACCGCCTTTCACCGGTTCACTGAGGGCGGAAGGAAACCCTGACCACCCAAAGGTATCGGGGCGCGGGGGGCTCCGCACGGGGTGCGCGGGACGGGGCCGGTGTGGTGGCGGGATTAGATTGACGCAACTGCGGGCGCCCGCCTGCCGGGAAATTATCCAACCGCGACCGGAGCCATGAAGCCGCCCACCGACTATATCCGCCACGCCGCGCGCCTCGCGCGCAAGCTGCAGATGGACGCTGCCATGGGGGGCACCCCCCAGCCCGACACTGAGTTCTACAAGACCCTGTCGAAGGCGCTCGACGAAATCGCCGCCGGCCTCGAGATGGTCAGCGCCCGTGAGTGAGGTCGGACTCGGCCCCTCGGGATATCTCTACCTCGACCAGCAGGCGGCGTTCGAGCGGTTCATGGCGTCCCTCGCCGGCACCGACCTGGTGGCAGTGGACACCGAGGCGGCCAGCTTCCACCGTCACCGGGACCGGGTGTACCTGATCCAGCTGTCGAGCCGCAACGCCACGGCGATCGTCGACCCCCTGGCAGTCACCGACCTCACGTCGCTCGGCGCCCTGCTCGCAAACCCTGCCGTCGAAACCCTGTTCCACGACGCGGACTACGACCTCCGCACCCTCAACCGCGACTACGCATTCACCGCGACACGGCTGTTCGACACCCGGATCGCGGCCCAGCTGCTCAACGAGCCGGGCATCGGCCTCGCCGCCCTGCTGGAGAAATATCTGGGCGTGACGCTCGACAAGCGGTGGCAGCGCGCCGACTGGTCGCGCCGGCCGCTGGAGCAGGGGATGCTGGACTACGCCGCGAGCGATACCCGCTACCTGCCCTCGCTCAGAGACATCCTGAAGGCCAAACTGGAGGAGAGCGGCAGGTGGAGCTGGGCGGAGGAGGAGTTTGCCATGCTGAGCTCCATCCGGTGGGCGCCGAACGGGAGCGCGGAGGAGGCGTACCTCCGGATCAAGGGAGCCCGCACCCTCAGGGGGCATCAGTTCACCGTGCTCCGCGAGCTGTTTGCCTGGCGGGAAAAGGTGGCGGCGCAGCTCGATCGCGCCGTGTTTCGCGTCATGATGAACGAGGCGCTGCTGGCGGTGGCCAGGGCGATGCCGGCGGATGAACCGGCGCTCAGGGAACTGAAGGCGCTCTCCCCCGAGCAGATCCGCCGATGGGGCCTGGACATCCTGGCCGCGGTCCGCCGTGGAGTCGAGGCGCCGCCAGAGAGCATCCCGGTGTTCGAGCGTGGTCGCCGACCGCCACCGGACCTGGCCTACGACGCGCGTCTCGACCGGCTCAAGTCGGTCCGGAACGCGATCGCGGAAGCTCTTCCGCTCGCGCCAGGCGTGCTCTGTCCCAACGCCATTCTGGAGGCGATTGCGAGGCAGGAGCCGGCCGGAATGGAGCAGCTGCAGGAGGTGGAGGGAATGCGGCGCTGGCAGCGGGAGGTGCTGGGCGAACGGCTGCTGGCCGTCCTGCGAGCCACCTAGCCCATCACCCTCCCATGAACGCCCGGATGCGGGGGTCCATCCGCTCCGGGGTCCAATAGGGTTCCCAGACGATTTCGACCTCCGCGCTGGTGACGCCTTCGAGATCTTCGACCGTCCGCTTGACGTCGCCCACGATCTCCGGTCCCACGGGGCAGCCGGGGGAGGTGAGGGTCATCTTCACATGGACATGCCCGGCCTCGTCGATCGCGATGTCGTAGACCAGCCCGATATCCACGATGTTGAGGTTGAGTTCCGGGTCCTTCACCCCTCGCAGGGCTTTCCGGATCGTCTCTGGGGTCTGCATGGCATCCTCGCGCTGGGTCACTCCACGGCAAACTAACACCATCGCACCAAAGGCTCCGGGATCTCAGCGTCCCGGGTCGCGATCCGACGCGGCGACGATCGAATCGGCGAGCGCCCCGCGCACCGCACGGAGCTGCCGCATCGACTGGCTGGCCCGCGGCGCATAGCTCCGGTTGGTCAGGAAGACCACGAACAATTTCCGCGCGGGGTCGGCCCAGATCAGTGTGCCGGTCCAGCCGGTGTGCCCGAACGTGACGGGCGAGGGAAGCTGGCCGTAGGCGGAGTCGTCTCGACCCCTGGCGGGCGGGCGTTCCCAGCCCAGGTATCGAGCCTCCGGCTGGTTCCCGGCGGAGAGGAAAGTCCGCACCGAAGCCGGGTCGAACAGACTCCGGCCGTCAATCGAGCCGTCGCCGAGCCAGAGGCGGAGATACCGGGCCAGGTCGTCGCCGGTGCCGAACACACCGGCATGCCCGGCGGCGCCGCCGAGCCGCACCGCGTTCTGGTCGTTCACCTCGCAGCAGATCGCTGTCCCCCGCCACGACCCGGTCGGGGCGGTGCGCGACGGCTCCCGACCGGACCGGAAGCCCGTCTGGGTCATGCCGGCGGGAGCCAACACCTCGCGCCGGGCGAAGGCCCCGAGCGCCTCACCTGAAACCGACTCGACCAGCAGACCGAGGAGCATGAAGTTGAGGTCGCTGTAGACGGTGGCCTGTCCTGGCGGGTTCCGCAGTGGGGTGGCGTAGAGCAGCGCGATCGCGCTGTCGCGAGTCGGCGCCTCCCGGAAGAACTCGCGATAGCTGGGGAGACCGCTGGTGTGATCGAGCAGCATCCTGACGGTGACCCGCGTCCGGGCACCACCCCGAAACCTGGGCAGATACCGCGTCACCAGGCTGTCGAGTCCGACCCGCCTCTGCTCCACCAGCCGCATGACGGCCGGGGTCGTCGCCACGACCTTGGTCAGCGAGGCGAGGTCCCACAGAGTGGAATCGGGTGTCGGCACCGGAGAGCGCCGGTCCCAGGTGAGGTGCCCGAAACCGCGGCGGTGGAGCACCCGGTCACCCCGCCCGATCAGGAGCACGGCTCCGGGATAGATGCCACGCGCGATCCCCGACTCCACGATCGAATCGGCGGCGCGGAACGACTGGGCCCCGCCGGGTGTCGCCATGCCGGCCAGAAGAACGGCGGCGATGAGATGGGACAGGCGTCGGGATGTCATGGACGCAGCGGCGGCCTCTCACCGCCGCCGATCCACCCGATCGGCAGCGAGTACAGGAGCCGCATGGAGGTCAGGTCGCGGTCGGTGGGCCGGTCGGCGACTGTCACCGGGTGCATCGCATCCGCCGGGTCCGCCGAGTGCGGCAGGCCGAGGGCGTGCCCCATCTCGTGGAGCGCGACGGCGCGGCGGCCGCGCTCATCGAGCGGTTCTCCGGTCGCGGGGTCGCGCGTGGCCAGGGTGACGCGGGCGCGAAGGATCTTCCCAGACTGATCCCACGTGACATTGGTGACGCCGGCGCGCTTCGGAAGCGATGGGGTCCACTCCACCATCAGGGTGGCCTGAGCGGTGTCCGAGGTCTCGAGCAGTCGGAGTCCGAGCGCGAGAGGTCGCCACGCGTCGAGCGCTTCCCGCACCTCCGTCGGCATCTCGGGCTGGAAATCCGGGGTACCGCCGGAGATCAAGGCGAACCAGATCGGGGTATCGGTCACCGGCCAGTGCCGGACGACGGAGTCGGTGGTCAGGACCAGCGAATCGAGATAGTGACGCTGGGTCTCGCTGGCGAGCTGGACGCGCGCCGAGAGTCGCGCCACCGAGTCGAGGCCCCGGGAGGGAGCGTCGCCAGGCCGGGGCGAGCCGGGGCCGGCGCTCGATGACGCGGCCTCCGCGGGGCGCGCCGCGCCCGCCTGGCCCTGCCGCAGGCCTGAGAACCGGCCGACGAGAACCAGGGCGACCAGGCCCAGGAGCGCGAGGGAGAGAATCAGGCGGAACATGGATGAACCGCAATATCGAGGGTTGGCGGCGGCCTTCGCCACCGCTGGCGGTCGCGCCGAACCCAGCCTAGAATTGCGCCAACCAGCCGACCGGCGTCGGCGCGTCTCCTCGCGCAGGAGCTTCCCCCGACGTGGCCTCGATCTTTTCACGCACGCTGATCCGCTGGCGCTGGCCGATCATCGCCGCCTGGACAGTGATCGGCTACGTGGCGGCGCACCGGGCGCCGCGCGTCATCGAGGTCCTGAACGTACGGGGCGGCACCCGGATCTCGACCGAAGCGAGCCGGGCGGAGCAGATCCTCAGAAGCCAGTTTGACCGGCCGCTCAACGACCTCTTCGCGGTGACGCTCGAGTCACCGCTCGCGGTCGACAGCGACCCCGCGCGCCTGCTGCTGGACAGCCTTCTCGCCGCCTTCGAGCGGCAGCCGTACATCAATTCCGTCGTTTCCTTCCGCTCCACGACCGACAGCACGTTCTCGATGATCAGCGATGACCGGCGCTCCACCGCGATCGCGCTGGCCATGAACGTGCCGGCGGGTGACAGCGCCGGGAAGCTGGTGGCGCCGGTGCGGGCCCTGGTGGCCGAGGCCTTCCGCTCGACCGGAGTGGACTCGACCCGCTACCAGGTGGCCGTCACCGGCCGCTCGGCGCTGGACCTCGACATCAAGCTCGTCACGGCGGCCGACAGCCGGCGGAGCGAGCTGCGGCTGCTGCCGCTCACCGCCGGCATCCTGCTCCTGGCCTTCGGCGCCGTGGTGGCGGCGATCCTGCCGCTCATCGTCGGATTCCTGGCCATCTGGATCACGCTCGCGATCGTGGTGATCCTCGCCGACTACACGCCCATGTCCCATTTCGTCCTGAACATGACGACGATGCTGGGGCTGGGCGTGGGCATCGACTACTCGCTGCTGATCGTCACCCGGTTCCGGGAGGAGCTGAACCGGGGGCTCCGGCGTCAGGACGCGGCCGCCCGGGCACTCCACACCGCGGGCGCGGCGGTGCTGACCTCGGGCATGACCGTAGTGGTCGGCTTCGCCGCGCTGCTCCTCACCCCGCTGGTCGAGACCCAGAGCGTGGGGATTGGCGGTCTGGTGGTGGTGGCCGTGGCGGTGGCGCTGTCGACGACCCTGCTGCCTGCGCTGCTCGCGGTGCTGGGCCGCCAGATCGACCGGCCGCGCTGGCTGGCGCGGCGCCTGACCTGGTACCACGCGCCGACGGCGTGGGAGCGCTGGGCCCGAAGCCTGGCGCGCCACCCGAAGCGAGCCCTGATCATCGGCGGCGCGATCATCGCGACCCTCACGGCGCCGGTGTTCTTCATCAAGATCGGCCTCCCCTCGCGCAACTGGTGGCCCACCGCCACCGAGGCGGGGCGGGGGGTGGCGGCGCTCGAGCGGCTGGGGATGGGCAACGCGATCCTGCCGGTCCAGCTCGTGGTCAAGTTCCCGGAAGGCCAGCGGGCGACCTCGGCAGCGGCCCTGCGCGGACTCAAGGCGCTGTCCGACTCGCTCAGGGTGGATCCACGGGTCGGAAGCGTCAAGAGCCTGGTCGATCTTCGGCCGGGCACCGGTATTCTCGAGTACTCGATGCTGTACAGCGACCGGGAAGCCGCCCGGGCCGACGTGGGCGGCGTCCTCGACAGCTACCTCAGCCGAGATGGCCGCGTCACCCTGCTCAACGTCTTCCTGGACGACACCACTTCGTTGACGTCGGGCATGGATGTCTCCCGCCGGGCGCGCACGCTGGCCGACGCGCCCCCCAGGCAGCTCCGGGACGCGAACATCCTGGTGGGCGGCTATACCAGTGCCGCGCTCGACCTGCAGACAGTCCTGCTGGAACGGTTCCCGATGCTGGTGCTCCTGATCCTCGCCTGCACCGGCATCATGCTCGCCATCGTGTTCCGCTCGGTGCTGGTGCCGATCAAGGCGGTCATCATGAACACTCTTTCGGTGAGCGCCACCTTCGGGCTCATCGTGCTGGTGTTCCAATACGGCTGGGGAGCCGGCCTGCTCAAGCTGAGCGGCCCGACGGCGGCAATCTTCGTGGTGGTGCCGGTGCTGGTGTTCGCGGTGGTGTTCGGCCTGAGCATGGACTACGAGGTGTTCCTGCTGGCCAGGGTCAAGGAGGCGTTCGACCAGCACGGCGACAACGAGCGCGCCACCGCCGAGGGGCTGTCGGCCACCGCCTCGGTGATCACCTCGGCGGCCCTGATCATGATCCTGGTGTTCGGGGTGTTCGCCTTCGCCAGGGTGCTGGCGATGCAGTTCCTCGGGTTCGGGTTGGCGGTGGCGGTGCTGCTCGACGCGACCATCATCCGGATGGTACTGGTGCCGGCCATCATGCACCTGGCCGGGGAGTGGAACTGGTGGCCGGGGGTGCGGCGGAGATGACCGGGCCGGGGAGCGGCCCATCGCGGTCGCCTTCCCCGCCCGCTCCGATGGAGCAGGATCAGGATCCGTTGGGGCGAATAGACGCCGAATCCCCACTCATGCCAAGCGCGGCCTTTGCGAGGTAGCACCCGGCGCAGCGCGACTCATCCGCGAAGGTTGCAGCCCCTCCCAATACCCCCGCCTCCCTACCGCGAAGGCCGCATAGCGCAGATGGCATGAAGGAATGCTAACCGACAATTCACCGACGCGATCATCGAGCCGGGGATATTCCCCTCGGGCGGGATTCATTGGGATTGCCGGCTGACGTCCCATCAACTCGCAGTCCGGCTGTCAGACAGGAGATCGGCATGAGGGCGGTCCAATTGCTACTCGGCGCGGCGCTCGGGCTCGGCCTCGCGGCAACCGCAGAGGCGCAGGCCACCGGTGCGCGGCGCCCGAACATCGTCATCATTCTCGGCGACGACCTCGGGTTCTCGGATATCGGCATGTTCGGCAGCGAGATCAGGACACCGACCCTCGATGCGCTGGCCAAAGACGGAGTCCGGTTCACCAACTTCTACACCCACGCCAGCTGCTCGCCGACCCGGTCGATGCTGCTCACCGGCACCGACACGCACCGGAACGGCCTGGGCAACATGGACGAGTTCACCGCCCCGAACCAGCTGGGCGTGCCGGGGTACGAGGGATACCTCAACGACCGGGTCGCGACGCTCCCCCAGCTGCTCAAGGACACCGGCTACCACACCTACATGGTCGGCAAGTGGCACATGGGGAAGGCGCCTGACAAGATCCCCGCGGCCCGCGGGTTC
>Ga0224505_10001161_pt1 | contig 17028 bp, 13 predicted proteins | sample SF_Jan12_sed_USG_FD_169102 | JGI IMG/M metagenome (GOLD analysis project Ga0224505, IMG submission 169102) | Sediment microbial communities from San Francisco Bay, California, United States - SF_Jan12_sed_USGS_4_1 | ecosystem: Environmental > Aquatic > Marine > Sediment | place: USA: California... | reverse complement strand
TCAGGAAAAGTGGAAAATTGAAATATTGTTCTCGTGAAAAAAGAGGAAAAAGGCTACACTATGATTAAGAGAGATAGTCCCAAAAAAGGGCATAGGCGAATGGGGGTGAAGGGTCCATGCTTTTCCCATTCATCGGATTTCAGATTCCTGACAAGAAAAATTTGCCTGAGCAGAGAGATTCCACTTGGCAGGATTTGTGCGTCTAGAAATGGTTGCAGAAAGAAGAAGAGTATTATCGGAATGGTTTTCGGAATTGTTTGATGAGCGAGATTGAGGAGAAGAGACGATGAAAATCCTGTGTGCGGTTGATGAGTCGGAGTTTTCCCTCTGGGCGCTTGAAGGTGTCGGGAAGTTGTTTCGCCATTCGATGAAAGAGCTGGTGTTGCTGCATGTGGTTGATCCACGGATATTGAAAGGCGGCGGCGTGCGACCCAAAAAGGATGAGCCTTCCACCAAAGATATTTCCAAAAAACTGGAGGCAGCCGGCCAGAAGGTCTTGGTTGATCGTGCGCACCGTATGGACGTGATTTTAAGCCAAGCGACGACCAAACCTTTTACGGCACTCAAGACGGCCTTGGTCAAAGGGCATGCGGCTGATGCCATTATTACGTTTGCCGAGAACAATCAACCTGATTTGGTGGTGGTGGGATCACGCGGGTTGAATGATCTCCCGGGATACCTGCTTGGGAGTCTTTCAAGGACCGTGCTGACCCATGGCCCCTGTTCCGTGTTGACGGTGAAGGGGCAATTCGATGTTCCGGTATCCGTCTTAATCGCCTTGGACGGGTCCAAGCCCTCAAAGTTTGCGGCAAACCGGGTAAAAGAATGGCTGTCTCCTGACGCGGTGACGCTTCAACTGGTGTCGGTGGTGCCCGATATGTTGACGGATGTGTCCCAGAAGGTTCTCCCGAAATCGCGATTGAAGGCCTTGGTGGCTCCCCTTCGGCAGCAAGCGCAGGAATCCCTTGAGCAATATCGGGAATTGTTTTTAAAGGAAGGGTTTCAGGTGACCGGGAAACGACTGCAAGGAAATCCACGGGAGGAAATCGTCGAGGCGGTTCCAGCCTGTCATGCGCAACTGGTGGTCATGGGGTCAAAGGGGCTCACCGGTGTGGAACGATTTACCATGGGAAGTGTCTCGGAATGGGTGAGTGCGTACGCGCCCTCCTCCGTGCTCGTCGTCCGGCATTAACACAGAAAAGACATGGATGGGGAATGTCCGATCTGTTTTCATGAATATCCTAGATGCCGTGTGTACTCTAGGCAGCCTAAGGAGGGGTCATTGTTGATCACAGGAAAGACAGGACGATTGCGTGCGATGTCTTTGAAGGGAAGCGGGTCATGGGTCGGACGGTTGTTGGGATTCTTCTTGATTGGGTGTCTGATGTCCACGGGAGCCTATGGGAAGCATGAGGAGGTGTCCGCTGACCTCGGAGGCACCCTTCCAGATTGTCATGGGGAATTCTTTGGGAAACAGGTTCCGGGGGAGACCCTCAAGCAGATGTTAGCCGCGCATGCCCGATGGCTCCGCGATCATAAGGATCCGAAAGGGGTGCAGGCCAATTTATGCGGGGCCGATCTGGCCGGGATGGATTTTCGTGAAGAAGACTTAAGTGGTGCCAACTTTCAGGAGGCCAATCTGGCCCGTGCCGTATTTACCGGCGCCAAGTTGGTCCATGTGAACTTTCACAAAGCCAATCTGACCGAAGCCACTTTCTACTCGGCTGATATGCGGGGTGCCGATGTCTCGGGCGCGATGTCCCGGTTGGCGGATTTTCGGAAAGCCGATTTGAACCAGGCCAATTTCGCAAGAGCCGATTTGCGAGAAGCGAATCTTGCGGAGTCCCGTTTCCGCCTAGGTATCTTGCGGGGAGCCGATTTGGAGGAAGCCTATCTGGTGAGGGCGGATTTGGAAATGGCCAATTTGGCGGAAGCGTCTCTTATTCGAGCGGATGGTCGAGAAGCGAATTTTCAGCGAGCCTTACTCGCCAACGCCAAACTGATCGAGGCGGATCTCAACCGGAGCAATTTGCAAGAAGCCGATCTTCGTTCGGCTGATTTGTCCGGGGCGGATCTGGGGTTAGCCAATCTCAATGAGGCGGTGCTTGCACATGCCAATCTCCGTGAGGCGAATTTGGACCGGGCCGTGCTGTTTCAAGCCAATCTCGAAGGGGCCAATTGCGCCGGAGCAAGTTTTCAAAATGCCGACTTGCTGGAGGCAAATTTAGCGAACAGCAATCTCTTGCGGGCCACAATGGATGAAGCGTTTCTCGCAAAGGCGAACTTGCAAGGGGCCCATCTGGAAGGTGCGGATGTCTCGTGGGCGAACCTGGCTGAAGCGGATCTTTCACATGCCAATTTGGAATTTGCCGTGATGTTCCGTACCAATCTTCAAGAAGCCAAACTTGATCAGGCGAAGTTCTACGGGGCCGATCTTCGCGGAGCGAATGTCGAACACGCCTCTTTTCGGGGCACCCGGTTGCAGGGGGTCGCCATCCGGTATGCGCACGGATTCAGCCAGGAACAACTCGATCAGGCCTGTGTTGACGCACGAACCCGATTACCGGAAGGACTATTGGAACCATCCCCATGTCCGCGTTAATCACGCAAGCCGATCATCCGAAGCAACACCGTGTGGTTGTTTCTTGCCTCGGTTGACAAAGGAGGCTAAGGCGAAGTTGTAGACAAAAAGTGGGGTAAGGGGAATGCTCAACATTTCATCCACACGAATGTGTATTGAATCCACCCAAACAAGCATGGAGTCCCGGGATGTTCACCATCTTTGAGCCAGAAGGGACGCGAGCGGCCTATGTGCCTGGCTCGTTTCGCCAGAGAAACGTTGAGAAAATTTCAAAAACTTCTGCCATAGGCAAGGTTGGGCAGGAGGAGCGTCCTCCGGTTTCCCACAAGACTTCCGGCTCCTCTTCGTTCCAGGTTCGTCTGTATGAACAGGTGGAATCGTTTACGCAAGCAACTCGAGCAAAGATTCTTGCCCGGGCAATCATGTCTTCACCGGTGGTCACGCTTCCCATCACGGCCTCGCTTTCCCAAGCCTGGGATGTCGTGCGTGCCAAGCGATTTCGACACATTCCTATTCTTGGAGCAGATGATTCGGTGGTCGGGATCTTGTCCGATCGTGATCTATTACGAAGAACCATGGAGTCCGTTCTGTCAGGAACAACGTGGTCCAATAAACAGGTCGAGACGCCCATCCGAAACCTCATCAGTCACCCCGTCTTAGTAGCATCCCCGGATGCCGAGCTGCGTGCCATTGCCAGGGTCTTGTTGGAGGAACGAATTGGCGCATTGCCGATTGTGTCGGAAGCCGGGGACTTAGTCGGCATGATAACCAGAAGTGATATTTTGCGTGTCCTGGTCGCCCATCCCGACTTTGAGCAGTGGGTGTAGTAAGGGAACTGTATCCCCACCGGAGTCATTCTCCACGGTTTTTATCGGGAATCACTCTCCTCTTCATTTTCGGATGGATCCCCCGCTACCTACCTGCGTCACGCCCCAACCAACCGGTCCTCCTGAGCCGGTGGCGAAGAATCTGTGCCCAGCTTGACGATGCCAAGGTTCAGCCAGATCCTTGGGAATCGGGCCTCTACGTTGCTTGCGGTCTTCCCATTTTTGGCCCTAACTTCTGTCCGGTTACGTCTTCTACCGTTGGGTTCTTCTGACGAGGGGGCGGAGATGAAGAAGAACGTGTGTCTTGTTGATGGCACGAAAACGTCAGGTTGATTGGTTTGCGAGAACTGCGACCATGTATTGTTGATTCTGGAAGTCCACATGGGATGAACGCCCCGTTAGCTGGCGGATGAAAGAGGGCGATGAAGTTTAGTCAACCGAGGAAGCCGTGGGTTGATTACTGGTTCGCGGCAAAAAGGATGGTGCGGTGCTGCTGGGTAAATGCCTCATTGAAGTTATATTTGGTTGTATTGGATTCGTGGGAGGATTGCATCGGTTTGGTTGGAGCATCCGGGACGTTTTCGATGGCTCAGAAATAGCGGTATTGGTAAACCTGTATGCGTTAAATTCATGCGTTAAATTCACCGATAAGCCAGAATCGATTTGTTGAGTAACGTGACCTCAATCCACCATTGGAACCTGAGCGGCTGTCTCCCCTGAATACGCCTATGTCTCCCAATTCTTTAATTCCTGGTAACCGCTCATACCCAGAGTGGACCCAATATGCGGTGTTAGGCCTGCTGGTTGTTGCCCTTTGGGTACCCCGTTTCAATGGACCAATCGATATGCGGTGGGATGGTGGTGTGTATTATGTGCTCGGGACGTCGCTTGCTGAGGGCAAAGGCTATCGGTTGCTAAATGAACCTGGTGAAATCCAGGCGAATCAGTATCCTCCACTACTCCCGCTGATCATTGCTGCACATCAATTCGTGCTTGGGACAAACGATCCTCTTGTCGTCGGGCGAGTTCTTCGACTTTCATCATTTTTCGTTTTTGCTATTTATATCTTTGCGATACATATGCTCCTGCGACGGTACCTTTCGAGTTCCTTTGCCTTTTTTGGGACATTCGTGTGCCTCTTTAATGTACAAATGTTCTTTCTGTCTGATTTGTGTTTCCCTGACATGCTTTATGGCTTGCTCACCGTTGGATTTCTGCTTGTCTATACACGTGAAAAAAGTTGGCCATCCAGACCATGGGCGGGAGTTTTTGCCATTACAGCGTTTGCGTCACGTACAGCAGGGATCGTGCTTCTCGCAATTTGGATTGGCGAGGGACTTTGGAAAAAGGAGTGGAGGACCGCGGTTATCCGAACCGTGGTGGGATTGGTTCCAGTTGTCGCGTGGTTCTCCTATGTGCACTATGTTGAAACCAGTATGGAGTATGAGCATCCGGCCTATGCATATCAGCGTGCCGATTACATGTTCTACAACGTTAGTTACGCAAAAAATTCTTCCCTCATTGACCCTTTTGATCCAGCATTAGGATATGCCACGGTCGTGGATCGGATCAATCGATTCATCCACAATGTGATGGTAGTGCCGAGATACATAGGAGAATCTGTGAGCACAACAAGACGTGTGTGGGAAATAGAGTGGGAAGCGATCAATAAGCAAACCGGAATCCCTTTGGGACCATCGTGGATTGTAGATATCCCTTTGTTTGCGCTGGGGGGGCTCGTTCTCTTTGGGACAGCGATTCTTGTTATCCGCCGTCATGCAGTCGTTTCGCTTTGTGTGGGGAGTTCGCTATTGATCATGTTTCTCACTCCATGGCCAGGGCAATTTATTCGCTATCTGATTCCCATTGTCCCATTGCTGGCCTTATCCTTATGCATGGCCGTCAAGTGGTTGCTCAGTTGGCTTCAGCAAGGCCGTTCAACTGCATGGAAGGTGGTGAGCCGTACGATGGTCTATTTGGTGGTCATCGGCATTATTGCACAACAAATCGTTACCGTTGGCGCGGTATATGCCATAAGGCATCAATCTGTGCAATTCAACAATCGTCAAGGACACACAGTCAGCTATCGTCTTTTTTTCTATATGGATGCTTTTCGTGCCTTAGATGCTGGCCTTGATTGGCTGTTGGTGCATGCGAACGCCAGTGACATCATTGCCGTGTCGATGCCACATTGGGCATATTTAAGAACGGGAAACAAGGCGGTCATGATTCCTTTCGAATCCAACCCCTTCAAGGCGCAGCAACTTATGGATTCCGTGCCGGTGACCTATCTCATTCTTGACGAAGGCCTGGCTATTGATAGCAAGCGCTTCACCAAACGAATAGTCGAGAGATTTCCCGATAACTGGAAACGCGTCTACAGCGATGACATCATGACAGAAACTGGAGAACGGCATGAACAGGCGTTCGAAATTTATGAACGCGTCCACCTTCAAGCTGGCGCCGTGCAGCCTGAGGCGGGGTCAGTGCTGTTCGTTCCTGAAAAATCCCCAGAGGAAAATGAGCTTCATGAAGCCGGTTAATCCGAGTCCGCGGGAACAGTCACCGATTCTCGTCCGAGCGATGCAATGGCTCGATGACTGTGCGAAAGCTTTGCGGGATACGTGCGAACGGAAGAAGTTGTTGCTGCTGGGTGGCGTGTCATTGGTTTATTTTGTGACAACAAGCTTATTGGCCTCGCGCAAGCCTATGTGGAATGACGAACTGTTCACCTACTTTATCGCCCAGGCACCCACGCTCTCTGGTATCTGGTCAGCGTTACTAACGGGCGCAGACCAGAATCCCTTCCCATTCTATGTGCTGACCCGATGGTCGCTTGCCGTGTTCGGTGTCCAGGAATGGGCCCTTCGCTTGCCGGAAATGGTCGGGGTGTGGGTGGCCGGGCTCTGCGTCTTTTCCATCGTCGCACGTCAAACTGAGGGATTATATGGATTTGTCGCGATGGTTTTTCTGTTTGTGACGGGAGCAAATTTTTATAGTTTTGAAGCAAGGCCGTACGGATTGGTGTTGGGTTTTTCAGCACTTGCATGGTTTTTCTGGCTACAGGCAACGCAGGGACGATCTCGGAAATTAACTGTGCCTGGGCTTGCTGCGAGTTTGGCTAGCGCTGTGTGTAGCCACTACTATGCTGTTTTTGTGTTTGTCCCATTAGGTATCGGTGAGCTCGTGCGTTCAATGGTTCGGCGTCGTGTTGATTGGCCCATCTGGTTCGCGATGTTGAGTGCGCTATCCCCATTGGTGTTTTTAGCGCCTCTCATTGAACAAGCCAGAACCTATTCCCAAGGTTTTTGGGCTCGGCCAAGTTTGCATTCGATTCCGGAAGCCTATGCAGTCCTGCTGATGCCCACACCTTTGCTTGTTCTCGCAGTCCTGCTTATTAGCGGGGCTTATTCGCTGACGCTTTCTTTGGAGGTACGCCATCCAACTCTCGTAAAACACTCTCGCGTTCCTCTCCAAGAGGTCGCAGTGACATGTGGGTTTGTCGTGCTCCCATTCATTGCCATAGTGGCGACACTGCTCACAACAGGGGCATTTACTTTTCGGTATGCCTTACCCATGGTGCTTGGAGTCAGTGTCCTGATGGCTGTGGCGTTCTGGCGTCTTTTTCAAGGACAGCCTGTCGTGGGGGTAGCCTTTTTATTGCTGTTATTCACGGGGTTTGGCATGTTATTTGTTCGCAGCATACATAGTACGCCGGAAGCGTCCCTAGGGAAAGTCTACGAATTGATCACACGTGAACCAATCATCAGTTTCCCCGTAGTCATTTCCGATGCTCATTCCTTCATGATGTTATCACAGTATGCTCCTCATGAACTGTCATCTCGTCTAGTTTATCTGGCAGATCCTAAGGCATCCTTGCGGCACCTCGGATACGATACGGTGGATCGAGGGATTCTAGATCTAAAACCGTGGTTTGGTTTCCATATTGAAGAATATTCTCAGTACCTTGAGGAACAACCTAGATTTCTTGTTTATGTAAACGGCGGACGCCCAGGGGGGCTAAACTGGCTCCTTACTGAACTGGCATCGGCACCGTACCATATTGAGTTGCGTGCGAAAATTGATGATCATCTATTGTTTCTCGTCACAAGCAATGCCTCCTTGCAGGCTGTATCCTTGAAAAAACAGCAATGATTAACACAATTCAAAAAGAGTCGAGTCCGTTGCTCTCTGTTGTGATGCCTTGCCTGAACGAAGAGGCGGCCATCGGAGCGTGCATTCAGAAAATACAGGCAACTCTTTCTCAGGCAAAAATTCATGGCGAAATCATCGTCTGCGACAATGGCTCCACAGACCGGTCGGTTGCCATTGCAAAGAGCATGGGTGTCCAAGTTGTCCATCAGCCGGAACGTGGATATGGCAATGCCTACTTGAAAGGTTTTTCAAGTGCCAGGGGAACCTATCTCGTCATGGGTGATGCCGACGATACCTACGACTTCACCCTCATCCCGACTTTTCTAGAAAAACTCGATGAAGGGTACGACTTTGTCACTGGAAGCCGGTATCTCCAAGGAGGACCAACCTCGATTCCTTTCCTGCATCGATTTTTGGGAAACCCACTCCTCACGGCCATCCTCAATATCCTGTTTAAAACCACGTATACGGATGTGTATTGCGGCTTTCGGGCGTTCAGCCGTAAGGCCTATGATCAGATTAAACCGGTCAGCCCCGGAATGGAATTTAACCTCGAGCTAGCCATCAACGCGGGGTTAGCTCACTTGAAGTCGACTGAGATTCCAATCCGACTACATGAGCGCAAAGGTGAATCGAAACTGCGAACATTCCGGGACGGGTGGCGCAGCCTGCGGATGATGCTGATTTATTGTCCGAATAAAGTGTTCCTTATACCGGGACTGTTCGCGATCTCGCTTGGACTTGGCGCCCATTTCCTGTCACTGGCAGGCTTGGTCCGTTTCCATGGAGAACCGCTCGGTACAGTGACCGGGATATTCGGGACGATCTTCAGCGTCACCGGATTTCAAATTCTCAACCTCTGGTTGCACGCCAAAACCTATTCCTGGAGCCGCCGTTTCGATGCAGACAATCCAGGCCTGGCCGGATTTTATGAGTGGTTCAAGTTGGAAACGGGATTATTTTGTGGTTTCCTCCTTCTTCTGGTTGGTGGAGCGATCCTCAGTGTCCTCGTCTTTGAATGGATCCAGTCGAGTTTTGGGCCTTTGCGCACACCGGAATGGGTCTCGTTCGGCGCAACACTGGTGATTATGGGAGCGGGGACCATATTTTCGTCATTGTTCATTTCTGCCATGTCCATGAAAAAAGCGTAATGGACTCAAGAGAGGATCAACTATTGTTATGAAAGTCTTTATTACGGGTTCCAGTGGCCTCATCGGGTCTGAACTCGTGAGCTTTTTTGACAGCCGTGCCGGCTGTGTCCTTGGAATAGACAATAATATGCGTGCGGATTTTTTCGGACCGGAAGGGGACACCACGTGGAATCTTCAACGCCTGCGTCAGAGCACGCGCCATTTTCAACATCATCAACTGGATATTCGTGACCGTGAAGGACTCTCTCGTTTTTATAAGGATCACGCTCCATTTGATCTTATTGTGCATTGTGCCGCCCAACCCAGTCACGATTTGGCGGCCCGTCGACCGTTCGATGATTTTGACGTCAACGCGACCGGAACCCTCAATATTTTGGAGATGACCCGCCAACATTGTCCGGAAGCTGTCTTCGTCTTCATGTCCACTAACAAGGTTTATGGTGATGCGCCCAATGAGTTGCCTTTAAAGGAACTGGATCGACGATGGGACTATGCCAATGGAGAAGATTACCAGGGCGTGACGGAAGCGATGCGGATTGACCGTTCGAAGCATTCATTATTCGGAGCAGGAAAAGTGGCAGCTGATGTGTTGACGCAAGAGTATGGCCGCTACTTTGACATGAAGACGCACTGTCTCCGCGGTGGTTGCCTGACTGGTCCGAACCATTCAGGCGTCGAACTCCACGGATTCCTGTCGTATCTGGTCAAGACGCAGTTGAGTGGAAAGACCTATCGAATCTATGGGTATAAGGGGAAGCAGGTGAGGGACAACATACACAGTTTCGATGTTGCCCGGGCCATTGAAGAGATCTATGCCAATCCCCGATGCGGAGAAGTCTACAACATGGGAGGCGGGCGAGCGAATTCCTGTTCCATCTTGGAAGCCTTCGACATGGTAGAAGCGTTGACAGGGAAGAGGATGCAGTACGAGTACGTCGATCAGCCCCGTTCAGGAGATCACATCTGCTATATCAGCGATCTGTCCCGATTTCAGAGCCACTATCCGAAGTGGTCGGTGACCAAGTCGCTCGACGATGTGTTCCATGACATTGTTGAGGCCTGGACTGTTCGGAGGCCTGAGTGAAAGACTTCTATGAGCACCTCTGACGGATCCATGCTCCAGACCCTTGCCCTTCGTGAGAAGACCCGTGACGAGTATTTTACGCGGCGGGATCCAATTGCGTCAGATCGTTTGCGCTGGCGCGCGCAGACATTCCGGCATATGGTTCATCTCCTGCCCGGACAAAGTATCCTCGAGATCGGGTGTGGCCGGAGGTTGTTCATCCGGCAACTTATTCAGGTTACCCACGGTCGAAATCCCATCACGGCCGTGACCTTCGATTCTTCCAGCAGAAGTTCCGTTGACTGCCAGGAACCGGTAGAAATGGTCACCGCCGAATCGTTCCCGGGAACCTTGAAAGGACGGCAATTCGATTTCATCGTCGCAATGGATTTGCTCGATCAGCGCAACTGCGCGTCCATCCTTCAGGAGGCCCACGGACTTTTGAAGCCGGGTGGACAAGTTTTGTTTTATGAAAGTAACCCATGGAATGTCGTGCTCAAAATCCGTCGCGGGCTCAATGGTCTGTTGGGCCGGTCCGATCCTCGATCGCTTCTCAGTCGCCGTCAATTATATGAACTAATGTCGGAAGTCGGATTTATCAGAGTCTTTGCCGTGTTTAATGATTTTGTGTTTGCGCCTCTTTCTCCTCGATTCGTCTGGTTATTCCGCAATCTTTCGATCATCCTGGAAAACGCGCCAGGAATCCGGACATTGGCCGGATCCATTTTAGTCCATGGCCAAAAACCCCCGCGTGCGGTCGAAAGGCCAGCGGTCTCGCTTGCCCTGCACAAGGAACTCAGCCAGTCCCTCTCCGTTGTCGTTCCTTGTTATAACGAAGAAATGAATGTCGCTCCCCTCGTAGAAGGACTGAGGCGTTTCTATGATGATTATCTTTATGAAATTATTCTCGTTGATGATAATAGTAGAGATGGAACAGCCACCGTCATTCGACGCCTAGCCGAAAAAGATTCCAGGATTCGCCTCCTCTCCCGTACCGGGCCCAATGGAGTAGGGCGTGCTTTGCGCGATGGCTATCGGGCGGCGACAGGTCGCTACGTCCTGACCATGGACTGTGATTTTCAGCATCTCCTGCCCGATCTTTCCGAGCTGTTCGACGCTGCAGTGGAAGGGTACGATGTTGTTGTTGGCAGCCGGTTTTCCCGGCACAGTGTTTTGCTTAATTATCCTTTTGGTAAAATCCTTGCCAACCGCGGGTTTCATCTCATTGCCCAACTCCTCCTGTTTCGCCGCTTTCGTGACCTGACGAATAACCTCAAATTGTTTCGCCGCGAGGTGGTGGACCAGCTCCAATTGCTTGAACCCTGGTTTGCCGTCAATGCCGAGACGGGATTGCAACCTCTCTTAATGGGATACCAGGTCAAAGAAGTGCCGATTTCCTGGATTAATCGTACACCCGATATGGGTATGTCCTCTTTTACGCTGGCGCGAGTCGGCTGGGGATATTGGCGGGTACTTGGCCGTCTCTGGCTGAAGTGTCTGTTCGGAATTGGAGCCTATCGAACGTTATCCCTTTCTAAAGAGAGAAGAGGCACCTGCCGGACGGAGGATGCCCAACGGCTAAGGCCTATTCCGGAGCCCAGGAAATTGGGATGACCATGAATCGCCAAATGGCGTGTACCTCTCAGGGTACACGAGTTATAAAAGAATCCGTCTTTGGGCGACGGGATAGTTTCCAGTTCTATGCCCTGACGGTCTTAACCGTGCTAGCAACGATAGCCTTTTTGCTCTCCTGGTTCAGGCTTGAGGCTTGGAGGGAATATCCGGTGATGTTATCCGTCCTTTCGGTGATTGCCCTGGTCATTCTTGGAAATGCTCAAGGACGGTGGCTTTTGTTACCGCACATGAGAAAACCGCGACCTCTTGAAGCACGACCGGGCTGGAAAGTAGGGGTGGTGACGACGATTGTGCCTGATATCGAACCGTTGTTTATCTTAGAGAAGACACTCGACGCACTCGTGGCTCTCGATTACCCCCATGAAACCTGGGTCCTGGACGAGGGAGATGACGAACGGGTCAAGGAACTCTGTGTGAAGAGAGGGGCCTTTCACTTCAGCCGAAAGCATCAACCACAATATCAAACAGAAACTGGGCTTTTTCGGAAAGCAACAAAGTATGGAAACTACAACGCATGGTTACATGAAATCGGATACGAACGATATGAATTTGTGACGGCATTTGATCCGGATCATGTTCCGGAGCGGACTTTTTTATCGCAGGTTATTGGATATTTTGAAGACTCAACGATCGGATACGTTCAGGCCCCACAGGTGTATTCCAACCAAGATGTGAATTTCATCGCACGGGGTGCAGCAGAGGAATCTTTCGCATTTTATTCCTCGGTCCAAATGGCCAGTTACGGATTGGGATATCCGATTATTGTGGGGTGTCATAACACACACCGTATGTGTGCCCTTCGGGAAATTGGCGGTTTTCCGCCACATGATGCCGATGATCTGTTGCTCACTCTTCTCTACAGAAATTGGAAATGGGAAGGGGTTTATGTGCCAGAGGTGCTCGCACGCGGTTTGGCCCCTGCCGAATGGTATACGTATTTGAACCAGCAACGCCGGTGGGCTCGTTCACTCCTTGATATCAAACTCAAGATCGCCCCATCCCTGGTCCACAATTTATCAATTTCTTCCAGGTTCATGAATGTGTTGCACGGATTGACCTACTTGCATAAGAGTTTCATTCTGCCTATTGCCATTTTTCTCATTGCCGGGATGTTGGTAGGGGGAAAAATGCCAAAGGTGTTGAATGCAGAAACTGTGATGACCGGAGGACTATTACTTGTCATACTCCAATTTTGCGAGCGGTATCGACAACGCTTTTATTTGGACTGGAAGCGGGAACGAGGGTTTCATTGGCGAGCCGGTGTCTTGCAGTTTGCGAAATGGCCCTATCTCATCATGGCCTTTATCGATGTGATTTTCGATCGGCGATTTCCCTATTTAATCACTTCAAAGGTTCCAGGGACTACTCGCGCTTCGCTCGCTTTATGGCCTCATATCTTCACCCTGAGCATGGTCGGCATTTCTTGGGGAATCGGTCTTTCCATTCACGAGACCGTTCCGGTCGAGGTGCAATTTTGTGCCGGGATTACCATGATGACAACCTTCCTACTTTTGGTAACTGAGTGGTATGGTATGCCTCGATCGACTTGAAAGTTTCGAGCTCCTGAGTCCTGCAGTTCCCATAATTCCATATCATGCGATGGCAAAAACTGAATACGGTATTGTCAAGTTACGGTAATTTGAACAACATTCAGGCAATACACGAATTCCAATCGCATTGATTTTTCAGAATCCATGTTACCGTCCCGAGGTAGTAAATCTGCCCAATTTACTTTAAGTTCATGGTATGGAAGCTCCTGTTTGAACGCTGCGGCATTATACTCACCGTAATCGCCCTTCATAAACAGGAGGGACTCATGCAACACATCACAACGATTGGGCTCGCGGATGCCGAAGCCATCGCCGAGGCCTTGGTGCGGCCCACCATGCGGTTTTTGCCTCTCAAGAGTGCCGATCAACAAGAGGCGGATTCCATCAAGGCCAGCGGTCACGGCGCCGCGCACACAGACCGGATACATGACGGCAAACCTCAATCGGTATGTTCGACAAATCAGCCTTGCATTTTCGGAAGCGTCCATACATGACAATACCCAGAGACTATTAGTGAACCACATACCTGGACCCCACAATCTTTACTCTACTCAGATGGCGCGAAAGTTTTTGCTATGTTGGCGGTGATCGCGATGCATTCAGCCGGCCAGGGAGTCAATCAGTACGGGAATCTAAGCACTATAGGGTAGCTTATAAAAGCCATCGCTCTTTGAATGGGGTGATCGGCTTCCTCTTTTTCACACCACAAGCCCCATGAGATTTTGGCATCATTCCCCAGAAAAATAAAAAAAGAGGTTGCCGGGAAACGAAACCGGTTTTCGGCAGATCACATACTGGGGCTTCCCCGGAAGCCGGAGAGAAATTGGTCGGGAGAGATGTTGAGGGCTTTGGCATACTGGGCGAGAGCTTCTTGATTGGTGAAATCGGTTGGTTCCAAACGAGCCATATAGTCGCGGGCAATCTTGTAGGATTCTGATTCAATATCGACCATACGGACACGGGTACGGCCCGTCGTGGGGTCAAGCATGTCTTTAAACGGCAGCGGGGTGAAGTGTCCGCTAACGATGGACACCATGGCTCCATTTCCTCCATCCAACAGGAATTGGGCGGCGCAATACCCTAAGTCCCTGGTGTATTCCATGTCGAACGGAATAGGGTCGGCGCAGCGGAGTTCATAGCCGATGTTTTTGGACACGATGGTGATCTTAACATCATAGTGTTTCAGCTTCTGAGTGACAGTCTCCTTCAGGACTTTCCCGATATCCAGTTCCGCTAATCGGATATTGCCATGTTCATCACGTTCAACCCCGCCCAAGAGGGCAAGGTCATCCTGATCTAAAAACTCCGACAGTCCTTCAGCCAGCACGGCCACGCCGTCCGAACGGCCTTGAGCCAGACGTTTAGTCACGGATCCCACCAGAATATTGGTCAATTGGGCCAGCTTGAGTGTGGCTCCCTTGAATTCCTCTGGAATAAGTGTGAGCGTGGCACCTGCCGCTTTGCCAATACCTAACGCCAGATGTCCGGCCTTACGCCCCATGGTGACCACGAAATACCACCGGGATGTGGTCTGCGCGTCAATCATGAGGTTTTTGACGAGTTCGACACCCATGTGGCGGGCCGTTTGAAAGCCAAAGGTCGGCATGCCATGGGGAAGGCACAGATCGTTATCAATGGTTTTTGGCACGTGAACCACCTGCAAACGCCCGCTGGCCAGTTCCGCCAGCTTTAAGGCGGAAAAGGCGGTATCATCCCCGCCAATGGTGATGAGACCGGTAACGTTCATTTTTTGAAGGGAGTCGAAGGTTGCCGATAAATCTTGTGGCTGTTTAGTTGGATTGGCTCGTGAGGTGCCCAATAACGAGCCACCACGGAAGTGCAGGTGGGTGACCGTTTGGCGGGTTAAGGGTTGAGTATGGGAAAGGTCACCTTTCATCAACCATTTGAACCCGTCTTCAATGCCAACCACGTCCGCCCCGCAGAGACGACTTCGAATCGTGGCGGCTTCAATGACACTATTAATGCCGGGGGCGGGCCCGCCGCCGACTAAAATCGCGAATTTAGGAGATGGAGAGTTCATGGTGTCGTTTCTTACCCTATAAGGTTAAAAAATCTAATCTCTGTAAAAATTTAAGTTTCATGTGACAGATAATGCCTGTTGGATGTTGTGCTTGTCACGAACAGACCAAGGCAGGGGGCGAGTTGTCATCCTGAGCCCTTCGGCAAAGCTCAGGACAGGCTCCACTAAGGAGCTCGTTGAGTAGTGGGACCTGTCGACCTGGGCACAGATTCTTCCCCGTGGGCTCAGGATGACAGGCTGACCGGGGTCTATTGCAGTCACCATTTGTTGTTTGGCCAATGTTTGAATGGTGGAATCTAAGTTGTTCCATACCATCATAGTGAGAGACATACCGGGTCATCAAGCCTGATGGTGTGATCTTGGATCACGGATCAGGAGCACCGAACAGGGGGCGTGATGAATGGTCGCATGAGACACACTCCCGTGTGCCAGCCGTTGCAGGGGTGAACGACCGGGTGTGCCCATGAGAACTAATTGTGGTTGAAGACGCAAGGCCTGTTCTTGAATGACGGAGGAAGGCGCCCCCCGTTCGCCGATACTCTCCACCGGATATCCCAGGTTTGTGAGTTGGTCCGTGACGTCTTTTATGAAACGGTCGCTTCCCGTCTGAAGCTCCTTCTTCCAGGAGTCAGGAAGGAGTGCGCCAACCGGGAGGATCGGCTGGGTAAAGGGAATGACATGAAGCACCCTGAGATGAGGCGTGCCTCGAAAAGGCTTATGCGATAAGAAATCAATGGCCCATCCGGCATCCAGGGGATGTTCGATGGGAAGAAGAATGCTCCTGAGCGGGACAACGGGTGCTTTGATGAGGAGCACGGGACATGGTGCGTGTGTGGCGATCCGGTGGGAGACGCTTCCGAGCACGTGTTCTTGAATGGCTCCGAGGCCGCGCGAACCCATGACTATGAGATCCACCGATTGGCTTTGTACCATCGACAAAATGACGGAGGCAGGATTACCGATTTCGAGGTGTTGGGAAACCTGTCCGCACTCCTTCGGCAACAGGGAGGCAGCCTTTTCCAGGATTCGAGAGCCTTCTTCCCGTAACGCTTGTTCTGCGGCCTCGGAAAAAGCATGACCGACACTCATCCCTGTCCCTGGGTAGGCTAGTTGCGGGATGGTGATGGTGTGGAGCAGCAGCACCCGCTCAGGGGGAGACAAGGCCTGCACGCTTCGAACGGCCTCTTCCGCCTGCGACGAACCATCCACAGGAATTAAAATTGTTTTGGATTGTAACGGTGATGTCGGTGTCATGAATGGTCCTTATGGTGAGTGGTGCGCCCACCAGGTTGTTGAAGCGCCGCAGCGGAATGAAGGGAAGGATGGACGACGGCCATTTCCCAGGCTTCAAATCCTCCGGTCAGCTCTATGATATTGGAATAATGCCGATGTTCCAAGAGGCTTGTGGCGATAGAAGACCGGTATCCGCTGGAGCAATAGACGATGACAGGGTGATGGCATGGAATTTCAGAGAGACGGGAGGCCAGATGTTGCAGGGGAAGGTTCTTGCTCTCATCGATGTGGCGGGATTTCCATTCCTGAGGGGATCGGACATCGACCAGGTAGGGACGTTGACCTTTGGCGAGTTGCTCCTGCAGTGCGATGACCGATATGTGATTCGTGTGCCGGCTCAGTTCGGGAGTTGAGGCCAGGGCCTGCATGCCGAGGTTCAAAAATCCCTTTATATGGTTTAATCCCACACGCGCCAATCGGATCATGGCCTCTCGCTCTTGTCCCGGTTCAGCCAAGATGACAATCGGAATTTCACGGTCGAGTAGGCTCCCAGCCCATGTTTCAAATTTTCCGGATAAGCCGATATTCAGACTTTCACATAGGTGCCTCATGGCAAAATCACCGGGAGCCCGCACGTCAAGAATTTGTGTGCCGGCGCTTTTTTCGTGAAGGACTTGCTCCAATGTCAGCGGGTGACATGATTGCGCCAACACCTCCTCGAGTGTAGGACGATCCTGGCAATTCATGAACGCGACATGAGAAAAATACGCCGGGGCCTCCAATTGATCGGAG
>Ga0224505_10001159_pt1 | contig 17062 bp, 16 predicted proteins | sample SF_Jan12_sed_USG_FD_169102 | JGI IMG/M metagenome (GOLD analysis project Ga0224505, IMG submission 169102) | Sediment microbial communities from San Francisco Bay, California, United States - SF_Jan12_sed_USGS_4_1 | ecosystem: Environmental > Aquatic > Marine > Sediment | place: USA: California... | reverse complement strand
ACGCCGGCCGGCGCCAGCAACCTCCGTCACGGCGACCTGTGGGGCTCCGACGTCCTCGTCACCACGTCGCGTGGCCTCGGCAACACCCTGGCCATCGCCGAGTACGTGGTGGCGTCGTTCCTGTACTTCGCCCGGGCCCTCGATCGCGCCGTGGCCGACGAGGCGGCGGGCGCCTTCGACCGCTTCGCCTACCGGCCGGTGCTGCTGGCCGGCAAGACCGTCTGCGTCGTCGGCGCCGGCGGTATCGGTCAGGACGTCGGCCGCCTCTGTCACGGCCTGGGCATGACCGTGCTCGGCACCCGCCGCCATCCCGACGGTGCCCGGCCGGACGGGTTCGACGAGATCGGCGGACCCGGCGCGCTCGCCGACCAGCTGGGCCGGGCGAGCTTCGTCGCCGTGTGCTGCCAGTGGACGCCCGAGACGCACGGGCTGATCGGCGCCGAGGCCTTCGCGGCGATGACGGACGGGACCGTTGTGGTGAACGTGGCGCGCGGCGAGGTGATCGACGAGGACGCCCTGCTCGGCGCGCTCGACCGGCTGCGCGGGGTGGCGCTCGACGTCTACGTCGGCGAGTTCGAGCAACCTCCGCGCGAGCGGCTGTGGCGGCACCCGAAGGTCCTGATCACACCGCACACGTCGGCAGGCTCCGAGGAGCGCTCGACCCGGCCGATCGAGCTGTTCTGCGACAACCTCGCCGCGCTGGTGGCCGGGCGGCCGTTGCGCAACGTCATCGACTGGGAGCGGGGCTATTGAACCGATCGCTGAAGGACCTGCTGGCCCGTGCCGTCGCCCGTGGGCACCGCGGCGTGCTCCGGGCGAGCGGTGGGCGGGTCGGCGCGCGGCTCGACGGGATGACCGTGCTGCAGCTCACCACCGTCGGCCGGCGGACGGGCCAGCGGCGCACGACGATGCTGACGACGCCGCTCGTGCGCGGTGACGACGTGGTCGTCGTGGCGTCCTACGGCGGCGATGACCGCCACCCCCAGTGGTATCTGAACCTGGTCGCCGAGCCCGAGGCGACGCTCGAGATCGGTGGCGAGGCGCGCCCGGTGCGGGCGCGCCTCGCCGCCGGAGACGAGCGGGAGGCGTTGTGGCGCGAGCTCGTCGCCGCCCACCCCCGGTACTCGGGCTACCAGGATCGCACCGAGCGGGCTATCCCGGTGGTCGTGCTCGAAGGGCGCTGAGCCCTGGCGATGGGGTGCGGCTGTCAGCGTTCGGCTGTCGGCGTTCGGCCGTCAGCGTTCGGCGCTCGGCGGTCAGGCGCCGGCTACTCGGCGGGCGAACGACCAGAGCAGGGCCTGCCACCACTCGGCGTGGCGGAGTTGGAACGCCCCGAGCGGGAAGCCGTGGCGCGCCGCGTGTTCGCGGGGGATCGTGTCCCAGCCGAAGTGCTCGACGGTGACGCGGGTGCCGCCGTCGACCGCCTCGAAGCGGACGTGCACCTCGGTCTGCTGGTCGGCGGCGAAGCTGGCCTGGCGCCAGCTCAGCGCCAGGTGGTGGGGCGGCTCCCAGTGGAGCACGCGGCCGATCTCGAAGTCGTCGCCGTGCGCGTCCACCTCGACGAGCCGTCCCGACGGCCCGCCGTCGAGCCGGAGCCGGCCCGGCCCGTTCGACGTGAACGGGAACAGCGCCGACGGCTGCCACCACTGGCCGATCTGGTCCGTGAAGACGTCGAAGGCCACCTCCGGCGGCGCGCTCACCCGTAGCGCCACCAGCACGCGCGAGCGCGGGTCGGTCACGACGTCCCCTCGACGTGGGCGCGGAAGGCGTCGAGCTGGGTGGCCCAACCGGCTTCGGTGGCGTCGAGCCAGGACCGCAGCTCGGTCATCGGGGCGGAACGCAACGAGTAGATCCGCACCCGGGCGTCGAAGTCGGGGTGGGTGTCCTCGACGAGCCCACCCTGCCGGAGCACCCTGAGGTGGCGGCTCATCACCGGTGGGGTGACGCCGAGTGCTTCGGCGAGCTCGCCGGCGCGGCGCGGGCGCTCGCGCAGCAGCTCCACGGCGCGGCGGCGCAGCGGGTCGGCGAGCGCGGCGAAGGTGCGGTCGAGTTGTCGGACCTCGGCCACGTCGGCCGCTCAGTCCCAGGTGGTGGCGTGGATCGGGGCGCCGAGCGCCGCTTCGGCCTCGGCCCGGGTGACGTCGCGCACGTGGCATGCGAAGGACCACAGGTGGCCTTCGGGGTCCATGGCCCGGTACGTGCGGTCGCCGTAGAACTGGTCCTCGGGTTCGGCGACGATGCGGGCGCCGGCGGCCCGGGCGCGCTCGCAGTGGGCGTCCACGTCGCCGGCGAGCTGGACGTGCAGCGTCTGGGTGTTGGCGCCGGTGCCGCTGGCGGGGCTGCGGGCCCAATCGGCCCACTCGCCGCCGATCATCACCCGGCCGACGCCCGCGGAGCTCATCTCGTAGTGGCACATCTCCGGCTGGTCCTCGGGGCCGTCGATCGCCATCGTGATCTCGAAGCCGAAGGCGTTCTCGAGCCAGGCCAGCGCGGCCTTGGGATCGCGGTAGTGCACTGCGGAGGTGAACACGGGAGTCTCCATGGCGGCCGTCTCCAGGAACGAGGTCAGTGTGGGTGAAGGCCAACTATTGCGCGTACGTCAGATAGTTGCAGCTTTTCTGAAGTAAATGGCGGAACCTGGCGGCCCGGTCGGCAGGGTTGGCCAGGACCGCTCGGCGCGCTGCCCGCGCCGGGCGTTACCGTCGCCGCTGTGCCCGTGCGCGCCCGACCTCCGGGATCCGAAGGCGACCGCGATCGACCGCAGGTCAGCGCGTTCGGCCCGGACTTCCCTTTCGCCTTCGACGACTGGATCCGCCATCCCGCCGGCCTCGGCGAGCTGCCAGCGGGCCGGGCCGGGACCGAGGTGGCGATCATCGGCGCCGGCATGGCCGGCATGGTGGCCGGCTACGAGCTGATGAAGCTCGGCCTGCGGCCGGTGCTCTACGAGTCGGCCCGGCTCGGTGGCCGGCTGCGGTCCGAGCCGTTCGGCGCCGCCGAAGGCGTCGTCGCCGAGCTCGGGGGGATGCGCTTCCCGGTCTCGGGCACCTGCTTCTACCACTACCTCGACCTGGTCGGTTGCCAGACCCGTCCCTTCCCCAACCCGTTGACGGCGGCAGCGCCGAGCACGGTCGTCGACCTGGCCGGCCAACCACTGCACGCCCGGACCATCGACGACCTCCCGCCCCTGTTCCGGGAGGTGGCGGCCGCGTGGGACGCCGCGCTCGAGGCGGAAGCCCACCTGACCGAGCTGCAGGCGGCGATCTCGCGTCGCGACGCCCGTGCCGTCAAGGAGCTGTGGGATCCGCTCGTGCGCGCCTGGGACGACCGCACGTTCTACGACTTCGTGGCGACCAGCGGCGCGTTCCGGGCGCTGTCGTTCCGCCACCGGGAGGTGTTCGGCCAGGTCGGGTTCGGCACCGGCGGTTGGGACAGCGACTTCCCCCACTCGATGCTCGAGATCCTGCGGGTCGTCACCTGTGAGTTCGAGTCGGACCAGCGCCTGGTCGTCGGGGGTGCCGAGCAGGTGCCGCGCCGGTTGTGGGCCCACGAACCCGACGAGCTCGCGCACTGGCCGCGAGCCACGTCCCTCGCCCGGCTGCACTCGGGCGCGGCCCGTCCCGGTGTCGCCCGCCTGCGGCGCGTCGCCGACGACCTGATCGAGGTCGAGGACCGCAACGGCGTGTGCCGCCGCTACCCGGCGGTGCTGGTGACGACGCAGTCGTGGCTGCTGACCACCGGCATCGACACCGACGAGACGCTGTTCTCGCAGGACCTGTGGATGGCGCTCGACCGCACGCGCTACATGCAGTCCTCGAAGACCTTCGTCATGGTGGACCGGCCGTTCTGGACCGACGTCGACCCGACAACCGGTCGGCCGCCGCTGGCGATGACCCTGACCGATCGCAACACCCGCGGCACCTACCTGTTCGACAACGGCCCCGACCAGCCGGCGGTGATCTGCCTCAGCTACGCCTGGGCGGCCGATGCCCTCAAGGTGCTGCCGTTGACGGCGCACGAGCGGGCCCGCCTGGCCCTCGACACGCTGGCCAAGATCTATCCCGACACCGACATCCGCTCGCACGTCCTCGGCGACCCGATCACGGTGTCCTGGGAGGCCGATCCGGACTTCCTCGGCGCGTTCAAGGGCGCGCTGCCGGGCCACTACCGCTACAACCGCCGCATGTACGGCCAGTTCGTGCAGCGTGACCTCCCAGCGGTCGAGCGAGGGATCTTCCTGGCCGGCGACGACGTGTCGTGGACGCCCGGTTGGGTGGAGGGTGCGGTGCAGACCGCGCTGAACGCCGTGTGGGGGATCGTCGCCCACCTCGGCGGGCGCAGCCCCGCCGCCAATCCGGGCCCCGGCGACCGCTGGGACGACCTCGCACCGCTCGATCTGGGCGACTGAGCCGGACTCCGCGGGCCGTTTGGGCCCCCTGTCTGCCCGCCGGCTGCCTTCCACGGGCCCGCTGGCGCCCGGTGTCGCACACTCGGGGGCTTGTCGTCGCACAGGTCGGCGGTTTGGGGGCCAGATCCGGGTCCTTTCGGCCGACCTGTGCGACGAGTCGGTGCGAACTGTGCGACGAGGCGCAGTGCCGAGGCGGGGCGCGCGCGTAGCGTGGCGAAGGTGCGAGTCGACGAGTACGCAGCGCTCGACGCCCACTCGCTGGTCGAGCTCCAGCAGCGGGGTGAGGTGCGCGCGGGCGAAGTGCTCGCCGCCGCGGCCGACGCGCACGCCGCTACCGCCGGGCTCGGCGCCGTCATCGAGTGGTACACCGGGTCCTCCCCGCCCGGCGGTCCCGCCGAGCAACGCGCCACGGCTCCCGGCGCGCCGGGCACCTCCGACGTCGTGGTCCCGTACCTGCGCAAGGACTACGGCGCGACCGAACGGGGTCGCCTCACCGAGCGGGGGAGCCGGTTGTCCGCCGGCTGGGTCGCGCCCGCCACGAGCCTGCTGCATCGCCGGATGGCGGCGGGCGGGTACCGGTCGATGGGCCGCAGTGCCGTGCCCGAGTTCATCCTGCATGCCAGCACGGAGTCGATCCGAAGCGGCGTCACCCGCAATCCCTGGAACCTGGAGCGCTCGGCGGGCGGGTCCTCGGGCGGGGCGGCCGCCGCGGTGGCGGCGGGTGTCGTGCCTCTCGCCCACGCCTCGGACTGTGCCGGTTCGATCCGGATCCCGGCGTCGGTGTGCGGGCTCGTCGGGCTCAAGCCCACCCGGGGGCGCGTGCCCTGGGCCGACGGCGGCCGGGCCGGCGGCTGGGGCGGCATCGCCGAGGAGTTCGTCGTGGCGCGGTCGGTGCGCGATGTCGTCGCCGCGCTGATCGTGCTCGCCGATCGGGGCGACCGGCCCCAGCCCAGGGGTGCCGGCGCCGGTGCCACCGCCGAGCTCGCCACGCTGCGGGTCGGGGTCGTGGCCGACCATTGGGCCGGCCGGCCCCCCGATCCTGTCCTGGTCGACGCGGTGCACGGGGTCGGCGCGGCGCTGGAGCTGCTCGGTCACGACGTCGACGCTGCGGCCTGGCCCGCCCCCTACGAGCAGGTGGCCGAGCTCATGGACCCCCTGTTCGGGCGGGGAGCTGCCGCCGACATCGCCGCGGTGGCGGCCCAGACCGGACGCCGTCCGGACGCCGAGCATCTCGAGCCGCTGACGCTCGCCTACCTCGAGGCGCTGGCAGCCCTCCCGCCCGCGGCGGTCGCCGAGGCCCCCGCCCGAGCGGGTGCGCTGACCCGCCGCCTCGACGTTTGGTTCGACCGGTTCGACCTGATCGTCACCTCGACGCTCGGCCGGGCTTCGCTCCCGCTCGGCCGCCTCGCCGTCGACGTCGACCTCGAGGACTGGGCCGAGGCGAACGACACCTTCACCCCCCACAGCTTCATGGCGAACGTCACCGGCTGGCCGGCGCTCAACCTCGCCTGGGGTCGCGCCACCGACGGCGTGCCCGTCGGCGTGCAGCTCCTCGGGAGGCGCCACGCTGACGAGCTGCTGCTGGCGGTCGCCGGTCGGTTGGAGGGCCTCGCACCGGAGCTGGGCCGGCCCGAGGCGGCGAAGTAGGGGCGAACCAGGCGGCGCGGCGAACCAGGCCGGAGCTGGGCCAGGCCGGGGCGGTGATGTAGCCCGAGGCCGCGATCAGGAGAAGGGCGTGACGGGCCGAGGTTGCGCCGCCCCGTCGACGACCACGTCGACCTTCTCGTCGTAGAAGCACACCAGGCCGGCCACCCCCGCCGACTCGGCCAGCGGGGTGCGGTACCCCCACACCAGGTCGCGGTGGGTGGTACCGCCGACGGTGACGTCCCAGTAGCCGGCCCACCCCTTGTACGGGCAGGCCGTCGACGTCGAGCTCGGCGTGAGCAGGTCCATCCGGACGTCGCCCTTCGGAAGGTAGTAGCGCGGTGGCAGGCCGGTCTCGAACAGGATCGTCGGGCGGGTCGAGTCGGCCACGACCTCGCCGTCGATTCTCACGACGACGTGGCGAGACGACGGGAGCACGTCGACGCGCCGGTAGGGGTCGCGCGGGTGGATGAAGACCTCGACGTCCTCCTCGAACCAGGCGTCGAGCGCGCCCCATTCGATGCGCACGAGCTCGCCGAGCTCGGACGCCGGCGAGTCGAGGTGGCGCCACGCCGCGTCGGCGAGCACCCGGTCACCGACCACGAGGTCGTAGCGGGTGGCGTCACCCCGCCGGGTCGGCTTCACCGCCCCGGTCGGTCGGAGCTCGGCGGCCACCTCGTCGAGAGGGAAGTACCACGCGGGGTAGTACGGCACCTCCCACACCAGGCGACTGTTCCGGCTGTCGACGACCGGGAGGCCGAGCGACGTCCCCCGGATCCACTTCGGGTTCGATTCGATGCGCGGCGCGGCGGTGCTCGTTTCGGCCATGGATGCTCGAACCCCGGTATCGGCGGGAGCATTCCGCACCGGCCCTTCCGAGCTCCGCTCGGCCCGGCCCGCGGTCAGGCGCGCCGTGCCACACCGGGCAGCACGCCGAGCATCTCGAAGGCGAGGTTGGCGGCGGTGAGCGCGGTGGCGCCGGTCGTGTCGTAGATGGGCGCCACCTCGACCACGTCACAGCCGACGAGGTCGAGCCCGCGGCAGCCGCGGATGATCTCGAGGCCCTGGATGGTGGTCAGCCCGGCGACCTCGGGCGTGCCGGTGCCGGGGGCGAACGCGGGGTCGAGCCCGTCGATGTCGAAGCTGAGGTAGCACGGCCCCGGGCCCAACTGGTCGCGGACCTCGCCCATCAGGGGCGTCAACGAGCGGTGCCAGCACTCCTCGACCGGCACGACGCGGAAGCCCTGCTGGCGGGACCAGTCGAAGTCGTCGGCCGCGTAGCCGCTGCCCCGTACCCCGATCTGCACCACCCGGTCCGGATCGAGCAGTCCCTCCTCGACCGCGCGGCGGAAGGGGGTGCCGTGGGCGATCCGCTCGCCGAACATCGTGTCGTTGATGTCGGTGTGGGCATCGACGTGGACGAGGCCGAGAGGGCCGTGCCGGCGGGCCAGCGCCCGCAGGATCGGCAGCGCGATGGTGTGGTCGCCGCCGAGCGACAGGGGAATGACGTCGTGGCCACCGAGGTCGTCGTAGTACGCCTCGATCCGACCGATCGAGTCGTCCAGGTCGTAGGGGTTGGTGGCGACATCGCCGACGTCGTCGATGCGCAGGCTGTCGAACGGCGCCGCACGCGTGCCCATGTTGTAGGGGCGGATCAGCACCGATTCGGCCCGGATGGCCCGGGGCCCGAAGCGTGCTCCCGGCCGGTTGGAGGTGCCGATGTCGAAGGGTACGCCCACCACCGCCACGTCGAGATCGCCCGGTGCCGTCGTGCCCGGCAGGCGCATGAACGTCGCGATGCCGGCGAAGCGTGGCATCTCGTTTCCGCCGAGCGGTTGGGGGTGGTCAGCCATCACCACGACGGTACCGGTGGCCGCAATCGCCGGGCGGGGCTCACTCCAGCCCGCCGGCGATGATGAGCTCGGTGACGGCGTCGTCGTCCCAGCCGAGCACCTCGCGCAGCACGTACTCGTTGTGCTCGCCCCAGCACGGCCCCGCCCGCCGGGGGAGCCGCCCCGTGCGCGACGCCCGCACGCCGAACTGTTCGGCCCAGCTGAACCCGTAGACGGGGTGCTCGACGCGCACGTAGTGCTGGCGGTGCACGAGCTGGGGGTCGGCGATGCACTGGGGGCTGTTCTGCACCTGGTGCACGGCCAGGCCGCGCCGCTGACCCTCGACCTGGAACGCCTCGGGGTCCTGGCCCTCGCTCCAGGCAGCCAGCAGCGCGTCCAACTCGTCTTCACGGGCGCGGCGCTCGTCCAGGGTCAGGGCCGCGAGGTCGGCGCGGCCCATCCAGCCGCACAGCTCGCGCCAGTCGGCGTCGTGGCGGACGGCGATCGCCACCCAGCGGTCGGCGACCGGATCGCCGGCCGGGTACACGCCGTGCGGCGCCATGTCGGCGTCGCGGTTGCCCCGGCGGGCGAGGTTCTCGCCGGTCAGCTCGCTGGTCAGCACCGCGGGCGTGAGGAAGTGGACACCGCCTTCGATCTGGGAGAAGTCGATCGTGCAGCCGCGGCCGCTGCGGCGCCGCCAGTCGAGCGCGGCGACGACCGCGGCGACCGTGAGGCGGGGGGACGTGGCGTCGGTGTAGGCCAGGTAGGGCCCGGCCGGCATGCGGTCCGGCCAGCCGGTCAGCGCGTAGAAGCCGCCGGCTGCGGCGCCCATGTTGCCGAACCCGGGTACGCGCGACAGCGGGCCCGACTGGCCGAACAGCGCGGTCGACACGTAGATCAGCTGGTCGTTGACGGCGCGCAGCTCGTCGGGGCCGAGACCCAGTCGGCGGAGCACGCCCGGGGCGAGGCTCTCGATGAACACGTCGGAACGCCGAGCCAGGTCGATGACGGCCAGGCGGGCCTGCTCGACGGACAGGTTCAGCTGCAGGCTCAGCTTGTCGGCGTTGACGTTGTGCCATCCGACGGAGTCCTCCGGTCCGCCCTGGCCGTCGCGCGCGATGCCGGCGCCGCGCACCTGGTCGGGCCGGGCCGTCGACTCGACACGGATCACCTCGGCGCCCTCGTAGGCCATCCAGCGGGTGGCGAACGGGCCGGCGTACACCCAGGTGAGGTCGGCGACGCGCACGCCGGCGAGCGCTCCCGCGCCCGGCTGGTGCGCGGGCAGCGGGCCGGCGCTCGCCTGGCCGGCCGGACGGCCGAGGTGGGGTCGGCGCGCTGGGGCGCCGGAGGGGCCGGGCCCGAGGAGGCGGGCGGAGTCCTGCCCGAGCCTCGGCGGGGGACCGAGTCGGGCCAGCGCGGGTCCGTCGACCCGGGCGAAGGGGCCGGGGAAGCGGACCCGCCTCCCGGCGTCGGCCAGGCCCAGGTCCGCGCCGGTCAGCTCGTCCCAGAACCCCCGCTCGTCGAGCTGGGGCGAGGCGAGCACGTCGGCGGGGGTGTGGAGCGGCATCACCAGCAGGTGCCGGTCGAGCGACAGCTCGAACAGCTCGGCCTTGCTCCGGCGCCGCACGAACTCGTCGACCGCCTCGCAGGTGCGGTCGACGATCGGCGCCATCTCCTCCTGGCTGCGGCGGGCGGCCAGGTCGATCCAGTTCTCGGCCGCGATGTCGTCGGGGCACTCGCCGGCTTCGGTCATCACCGCGAGCAGGCGGTTCACGAACGGCCCGGTCATCACTCCGGGCAGCACCCCGAGGGTGACGTGGCCGTCGGTCGCCTCGTAGACGAAGCGGAAGCGGCAGCCGAGCAGGATCGCGCCGCCGGCGACCCGGCCGACCGAGGGCCGATCGACGAGCGCGGGGGCGGTCCACGACTGGGCGGTGAGGATCATCGCCTCCTGGGCGGACACGTCGAGGTGCTGGCCCTCGCCCGACCGGCCGCGCTCGAACAGGGCGCACACGATGGCGGCGGTGGCCTCGGCGGCGGCGTTGGCCCAGACCTGGGGTGCGGTGATGCGCACCGGGGCGCGGTCGCTGTCGCCGGTGAGTGCCAGCTGGCCGCTGGCCGCATCCAACGTGAGGTCGGTCGCGGCCCAGGCGGCCTTCGGGCCGTCGGCGCCGAAGTTGGTGAGCGACACGGTGATCAGCGCGGGGTTCGCGGCGCGCATGGCGGCGAGGTCGCACTCGATCGCGCCGCACTCGACGAGCACGTCGGCACCGGCTGCGAGCGCCTGCAGCTGCTCGGCGCGCTCGACCACGACCGAGGCCTTGCCCCGGTTGTAGGACCAGTGCCCGATCGAACGTTCGGGGTCGGCCACGCCGTCGGCGTACGGTCCCCGGTGGCGGCGCGAGCTGCCCTCCGGGGGCTCGACGGTGACGACCTCGGCGCCCAGCTGCGCCAGGAGGAAACCGGCCAGGTCGCCCCGCTCGTCGGTGAGGTCGAGGACGCGGTAGCAGGACAGCACTGGTGGGTCCCTCGGGATCGGTTCGGCGGGCGGGCGTCGGCGAATCTAGCGGCGTCTGCCACGGCGCCCGCGCCGGGCGCCCGGACGGTAGGGTGCCGGCCGGCACCGGCAGGGAGGGCGCAGCGATGGGACCAGCGCAGATCGTGGTGGACGGGTTGGCGTTCGGCGAGGGGCCTCGCTGGCACGACGGGCGGTTGTGGCTGTCGGACATGCACGCCCACCAGGTGCTGGCGGTGGAACCGGGCGGTGCGGTCGAGGTCGTGTGCGAGGTGCCGACCTGGCCGTCGGGCCTGGGCTGGCTGCCCGACGGGCGGTTGCTCGTCGTGTCGATGACCGACCGGCGCCTGCTGCGGCGCGAGGCCGACGGCACGCTCGTCACCCACGCCGACCTGTCCGGCGTGGCGACCTTCCACTGCAACGACATGGTCGTCGACGCGGCCGGCTCGGCCTACGTCGGGAACTTCGGGTTCGACCTGCACGCCCACGCCGAGCCCCGCGCCGCGGCGCTCGCGCTCGTGCGGCCCGACGGGCGCGTGTCCGTCGCCGCCGAGGGTCTCGAGTTCCCCAACGGTTCGGTGATCACGCCGGACGGCTCGACGCTCGTCGTCGCCGAGTCGATGGGTCGACGGCTCCGGGCGTTCGACATCGCCGCCGACGGCTCGCTGTCGGGCGCGCGCGTCTGGGCCGACCTCGACGGCGGGGTACCGGACGGGATCTGCCTCGATGCCGAGGGAGCCATCTGGTACGCCGACCCCCGGGCCAACCGCTGCGTGCGCGTCGCCCAGGGCGGCGAGGTGCTCGCCCGGGTCGACGTCGACCGGGGTTGCTTCGCGTGCATGCTGGGCGGTGCCGACCGGTCCACGCTGTACGTCCTGGCCGCCTCCACGTCGGACCCGGCGGCCTCGGTGGAGCAGCGTTCCGGGCAGGTGCTCGCGGTCGAAGTCGACGTCCCCGGCGCCGGGTTGCCCTGAACCTGAGCGATCGCGCATCGCACAAGCGTGCGAGGTGGCCTAGCCTGGTGGATGTGGAGTCGGTACAAGATCGGCTCGCAGCGAAGAGAGATTGCTTTGGCAACAGGTACCGTGAAGTTCTTCAACGCCGAGAAGGGCTTCGGCTTCATCTCCCGCGAGAGTGGTGACGACGTGTTCGTCCACTTCTCGAACATCCAGGGGACCGGCTACAAGACCCTCGACGAGGGCCAGCAGGTCGAGTTCGACATCGCTCCTGGTCGCAAGGGTGACGAGGCACAGAACGTTCGACCGATCTGATCCATCCCCACCGTTTCTCGAACGAGCCGTCGGCCCTGCGCCGGCGGCTCGTTCCGCGTTCGTGCCGTGGTTCGGTGTTCGTGCCCCGCTCGGTGCTCAGGGCGCGAGGTCACGCACGGCGCAGGTCTGGGAGCCCCGAGCCAGCAGGTCCCCCGCTTCGGACCACATCGTGACCGAGCCGTGACCCACCCCGTCGGAGACCTCCTCGATGTGCAGGTCGGCGAGGACCCACTCGTGGGGGGCGGCCGCCACGAAGCGGATCGTGTTGTCGAGGCTGGCGCCGAAGACGTCGCGGCCGAGCGCGGCGCGCAGCGCCAGCGGGAGGAAGTCGGCGCCGATCGACAGCCCTGTGACCGTGCCGGCGAGGCGGTCCGGGAAGCGGACCCACACCCGGACCACGCCGAAGGGGGCGCGCACGTCGTCGCCCCAGTCGCTGCTCACGACGCGCTGTTCCATGCGCTGGGACACGCCGGCCGCGTCGGGACCGAAGGGGGTCCGCACGGGGCACCGGTGCGGGGGAGCCACGTCGGGCATGGTCAACCAGCGTCCGCCGTGCGCGAAGCGCTTCGACCCGAGCGCGGCGGACACGGCGAGCACCTCGCGGCCGTCGACGCGCCCCTCGACCCGGGCCTGGCTGAAGTTGCGGCCGTCGGCCAGGATCGTGACGGCGAGCTCGATGACCTGGGGCGGGAAGGTGTTGGCGACGAACTGGGCGGTCGCCCAGGCGGCGGGCTTGCCCGTCACCGTCTCGAGCACCGCGACCGCGGCGGCGAGGCCACAACCGCCGAACAGCTGGCCGACCCCGCCGGTGATCCAGCTCGACACCGGCAGCCGCCAGCGGAGCGGATCGTCGGTCGCTTCGACGCCGAGGAACTCCATGCCGTCCACCGGGCGGCAGCATTCCGGTTCCGGCGCCGCTGGAGCAAGCCGGGCGTCCGGTCCGCTTCGCCTAACGTGGCGCGCGCCCTCGACCGATCCCGGGAGTCCGCCATGTCCGCCGTGCCCTCGACCATGCGCCAGCTGCGTTCGCTCGTGACCTCCGAGGGCCAGGTACGACTCACCGTCGAGGAACGACCGACGCCCGAACCGGCCGCCGGCGAGGTGGTCGTGCGGGTCGAGGCCACGCCGATCAACCCGTCCGACCTGGGCCTGCTCTTCGCCGGCGCCGACCTGTCCAGCGTGCGCGCCGTCGACGCGGACGCGGGCGGCGGCGTGGTCGCCGACCTGCCACCGGGCGCCAGGGCCGCGGCCGCGGCCCGCGTCGGGCAGTCGCTCATCGCCGGCAACGAAGGGGCGGGAACGGTCGTGGCGGCCGGGTCCGATCCCGAGGCGCAGGCCCTCGTCGGCCGCCTCGTCGCCGGGCTCGCGGGTGGCATGTACGGCGAGTACCGGGCGCTCGCCGCCGCCCAGTGCCTGGTGCTGCCCGACGGCACCGATGCCCGTGACGCGGCCTCGTGCTTCGTCAACCCGCTGACCGCCCTCGGCATGGTCGAGACGATGCGGCTCGACGGTCACCGCGCCCTCGTGCACACCGCCGCCGCCTCGAACCTCGGCCAGATGCTGGTGCGGATCTGCGCCGCCGACGGGGTCGAGCTGGTCAACATCGTGCGGCGGGTCGAGCAGGCCGAGCTGCTGCGCTCGCTCGGGGCCCGCCACGTCGTCGACTCGAGCGTCGCGAGCTTCCACGACGACCTCGTCGATGCCCTGGTGGCGACGGGCGCCACCGTGGCGTTCGACGCGATCGGTGGCGGGCGGCTCGCCGGCCAGATCCTGGCAGGTATGGAGGCCGCGGCGGCCCGAACGGGCGCCGGCGGCTTCAATCGCTACGGCTCGTCGGTGCACAAGCAGGTGTACATCTACGGCGGGCTCGACCGGGGTCCGACCGAGCTCAACCGCACGTTCGGCATGGCGTGGGGGGTCGGCGGCTGGCTGCTGACCAACTTCATGACCCGAGTGGGGCCCGAGGTGGCGGCCCGGCTCCGCCAGCGGGTGGTCGACGAGCTGACGACGACCTTCGCCAGCGAGTACGTGAAGGAGATCCCGCTCGAAGGCGTGGTCGACCCCGCCGAGATCGCCGAGTTCGCTCGTCTGTCGACCGGCGCGAAGTACCTGGTCCGGCCCGCCGCCTGAGCCTCGGCGCGCAAAGCGGCGGGCTACTGGGCGGTCCAGCCGCCGTCGACCATGAGCGTCGTGCCGGTGATCAGCGAGGCGGCAGGCGAGGCGAGGAAGACCACGGCGCCGACCACGTCGGCGACCTGGCCGAATCGACCCAAGGGGATGCGGGCGAGGAGATCGCCGCCGATGGCCGGGTCGTGGAGGCGGTCGTGGGTGAGCGGCGTGTCGATGGCGGTCGGCCCGACGGCGACGACGCGGATGCCCTGCGGGGCCAGCTCCACCGCGAGGGACTTCGTGAAGCCCTCGATGAAGTGCTTGGTCGCCGAGTAGACCACCTGGCGGGGGCGCCCGTTCTTGCCGAAGGTCGACGAGAGGTTCACGATCACCCCCGAGCCCTGGCGCGCCATGATCCGCACGGCCGACTGGGCGACGAGGACCGCGGCGCGACAGTTCAGGTCCAACATCAGATCGAGGCCGGCTTCGTCGAGGTCGGCGAGCGGTCCCGGCACGGCCGTGCCGGCGTTGTTGACCAGCACGTCGAGACGGTCGAGACCGTCCATCATCGAGCGCATCGCCGCGGTGTCGGTGACGTCGCAGGCGACCGCCCGCGCCGTGCCGCCCTTGGCCCGGATCGTCTCGGCGACCTCGTCGATCTCGGCTGCGGTGCGGGCGACGGCGATCACCTCGGCCCCCGCCTCGGCCAGCGCGAGCGCACAACCTTGACCGATCCCCCGGCCTGCGCCCGTGACGAGCGCGACCTGGCCGTCGAGGCGCATGGACGGAAGGACATCGGCGTTCGTCGCCATCTCGGCGTTACCTCCTCGATCGAGTGGCGGCGTCGCGGCCACCGTGCGGACCCTACGCTGTGGCGATGACCACGCCGTCGTCGAGCTTCCTGATCCGTCAACCGCCCACGTTCGACACGGTTGCCGAGGAGCGGAACCATCGGCTCACCCACCTGGTGGGCGCCTGTCGCATCTTCGCCCAGATGGGCTTCGCCGAGGGGTTGCTCGGCCACCTCACCGTGCGGGATCCCGAGCACGAGGACCGGCTCTGGGTCAACCCGATGGGCATGTCCATGCGTCGGGTCCGCGTCGAGGATCTCGTCGAGGTCGATCACGAGGGTCGCGTCGTCAGCGGAGATCGGCCGGTCAACCCGGTCGGTGTCCTGCTGCACACCGCCGTGCACCGCGCCCGTCCCGACGTCGTCGCCGTCTGCCACGCCCACTCGCTGTACGGCAGCGCGTGGTCGTCGCTCGGTCGTGTCCTCGATCCGATCACCCAGGACGCCTGCCTCTTCTTCGAGCGCCAGGCGCTGATCACCGAGCCGCGGGTCGCGCTCGACGCCGAGGCCGCGGATCGTTTCGCCGAGGCGTTCGGCCAGAACCTGGTCGCGTTCCAGGCCGGTCACGGCATCTTCACGACCGGTCACACGATCGACGAGGCGGCCTGGTGGTTCATCGCGATGGAGAAGTGCTGCCACGCAGCGCTGCTCGCCGAGGCGGCGGGCAGCCCGCAGCTCTGGCCGGCGCCCGCGGCGCGGGCCCTCGCCGCCGGCCTCGGCAGCCCGGGCTTCGGTTGGCTCAGCTTCCAGGCCCTGTGGGACGAGCTGTCGGCCACCGATCTGGACCTGTTCCAGCAGCGGGCGTGACGCGGGCGGCCGGTCGGGCCGCCGGGCTCAGGCCGGCGCCGGACCGACCAGGCCCTCGAGCCAGTCCCGCAGGGCGCGGCCAACCGCGTCGGGTGCGTCCTCGGGGACGAAATGGCCGGCGCGCACGGTCACCTCGGTCTGATCGGGAAACGTGCGGGCCAGCTCGCGCTGGGCGCCGACCAGCAGCGCGCCGGGCTCGGCGTTGACGAACAGCTTGGGGAGGCCCGGGCGTGAGCGCAGCCAGCGGGAGTACGCGTCGACCGCGGCCACCACGTCGGCGGGAGCGCCGTCCATGGGGACCTCGCGGGGCCAGCGCAGCAGCGGCCAGCGATCGGCCCGGCGGGGGAACGGGCGCCGGTACTCGGCGAGCGTCCCGGGCGCGGGTGGTTCGAGCAGCGCCCGGGCCAGCATGATCTCGATCATGGCGTTCTCGTCGAGCACGAGGTGCTCGCCGTCCCGGCCGCGCATCGACAGCCACCGCTGGCGGCCGGCGGCCGGCCACTCGTCGATCACGAGGGGTCGCACGAAGCCCTCCATGTAGGCGATGCCGGCCACGCGCTCGGCGTGGCGGCGTGCCCAATCGAAGCCCAGCGCGCTCCCCCAGTCGTGGAGCACCAGCACGACCCGCTCGCCCAGGTCGAGCGCCGCCAGCAGCCCGTCGAGGTAGTGGCGGTGCTCGGCGAAGCTGTACCGGTCGGGCCCGGGATCGGCCAGCTTGGCCGAGTCGCCCATGCCGACGAGGTCGGGGGCGACGCAGCGGTGGCGGTCGGAGACGTGGGCCAGCACGCCACGCCACAGATACGACGACGTGGGGTTCCCGTGCAGGAACACCAGCGCGCTGGGGGCGCCGCCGGTGGGGGCCGACGCCGCGGGATCGGTCGGGCCGACCTCGTGGTAGGCCATGGCGACGCGTTCGACGTCGACGAAGCGCTTCGCCGCGGCGAAACGGTCGGCCGTGCTCACCCGCCGGTCACCATCGCTTCGAGGGTCCGACCCCGCAGCGCGGCGACCGTGCCCGCGTACGCGCTCGGATCGAGCGCCGCCAACTCGCTGGCCCGCTCGATCGCCGTGGCGATCACTGCGTCGGGCGCCACGACCTCGTCGAGGAAGCCGGCGTCGACCGCGCCCTTGCCGTCGAAGAGCCGGGCGTTCGCGACCGAGCGCTGCAGATGACGCCGGCTGAGCCGCTCGGCCGCGATCGTCAGCGCCCAGCCGGGCAGGGTCAGACCGATCGCCACCTCGTTCAGGCCGATCTTGACGTCGGCGTCGGGTCCGACCCGATGGTCGCAGCCGAGCAGCAGCAGGGCGCCCGCTGCCACCGCATGGCCCGTGCAGGCCGCCACGACCGGCACCGAGCAGCCGTAGGCGCGCCGCACCAGTTCGCCTCCGCCGTCGACCATCTCGCGGATGCGGGCGCCGTCACCGCTGCCGATCACGCCCAGGTCGAAGCCGCCGGAGAACCGTCCGGGCCGGCCGGCGATGACGACCGCGGCGATGTCCGCGTCGGCCTCGGCGTCGGCGAGCGCGCCGAGCAGCCCGCGGCTCTGCTCGATCGACAGCGCGTTGGCGCGCCCGTCGTCCATCGTCACGACGAGCACGCGGCCCTCCACCCGTCTCGAAAGGCCTCCC
>Ga0224505_10001158_pt1 | contig 17066 bp, 15 predicted proteins | sample SF_Jan12_sed_USG_FD_169102 | JGI IMG/M metagenome (GOLD analysis project Ga0224505, IMG submission 169102) | Sediment microbial communities from San Francisco Bay, California, United States - SF_Jan12_sed_USGS_4_1 | ecosystem: Environmental > Aquatic > Marine > Sediment | place: USA: California... | reverse complement strand
TTGCGGGCGAGACCGCAGGTTCCGGGTCCGGAGCGGGTTCCGGTGCGGCGATTGTCGGCAGCATGGCATCGGAGACCGCGGTGGCCAGCCGCGCGACCAGCGGAGTTGCCGCGTGTTCAGCGGCCAGCGGCGGGATGCCTCGCGCTTCGCGTTGTACCGAAACCATCACGGCCGCGTGCAGCGCGACCGAGACGCCGGCGGCAACCCAGAAGCGTTGCGCGCCGGCATATTGAAACGGTGCCCACATCGAATACCTCGCCCGTGCGGGAACTGCTGCCGCGTTACTGCACCAGTTCACGCCAGCTGGTGCGGCGTCCCTGCGGGTCTCCCGGCGGAATCGGTGCCTCGGCCGTCTGCTGTGACGCGTCTGACGTGGTGGCAATCACCACGGTCCTGCCGTCAGGCAATCGCACCACATTGATACCCACCGCCAGCGAGTCGGACAGCTTCGCGCCGAAGTTGGCCGAGCCTGCGACCTGCAGACCGTTGCGGGCATCGAAGAAGTTCAGGTAGCTGACACCGCCGATGGAGCAGGCATTATTTTGCGGCACGTTGCTCGCGACCACCAGCGTGCCGAGTTGCAGCTTCATGTCGATGTTGACGCGCTCCCCGCTCAGCGGCAGATCTGCATACCAGCCGTCATTGGTCGAGCAGTTGGTCTGGCAGACGATGCTGCGGATGTTATTGGCGTCCTGGGTGATCGTCAGCTGACTCATCGTCGCGCGTGGCGTGGCGACCGGGTAGGTGCCCGTGTCCTTCACGCCCCACACGGTTTGTCCCTGCGTCGACGCGAGGTCGGTGGAGCCGAGATAACGGCCGGTGGACGCAAACACGTAGGTGGTCGGCGGGCTGCCGAATTCCGCCAGTTCCGGTTTGGTCGTGATCGGCTGCGGATTGTTGGAGGCATCCACCAGCGTGACCAGTTTGGTCGCGGATTGCGTGGCATTGACTTCGAAGCGCCAGATGTTGCCGAGCAGGTCGGTGCCATACAGATGCTGCGTGGTATTGTCCACGACCGTGTCCAGCACGAAATTGTTGATCTTGGCCAGTCCGCTTGGCGTGGTCGAATCGCCGACCCCGGTGGAGATCTTGTAGATGATCCGGCCGGACATTGCATCCAGCACATAGAGGTAACCCTGGCCGTCACCGGTGGCAGCGGGCGTGTTGACGTTGTTGTAACCCGAGGTGACGAATACTACCCAGGTGCCGTTGGCAAGCCTGCTGATCTGCGGGTTGCCATACGAGAGCCCCATGTGACAGTCCGAGGTCTGGCCCGTCGGCACGCCTGCGCATGTCGCGGTGTGCTTGAATTCCCACAGGCCTTTGGGATTGGCCGGGTCGGTTATGTCCACGGCATAGTAGCCCTTGCCGCCGCCGTTCAGGCCGCCGACAAGGATGGTTTTCCAGACTGCGTTGACCGAGTCGTAGACATCGCCGATCGCAGGGGTGCCGTCAACCAGGAACCTGTGCAGCACGTCCCATTTGGTATCCGCGAGTTTGTACAGGCTCGGCAGGGCCATGCTCGGGATGAATGACCAGCGTTCCTCGCCGCCCAGCGGGTCGGCGGGGTTCAGGCCCGCGTAAAACGCATGCAGCATGCCGTCGTTGGCGGCGACATACACCATCGGCGTGCGGTTGGCATTGGCACTCTTGAACGCGGCGTAGTTGTCGTGGTTGTAATCGGCAAACGGCGCTTTCGCAAACACCGGCTGCGCATTGACGATGTCTCCCAATACCGCGGTTCGTGTGCGATAAAGTGCGGTCGCGTCGTTCGGTATGAATCCTTCCCGGCCGCGCTGTCCGCGCACGAAATTGACCAGGTTGGCGCCCTCGGCCAGAGCGCGCTGGTTGACCGAGAGCAGCGGCGTAATGCCGTCGGTCATGGACGGATACTGGCTGAAATCCGCGACCTGTGCGGCCCCGAAGTAGGCCTGTTCGCTGGCATTGAGGCCGGTATTGGCCGCGCCGGTCGGATTGCCGGCGCCGTCGCAGGCCTGCGTGTTCCAGGTAAAGTTGACCAGGTTGTTGGTGGCACCGCTGCGGAACAGCTTGATCGAGCGGTTGTCACAGGCGCCGCCGACTTTGGCGTCGAGCTTGGCCTGAGCGGACCATACCGGCGTGGCGCTGACGACGCCGGTGACGAGGTCGATTTCCCGTGCTTCGAGTTCGCCGATCCACTCCAGCGTCTTGTAGCTGGCGGTGTAGGCGAAGTTGTCGCCTGCGACCGGTTCCAGGTTGCTGGTTGCCGCCGCGGCCGCCGATGCGACGCGGGCATTGACGCCGGTCAGAGCCGCGGAAAGGCTGGCGACCACGGAGTCCGGGTCTTTCGCGCTGAAGTACTGGCCTTTGCCGTTGACGGCGGCATGCCACAAGTCGTCCAGAGTCGTCGGATCGTTCTGCGTGGGTACCGGCCAGTTGAGGGCGCCGGTACGCAGCGCAGCAAAATCCCCGGAACCGGTCTTGTAGTTTGGCTGATAGTTCAGCGTGCCGTCCAGTCCCAGGCCCAGCGTGAACGTGGTCATGTGCTGATGCCGCGCCGAGTCATCTTCGATACCGGTGCCGCCGGACGGCACGTTGTTGTCGGTGCCGACATCGAGTCCCAGTGCGCCGATTGAACCGGCGGGACGCAGGTCGGTGTTGTAATAGTAGGCGGCGACGTCGGCCAGCGAGCCGGTGGCGCCGCCCACGGTCGACGTAATGACGGTCGGCACAGTATATTGGGGATTCGGACTTTGAAGGTCGCTACTGCTCAGGTTATTCCGACAGTTTGTAATGTTGCTGGTGCTGACGTTGGATTCGGTTTCCGGACCGGGCGTCGGCAGAATCGGCGTGGTCAGTGTGGAAGTCGTTTCGCGGATTCTCTGCCGCGAGCCCGAGCAACCTGAGCCAGAAAGGAATTGAGTCGATTTGTAGCGGACGCTGGACGTCGTGCTGACGGTGCCGTCATACAGCGGCCGCGGGGTCAGTGCGATGTTGCCGTCGTGATTGCCGATGGTCGAACCGTCGAGCTTGTCGCCGGCGTTTCCGTTCCAGAAGCCGTCCGTGGTCAGGATCGAAAAATTCTGCTGACAGGAGTATTGCATCGGGTCGCCGGTCATGCCGTTGTTGATGCCGTTCTGCAGCCCGGCGAAATGGCGTCCTGCGCGCGACAGCGCTTCACGCAAGGGCGTGCTGCCATTAGTACTCTGCGCATACAATTTGGCGTACCAGTTGGCTTTTTGTGTCGCATCGAAATCCGCAACGGCCAGGTATTTGCTGGAGCTCACCGGGCTGCCGGGGTTGATGGTGACAAAACCGACGCGATAGCCTTCATTCAGGGTGATGAACGCGCGACCTGACGCCGATTTCATCATCTGTAGACGAGTGCGGTAGTAGCTGTACCAGTTGGCGAAATTCTGGCGCTCGTCGGTAGCGCCGGGGCCCGACGTGGCGCTGACACGGATTTTGGTGAAGCTCAGGGTGCCGGCCGCACCGCCACCAGAACCAACTATTTGCGGGAAAGTTGTGCCACTGGCTGAGAGCCAGCACTGTGAGGTTGAGTCGGTCGGATTGCTTGTGCCGTTCCAGAGAAAATAATAGGCGGGCTGTGCAGAGTCGGTGCCTTGGCCAGAGCTGGTAGTGGTGTCATAGGCAATGTAGTTGGTGCTGAGATCCCGTGTGCCCGATCCGGTATCGAATCCGTTGTAAAGGGCGGCGGTAAATGTTGCGTTAGCGAAGTTCGTGCCATCAGCGTTCCGCGGCGTCGCATAAACGATGTTGGGGTTGTAGTAGACAGAATTGCACAGGTGATTCTTGTAGCCGGCCGTATTGATGCGGTTCTCAATGCTGTCCGGCATGAAGCCCCAGCCCATACTGCCCGAATCGTCGAGCGTAAACAGCACATTGGGCTTGACCACGGTGGTCGAACTGCTGGCGAGTGGTGCCTGCGCGATGTCGGTCAGCGCGGCACGTGCCGTCAGCGGCAGTGCGCACAGCAGGGCCGTCAGCGCGAACGCCTGCCAGCGCGGCTTAAGCGCTTGATGGACGGATTTGTGGCATTTATTGTCGTTTTTCATGGATTTCTCCGGGGTGTGCCGGCCTGGGCCGGCCATCAGTACATGATTGATTGCGTGTACGACACGGTGTTGCGCGGCCCGAGGGCGCGCGAAGTAATGCGGTAGTAGATGTAGGTGGTTCCGCTCAGCGGCGTGGCGCCGTAAGTGCCGCCGCCGCGGCTGCTGCTGCCGCCGGCTTCGCTGACGGTCAGGCATTGCTGGCTGGGGGCGTTGGTGCCCACGTTGGGCAGTTTGCACAACCGGTGGACCACATAACGCGTCGCAAAGCCGGCGGCGTCGGTCGCCCCCGGCATGCCCTGGGTTTCCCAGTCGAACGTGGTGGCGTCAAAGCGTTCGTCCCAGGCGGATACGTAACCCTGTGCCTGGGTGGTGTTCAGCGTGGTCGGCGTGGCGGCCATCAGCCAGGCGCGCGCATTTTCGATGCCGACATCCGATGACGTCACCGCGCCGCGCTGCATCGCGATGTTGCCGGCGATCAGCACGCCGGTGCCGATCGAGCGCCACAGGGCAACGCCGGCCAGCGACATCGCGATGAGCACGATCAGGGCAATGAACAGAACGACACCTTGTTGTTTGCGTGGAGTAGTCATGGTTTTGATCCTCAGATTCATCGTGTCCATTACGGCCGGATGTTCGAACCCCACAGGATGTTGCGCAGCGGGATGACCGACTCATAGACGCGATAACGATAATTTCTCCAGTTCATGGTCGGGTCGGCGGGGGTGGTACCGCTGGCCGTGCCGTCGAGATTGGTGACCGTCAGCGGGCTGGTGGCGCTGCCCGACCAGGTCGGGATAGCAGTGGTGACCGTGGTGCGCTCGTACTGACCCGAGCGCAGCAGTATGGCCACCCGGACCGCAAGCACGTTGGCCCATGCAGCTGCGGTCGCCGGGTTGGTGGTGGTCCACTCGGTGGTTTCAATCTGGCCGTTGTTGTTGGCATCGATGCCGTATTCGGCCTGCATGTTGACCACACCTTCGGTCACTTCGACGGCATCGTTGGTGCCGTCTGCCGGATTGACATCCAGGTACAGCAGGTCGTTGGTCACCTGCAGGCGGTTGTTGGCGGTCACCTGCCAGATATTGCGCCGGGCGCCGTTACCCAGGTTGAAAATGAATCCGTTGGTGAACGCAATCGGCGGGGCCGGATTGTTGTAGCGGGCAATCCGCGTCTGTACGGGCGTGGTGCCGTCCGGAAGGTAGACCGGAAAACTGTAGCTGCCCTGCTTGTGCTGGATCGAAACACCATCCACGCAGGCGGTGCAGTTGCCGTAGTCATCGTTGACTTCGGTGATTTCGACGATCATGCAATCCACCGTCGGTGAGTTGCGGGCGATCAGCGCGTAATCGCGCGGCGCCAATCCGGCGCGGCCACGCGTTTTCTTGGTGGTATCGCTGGATTCGGTAAACACATGCGCGGCAGGGAAAGTCGAGCCGTTGCCGCGCAGCACGATGATCGTGTCCGAGGCGCCGCTGGCGCCCTGCACGATCTGGATGGGGGTCAGCGTAAACGTATATGCGCGTATCGCCGCCGGCCGCGCCGAGTCGTAGGCATTGACGGTGCAGCCCATGACCGGCGTTGCTGCATTGTCGAAAGCCGCCGACGAAAACCCGTAGCCGGCTTCGCGGATGTCGCGTTCCAGCGTGGTCATGCCGACGATGCCCGAGACCTGGGTGTCGCTGCCGGAAGATACCGTGCGCTTGCGTTCCTCGGAGGTCGCCAGCATCTGGAAAATGATGACCACGCCGATCATTGCGATCAGCATGCCGACCATGATTTCAACCAGGCTCAGGCCGCGTTGCGCGCCTGTTCCTGCCGGGATGCTGCGATAACGGTCAGTAAACATAGGTGATCACCTGGTGTTTGCGTGAAGCCAGATCCTGCGGTGCCTGCCAGCAAACCGTTACGGTCACACGGTTTCGGTCGGCGGCTGATACGGTGATCTGCTGCATGGCGGCGGTTGCGCCGAGCAGGCCGGTGGAGGAGGTAACGGCGTTGACCCAGCCGGTCAGCTTGGCATTGGTGCCATCAACCGCGCCCCCGCTGAAGGCGCAATCGGCGCCGGTGATGTTGTACTGAAAACTGTTCAGTGAGGCGATCGTGGCTGCGTCGGAAGAACGGTCCACGCTCATCCAGATCTTCGAAATGATGTCGGTCGCGTAGGCTGCGGCATCGGCGCGGTACTTGGCGTCAGCAGCGGCCGAAAATGCCGCGGCCTGCATGCCCACCATTGCCAGAATGCCTATGGAAAAAATCATCAGTCCAATCAGCGCTTCGAGCAGCATCACGCCCTTCTGGCGATGAGATAGTCCCGGTTGTTTGAGTATGCGGCGCATGGTTTATGGTCCTAGCAGCGGCGGGTATCGGTCACGGCGGCTGCAGGAACCGCCGGATCACAGGTGCGGATCTGCCCGCCCGGAGACACGACGACTCTCAGGCAGCGCATCGGGCCGCGAGTGGCCGGGGGCGCCTGGTCACAGGCACCTCCGCTGGGATTGGTGATGTCAAACGTAATCGCACTGCCAATTGTCAATGCACCGAATCCCGTGAACGAGGTGACGCCGTTGTAGGTGGCATCAACGCTGGCGGAGGCGACTTGCACGCGGCTGGCCTCAGTGCCGGAGCCCGCCGCACCGAGTTTGCCTTCGATGAAGTTGAAACTGGTGGTCCGCGGCACCCACTCCCGTACGATCCAGTTGGTTCCGTTGGTGGCTGCTGTCGCCGTAGCGACTTCCGCCTCGACCGGTTCGTCGTTGGTGAGCACCAAATCCACGCGGGCATTGCGCTTGACCGCTTCTGCGCGCGCCAGCGACAGGCCGCTCACGAGCACATCGGTGGTGGCCTTCAGCCGTGCATTGGCCAGAAATATGCCGTATTGCGGTACACCCAACCCGAGCAACAGGGCAAGGATGGCGAGGCCGACGATGACCTCGACCAGACTGACGCCGGTTTGCCGACGCTTTAACATGTGCCCGTCTTCTTGTTGATCCAGCAGTTGGGGTTGGTGACCGAGCCCCAGGCTGCCGGAGTGCCGGTGGTGGCGCGCGCGTTGGCCTGATTGATCGTGAAGACGAATCCGGCCGTGCCTTCAGCCGCGACACCGGTGGCCGTTACCGGGTACGTCGTTGGTGTCGGCACACCGCAGTCATAGACGAAGTAACGGCCGGTGGGCAGCGGTGCAACGGTTCCCGCAGTGCAGGCGCCGACATAGGTGCGGTTATCCTGGAAATACTGTTCCATGCGGACGCGGTGCTCGGACAGGGTGCCCGTCGCTTCCGCCAGCTTGCTGCGGGTCAGGTAGTCTGAATATTGCGGCACGGCGATCGCCGCGATGACGCCAATGATGGCGATGACGATCAGCAATTCAATCAGGGTAAAACCGTTTTCGCGCTTCATGGGGAACTCCCTTTTCGATGGATGAAGATTAGGACTGATTTTACGCTGCCGCCATGGTCGGCCGATGAGTGGTAAATCACCCGTCATAAACGGTCATGACAGGGCCCGCGGCGTGACATTGCTCACGTTTTCTGAACAGGCAGCGTACGCAACAACCGGGGAAAGCGGTTTTAGCTGCGTGCCCTTCTTTGTGCGGTGGCGAATTAGACAAAGTCCAGGTATTAACCTAGAATAAACACCAATGAAAGCAATGTCTTACAGTCGGGATGCGTTGATTTCGCTGTTGCAGCGGCACGACATCGGGCCTACGCATCAGCGATTGGAGATCGCCCAGGTGCTTTTCAGTCGCGGTGAGCATCTTGCCGCGGAGCAGATTCTGGCGCTGGTCAATGAACATCGTGCCGAAACTTCCAAAGCCACGGTGTACAACACGTTGAACCTGTTTCGTGATCGCGGCCTGATCCGCGAAGTCATCGTCGACCCCAAGCGCGTGTTCTACGATCCGAACACACAACCGCACCATCATCTGTACAACGTCGATAGCGGCGAAATCACCGATATTCCCGCGGATGACCTTGTTGTCAGCGGTCTGCCCGAACTGCCGCCGGACATGGTAACGACCGGCGTAGACATCATCGTACGCATGCGCGCGCGTCAACCGTAGGGGTTTGCTGTAAAATGCGGCCTCCCCGGGCTGGCGTAGCTCAGTTGGTAGAGCAACTGATTCGTAATCAGTAGGTCGGACGTTCGATTCGTCTCGCCAGCACCAAAATTCCAGTCTTGCGACAGCGGTTACGGCTACGGTGCGATGGCTTCCGCATGCCGTCGTGTCGCTTTGATTTTCGCCAGGCGGTCGCGACTTAACCTGCAATTTCCAATGCTTCGGATTCGGGTTGCAAAGGTGTGCAAGATTGACCGCGAACGGTTCAGCGTAAATAGCGCGGTTGCGGCCAATAGACCATGAGCGGCGCCTGGGTTTGATGCGCAGGCCTTTATCGCGAGCGCCATGTCGCGGACTTCGGGGGCGCTCTCAGCGGATGGTGGCCGCAGGTTCGGCGTGGCCGCGAACATCCGGCGCGCCTGGCGCCGGATGATTTAATACTTACGCAACCAATTGATTTTAAATAATATTTATAGAACGCCTGAAATGCCGCCATCCAGATTGATGCTGGTGCCGGTGACGTAACTGGCGGCGTCGGATGCGAGGAAGGCGATGACGTTGGCGACTTCCTGCGCTTCGCCGGCGCGTTTGAGCGGAATGTCCTTGGCCATCTTGCCGTAGTACTCGTCGGCGCTGATGCCGTCCTTGGTGTAGCGCCGCTCGTGCTGGCCGGATTTGATCTTGCCGATGCAGATGGTGTTGACGAGGATGTTGTCGGCAGCGAATTCCTTGGACAGCGCTTTGGTGATCGCGAGGCCGGCAGCGCGCGACACCGACGTCGGGTAGGATCCGGCGCCCGGCTGTTTGGCGCTGGAAATGGTGATGTTGATGATACGGCCGCCGCCGCGCTTTTTCATGTGCGGAATGACCAGCCGGGAACAGCGGACGGCGCCGAAGACTTTCAGTTCGAGATCGGCTGCCCACTCGTCATCAGAGAGGTCGAGGAAGTCACCGCGCTTTGAGGTGCCGGCATTGTTCAGCAGGATGTCGACCCCGCCGAAACGCTTGACGACTTCGTTGATGAAGCGTTCGCAGTCCGCAGCCTTGCTCATGTCGGCGGATACCGCAAGCGCCTCACCGCCGGCCTTGGTGATTTCCGCCGCGACCGCGTCCAGCAGCGGCTGGCGCCGCGCGCAGATCGCCACTTTGGCGCCTTCGCGGGCAAGGGTCAGGGCCGTGGCCTTGCCGATGCCTTCGGTGCCCCCGGTAACGATCGCCACTTTGCCTTTGAGTCCGAGTTCCATGCCGTTTGTCCTCTACAAGTGTTCAAATGAAAGGCATTGTAGCGTTAAACGCGCACGGGCCCTTTTGCGACCGTCGCATTCGTCGTAGGATGAACGCTGGGCGTCACTGGCTGACGCCGCAGTGCGGCATGAATTGGAGAATGATGATGGACATACTCTGCAGCACGATCCGGATTCTGCGACGTTTGTCGGCTGTCCTGATGCTTGCACTTGGGGCCGGTTGGGCGATGCCAGTGTCGGCGGCCGAGCGCGAAATGACGGTTGACCAGTTCTCGGTGGTCAAACTGACCGTGAAAGCGGTGCCTGATGCGCGCAGCACCCGTACCCTGGGCCCGCAACGCGAAGGCACCGGTGTGGTGATCGATTCCAGCGGACTGGTGTTGACCATCGGTTACCTTGTGACCGAAGCCGATACCGTGGAACTGGCGACGGCCGATGGCCGGAAGTTTGCGGCGAATGTCGTCGGCTACGACGTTGCGACCGGCCTCGGGCTGGTGAAATCACTGAAGCCGTTGCCGATCAAACCCGTGGATTTTGGCGAATCGGCCGTGGCGAGCACGCGGGACATGGTTCTGATCGTCGGTTACGACGGTGTTGCGCCGGCGTACATCGTGTCGAAGAGGCCTTTTGTCGGTTATTGGGAATACCTGCTTGACGAAGCCATTTACACCGCACCGGCAACGGTCAACTGGCAGGGCGCGGCGCTGCTGTCGCGCGAAGGCAAGCTGCTGGGCATAGGTTCTCTGGCCGTAGGCGATGCCATCGGCAAAGGCAGTATTCCCGGCAACATGTTTGTGCCGATCGATACGCTGAAACCGGTGCTCGGTGACATCATCGCCAACGGTCGCAATACCACCAAGCCGCGCCCATGGCTGGGCATTACATCGCAGGAAGTACAGGGCAAAGTCATCGTAACGCGCGTATCCAGCGAGGGACCGGCGGATGATGCCGGGCTGAAGGCCGGCGACATCATCGTCGGTTTCGGCGGCCAGCCGGTGGCGGGCCAGGCGGATTTCTATGTGAAGTTGTGGAAAAGCGGCGACGCCGGTGTGGAAGTCACGCTCGACGTGCTAAAGGGCACCAAGGTCGAAGCCGTGAAAGTCAAATCCATGGATCGCGAACAGCATTTCCGTTCGAAGCCGGTTTACTGACCGGGACGACACGGGTCGTTGAATGAATCCGGATCCCGCCGCCGGTCGCGGCGATCAGTGCCAGTACGGCGGATAACCCGAGTTTTTTGATTCCGCGTCGAGCAGACGCAGCATCGCGTGCCATTCGAGCACGCCGTAAGGCCGGCGCGTACCCGGCTGGTAGAGATTGGCGGTGTGGTCGATTACTTCCTTGGGCGGCAGCACGATCTGCTGGCCGCCTGCCATCGCGTCGACCTGTGAGCGGCACGACATTTCGAGCTGGTACATGGTGTTGAAGGCCTGCTGGATGGTGGCGCCGCAGGTGAGCAGACCATGGTTGCGCAGGATCATCGCGTCATGCGGGCCGAGGTCACGTACCAGCCGTTCGCGTTCAGCCAGGTCGACGGCCGGCCCTTCATAGTCGTGGTAACCGAGATGACCGACGAAGCGCATCGACGTCTGGGTCATCGGCAGCAGGCCGCATTCCATCGAACACACGGCCATGCCGGCGCGGGTGTGCGTGTGCATGACGCATTTGAGATCGGGCCGTGCGCGATGAATGGCGCCGTGGATCACATAGCCCGATTTGTTGATGCCGTAGTCGGTATCCGGTTTCCACAGGATATTGCCTTCGAGGTCGATCTTGACCAGGCTGGAGGCGGTGATTTCCTTGTAGAGCAGGCCGTATAGATTGATCAGCAGGTGCTCGTCATCGCCGGGAATACGCGCGGTGATGTGGTTGTAGATCAGGTCGGTCATGCCGAAACTGTCGGCCAGGCGGTAGCAGGCGGCGAGGTTGAGCCGCGTCTCCCATTCCTCGGGGCTGACCTCGTCCTTGATGCTGCGAAACTGCGTGGAATAATTTGCGGTGGCGGGTGTTTTCATTGCCGGGTCATCATGATGTGGAATGAAATGCGCGCACCGAAAAAGTGCGCGTATCAGTGGCCTCGATTATATATGCCGCTCTACTGTTTGACTGGCAGGGTTCCGTATCCTAGACTTGCGCACCCATCTGACCAGCAGGCTTTTTCAGGCGACAAAATCCATGAATCAAACCGCACAAAACGCCGCGATTTCCGGCAAGGAACACTGGACCCGCAAGGGCGACGTAAAGCTGTTTCTGTGGGAAAAACCCGCGGCCGACGGCAAAGGTGCAAACGGCACGGTGCTGTTCGTGCACGGCTCCTCGATGGCTTCGCAACCGACCTTCGATCTGCAGGTGCCGGGTCGTCCCGGTTCGTCCGCGATGGACTGGTTCGCACAGCGCGGCTTCAACACCTGGTGCGTGGACATGGAGGGTTACGGCCGCTCCGACAAGTCGCGCGATCTGTATTTCGATATTTCGAACGGTGCGGATGATCTGGCTGCGGCGACCGACTACATCACCAAAACCACGGGCATCAAGAAGTTCCTGACCTACGGCATTTCATCGGGTGCGCTGCGGGCGGCAATGTTTGCCGAACGCAATCCGCAGCGTGTGGCGCGGCTCGCGCTGGACGCGTTTGTTTGGACCGGCAAGGGCAGCCCTACGCTGGAAGAGCGTGCCAAGAAGCTGGACGTCTGGAAGGCGCACAAGCGTCGTCCGATCGACCGCGCATTCGTGCATTCGATTTTCAACCGCGACCATGCGGGTTGTGCCGAGGAAAAGGTCATCGAGGCTTTCGCCGATGCCATCCTCGCGCTCGACGATTCGGTGCCCACCGGCACCTATCTCGACATGTGCGCCAAGCTTCCGGTGGTTGATCCGGCCAAAATCACGGTGCCGACCATGGTCATGCGCGGGCAGTTCGACGGCATTGCCGGCATGGATGACCTGCTTGATTTCTTCAACCGCCTGCCCAATCCCGACAAGCAGTTCTCGGTGATGGCCGGGATTTCGCATGCGAGTTTCCAGCAGATCAACTACCAGATGGTCTATCACATCCTGCATTCCTTCTTTACGCAGCCGGAACCGATCTACCGCGGCTGATGAATTTTCAAATTCTTGCGACGTCCGCAAGACCGCACTTCATTTACATGGAGAATTTCATGTTTCAAAAGCAATTGAAGATGGCGGGTGCTGCATTTGCAGCCCTCGCTTTTACGCTGGGCCTTCCCGCCCAGGCGCAACAGTGGCCGGTCAAACCGGTGCGCGTGATCGTGCCCTTCGGCGCGGGCGGCGGCACCGACATCCAGGGCCGCCTGCTGGGCCAAAAGTTCCAGCAAAGCCTGGGGCAGAATTTTCTGGTCGAGAACCGTTCCGGCGCTTCCGGTCTGATCGGCGCGGAGACCGCGGCGCGCTCACCGGGTGACGGTTACACCATTTTGTTTACCACTGCGTCGCTGGCGGTCAGCGTCACGCTCAATGCCAAGCTGCTGAAGTTCAACCCTACTACCGATCTGCTGCCCGTGAGCTGGGTGTCGTCGGTGCCGCTGGTGCTGGTGCTGCATCCGAGTGTTCCGGCCAAAAACCTGAAGGACTTCGTGGCGCTGGTCAAGAAGTCCGGCAACAAGCTCAATGCCGCGCATAACGGTGGCGGCACGACCAGCCATCTGTCGGTGGAAATGCTCAACCTGTTCGGTGGCACCAAAGTGACCGCGATTCCGTACAAGGGCGGCGGACCGGCAATGATCGGCCAGATCAGCGGTGAAACCGATTTCACGTTTGCGACCGCGCTGGCGGCGCAGTCGTTTATCAAGTCGGGCAAGGTGCGCGCCATTGCGGTCACGACCGGTAAATCGGCCGCGGCGTTCCCGGATCTGCCGACGATGAAATCGATCTATCCCGAGTTTGAAGCCGACAACTGGTACGCGATGTTTTTCCCGAAAGGCACTTCCAAGGATATTGTCGCCAAGCTGAACGGCGAAATCGTCAAGGCCCTCAAATCGCCGGACGTCAACGATTTCATCCGCAAGGAAGGCGGCGAACCCGTGGGTAGCAGCCCCGAGGAACTGGCGGCGTACTTCAAGCGCGAAGTCACCAAGTATGCCAAAGTCATCAAGGCGGCCAACGTCGTCGCCGAATAATCCGGCGCCGGCACGGAGCGCTGGTTGCGGATCGTGCAACCTGCTTCCGACACTGAAAAAACGCCCGCTGATGCGGGCGTTTTTTCTTGACCGTCCCGATCGGTCCGCGTTATGGTCTGGACGGAGCCTACACTGATTCCAGAATGTGGCCACTCAGCGATTCAAAAACACATTTATAATCAATAACTTATGGAGGATATTCAGATGATTATGACCAAACTCAGGCGTTCGGTGCTGCTTGCCCTGGCGGGTGCTGCCGTAGTCGCCGCGGGCCCCGCGGCGGGGGCCTATCCGGACAAGCCGGTACGCTTGATTGTCCCGTTCAGCACAGGTGGCGGCACCGATATTCAGGGCCGTCTACTCAGCGAAAAAATGCGCGCGGGCCTGGGCCAGCAGGTGCTGGTCGACAATCGCACCGGTGCGGGTGGCCTGATCGGCGCCCAGATCACGGTGGAATCACCGGCCGACGGTTATACCGTGCTGTTTACGACGGCGACCATCGCGGTGAACACGACGCTGCAGGCTGACCGCATGAAATTCGATGCGACCAAGGACCTGGTGCCGGTGGTATGGGTGTCCTCCGCGCCGCTGGTGCTGGTGACGCATCCCAGCGTGCCGGCCAAATCCGTGCGGGAACTGGCGGCACTGTCCAAGCGCCGGGCAGAGGGGCTGAACATGGGCGGCAACACACCGGGCAGTACCAGCCACCTGTCAGCGGAAATGTTCAAGCAATTCGCCAAGGCCAAGGGTGTCACGGTACTCTACAAGGGCGGCGGACCGGCAACGCTGGGCGTCGCCACCGGCGAAATCGACATGCTGTTCGCGACCGCACCATCGGCCATGCCGCACATCGTCAACAAGCGCCTGCGTGCGCTGGCGGTGACCACGGCAAAGCCGGCAGGGGTTTTCCCCAAGCTGCCGACCATGGATTCCATCTATCCGGGTTTCGTGTCGGATAACTGGTATGCGATGTTCATGCCGGCGAATTCGCCCAAGGAAGCGATTGACCGCATCAATAGCGAGGTCAAGAAAGCCCTGTCAGCCAAGGAGGTCGCCGCCTTTTATGCCAAGCAGGGTATCGACCCGGTCGGCGGCTCGCCGGCCGAACTGGCTGATCTGCTGAAGAAGGAAATCGTGAAGTACGCGAATGTGATCAAGAGCGGCAACATCAAGCTGCGCTGATCACAGGCGCAGCCTGCACTGCAAGCGCCTCCCGCGGGAGGCGCTTTTTTTGGGGCCACTGCGTCACGGTCGCGCGCGTCGGGTTGCGGTGCCCTGATAGAATCAGCCGTCATTCCAGCAAAGCGAAATCCCATGGCCGAATTCGACGCAAGCAAGATCTCCTGGCAGGACCAGTACAAACTGATGATCGGCACGGTGACCCCGCGACCGATCGCACTGGTGACCACGCTGGGCCCGGATGGTCCCAATGCGGCACCCTTCAGTTTTTTCAACGCCGTGGGCTCCGATCCTGCAATGCTGATGTTTTCGGTCGGTGACAAGACCGGCAGCGCCAAGGACACCGTGCGCAACATCCGCGCAACACCCGAGTTTGTGGTCCATATCGTCAGCGATGCGATCAAGGAGCAGATGAACGTGTGTGCCGTGGATTATCCCTACGGCGTCAATGAAATTGAAAAGGCCGGGTTCACTACTGCGCCGTCGTGCAAGGTGCGGCCGCCGCGTATCGTCGAGGCGCCGGTGGCGATGGAATGCCGCCTGATGCAGATCGTCGATCTCGGGCGCAAGCCCTATCACGTGGTGTTCGGTGAAGTCGTGTATTTCCATTATCACGACGGCATCGTCAACGACCGTTTTCATGTCGATATCGGCCGCATCAACCCGATCGGCCGGCTGGCGGGCAAGGGCGGTTATACCCGCATCACCGATCGTTTTGAAATGCCGCGTCTGCCGCTGGAGCGCGTGGCGGAATCGTAGCCGGGGAGCTTGCCAGTGCCGGACCGGGATCTTCATCAACTGACGGCAAACGAGATTGCCCGTGCCGTAGCGGCGGGGCAGTGCAGCGCGGTGGATGTGGCGCAGGCCTGTCTCGATCACATCGCGGAGCGCGAGCCGCAGGTAGGCGCGTGGGAGTTTCTGGAGCCGGAACTGGTGCTGAAGCAGGCGCGTGAGCTCGATGCGGCAGGTCCGCGCGGACCGCTGCATGGCGTGCCGGTGGGCATCAAGGACATCATCGATACGGCGGACATGCCCACGGCTTACGGTTCGCCGATCCACGCCGGCCACCGGCCGCACATGGATGCGGTCTGTGTCGCGCTGACGCGCCGCGCCGGCGGACTGATCATGGGCAAGACGGTGACCACCGAATTCGCCAACCGTCATCCCGGCAAGACCCGGCATCCGCGCGACCCGCAGCGCACGCCCGGCGGTTCATCGAGCGGTTCAGGGGCCGCGGTTGGTGATTGCATGGTGCCGCTGGCACTGGGTACACAGACCACGGCATCGACCATCCGGCCGGCGGCGTTCAATGGCTGCGTCGGCTACCGGCCGACCTGGGGTGACCTGCGCATGGCGGGTGTGATGGAAGCCGCGGGTTCAGTCGACACGCTGGGCATCATCGCGCGTTCGGTTGAAGACGTTGTTCTCTATCGCGACGTGCTGATCGACACCACGCCCGAACCGGCGGTGGAGATCGATCCGCGCCAGCTGCGCATCGGCTATTGCCGCAGTCCGTTCTGGGACCAGGCGGATGCCGCGACACAGAAGCATCTGGATGCCTGCGCAAAACACCTGGCGCGCGCCGGCGCCAATGTTCTTGATGTCGCGCTGCCACGCGATTTCGAACAGATTGAATCCGTGCATCGCCGCATTTCCAGTTTTGAGTTCGTGCGCAACCGCGCCTGGGAAATCGATAATCACTGGGACGGCATCAGCGACACGCTGAAAATGGGCCGACTGAAACACGGCCTCGCCTGCACCTTTGCCGAGTACCGTGCCGCACGCACGGAGGCGGAGCAGCTGCGGTTGCTGCTCGATGACGAGTTCGCGGATTGCGACGTGCTGCTGACGCCGTCGGCCGCGGGTGAGGCACCGGTCGGATTGAATGAAACCGGCACTGCGGTGTTCTGTTCGATCTGGACCACCTGCCACGTGCCGTCGCTGACGCTGCCGCTGTTTACCGGCCCCAATGGATTGCCGCTCGGCGCGCAACTGGTCGGGCGACGCAATGACGATCGCCGCTTGTTTGCCGCGGCGCTGTGGGTCATGGCGCAATATAAGTAAAAATCATTTAAAAACAAAAGGTTATAGTTATGACTGCTGTAGTGACCAATCGTCGTCCGCAATTCGACAAAGTCATCGTCGACCTCGCCGAGTATGCCCACGGCTACAAACCGAACAGCAAGCTCGCGTTCGAAACTGCGCGGCTGACGCTGATCGACAGCCTCGCCTGTGCCTTCGAAGCCCTGGCGTATCCGGACTGCACCAAACTGCTGGGGCCCGTTGTTCCCGGCACCATCGTGCCCAACGGCGCGCGCGTTCCCGGCACCGGTTACGTGCTCGATCCGGTGACCGCAGCCTTCAACGCCGGCGCACTGATCCGCTGGCTGGATTT
>Ga0224505_10001157_pt1 | contig 17067 bp, 18 predicted proteins | sample SF_Jan12_sed_USG_FD_169102 | JGI IMG/M metagenome (GOLD analysis project Ga0224505, IMG submission 169102) | Sediment microbial communities from San Francisco Bay, California, United States - SF_Jan12_sed_USGS_4_1 | ecosystem: Environmental > Aquatic > Marine > Sediment | place: USA: California... | reverse complement strand
GCGCCGCAAGTGGTCGAGATACTGTTGCGCCTCGCCCTGTGCCGCTTGCAGATCGCCCGCGACCTCGGCGCCTTCGTGCTCGGTCGTGTCGTCGTCGGTGCCCGGGGCGGGGACGACCCCGGCCTTACCGGCCGGGGCGTCCTCGTCCTCGCGCAGGTTCGCGAACCGCCGCCGGTCCGTGATGCGGACCCGTGGCTGCTCGTCGTTGCGCTCTCGGTCGTCGGTCACGTGGCCTTGACCTCGATCGTGCGTGCCTTCGCCTCTTCACGCTTGGGCACGAGCACCGACAACACGCCGTTGTCGAACGACGCCTCGATGTGCTCCGAGTCAGCGACACGTGGGAGCCGGACCGAGCGCGCGAACGAGCCATAACTGCGCTCGATGCGGTGGTACTGACCCTCGTTCTCGTCACGGCTGAACTCCCGCTGACCGCGGACCGTGAGCATGCCGTCCTCGAAGGTCAACTCCACGTCCTGCGAGCGCAGGCCCGGCAGGTCGACGGTCACCTCGAAGCGATCCTCGGTCTCCCGGATGTCGAGCGCCGGAACCCAAGCGTTCTTCGAGAACGCCTGGCCGACCATGCGGTCGAACTCGGCTTCCACACCCTTGAGATCGCGGAACGGATCCCATCTGGTGAGCATCACGACGCACCTCCTTCCTCGACGATCTCGCCCTCGACGACATCGTCGTCCTCGGGCTCTGACTGTTCGGCGCCGGCTTCACTGCCGTCGCCGGTCGGCTCACCCGCGGCGGCCGACGCCTGCTGGTCTTCCACCATGGCCTGCCCGACCCGCTGGTAGACGTTCATCAGCGCGTCGTTCGCGGCGGTCAGGGCGGCTGCATCGGAAGACTCGTCGTCCAACACCTTCTTCAGCTCGTCGTTCTTCGACACGAGCTCCTCACGATCGGGATCTGCGATCTTGTCGGCGTTGTCCTCGACGAACTTCGCCACCTGATAGTGCAGCTGGTCGGCGGTGTTGCGCGCCTCGGCAGTCTCACGCCTCGCGTGGTCTTCGGCGGCGAACTTCTCCGCGTCGGCGACCATGCGGTCGATCTCCTCCTTCGACAGGCTGGTGCCGCCGGTGATCGTCATGGCTTGCTCCTTGCCGGTGGCAAGGTCCTTGGCGCTGACATTCACGATGCCGTTGGCGTCGATGTCGAAGGCGACCTCGACCTGCGGCATGCCCCGCGGTGCCGGTGGGATGCCCATGAGATGGAAACGCCCGAGCGACTTCACGGCGGGCGACATCACCGTTTCGGCCTCGCCCTGGAGCACGTGGATCTCAACGGTCGTCTGGTTGTCGTCGGCGGTCGTGAAGATCTCGGACTTTCGGGTCGGGATCGTGGTGTTGCGCTCGATCAGCTTCGTGAAGATCCCACCCTTGGTCTCGACTCCGAGCGTCAGCGGGGTCACGTCGAGCAGCAGGATGTCCTTCACGTCGCCCTTGAGCACACCGGCCTGGATGGCAGCGCCCACGCCGACGACCTCGTCGGGGTTCACCCCCTTGTGAGGCTCCTTGCCGCCCGTGAGCTTCTTCACGAGCTCCTGGATCATGGGCATGCGCGTGGAACCACCGACCAAGATGATGTGATCGATCTGGTCCGCGGGCTTGCCCCAGTCCTTGATCGCCTGATCGAAGGGCACCTTGCATCGATCGACGAGGTCCTCGGTCATGCGCTCGAACTCGCTGCGCGTGAGCTTCTGCTCCATGTGCAGGGGGCCCTCGGCCGTCGCGGTGATGAAGGGCAGGTTGATCGTGGTCTCGGACACCTGGCTGAGCTCGATCTTCGCCTTCTCAGCCGCTTCCTTCAGTCGTTGTAGCGCCATACGGTCGCTGCCGAGGTCAACACCGTGCGCGTTCTTGAACTCCTTGACGAGGTGATCGATCACACGCTGGTCCCAGTCGTCACCACCCAGCTGCGTGTCGCCGTGGGTCGCCTTCACCTCGAAGACCCCCTCGCCGATCTCCATCAACGAGACGTCGAAGGTGCCACCTCCGAGGTCGAACACGAGCACGGTCTGCTCCTCGTGCTGCTTGTCGAGGCCGTATGCGAGTGCGGCTGCCGTCGGTTCGTTGATGATGCGGAGCACCTCGAGACCTGCGATCTGGCCGGCTTCCTTGGTGGCCTGTCGCTGGGCGTCGTCGAAGTAGGCCGGCACCGTGACCACCGCCTGGGTGACGGTGTCGCCCAGGTACGCCTCAGCGTCGCGCTTCAGCTTGAGCAGGATCTGAGAGCTGACCTCCTGCGGCGTCCACGCCTTCCCGTCGACGTCGATCGACCAGTCCTTGTCGCCCATGAACCGCTTGACCGAACGGATCGTGCGATCGGGGTTGGTGATGGCCTGGCGCTTGGCGACCTCGCCCACGAGGATCTCGCTGTTCTTCGACAAGCCGACCACCGACGGGGTCGTGCGGCTCCCCTCGGCGTTCGGAACGACGACCGGTTCGCCGGCTTCCAACACGGCGACCACGGAGTTCGTGGTGCCGAGGTCGATCCCTACTGCTCGTGCCATGAAGGCGTCTCCTTTTCGGTCTCGGGGAGTCGGGCTCCCGGTCCGTACGTCATCCCTAACGAAGGATAGGACTTGAGTATTCCATTGACAAGTTCTCTGTTGGCCAAACATACCACCCATACGAATCCCTGCGGCACAGACCACATGAGCCGCTGTGGAGAGCGCTCGCGGCGGTCAGCCCGGGGAGGGCGGGAAGCTCGCCGACCGTGTGGCCCCAGGAGGTCAAGGGGAGCGGTCTGCCTGCCGAAAAGGCACTAGAACCAACGGCCTCGACCGAACGTGCCCGACAGGAAGAGACGGATGCCGAAGTGAGCGTTACCCCTCACGAAGCGAGCGTGGTCCATCGCGCCGAGACACCGGCTGCGTCCGGCGCCAGCGTGCTGAGCACGGTCGAGTCGCTGATGCTCGAGGAACGCACCCGCTGGGCGATGACGATCCATGACGGTCTCACCCAGTCGGTGACGAGCGCGATCCTGGAGCTGCAGGTGCTGCGCCATCGCATCGAGACCGACCCCGCGGGGTCGGTGGCAGCGCTGGTCGAGATCGAGGACGCGATCCGCCACGACCTGAGCGAGATCCGCGAAGTGCTCTTCCAGCTGGACGCGGGCCGCCTCCGCGAAGACCCGTCGTTCGACACTTTCGTGAACGAACTGGTCGACCGTTGGAAGCTTCCCGCGCGCATCACGATCGAGGGTGACGTCGAATCCGTCCCGAGCTCCGTGCTCGAGACCGCCCACAGCGTCGTCGGCGAGGCCCTGGCCAACGCCGCGAAGCACTCCGGCTCCAAGGACGTAACCGTGAAGGTCACCGCCGGACCCGACGCACTTCGCATCGAAGTCGCCGACCGCGGGAGCGGCATCTCAGCCGTGACCGACGACGACCCCCATTTCGGACTTCGATTGCTCCGCACCCGAGTACACGAGATCGACGGCTCGATCGAGATCGAGTCGACCCCCGGACGCGGCGTTCGCGTGATCGCCGTGCTCCCCGTCGGAGGGCAAGGAGACAGCTGATGAGGATCATGATCGTGGACGATCACGCACTCGTGCGTCGTGGCATGAGCTATGTGGTGAAGGAAGGCTACCCCGACGCCGACGTGGTGGAGGCCGAGAGCTCGGCCGTCGCCCTCGAGGTGCTGCACGGCGGGGCCAAGGTCGACATGGCGCTCGTCGACGTGCGCATGCCGGATCTCGACGGGCTCGAGCTGCTGCGTGCCATCAAGGCTGAGTGGGAAGAGATGCCGGTGATCATGCTCTCGACCTACGAGAACGCGCCCTACGTCAAGCGGGCGCTCGCCGATGGTGCCGCAGGCTACCTGTTGAAGGATGCCACGCCCGAGGATCTCGCACAGGCGATCAACGTGGCGATGTCGGGCAGCGGCAGCGTGCTCAGTCCACGAGTGATCCAGAACCTATTCGAGGAGCAGCAGAACGGGAGCGACGGCGGACGGCGCAACGAATACAGCCTGACTCAGCGGGAGAACGACATCCTGGCCCAACTGGCGGAGGGGCGTTCGAACCGAGAGATCGCGCAGTCGCTGTTCCTGTCGGAGAAGACCGTGAAGGCGCACCTCGCGGCGATCTTCCGCAAGCTCGGCGTCACGAACCGCACGCAGGCCGCGATGATGGCCGTGCAGATGGGCGTGGGCCCGGTGCCGGGCGCCCTCGCGGTCAACGACTGAGAGCCTTCGCGGCTGGGCCCTCATCGGGACTCGACCGCCGGCGGGACGCGACTCGCGCACCCGCCGGCGATCGCCTCGGTCAGGCTCGAGGAAGCACCACACCGACCCCATCGAGCGAGCTGGGGTCGTACCGGATGCCCATCAACTTGAGGATCGTGGGCATGATGTCGACGGAGCGCAACGCGCGCCGTGGCGCCTCACCGGCCGCGAGGCCGGGCCAGGAGAACGCGATCGGGATGTTCTGGACCTGCCGCTGATGTCCGCCGTGGTCGCCGTACACCCCGTAGGTTGTGTCGTCGCGCAGCAGCCCCACGACGTCGGCGCCACCGGGCGCGGCCATCGTGTCCACGAGTTCTTGTCCGTGGAGGTTGAACCACTTCCGCTCACCGCGCGACATCTGCCCCAGGCTCCCGAAGGGCACGTAATGGTCGCCATCGCGGTAGTACGCCGCGATGACTTGGGGCAGCTCCCGAACCGCGGCCGCTCCAGCCTGCAAGCTCGCCGGCGACTGGTCGTTCAGGAACACCGCGATGTGGGAGTCCTGGTAGGAGAAGCCGAGGTTGGTGCCGAGTTCGTCGACGAGCCCCTGGATCGCTGGGCTCGCCATGCGGTAGTCCTCGTTCGTGCCCGTCGTCGTCTCGACGCCGTAGTACCAATTGAAGTCAGACCGGAACGGTGCATCCACACCGTAGAAGTTCGTGCCGGTCTGTGCGCCGTGGTCGGCGGTGATCACGATCAGCGTCTCCTCGAGGAGACCGGCGTCGTCGAGTGCGTCCCGGATGCGTCCGACCTGCGTGTCGGCGAGCTTCGCAAGGAACGGAAGGTGTCGCATCTCCTCCACCGAACCGGGGGAAGCCCCTGCCTCGCCCTCGTCCTCCGTGCCCCACATGTGCCCTGCCTTGTCGATCGCACCGAGGCTGACCAGCATGCCGTGCCAGTTGGGGTCGTTCTCGATCACCTCGATCGCGGCGTCGGCCGACCACGTGTCACCGCCGAGGTGCGCCGGATCGAATCCTGGCATGAATCGGTTGCCCTCGAGCGGGTACATCTGGGCTCGAGGGAGCGATGCTGTGCCGTAGTCGAGCGGAGGCGATGTCGACTGCATCGTCCACCAGCGGTTGCAGCTGCCGGTGAGCCCGAAGTACGGGGGAACCGTGCCGTTGCCGTCCTCCGGGCGGCGCCACGTCGTCGCCGAGCCTCCGCCGCAGTCGATCGCCGCGTTGGCGCTCCCGCGGATCTGGATGATGAAATGCTGGGGGTCTGACGCGCCCACGGTCTGACCTGCAGTGCAGGCCGCCGTGCGCTTCTCGGCGATCGCCGCGAAGGTAGACGACTCCCCGAATTTCTGATCCAGGTAGTCCTGCAGCTTCATGTGCCCCGCCCTGTCGATGAGGGCGTCGAACTGCGCACAGGACATGCTGGACGACACATGGTAGGCCCCTTCACCGAGTCCTAGCACGTTGCCGACGTCGCGGTAGACCTCGTTGGACCACCCCATGTGCTTGGGGAACTGCCCGCTCGTCATGACGTTGTGGCTGATCACGGTCTCCGCGGCCATATGACCGAGGTACGCCCGCGGGAAGTTCACGCCACCGTCCATGAGCGCCTGCACGTTCTCCATGTCGTATCGCATGATCGTGTCGCGGCGGGTCTGGTCCAAGACGATGATCACGACGCGGGTCGGCCGCTTCGGTGTCGCAGCCATAGCCGCTCCCGCGAACAACGAGCCCAGCAGCAACGCCAGCGATCCAACGACGGCGACGGCCCTTCGGAATCCCCTCACGGCTTCCCCCTCCCGAGGCGTGTCCGACCTTCGCTTCTGCGCCGAGCGATGGAAGAGAGCTCGCCCGCAGTGGGGGGGAACGCGCCCTACGTTGTTTGCACCTGCAGGTGCTGGCTCGTTATAGGCGTGGGCGCCCAAGCTGTCAAATCAGGTGTCGGGCAGATACGGTCAAGCCCCGAGCGGGCGCTCACGACGAGCTGAAGTCCCGGAAGAACCGGCTCGGCGTTGGGCCCCGCTGCCCCTGGTATTTGTTGCCTGCCGCACCGTAGGGGGTCTCGGCCTCGGTCGTCAGCCGGAAGAAGCTGATCTGGCCGATCTTCATGCCCGGATACAGCGTGATCGGCAGGTTCGCGACGTTGGAGAGCTCGAGCGTCAGGTAGCCGTCCCACCCAGGGTCGACGTACCCGGCGGTCGAGTGGATGAGCAGCCCCAACCGGCCCAGCGAAGACTTGCCTTCGAGCCGAGCAACGAGATCGGTCGGCAGCCTGACCCGCTCCAAGGTCGAGCCGAGCACGAACTCGCCCGGGTGCAGGATGAACGGCTCGTCGGGCTTGGTCTCGACGAGCTCGGTGAGGTCGGGTTGCTCTTCCTTCACATCGATGTACGGGTAGCGGTTGTTCGCGAACACGCGGAACTGCGAGTCGACATGCAGGTCGATCGACGAGGGCTGCACGCATCGCTCGTCGAAGGGATCGATCACGATGCGCCCGGCGCCGATCTCCTCACGGATCGTGCGATCGGACAGGATCATCGGGCGCGATGCTACCCGCTCGCGCTGGCCGCGACCCAGCGAGCAAGGGCGCCCGCAGCGGCCCCCGAATCGATGGTCTCGGCCGCGAGCGCCACGGCCTCGGGGAGACTCGCAGCCCGACCGGCGATCTCGAGCGCGGCCCCTGCGTTGAGCAGGACCACATCGCGGCGGGGGCCCTGCTCTCCGGCAAGGAGCGCCCGCACGATCGCAGCCGACGCCGCTGCGTCGCCACCCGCCAGATCCTCGACGGAGGCCCGTTCGAACCCGAGCTCGGCAGGATCGAGTGTCGTTTCGCTCGCGCGTCCGTCACGCACGTCGAACACGGCCGAGGGCCCGGTCGTCGTGAGCTCGTCGAGGCCGTCTTCGCCGCGGAAGAGCACGGCGCGGGTCCCACGTCGCGCCAGTACCTCGGCCATGAGCGGCAGCATCCGAGCATCGGAGCATCCGACGGCCTGAGCGAACGGACGCGCCGGATTCGTGAGGGGGCCGAGGAAGTTGAACACCGTCGGCACCCGCAGTTCCCGGCGCACCGGGCCGGCGTGCGCCATCGCCGGGTGGAACATCGGCGCGAACAGGAACGCGATGCCCGCCTCGGCGAGGCATCGGTGCACGCCCGCAGCATCGAGGTCGATCGTGACGCCCAGAGCCTCGAGCACATCGGCCGAACCGCAGTGCGAGCTCGCGGCCCTGTTCCCGTGCTTTGCGACCGGCACCCCTGCACCGGCGACGACGATCGCGGAGACGGTCGAGATGTTGAACGTGCCGCGACGATCGCCCCCGGTTCCGACGACGTCGACGGCGGGCTCCGGGGTGCGCACCGGATTGGCGAACTCGAGCATCGTGCGCGCGAGGCCCTCGACCTCGTCGGCCGTTTCTCCCTTGGTCCGCAGCGCCATGAGGAAACCGCCGATCTGACCGGGCGAGGCTTCCCCGGCCATCACACGGCGCATCGCTTCGGCCGCTTGATCGGCCTCGAGCGGCTCGTGACGAACGAGCCTCGCGAGGGTGTGTGGCCAGAAATCGGGGTCCGTCTCGAGGTCGGTCCGGCGCTCGCTCATCGCCGCCCGACGCTAGCAGGTGGTTCGCTACACTGAGGCCCTCATCGGCTCGCCCGGTGGGCTCGCGCGGGTGTGGTTCAATGGCAGAACGTGAGCTTCCCAAGCTCGAGACGGGGGTTCGATTCCCCTCACCCGCTCTGGCCGGCGCTCTCGCCGGCGGCGCGCGCGTCGGTCGTTCCGCGTTCAGGCCCCGTCGAGGTATCGGGACGCCGTCGGACACAGATCGTTCAGGGGACAGGGTCGACAGCGGGGTGTGGGTGCCTTGCAGATCTCGCGGCCGAGCCGTATGAACCCGACATGCATCGGTGTGCGGAGCCCGTCGGGCACCAGCTCGTGCAGGATGCGGTCTGCGCGCTCGGCGCTCGCCCTGGGCGGGATCAACCCGAGACGCGCGGTGACCCGGTGCACATGGGTATCGACGGGCATCGCGTCGCGGCCGAGCGCGAAGCTCAGCACGACCGCGGCGGTCTTCGGACCGATGCCGGGCAACGTCATCAGGTAGTCGCGCGCCTCGTCGTCGGAGAGCTCGCGCAGTCGTGAAAGGTCGAACGAGCCTTCTCGGTCGCGAACCTCGCGCAGGATCGCCTGGATGCGTGGCGCCTTGGAGTTCGCGAGCCCACCGCTGCGGATCGCATCGGCCACCGAGATACTTGCGGCGTCAACGATCTGCTGCCACCCGTCCGGGAACGCCCGACTCAGGTCGGCGAACGCGCGCTGGGCGTTGAGGTCGCTCGTGTGCTGACTCAGCACCGTGAGCACGAGCTCGTCGAGCGGGTCGTCGGCGCGCGGCGGCTCGAGTGCGCCGAACCGCTTGACGAGTCGGTTCGCGATCGCGCGGATGCGCCGGCGGTCGGGCGGCCGCCAGCCCTCGGACGGCGGTACAGAGCGGCGCGACCCGCTCACTGCTGGCTGCGAACGCCGTTGCGGAACTGCGTGAGCGACGGCTCGAACCCGAGCGCGATGTTGTCGGTCGGCCCGTTGCGGTGCTTGGACACGATCAGCTCGGCGAGCTTCTTCTTCTCGGGATCGGCGTCGTCTCGGTGGATGAACATCACGATGTCGGCGTCCTGCTCTATCGCACCGCTCTCACGAAGATCGGACAGCTGTGGGCGCTTGTCGGCTCGCGCCTCAGGGTTTCGGTTGAGCTGGCTCACCGCGATCACGGGGATCTCGAGTTCCTTGGCGAGCATCTTCAGGGACCGGCTGATCTCGGCGATCTCCTGCTGGCGGGAATCGGGGCGTCGCCCGCCCATGCTGGGGTGACCCATCAGCTGCAGGTAGTCGACGATGATCAACGACAGACCCCGCTTGCCGGTGCGCATGCGTCGCGCTTTGGCCCTGATGTCGACGATGTTCGTGTTGCCCGAGTCGACGATCGACAGCGGCGCATCGTGCAGCACCTCGGCGGCCTGCACGACCGCCTGCCAGTCGTTGGGCCCCACGCGCTTGTTGCGGATGCGGTCCCAGGGCACGCGGGCCTCTGCGCAGAGCAGCCGCATGCCGATCTCCCAGCGCGACATCTCGAGTGAGAAGATCGCGACGGTCTCGCCGCCGACCGCGATGTTGCGAGCCATGTTCACGGCCAGCGAGCTCTTGCCCATGCCCGGTCGGGCGGCGAGCACGATCAGGTTGCCCGGCTGAAGCCCCGAGGTGAGGTTGTCGATGTCGATGAATCCTGTCGGCAGCCCCGTGTACGCCGACTCTCGAGTCTGGATCGATTCGAGGTCGAGCATGGCCTGGTCGACCAGATCGCGCAGCACGGCCATCTCTTCGCGGTCCTCGCGCCGAGCGACCTCGTAGATGCGCTGTTCCGCATCGTCGGCCACGGCTTCGGCGTCGTCGGTCGAGGCGTAGGCGCGATCCATGATGTCGGCGGCGGCCGAGATGAGGCGACGCCGCAGGGCAGCCTTCGAGACGATGTCGGCGTAGTAGGCGGCGGAGGCCGGCGTCGGCACCTCGTTGGCGAGGTCGGCGAGGTAAAGCCTTCCGCCGATGTCGTCGAGCGAACCGTCGCGTTCGAGCGCTGCTCCGGCCGACACGATGTCGACGGGCTCGCCGCGCGCGAAGAGCCCTCGCATCGTGGAGTAGATGCGCCCGTGCGCCGAACGGTAGAAGTCGTCGGACTCCAGGATCTCCACGACGTCGGCGACTGCCTCGTTCGACAGCAACATCGCGCCCAACACCGACGCCTCGGCCTCGAGGTTGTGCGGAGGTAGCCTGTGCCCCTCGCCCGCGGGCAAGCGCCGCACATCGTCGGCGGTTCGCGCCATCTACCCCTCCCCCTCGAGGTCCACGCCGCCGGCGGACCCACCTCTCAACCCGGGGACGGTACGCTCGACGGAGCCAGGACGACAGTGGACAACCGCTGTGGATTGTTCCCGTGCAGGTCGTGAAGCGAGATTCCTTGTCACTCCGCCTCTGACCTGCGCTTTCCACATGTGGATAACCATGTGGAACAGTGTGAATCACATGTGTGACATTCGGGCATGAGTGTGACGTCGTCGCCCCGTACACTCCGCCCATGAACCGCCGGATCGACGCCGTGGTCTTCGACATGGATGGCACGCTGTTCGACTCGATGCAGCCGGTCACGCGCGGTTTCATCGACACGATCGTGGAGGCGGGCGGTCCCCGCTATTCGCCGGCGCAGATCATCGCCTCGTTCCCTCGAGGTCCCAGCGATCGCATGCTCGAGCACCTGCTGGGGCGCCCGGTCACCGAGGCAGAGCGCGGTGCGTACCACCGGCGCCTCGATCGAGCGGCGGCCGCCATGTGCCCCTACCCCGGGGTGGAGACCGCGCTGGGCGCCCTGAACCACGCTGGGCTGCGGCTCGCGCTGTTCACGGGCGCCGACGTCGTGAGCCTCGAACTGTTGCTCGCGCGCACGGGCCTGCGCGAGCGATTCGAGGTGCGCACGGGCGGCGACGAGGCCGGCCGGCCCAAGCCGGACCCTGCAGGCATCACGCTGACCTGCGCGCGGCTGGGCGTCGAAGCCTCGGCGGTCGCCTACGTTGGAGACAGTGAGCACGACATGCTCGCAGCTCGGGCGGCGGGCACGTTCGCGATCGGCGCAGGGTGGGGAAGCCTGTGGCACGACGGGCATCCCGCACATGTGATCGTGCGCTCGCCCCAGGAGTTGCTCGCCGCCGTGCAGGACCTCGCATCGCCGCGGGCCGGGCGCGACGCCCGGCCCGCGGCCGATGCAGTGTGATGACGAGGCGCGGGCGTCAGCCCTCGGCCACGACCTGCACGGTGACGACGGGGTCGACCTGATGGAACAGGTGCACCCGCACCTCGTGGGCCCCGACCGAACGGATCGGTTCTTCGAGGTGCACGTCGCGCTTGTCGATCGTGAGGCCCTCGTGCTGGGCGGCGATCGCGTCGGCGACGTGCTCGGCAGTGACCGAGCCGAACAGCTTGCCCTCATCACCGGCTCTCGCGGTGACTTGGATCGGCCCGCCAGCGATGAGCCGCGAAGCGATCGCCTCGTACTCCCCCTTGCGGGCGTATTGACGACGCTCGTGCGCTCGCCGCAGGTTCTCGGCCTGCTGCGCAGCGCCCTTGTGGGCCTTGACCGCCATCGACCTCGGGATCAGGAAGTTCCGCGCGTAGCCGTCGGCAACGTCGACCACGTCTCCGGGGTCACCGAGCTTGTCGACGGGCTTCTGGAGAACGACCTTCATCGGCTCGAATACGGCAGAAGAGCCATCTCGCGGGCGTTCTTCACGGCCGAAGCGACGTCACGCTGGTGTTGCACGCAGTTGCCCGTGACGCGGCGGGCGCGGATCTTGCCACGCTCGCTCACGAACTTGCGCAGCGTAATGACGTCCTTGTAATCGACGTAGTCGACGCGGTCCTTGCAGAAGACGCAGAACTTGCGCTTTCCCTTCTTCTGCCAGCCCTTGTCGTCCTTGTCACGGCGGCGCTTCGGACCCTCCCTTTTCTTCGGTGGCATTACAGCGGTGTCTCCTCTTGATCGGTGCCGCCACCGCCCACGGGCGCGGCCACGCGCTCACCCCAATCGCCGCCGGACGAGCTGCTGCTCGAGCGGGACTGGCGTTCGACGCGCGCCGTCGCCCACCGCAGGCTCGGACCGACCTCGTCGGCCTCGATCTCGATGGCGGAGCGCTTGTCGCCGTCCTGGTTCTCCCAGGATCGGTAGTTGAGCCGGCCGGCCACCACCACGCGCGTGCCGCGCGTAAGCGACTCGGCCGCGTTCTCGCCGAGGCTGCGCCAGCAGTTGACCGAGAAGTACGACGCTTCGCCGTCCTTCCAGCCGCCGGAGCCGTCGGGGATGCGGCGGTTCACGGCGATCCTGAACTTGCAGACCGCGGCCCCGTTCGGCGTGTAGCGCAGCTCGGGGTCGTCGGTGAGGTTCCCCACCAGGGTCACCTGGTTGTCGCTCGCCATGTCACGTCACCACCTTGTGGGTCTCGCACCCGCCGCGCGTATGGCTCACGCGGGGGCGGGGGAAGCAGCAGCTTCTTCGTTGGATGCGATCGTTCGCGGTCGCTCGCCCCGCGCCTCGGCGCGCTTTGTGTGACGGCCCTTGGGGGGTCGAACCAGCACCTTGTGGCGGATGACCTCGTCGGCCAGGTTCAACACCCGGTCGAGCTCGGGCTGGGCCGCGGGCTCGGCCGTGAACGTGGCCACCACGTAGTAGCCCTCGTTCTCATGGTCGATCTCGTAGGCGAACCTGCGACGGCCCCAGCGATCGATGTTCGAGACCTCACCACCGTTGGCGGATACCACCTTGGTGATGCGGTCGGTCGCCGTCGAGACGACCTTCTCGTCGGCCTCGGCAGCCAGGATGAGCATGACTTCGTATTCCCTCAACCAGTCACCTCCTCTGGTCTGGACGGCCCCCTCACGAGAGGGAGCAGTAGGGACTTGAGGGTCGCCCAGCAGTGTACGAGAACGGTCTGAACGCTAGCACCGGCCTCCGACACGGGTTTCAGCATCGTCGCGGTGGTGCCGACACTTCCATGCATGAGCAACGTACGGACGACCGTGGCGCTCGCCATCGCCTGCGCCGTGCTCGTGCCCGCGCCTGCCGCGTCGGCCCGACCACGAGGAGCCGTTGCGGAGCCCCGCATCGCCTACATCCGCAACGCCGACCTGTGGACCGTGCTGCCCGACGGGTCCGGCGACGTGCAGATCACGTCGGGTTCCGCGAAGGATTCCGACCCCGCATGGGTCCCGGACGGATCGCGCATCGCGTTCACCCGCACGATGGGCTCGGGACCCGAGATCTGGATCGTCGATGCCACCGGTGGCGCGCCCCAGCGGCTGCTGCGGCGAGCGAGCGACCCGAGCTGGGCGCCCGACGGTTCCTCGATCGCTTTCGTCCGCAAGGTCAAGGGGAACACCGACGTCTGGGCGGCCGACGCCGACGGCTCGAACCGGCGCCGGCTCACGAACTCCCCCGCCGTCGACATCGAGCCCGCCTGGGGCCCGAAGAAGATCGCCTTCACGAGCGGTCGCGGGGGGCGTCGTTCGATCTGGATCATGGCGCCCACGGGCCGCAAGGAGCGACGGCTGACCGGCGGGAAGGGAAAGGACCGCTCACCCACCTGGGTCGTGGGCGAAGGACCCGGGCTCGACGTGCTGCACGAGCACGTCGACACCGACGGCGACCACGACCTGCGCACGGTGCGGGTGTCCGACGGCACCTACTTCGACATCCTCGTGCGATCCGATCGTGACGAGACGCCCTCGAGCGCTGCACTCCCGTGGTTCGCGTTCGTGCGCCGAACGGCCTCGAGCAGCACGATCCGGACGTCCGACGTCGATGCGCCGCTCACGACGATGCGGATCATCGTCTCGGTTCCCGGCCTCGCCGACCCGGCCGTCGCACCGATCGTGCCGTAGCCGGGAAGCTCAGAACCCTCCGCATCGTTAGACTGCGAACACAGCCGTGCACTTGAAGGAGGCGCGAGCGATGCCCGACCGGACCGTGTCGATCCACGACCTCAAGGCGTGGAAGGGTGAGCAGCGACGCTGGGTCATGCTCACCGCCTACGACTTCCCGACCGCCCAGATCCTCGACCGCGCGGGGGTGCCCGTGCTGCTCGTGGGCGACTCCCTCGGGCGCAACGTGCTGGGCTACGACAACGAGCTACCCGTCACGATGGAAGAGATGCTCCACCACGTGCGGGCCGTCGCCCGCGGCGCCGAGCACGCGATGGTGGTCGGGGACCTTCCGTTCATGAGTTACCAGGCCTCCATCGACGACGGCGTGCGCAACGCGGGGCGCCTCGTGAAGGAAGCCGGCGCCCACGCCGTGAAGCTCGAAGGTGCCCAACTCGACCTGGTGCATCGACTCAGCGACATCGGCATCCCGGTCATGGCCCACGTCGGCCTCACGCCCCAGGCCGTCCACGGTCTCGGCGGGTACAGGGTGCAGGGGCGTGGCGAAGCCGCGCAGAAGGTGCTGGAACAGGCCGTGCAGCTCGAGAAAGCCGGTGCGTTTTCGATGGTGCTCGAGGCGATGCCTGCCGAGTTGGGCGCAGAGATCTCGGGCTCGCTGCAGATCCCCACGATCGGCATCGGCGCAGGGTCGGGCACCGACGCCCAGGTGCTCGTCATCAACGACCTGCTGGGGATCACCGAGCAGCCGCCCAAGCTCGCGAAGGCCTACGCCGACCTGCGAGGAACGATCGCCGGCGCGGTCACGGCGTTCGTCGCAGACGTGGAAGCCGGCACCTTCCCCGACGAGGACCACTCGTACGCGTGAGGTGCGGTGCGGGACCCGATGCCGAGAGCCTCTCGACGGGACCGCCGCAGACCCGCCCGGCACGCAGCCGATGAAGGGGCCGACGCGCGTTGCCCTTCCGAGCACATCGGCGCGCAGCGCGCCGCGCCCGCCACTCCTAGACTCAGTGCGTGGCTTCTGAACCGACCGACGACGCACGGACGCGGGCCGAACTGGTCTCGATGATCGCGCATGAGCTTCGCGGGCCCATCTCGACGATCAAAGGCCTCGCGGTCACCACGCGCACCTATTACGACCGGCTTCCCGACGAGGAGAAGCAGGAGTTCCTCGAGCTGATCGAGCAGGAGTCAGATCGCATGCTCGAGATCGTCACCCAGGCCTCGCTCGCGATGAAGCTCTCGGCCGGGGTGCTTCCGCTGCAGATGGCCCAGGCCGACCTCGCCGCGATCGTTCGGGAGGGCGTCGGCTCGGCCGGGCTCGACGAGGCCCGCACGATCGACCTCGAGCTCGATGACGTCACTGTCGAGGGCGACCGCACCCGCCTCGCGGAGGTCGTGCGGCAGGTCGTGCAGAACGCCGGCACGTTTTCCCCGGCGACCGAGCCGATCGCGATCACGCTCGAGCGTGACGATGACGAGGCGGTGCTCACCGTGCTCGACCACGGACCCGGCATCCCCGACGAGCGGCGCGAGCACGTGTTCTCGACGTTCCCCAACTGGCGTCCCTCGGGCTACGAGGAAGTGCAGGGAACAGGCCTCGGGCTGTTCATCTCCAAGGCACTGGTTGCCGAACACCAAGGGGAGATATCCATCGAGGACGCGCCGGGCGGGGGTACCATGCTCCGCATCCGGCTTCCGCTGGGGGGGACCGAACGTGGCTGAGCGCGACACCGTCACGCTGCTGATCTGCGACGACCACAAGATCCTGACCGACGCGCTCGCGACCGTCGTCGGCCTCGACGAGGGGCTCGAGCTGATCACCGACCCCGTCCACGACCCCGAGACCGCGATCGAGGTGTGCAGCGAGCAGCTTCCCGACGTCGTGCTGATGGACATCGTCTTCAAGGGCGACGGTCTGTCCGGCATCGACGCTACGCGCAAGATCAAGGAAGTCTCGCCCAGCACGAAGGTCGTGATCATGACCGCCCACGACGACGATCGGTTGCTCGTCGAGGCCGTCGAAGCCGGCGCCTCCGGATTCCTCGGGAAGGACGAGGCCGCGCAGGAGCTGCTTTCGGCTGCCAAGGCCGCTGCCGACGGCGAAGTGCTGATCGATCCTGCGACGCTCACCCGCCTGCTCGCCCAGGTGGCCCGGGAGCGCGAGATCCTGCGCGAGGCGACGATGTTGCTCGACGACCTCACCGATCGCGAGCGCGAGATCCTGCAGCTGCTCGCAGAGGGCATGCGGAACGACGACATCGCGACGAAGCTGTTCATCAGCCCGCAGACCGTGCAGACGCACGTGAGGAACATCCTCGGGAAGCTGCGCGTGCACTCCAAGCTCGAAGCCGTGTCGTTCGCGGTGAAGCACGGCGCGATCAACGTCTGAGCCGCCGACCGCGGCCTACCCGGAGCTCGGTACCCAGGATTACCGTCGCGCGAGCATGGAGTCCAGCCGCGTGGTCAGCCGATGATGATGACAGACAACGCGAGCCACCACCCCCTCGGTGGCCCGCTACACAGCGAAGGGCCCGAGTCCACCCCTCCCGGACTCGGGCCCTTTTCCATGCCACGATGCGCCTCGCGTTCGTTCAGCGGTCCGGAAGCTGATCTCGGCGGAGCTTGCCACCCGGCGTGCGCGGCAGCTCGGCCACCAACACGAGCTCGCGCGGAGCCTTGTGCCGGGCGATGCGCTCGCTCGCGTGATCGCGGAGCTCCTCGAGCGAGGGTGCATCGTCGATGGCTCGCGGCACGACGAACGCCACGACTTGTTGCCCCCACTCGGGGTGCGGCCGCCCGGCCACCGCGACCTCCGCGACCCCCGGGTGTGAGACGAGCGCATGCTCGACTTCATCGGGCCAGACGGTCTCGGCGCCGGTGCGGATCGCGTCGTCGAGGCGTCCCTCGACCCGCAGTCGACCCTCGCCGTCGATCGTGCCGGCGTCGCCCGTGCGCAGCCACCCCTGCACGTCGAACGCTGCGCCGGTGGAAGCCGGGTCGTGCCGATACCCCTGCATGATCGTTGGACCGCGCAGCTCGATGCGGCCGCCCTCGCCGACGCGGACCTCGGAGTCGGGCAACGCGATGCCGTCGTAGACCACCCCGCCGCAGGACTCCGTGAGTCCGTACGTCTCGACCAAGCGGGCGCCGAGGGTCTCGGCGTCGGCGCGAAGCTCGGCCTCGAGCGACCCTCCCCCCACGAGTATCGAGCCGAACCTGCCGAGGTCGGCCCCGGCGCGGACCAACCGAGCCAGCATGGCCGGCACGAGGGAGACCGACGCGCCCGGGGGCGAGGAGCGGACGATCCGCTCGGCGTCGAAGCGCTCGTGCACCGCGATCGGAAGGTCCGAGACTTCGCTGCGGAGCAGCACGAGCAGTCCACCGATGTGGGCGGGCGTCAGACAG
>Ga0224505_10001155_pt1 | contig 17082 bp, 18 predicted proteins | sample SF_Jan12_sed_USG_FD_169102 | JGI IMG/M metagenome (GOLD analysis project Ga0224505, IMG submission 169102) | Sediment microbial communities from San Francisco Bay, California, United States - SF_Jan12_sed_USGS_4_1 | ecosystem: Environmental > Aquatic > Marine > Sediment | place: USA: California... | reverse complement strand
CGCGGTGGCCCGAGCCTCGTTGACCTCAGCCTCCAGCACTGTCGCCTCGATCGAGAACAGCCGGTCACCCCGCGACACGCGTTGCCCGTCCTCGAAGTGCCGCTCGAGGATCTGTCCCGGGAGCTCCGCCCGCAGCATGGCGGATGCGTCAGCCAGCACTGTGCCGACGGCCTCGACGGTCGCTTCGAGCACGGAAGGCTCGACGATAATGCTTTCCACGCTGATTTCCCGCCCGCCGGGCGGACCGCCCTGGGCCAGCAGCAGCGACGGCACAAGCAGGATCAGGCTGACAAACAGGCGATTGGAGGGCATGGACAAGCTCGGTCGGCGGACGCAGGGCGTCGTTTTTTACCTTGGTTTTGCCGGCATTCCGGCCGTCCGGGCGGGCGGACGGCACACTATACAGCTTTCAGTCGCTTTATCGACCGCAAACCTGCGCAATGGTTGCACCTTTCCAATTCCGAGCCAACCGGCTCGACGCGAATGCCGATCAAATCGACTCCGGCGACCGGCTCGCTAACCGAAGTGCCTCCGCCACACCGGGCCGCAATCCGGCCTCGCAGCGAGAGCTGCGACGATCGCCTCGATGCGTGGAATCGCCGCCGGGCGCCAGTCCCCGGTCTGCGCCCAGCGGCTCACGACGGCCGCGTAGATGTCGACCGCCGAGAAGCCGGTTGCCAGGAACCAGGGTTCGCCTCTCACAGCCTGCTCGACAATAAGCCAGCGCCTTTTCCAGATGCCACGCAGGTGGGCACGCATAGCCTCACGGCGTACGTCGCTCGTCGCGTCGCCCTCGGGCTGGAACCGTTCCGGGTAATCGATCATTTCGACGACCGGGTAGATCTCGGTCGCGATGAACAGCAACCAGCGTAAAGCGCGAGCACGCTCGGCCGAGGCCGGCGGCGGCAGGAAGCCTGCAGCGGGAAAACGCTCCGCCAGCGTGATCAGGATCGCCGCAGTTTCGGTCAGGGTCTCGCCGTCCGGTGTCACTAGCGTCGGCAACTTCTGCTGCGCATTGACACTGCTGTAGCCGGCCTCGCGCTGCGCATTGCGCTCCAATGGCACGTCGCGCAACGTCACGTGGGCTCCGGCGATCGCCAGGGCGAGCTCGGTCGTGGCCGACCCCGAGCCTTTGTCGCCATAGAGTATGTATGTCATAGCGGCGATCATACCTCCGCCCCCGCTCTTACGGTGATCCGCCGGGTTTGCCTGTCGCAACGGCCGCCGCGGGCCGAGGCAAAACAATTTGCAGCCCGGTAGCCGTGACGCTATATAGGTGTCCAGGGTCGTGCCGGCGCCCGACTCGCAGAACATCCAGAACATCGGGCGGCGGACGGCAGGGGGACAAACCATGTTGAGACGATTCATCGTGTCGGCCGCGCTGGCCGGCCTCGGGTGCGCCGTGACCGGACCGGCTCCGGCGCAGCACCAGCTGGCGGACCAGGATTTCCGGATGGCCCTCACCGGCGATTCGATCATTACCCGACGGCTGTCCGTGTACCAGGAGCCGGAGTTCCTGCGGCTGATCGACCTGCTGCGCTCGTCAGACCTCGCGTTCACCAACCTCGAGATGCTGTTCCACGACTACGAACCGTACCCGATGGCGGAAAGCGGCGGGACCTACATGCGTGGCGAACCGGCGCTGGCCGGCGAACTCGCCTGGGCCGGCATAGACATGGTCGCACGGGCCAATAATCATGCCGGCGATTACGGCGTGCTCGGCATGGACCTGACGACCCGGTACGTTGCGGAGGCCGGCATCCTGCAGGCCGGCGTCGGGGGAAGCCTGGCCGAGGCCCGCGAGGCCAGGTTCCTGGAGACGCCGAAGGCCCGGGTCGCACTCGTTTCGGTCGCTTCGAGCTTCGCGCGCCACATGGCGGCCGGTCGCTCTCGCGACGATGTCCCCGCGCGCCCGGGATTGAACCCGCTGCGTTTTTCGACGACCTACGTGCTCGCCGAAGCGGAATTCGCAGCCTTGAAGGAACTCGGCGACACGCTCGGGCTGTTCACAGACCAGGACGGCCAACCGGCCGGCACGGACGAGGGCAAACCGGGCCAGGTCCAGCTGTTCAACCAGTGGTTCGCACCGGGCGATGAACCCGGCATCAGGACCGAGGCGAACAAGCGCGACGTCGAGGAGATTGCGTCGGTCGTCAATAACGCGAGCCGGGTCGCGGACTACGTGATCGTGACGATTCACGCCCACGAGCATGGCGGCCGACGCGAAATTCCAGCCGGGTTCCTGCCGGTCTTCGCCCGGGCGATGATCGATGCCGGCGCCGACGTGTTCGTCGGCCACGGCCCGCACGCATTGCGCGGCATCGAAATTTACTCGGGCCGGCCGATCCTTTACAGCCTGGGCGATTTCATCTTCCAGAACGAGACGCTGCTCCGGCTGCCGTCCGAGAACTACGAGACCTACAAGCTCGGCGAAACCGCTCATCTCGGCGACTTCAACGACGCCCGTTACAAGAACGACACCGAAGGCTTCCCTGCCATTCCCGAGATATGGGAAGCGGTCGTCGCGGTGCCGGTCTTCCGTGGCGATTCGCTCAGGGAGCTGGCGCTCTACCCGATTTCACTGGGCTACGGCTTGCCCCGGCAGGTCCGCGGCCGTCCTGTACTCGCCCAGGGCGAACTCGCCGAGAAGATCCTCGGCGATCTCGTCAACCTGTCGGCGCCTTTCGGTACGGAGATCGAATTCCGGCGAGGCATCGGCTACGTACTGCTGAACGACGACTGACACCGAGAACCATCCCGAACCACCGAGGACCCGACATGACGCTATCGATCCGCCACGCACTGGCCGTCGCCGCCACACTGCCGCCGCTCATCGTCCCGGCCATTGGCGCCGCGCAGGGCGACGTCGAGGTCGATATCCAGTCGCAATACGTAGAAGAAATCGCAGCGTTACGTGCTGATTCGCGGGTGCAGGCGGCGATGGAACATATCGTGGCGCTGGAACCCCGGCACCGGACCGACCTGATCGAGCTGACCGAGATCCCGGCACCACCGTTCAAGGAAGACAGGCGGGCGGCACGATTTGCCGAATTGTTGCGGGAAGCCGGCCTGACAGACGTGACGATCGACGCGGTCGGCAATGCGGTCGGGCGCCGACCGGGCCGCAGAGGCGATCGCATCGTGGCATATACCGGGCACCTGGACACCGTTTTCCCGGAGGATACCGACGTCACCGTTCGCTTCGACGACGACAAGATGTACGCGCCGGGCATCGGTGATAACACGCGCGGTCTCGTGGTCGTGCTCGGCGTGCTGCGCGCCATGCAACACGCGGGCATCGAGACCGAGGCGGACATCCTGTTCGTCGGTAATGTCGGCGAGGAAGGTCTCGGCGACCTGCGGGGCGTCAAGCACCTCTTCCGCGAGGGCGCCGAGAAAATCGACGCAATGATCGCGGTCGACGGCGGCGAGTCGGACCGGATTGTCTACGGCGGCGTCGGTTCGCATCGTTACCGGATCACCTACAAAGGGCCGGGCGGCCATTCCTGGGGCGCATTCGGCACCGCCAACCCCCATCACGCGCTCGGTCGGGCGATCGCGCTGTTCGACCAGAACGCCATTGCGATCACCGCCAGCGGCGAGAAGTCGAGTTACAACGTCGGCCGGATCGGCGGCGGCACCTCGGTGAACTCGGTGCCGTTCGAGTCCTGGGCCGAGATCGACATCCGTTCCGGCGACCAGTCGAAGATCGACGCTATCGACGCAATCCTGCAGGCCGCGGTCGAGCAGGCGCTGCAGGAGGAAAACGCCGACAGGACGGAGGGGCCGGAGCTGACCGTCGACGTGGACCGGGTCGGCACGCGGCCGGCGGCCAAGGGCGACGTCAGCGCAGCCCTCGTGCAGCGGGCCCTGGCGGCAACCAGCGCTTTCGGCATCGAGCCGCAGCTCCGCATTTCGTCGACCGACTCGAACCTGCCGATCTCCAAGGGTATACCGGCCGTGACGATGAGCCGGGGCGGCGTCGGCGGCGACGCGCACGCGCCCGGCGAGTGGTGGCAGAACAAGGACGGGCAGGTCGGCATCCAGATCGGCCTGTTGACCCTGCTCGCAGAAGTTGGTCTAAGCAAGTAATTTTAAAACAATCAATTACAGATCTTTTCCAGAAAACACTTCAGGTTACTATATGCCTCATCCGCCTGCAGCGCCGCAACCGAAGGGCGCGATTGCCTACGGCGCCGGCACCGCCGCTCAGGCCGCGCGCCGCTCCCGCCAGTACAGGTAGGCCGGCAGCGCGCAGGACAGGCCGATCAGCAGGTTGAGGACCATGAACGCCCAGGGCTTTGGTGCGTTCGCGCCGGCCGAGAACATCCAGAACCAGAAGACCAGCGACGAGATGATGAGGTCGGCGGCGAAACCCGAGGCGGCCGGCGTAGCAAGTACGGCGGCGAGGAAGGCTGGCAGCGCATATCCCTCCGTACCGAAGTGCTGTACGAAGAACGCATAGGGAATAACCGCGCCGGAAATTGCGAGCAACAGGTAGAAGTTTTTCATGCGAGACCTCCGATCGGACGGTTCGCCATGGTGACGGGCCCGGGTCGTTCCCGCAATTACCCGGCAGGTAATGGTGCTGCCCCGGCTGCGCCAGGCACAAAAAGCGGCGTCCGCGATCCGGGGACTCGACGGACGCCGCCGGGGGGGCAACCGTATCCGTTGCGCGCGGCGATCAGCCCTCGCGCCCGAGCTTCGCGTTCACCTTTTCCAGCAGCGCGTCGACCTCGATACGACGGCCCTGGTCGGCCAGCGGGCGCGCCGGTCGCGGTGGCGCATTCCGGGCACGCAGCAGCGCCTCGCGGGCCGCATCATACTCGTCCTGTTCGAACATGAATTCGGCGTAGAAATAGTTCGGGTCCATGCCGGCCGGGTTGGCCTCGAGCGCCTTCTGGAGGTAGTCACGCGCCTTGTCCCGGTCGCCGAATCCGATCATGCCACCGGGCACCTTGTAGTAGAGCGCGCCCAGGCTCGTGTAAACGGAGCCGTCGAGGACCGACGGATCGAGCCCTTCCGCGGCCTCCAGTGCAGCCCTCGCCTCTTTCGCGAGCGCCAGCGCGCCGAATGGCCCCTTCACGCCGGCATAGCTGCTCGCCACGATGCCGTGCCAGACCCGGGCTTCGGCCCGATCCGGATGCGCCGACTCGAAGGCTCGCGCGTCTTCCAGCAGCGCGTCGAATGCCTGCTTTTGCGTCCGGCCGTCAGCTCTATAGTTGGCCTCAGCCCAGCGGTTCTGGATATCCAGCAGTTGCCGGTCGAAGGATTCGTCCGCAAGGGCCGCCTGGGCGCCGTTCAACAGAAGCGCAGCAGCCAGGAGCAGGGCCCGCGCGCCAGGGGAGGAATGCCAGAATAGGTGTGTCATTGCTTGACTCCGTTGCTCAGCGCCAGAGTATCCGCCGGCGCATCGTTTTCAGTGAGAACCAGTCGCTGTTTCGCAAGGGCCCGGTCGACGAGACCCGGAAACAGCGCGTTAATGCGTACGAACATTTTCTCCGGCCAGCCGATATAGCGCTCCCGGCTCCTGCTTGCCATTGCGTCGAGGATTTCCGCGGCCACCGCATCGGCCGAGTCCATGGTGACGCCGAGGCGCCGGTTAATGGCGCGTGCCTCGGCGTCGTTCATAGCCGTGTCCGTGGCGCGGGGCGCGACGTAAAGTACGCTGATGCCGTCGGCCTCGACCTCCCGCCGTAGTGCTTCGCTGAATCCGCGCAGCGCAAACTTGCTGGCGCTGTAGGCCGCCTGCCCCGGCGTCGCGATTGAGCCCAGTATCGAACCGACGTTGACAATGCATGCGTCCGGCTGGTGCCCGAGCATCGGCAGCAGGGCTCTCGTGAGCAGCAAGGGCGCGACGAGGTTGCAAGAAAGCAGCGACTCTATGTCTTGCGCCTGCTGCCCGGCATAAAGCCCGAAGCGATTACAGCCCGCGTTGTTGATTAGCGTGTCGACGCCGAAGGCGGCGGCTGATGCGGATACGGCATCCCGCCCCGCCACTGTCGCCAGGTCGGCCGGTACGGTCTGCGCCTCGCAGCCCAGGGCGGCGACGCGGTCCCGCAGCAGCGCCAGCCGGTCCGCGCTGCGGCCAGTCAGCAGCAGCCGGGCGCCCGCACCCGCCAGCGCCAGCGCCAGCGCCTCGCCAATGCCGCCGGTCGCTCCGGTCAGCAGTACTCTCCGGCCCGCGAGCATCATGCTACCTGCCTCAGCTCGGTACTCGCTTGCGGCAGCGTCCGGAAGATCTGCGCATAGAGGTAGAAGAATCGCCGAGCGCAATGCAGCACGATGCCCCGGTCTGCGGGGCCGAGCCTTTCCAGTAACTTTTCCAGGAACCGGATGTGCTCCTGATCAATATCGCCGTGCGACAGCAGGTAGCTGAACGCCTCGTCCGGCAAGTCGAGTGCGATCCTGATCCTGTTGGCCGCCTGCGTTGCCAGCGCGACGCTCGTGCCCTCCAGCACGTAGACCATGCCGAAAAACCCGGCCGGATTCACGCGCTGGATTGTGTCGAACGCATAGCTGACCATCAACTCCGTGGCGGCCGACGGCGTGCCCTTCCTGGCCCTGTCAGGATCGCACCCGCAGTGCGCTATGTCGCTGAGAATCCACTGTTCGTGGCCATACTCGTCCGCGATGTACTGCGCGACCGCCTGCCGCAGCCACTCCCTGTCGTCGCCGAGGCGTGCTCCGCAGGCCATCAGGAGCGGCACGGTCTGCTTCACGTGAAAGTACGCTTCCGTGAGGAACGCGGCGTATTGCGGTCGCGTGATGCGGCCGTCCAGTGCGTCCTGGATGATCGGGGCCGACAGCAGGTAATGGCGTTCGTCGGCCGTAGCCAGTTCGAGGTCCTCGAAAAAACTCATTCGTAATTCCTTCGCGGTTTGCAATCAGGCCTGCAGCGCAACAGGCTCGGGATCCAGGATATGGCGCAGGATCACGGCCTCGCGGCGGGGTTTTCCGGACGGCGTCAGCAATCCGTTCGCCGTCGTGAACGGCTCGCACACGATGATCCATTCGGCGATCCGGGCGTAGTCCGGCAGCTTGCCGTTGGCGCGTGCGACCGCGGCGGCGAGCTGCCGCGGACCGGTGCCGGGATCGGCAGGGACGAGCACGGCTGTATTAAATGCCCGCGCCTCGCCGAAGACGACCGCCTGTGCGATCTCGGGCTGGTGCATCAGTTCCGCCTCGGGCCATTCCGGTGAGACGTTGCGGCCGAAACTGGTGATGAACATACTTTTCTTGCGACCCGTAACGTACAGGAACCCGTCCACGTCGAGCCGGCCCAGGTCGCCGGTCGCGAGTTCGCCGCCGCTGACCGGCTCGTCACCGAGGTAGCCGATCATGCAGCTGCCGCTCACGATGATCTCTCCGTCAGCGGCGATCCGGATGCTTATGCCGGGCAAAGGCTTGCCGACACTGCCGTTGCGACTCGCGGATGGCCGATTCAGAGCGACCACCGAGTTGCACTCGGACAGCCCGTAGCCCTGGAAGACCGGTATGCCGGCGGCATCCGCGTCTTCGACGTCCTGGTCACTGATCCTGGCGCCGCCGACGGCGACGAATTTCAGCGGGCAGCCCGGCCAGGGCCGCTCGCTCACTTCGCTGGTCAGGTCCTGCAGGACCTGGGGCAGCAGGATCACCGACTCGGCCCCGGTTTTCCCAATGGCATGACGCAGTACCGCGACGTTCAACCGGCTTGAGCCGGTGATGCCGACCTCACGGAGCGGCAGCACCCTGATGCTCGCGCCGAGCAGTATCGGTGCGTAGACGCCCGCGATATTTTCCAGCAGCGTGGCCAGCGGCATGACGCAGAGGTGCCGGCGGATCCCGAGATCGGAGAGTGCGGCGGCCAGGCCCTGGGCCGTTTGCTCCAGGCCGGCGCGCGCCAGGCAGACACCCTTGGGCTGCCCGGTGCTGCCCGACGTGAACGTAATCTTGGCTACGGAAATCGAGGCCTCGTACGGCGGAACCAGCGAGCGGTCCCGGCAAAACATTTCGAGGCCCCCGACCCGGCCCCTGCGCGGCTCGACCCCGGCGGCCACACCGGCCACACGGGCCGCATCGTCCGCGAGCAGGGTGTCGATCGGTGCAGAGGCGAGCAGGTGTTGCAGCTGGGTATCGCTGAAAAAGGGCGGCAGCGGAATCATCGTAATGCCGGCTTGCAGCGCAGCCAGATCCGCAATTATCCAGTCGATGGAATTGTCGGCGAGCAACGCAACGCATCGACTGCCGTGCGCCTCGAGGACGCTTGCCGTTTCCCCGACGCGATCGGCCAGTTCGCCATACTGTACGACTCGCGTCGAATCACACAGCGCGATGGCATCGGGAGTCCGCTTCTGCCAGGCCGCCAGCGCTTCGATCACCACCGACATAGTCAGGCCCCGACGGCGGTCAACAGACGGCCGTGATGCCCGAGCGACTCGCACCAGTCACCCGCCGGGTCGTCAAGGCTGCCGACAATGACCAGCGGATCGTTGTCGTAATAAGTGCCCCACCGGTCGCTGTGTTCGCGTACCGCATCTTCGCGCGCGGTCGCGATCGCCAGGCCTTGCAGACCGGCACGCTCCAGCAGCCGCCGGATTTTCTGCGTCGCAGTGAAACAGATCCAGCGGTAGCCGTGCCCGCGCAGGAACGGCGCCAGGTCGATGAACAGCGGGCCGACGATGCCCCTGTCCTCCACGGCAAACTGCCCGACCTCCACGATATCGCCCCGATCCACCGGCCGGCCGGTGATCCGTTCCAGCAGGGACTCGATCGGCAATTCCAGATAGCTCTCGAGGTACAGCTTTTCCTCGACCGCCGGGCGGTAGCCCAGGACGCCCCGGCCCAGGGCGGACCGGTAGCTTGCAAGGTACGGCATGAATGCGGCCACCCGGGCGCCGAAATGTCTGCCGTAGGCGAGCCGGATGGCGCCCTCCGCTTCCGGCCGCGCCGGTGACGTGCGATCCGCTACCTGGAACTTGCCGGCAAACCGGGCCACAGCGGGGAGTTCCGGCTGGCTGGCGGCTACGCTTCCGTTTGAAATCATCCTGACCGTCCCCTGGACGCGGCCGGGCCGCGATGTTGTCTTCGGGACGTCAGATGTGCTGCCAGCGGAAAATCCTTCGCGGCAGGCCGGGGTGGCCGATCCCTGGCAAGCAAACTCGCTCGATCGGCCATCAAGACCGGCTACCGTGTTGACGGGGGACTGGAGTTCCGGGCTGCGGCAGGGCACGCGCAGCACAGCGACCCGGAGGATGCCGGGTTACTTGCAGGGGCCGGCCGCGCGCAGCGCGGCGGCTGCCTATTCGGCCACGAGTTCCTCGTCCGCGCGAGCCACGATCGCGGGCTCGACGTGCGGCAGGTGGAGTTCGCTCTCCTCCACCAGGTGCTCGGCGTCGCGTATCCAGCGGCAGGTGACGCAATTACAGGTCGTTTCGTCGTGCATCAGCTCGCTGTTCAGCGCCTCCACCAGCTTGATGCCCTCGCGCAGCGTCTCGGCCAGGAACTCCGTCGTGCGCTCGTCCAGGCGCCTGAAGTCCTGCAGGCACGCATCCCAGCCGCAGGCATGCTCACCGTCGCATTTGTGGCAGCGCTGGCCGGTCGCCGCATACAGGCTGGCATGAGGGTAATTGCCGGCCTCAATCAGCTGGCGGACCATGATCGCCGGATAGCTCAGGGCCTCTATGAGTTGTCGTCGCATGATCACCTCCCAGGGGTTCCTTCCCATACTAGGCAGCCGGGCCCGTCCAGACAATCGAAAATCCGGCCGATTTCATAGTGGATTTCCGAAGCAGGGGCAATAAGAACGGGCCCCGCCCGGGTCCGTCGATTGTCTGGAGCGGGTGTTGGGAATGACTCGGGCCATCCATGACCCTCGCGCTCGCTGCGCTCGGACCGCTCCGCGGTCCGGATCGGCAGTCCTGCCGATTTGTCGACCCCAGACGTGGGGTCTCGTCCGCATCACCCGCCAAAACAAACGGGCCCCGCACGGGGCCCGTCGAAAGTCTGGAGCGGGTGATGGGAATCGAACCCACGTTAGTAGCTTGGGAAGCTACAGTTCTACCATTGAACTACACCCGCAAATCAGGGAGTTACGTCCCCCTCAGGTCTGGCTGAGCATAACATTGAGAGTACGGGAATTCTAAGCGATTCTGAGGCGATTGGAGAAGAGGATAGTAGCGATGAGCATCCGTACGTGTCGGCAATCGCTGATCGCACACCTACAATACGATCCATGCAGTACTTGGGATTTCCTAGTATTTTGAAGCGCGGGAGGTCCCGAATTGATTGGCCAACATCCGACAGAAGACATGAATAGCTCAGCCCGGCACGCACACGGGCGGCACCCGTTTCAGCTAATGCGTGCCTCGGCCGTAGCACTCGGCGTCGTTGCATTTCTTTTTCTCTTTCGGCCTTTCGGGCTAACCATTGACTCTGCTACTGACGCCTTCGTACTGCTCGGTTTCGCGCCGCTGAACCTTTTGATCATGTTCGGCGTTCACTCCGTGCCGATTCGAATAGAGTCATGGCGGACCGTTGTCGCACTGTGCAGCTTACTGATCGGCAATACAGGCTATCTGGCAATCTGGTCGCAGAGCACACAGGCTGTCCCGATCGGCTTATCAGTAGCGCTGGTCGTTGGGATGACCGTCGCCATCCTGACCTTGTGGAATCGAGGGAGAATTCCCGAACAGGAATTGCCCGATCGTCGAAACGATGCGCCAGTGCATGAAGAAATAATCACACTGACGGGAGCAGGAGCGGACGAGATCGTTCGACTGGCGCCCGAGGAAATCCTCTTCATGAGTGCCAATGGCAATTACGTCGATTTGCATTACAGAACGAGCAAGGGAGTAGAAAAGACCATGTTGCGAACGCCTCTTACTCGACTCGTCGCACAAGTAAGCGGCAACCTGATGATCCAGTGCCACCGATCTCATTTCGTCAACCTGTCAGCCGCGAGACGGATCGTACGGTCAAAAGGACGAACTCTGATCGAATTCGATCAAGGCGAACGGATTCCGGTCTCCAGGAAATTCAGACAGCGCGTGCGGGCGGAGATATCCGCCTGACCGGGTCAATCGTCACACAAAGGTGCATTTCGTCACAGAACCGTGGCACGGCATACGTTTTTATCCGAGGCTTCGCCTGTCCTTCGAGCGGAGCAGATAATGGATCGACATAGAAAATGGATCGGAGTCGCCCTGGTTGTTGGCGGCTTGCTGATGTTTACGCGCATGGCTCCTGTACTCGTCGTGCTGCCGGAAGACATGGCGTTTCCTCCTGCAACTACGCAGGAAATGCTGCGGTTGGCGGTGATCGCTGGCGCTCGCTGGCAGCTGTCGCATGTGATGGGATTGTTCGCTGTTCTCCTGTTCGGAATCGCCTATGGCTGGCACGTGATCTTCCTGGTTCGGGCGGGTTGGCGATGGGTGGGCCCTGGTCTCGCCGTTACTTCGCTGCTCGCGTTCACATTGTTCGGAATCGCTCTGTTGATCGACGGATTCGCCGTACCAGCAATGATAGACGATCACCTTGCTGCCGGTGGGGCCCGAACAGCTACATTGGAACAGGTCGAGGAAATGCATCTGCTTGCGCTGCGCTTTTTTGCGCCCGGCATTTTCCTGCTGTTCCTGACGATCGGGCTTTTTTCCGCGCCAATGCTGCATCGAGAGATTCATTCGCGCTGGCTCGGTGTTACCGGACAAACCATTGCTGTTGTCGCGGTAATGGCCTACCTGACCGGATTGACTGGGCCTCACTGGAACGAAATGCAGATCGCAGGTACGTTGATGCTTGCGGCGTTTGCCTGGCACCTGCTTGTGGGAGCTCGCGCGCTCATTGCCAAACCGATTGCGGCTGTTCCGCAGCCAAGATGAAGCAGCTAGATTAAGGACACCGGAAGTGTGGCCTCAAATGAGAGAAAAACTGAGGATGCTCAGAAACGCTGGTGGAATCCGTTGGTTACTTTTGGGTGTAATAACTCGTTGAACCCGTGGTCAGAAGGCCACGCAAATCAAGTGGTTACAGGGATGCCCAACGCAGCGACTCCGATTGGGAAGCTACAGTTCTACCATTGAACTACACCCGCTGATCGGGAGCGCGCAGCCTTGGCCTGGCCGGACATGCCCAAATCGAGGCGACCCGTAGTATAAGCAATTCCCCGGAGCGGATAGAAGTGTGTTCGGGTTCTGCACGGCCGATCTGCCCGCGCCTAGAACGTCCAGCGCGCCCCGACGGCGGGACCGCTGAACGAGAAACCTTCCAACAGCCCGTCCGGACCTTCGTCGTACTCGAGATGGCGATACGCGATCAATAATTCACCCCAGCCGAACTGGCGCGACAGTCCGACCGCCACATTCAGCGTCGACTCGGAGTCTCCGGTGCCAAGATCCAGGCGGTACGGGAACGACCAGCGTGACTCACCGAGACCGATCTGACCACGAACCCCGATGATGGCGTCCCACAGCGCCGTGCCATTGCTGACGGTTCCATCGGCAGGCAACACGACTGTGCCGTCGGGCAGTGTTATCGAAGCGCTCAGGCTCCAGCGAGTCGATACGTCGAGATCGAAATAACGGGCACCGACGAAAACGTCGAGGAGCGATCGATCCGTGCGCAGGAGTTCGTAGCCCAGGTCCACGCTCCATTGCAGCCCGTCGAGATCGGTTCGGCTGTCGAGCGCCAACTCCACGCCAACGGGTATCTCGATCGGGCCCGGCCCGGGTATTGTGCCTTCGACCGAAACGACTCGCCCATCGCCGTTGCGGCTCATGCTGAGGTATACCAGGTCCGACGAGATCGAATACTTGCCCTTGCGCGCGCTGCCGTTGACGAGAGCCGCGAAATTCAGCAGGTCGAGCCAGTCAGTCGGACCGACGCCGACGGACGGATTGCCACCGCCTCCCGGCGGCAATTCATAGTTCAATGTGCCCTCGATCGTCGGGAGCCACAGGTACGGCGTAACCGTAAATTGCCATTCATTGGTGCCGTCCTCGGCCAGCACGGCCGCCGGCAGCCACGCGATCAGGATAGCAAGCACCGAAGACTTGAAACTCATAAGTCACTACCGTACGGGGGAAGAGCAAAACGGCCGGCGAGGATAGCCCAAAAACGGGGAAATCGCCATTCGGCCTGCGACACGGGCACAATGCGCGCTCCGCGGCATCCGTGCCCCTGCCATCAGCTACCGGCCTCGGGGCCGGAGGCCCACCGGCCGGATTTTTGCGTCCGGCTGAGGCATAATTCGCGCCTTTCCACGGCTGCGCAACAATGTATTTCGAAATGTCTACCCTGGCCACACGCCTTCTTTATGCTGCATCCGGGCTCATGCTTACGACAGCCGTCGCGGCGGGACCCATATACCAGCCGCCCGGCGCGAATCTCACCTACGGCGACGTCACGCACGGGCAGCGCGTGCAGTCGGCGTCGACCAACCCGGCTGCGGGCGCAGCCGACGTCGCGCGACGCGGTCAAAAGGAAACCCGTGGCACGATCTTTTCTGCATCGGCCGGCCTGGAATACGGCAATATCGAGAACCTGTTCGAGTTCTACGACCGCCTGACCGCTGGCTACAACCCGAGCGAACCCGGTGAAGGCGGCGGCCCCGGACAGGATCCCGGCGACAAGCCCGTCGGAGGGATCGACCTGGGTGAGATCTGGGACCAGCTGGACCCGGACATCCAGGCCGCCGTCCAGGCGATCGGGGCCGAACTGGCCCGACAAACCGCCCTGCTGGCCATAATTCGCACCGAGGGTTACGGCAAGGCGTGGGTCGCCGCCGACCTGCCCTTCGTACTCGGCACCGAGTACCTCGGGGGCGCGTGGACCTTCGGGGTGAACTGGTCCGGCAGCACCAAGGCTTTCGGGCTCGCCGACGAAATCGAGTTCGATCCCGATGCCGCCCGTGCAGCGCTCGAAGACTGGTTCAACCAGCTGCCGGCCGATCGGCCGGTCCAGCTGCCGGTTTCGTCCGACGTCATGTTGCATTACGACATAGGAAGCAACGGCGTGCGGCTCGGCATCATCAACGACAGCTCGATTATCGCCAAGTCCACGCGCACGATGGAATTCAATGCGGGCTACAGCCGGAAGGCATGGTCCAACGATTCGGGCAGCCTGTTCCTGGGAATGCGTGGCCAGCTCTACCTGATGGACCTGACGCGAGTCAGCGTGCGTTTCGGAGACATCACCGACACCGAGGACCTGTTCGACGAGATTCGCAGTGGAGTGTTCCGGAGTGACACTCGCCTCGGCATGGATGTCGGCGCCCTGTGGGTCGCCGACCATTACCAGTTGGGCATGCAGATCAAGAATCTCAATGAGCCACGCTTCCAGTTCCCTGCACTGGACCTCGAACTTTACGGCAGCGAACGGATAATCGAATTTCTGCAGACTGACCAGACCTATACGATGAACCGGCAGGTGAAGCTCGAGGCGTCCATCTTCGGCAAGGAGCGCCGCTGGTCGGCGCACGTCGGTCTCGACGCCGGCCCGGCAACCGACCCGCTCGGCGACGAATATCAGTGGCTGACGCTCAGCACCGGTTTCACCACGGATTCGCGCTGGATACCCGGCTTCCGCTTCGGCTACCGTGAAAACCTGGCCGGCACCGGCCTCAAGTACGTGAGTGCCGGACTGACCGCATTCCGGTTCCTGAACTTCGACGTTTCGTCCGCCCTCGACACGGTTCGAATCGAGGGCCGCGACCTGCCGCAGGGCCTCATGCTGAGCCTCGGTTTCCAGGTCAACTGGTGACGAGCGCCGGGCACTCGAACCCCGGCCGAAACTCGCACGCTTTTATGAAACTGAGCCCGATCGAAAAGCTGAAACTCCGCCATCGCTTCTGGCGCTACCGGTACAAGTCCGAGGTCCCGAGCATCCGGTTCGTGCTCGACTCCGGCTTCGCGGGCCAGACCCTGATCGACGTCGGTGCAAACTACGGCGTGTTTTCCTACTACATGTCACGCGCGGCGGGGCCCGATGGCAAAGTGATCGCATTCGAGGCGCAACCGGAACTCGGCGAGCACCTGCTGCGCGTAAAGGGCTCGTTCGGGCTCGACAACCTGACGATCGTCAACAAGGGCTTGTCGTCATCCGCAGGCACGCTGACATTGCATCGCGACAAGGTCGGCTCCGGTCGTGCAAGCTTCGATCACGTGACCGAAGCGACGACCGACGCCGTCGCCGTACCCGTCGTTACCCTCGATGACTATCTCACCTCCATTTCGCACGGCCCGGTCGCTTTCATCAAGTGCGACGTCGAGGGGCACGAACTCGCCGTGTTCAAAGGAGCAGCGCGTACCTTGCACGAGCACGGCCCGGCGCTGTTGTTCGAGTGCCATCATGCCGAGGCCGAAGACGGCGAGCTGTTTCGCTACCTTGCCGGGCAGGGTTACGGTGGTGCGTTTTTTTACGTACGCCCCGAGGATCACCGGCGCTACAGGACCAAGGGTCACGGACGCTACCTGCCCTACACCGAATTTGCCGACCATCCTTACCCGCGTCCCGGCGTTCGCCACCGCAACTACGTGTTCGTCAAAGGCGAAGATCGGCTGCGCGAGTTGCTCGCGCGGCACCAGCCGTCGGACACGGGTGCCTGAACTGCTAGAGTCCCGGCAGTACGATCAGCATCGCGACCGTCGCGATGGCGGCGATGCCGTAGCAGAGCGCGGCGACCAGTGTGTCCGCGCGTATACCGACGTCATGCGCCGTGATTCGCATGCGATGCGCCGCGTGCCATATGACCAGGAACAGGACGCCGAACACGGCCAGTTTCGCTGCCGGGTGGCCGAGCAGCCCCAGGACGCGCTCGTAGGCCAGGAGATCCGCCGGCGCAAGCCCCAGGGGCACCGCGAAACAGGTCAGCAGGATCAGCACCGGCAGCACGAATGCCGACAGCGTACCGCCGGCCGCGAACAGCCCCCAGACTATCGGTTTGTGCGAGCGTGCCATAATCAGTTCACCACGAGCAGCCAGACCAGCACGCTGGCGACGGCAAGCCCGGCCCAGTGTCCGAGCACGATCACCGCGCCGGGGACCTTCTTGCCATTGACGGCCAGCGGCATCGCCTTGGGCGTCACCTGGAACCACGTGTAGGTGTGATAGAGGGCAAACAGCATCGCGACGACGGCGAACAGTCTGCCCGCCGGGCTCTCGACCCGCGCCAGCCAGGCCTCGTACTGGGCCTGCCCTTCCGACAGGCGCCAGAGCCCGGTCACGAGCACCAGGACGTAAGCCCCGATCAGCACGCAGGAAAATTCCCGCGCCATGTAGCGGATGTAGCGTGGCTGCGTCAGCCACCAGCCGCCTTTCGAAACTTCGCGCTTGTATGGACGACGGCTCATGTCTTCTTCCAGGGCGTCAGGAAGTTCAGGAAGTAGTCGGCGGTACTGGCGATCTTCGTCTGCTGGATCGCGGCCGCCGGATCGACGGACTTCGGGCAGACTTCGGAGCAGGCCCCTACGAAGCTGCACTCCCAGATCCCGGGATTGCTCGCGACGACGTCCTCCCGCGCACTGCGCCCGACATCGCGCGAGTCCATGTTGTAACGATGCGCCAGGGCCAGCGCCGCCGGCCCTACGAATGACTCGTTCAACGCGTACTGCGGACAGGCCGAATAACACAACAGGCAATTGATGCAGGCCGTGTACTGCTTGAACCTGGCCAGCTCGCCCGGCGTCTGGATGTACTCACCCTCGTCGACGGACTTCTCTTCCTTTGCGACGACGTACGGCTTCACGCTGCCGAGCTTGTCGATGAAGTCGTCGATGACGACTACAAGGTCTCGCTCGACCGGGAAGTTTGCCAGCGGCTCGATACGAATCCTGGCCGGATAATCCCGCAGGAACGCGTGGCATGCGAGCACGGGCTCGCCGTTAACGACCATGCCGCAGCTGCCGCACACGGCCATGTGACAGGACCAGCGATAGCTGAGCGTCCGGTCGAGTTCCGCCTTGACGTAGTTGATGGCGTCCAGCACGACCCAGTCGTCGCGATACGGAACGGTGTAGGTCTCGAAGCGCGGCATCTCGTCCTTCTCGGGATCGTAACGCAGGATTTCGAGTTCGACGGTCCGGTCGCTCATTCGGCCGCACCTCC
>Ga0224505_10001154_pt1 | contig 17097 bp, 19 predicted proteins | sample SF_Jan12_sed_USG_FD_169102 | JGI IMG/M metagenome (GOLD analysis project Ga0224505, IMG submission 169102) | Sediment microbial communities from San Francisco Bay, California, United States - SF_Jan12_sed_USGS_4_1 | ecosystem: Environmental > Aquatic > Marine > Sediment | place: USA: California... | reverse complement strand
ACCGACCCCGGCCCGTCCGAAATTGTGGATCAACCGATGTGGGACTTTTGTGGAGATCGAAGTGAATCCGGCGACAAACCTGACGGAAGAAGAACAAACCCCCTGTTCCAACTGATCACTGCAGGACAATGCTTAAAAAACGCTCAACTGATTAGCGAATGGAGAGACAATACTGCTCCAATTGCTGAGCAAATACGAGAAATTGGTCTCCGCCCTGCCGGCGGTAGTCTTCTTTTGGCACCTGCTCTTGCCGTTCTCGCTGAACTTGTTCGCAGGCCAGGCGTTCCGCTCGATTGATCTGCGGCTGCAATCGAGCCTGTTCCTCCAATGAGCGACCTGCCAAACTTTCCTGCATGCGCTTCAACGCCAGGTAGTGATCGTAAAGCCGTGGTTCCTTCTGAGCAGGTGATGAGTCAGACTCTGCGTTAGAAACGGCTACCGGAGAGAACAAGAGCAGGAATAAAATCAGCTTGTACATGATGCACCTCTTCAGGTCAGTCGAATCCCCTGTTGAGCTGGGATCGTATCGATCAGCTCGAAATTCGTCTGTACGGACGCAATGGTTTCTCCGCGTTGCTCAATCGATCTATCACTGATCGGCCCCAACCAATTATCGGCTCGCTCCAGGTAGGAGACCTTGTATGGATCGATACCCATGATGCGGCAACAGGTCGCGTCCACAGCCGGGAGATTGCGCCCCATCACCAGGACGCCGACTTGCTTGGGCTGTCCCATGATAGGCCCATCTCCCTCCATTCCGATAATACCGTCGACGATTGCAAAATGCGGTTTCAACGTCGCGTTAATGTCCAGAATTGAGTTCTGTATTCCAACTTTGTGCAGGACGTTCTTCGGCCACCCGTAATACCTGCCTGGCATCACCCCAAAGAGATTTTTCATGGAGAGCGTCGCACCGGTCCAATGATGGGTCTTCATTTTCGCTACAGACACGATCCAATCGACCTCTTGGAACAAGGCGGGAAAGGTCAGCGTCTTCATCGTGCTCTGCCGCCCAGCATTCGGCAATTCGAAACCCGTGATGTAGTTGATATCATGAAATTTGATCCGATCCTCAGTCAGCACGTCGGCAAGGCCTGACTCTTCATACACGGCCAACGTGTCTCGCCGGTGCCCAGGCCCCTCGGCAACCATCACAGTAGCGGCGCCCAACCGAAGGAATGCCTCAATGGCCCCACGGAGAACCAGCGGGTGCGTGTTGATATGTGGAGATTCGGATGCTGTTTCCACCAAGTTCGGCTTGAGCAGAATCCTCTTCCCTTGTACTTCCTCTCGGTTGACCCCTAACTCCATCATCCCGCGCAAAAGGGTGCCTGCGATATCCAGCTGGTAGTCATTCACTTTCGCCACGAAGGTTTGCGCCTGTTGCGGCAGGCGCAAATACCGCTTGGGGACAAACACCAGTCCGGTTCCGATTACCAAACCAGCCGCTGCAGCCCGTAAGAGATCGCGTCTGGTAAGGCCGTTGGTGTTTCGATGATCAGGTGGAAGACCCATGATGCTCCTGGTCAACGACTACTCAGATGACATACGATCGTGGTGCGCTGAGATCGACAAGAACGGAACATGGTTATTCTTATCGGCAGCAAGCGCGCCCAGGATAAGCAGAGATAGCGCCGAGGTCTCATATTCTCCGTAACGTCCCTGGTTTGCGAGGCATCGTTCAGCCAACGCTTCCGCGTTCGGTGGTGACAAATCCCACGCTGCCAGACCGAGCAAACTCCATCCGAGTGAAATCGGTGTCCGCAACCGAGTCACTTTATCCTGAAGATACGAAAGACTGGGGAGAACGACATCGCGACCGACCAGGCCGGCCAAACCGGCTAATCCAGCCCCAGTACTCTCCGGCATGGGGTGAAGCTCTTTTCCAAAGACGAGCGTGTTTCCGTAGTTCCACCCTCCATGAGGTAATTGACGATCGAGCACCATTCGAACAGCTTCCTGGACACGATCATGATGGCCGTGTCCAGTTGCTCGCAGTGCCGTTATGGCCGTGGCAGTCGGTTCGACCCAAGAATGGGTTTCACCGACCCAAGGCCACCCCTTGAGCTGGCTATCGTGCGCCGATGGTCCATCAGATTCGCGAGGAAAGTGAAAGCCGGTCGTATCCAATAGAAAGCGGATGGCACGTTGTTGCGCCTCACGGTAGGGCTCCGAATCCTGCCAGGCCAGAATTGCCAAAGCGGTTGGCCAAAACGAATCTGGATGGGTGCTGTCTACGCAGAGACGACCGTCTTCAAGTTGTTCGCGCATCAACAGGGATCGGGATTGATTGAGTAACTCGGTAGGCCCACCACAAGCAGAGAGAGCAAGAATACCCCATGCGGTTGAGTCCGTCTGAAACTTTCCGCGCGCCTTTCCGGAAAATCCTCCACCGGGCAAAGCACGGCGTAACAATGCTGCGCTGCCGCGCGTTCCCAGAGACAAACTCATCACTCGTGCCTCACCGGACTAATTACTGACCAGCCAGGGCAGGGAATATGACCCGGACCATCCTAATACAGGCTGGGCCGATCGTCACGATAAACATGCTTGGGAAAATAAAGAAAATGAGAGGGAGCAAAAGCTTCACCGGCAGCTTCGCTGCCAGCTCTTCTGCCTTGAGACGACGTTTGGTTCGCATCGAATCAGCATGGACACGGAGCGCTTGACCGATGCTGGTTCCGAACCGATCCGTCTGCACAAGAAGGGCCACAAGATTTCTGACTTCCTCAAGGTCCGTGCGATGGGCAAGATTCCGCAGTGCCGCCTGACGCTGCACCCCGGTTCTTAGCTCTTGAGACAGGATGTTCAGCTCATCTCCCAGAGCTGGATGCGTCTGACGGACCTCCTGTCCGACTCGCGCGATCGCTTGATCCAACCCCAACCCCGCCTCGACGCAGACCACCATCAAATCTAACGCATCGGGAATGGCGCGTTGCAACGCATCCTGCCGTTCAGCAATTACGCGCTTCAGCCAAACCAGGGGAGCATAATAACCACAGGCCGCCACGAAGACGTAATAAAAGAGCATCGTGGTGGTGGTGGGAAAGCCCAGAAGTTTCACCGGAATCAGCGCAAACAAAAGGACCATCACGACGGCCAACAACAACTTTGAACCGACGAAGAACATCACCGCTTTACCGCTTCGATAGCCGGCAGTAACTAATAAACGCCGCGTGGCTTTGGTCTCTTCCGCATCGGAAGGTTGATTCCACTTCGCAAACCACTCAAGCAAAGCCTGTAGTTGTGCCTGACCGGCCTCAAGGATACCTTCGGATGGTTTCTCCTCTGTGAGATATCCTTCGTGACCCTCGGCGCGTCGGCGCCAGACGCCTAAGACCTCTCGCCGGTCCACATAGAGATAGACTGCTGTTCCCACCAGCATCACCGCCAGAAACGTCGCTACAGCTGCTACATAGGGGAGTTCCATGCGTCGCTCCTTAGACCTTGATGGCCACCATCCGTTTCATCACCACTGCCCCGACAACCATCATGATACTGCCAACGGAAAACAGTTTCTGTCCCATGGGATCTGTAAACAGCAATCCCATGTAGTCCGGATTAATCTTGAACAGCGCGAGCCCAACTACGATGGGAAGTCCCACGAGGACAACCGCGGACATTCGCCCCTCCGCCGAAAGCGCCTTGACTCGCAGCTGTAACTCAAACCGTTGCCGGATCAATCCGGCCAGCGAATCGATGATCTCTGCCAGATTCCCTCCGGTCTCGCGCTGAACTAAAACTGATGTAATGAAGAACCGTAGGTCGACACTGTCGATCCGATGGGCCATGTTCTCAAGAGCCTGAGGGAGTGCCACACCCATCGATACCTCATCGAACACTCTCCTGAACTCTTTTCCGATCGGATCTGCGGCTTCTTCTCCGACCATTTTGAGTCCAACGGAAAAGGCATGGCCTGCTCGTAACGCCCGCGAAACAAGCTCTAATGCCTCGGGGAGTTGCCGTTCGAACATCGCAAGGCGCTGGTTCTTGCGCCAAAGAAGATAGAAATAGGGAATGGCCCCTAACAAGACCGCTAACAAGAGCGCAAGCACGATCGTCTGCCTCATTGACAAGGCCAGCAACAGTCCGCTCAGCGCGAGCCCGACAGCCCCCAGGACAAACATTCCCAACGGCATCCGACAATCTGCCTGTTGATGCAGCAGTCTGAACGCCTGGAGCTTTCTGGCTCTTTTGAGCAGATCGTTCAACCACGGAATCTCGCTCAGTGATTCTTTGCGTACGATCTCCAACGACGCGGTCTCCATGGGAGAAGACCAGTCTTGGATCCGTTCAACTGCCCGATCTACCCCTCGCGGGACGAACAGGCGGTACGCCGTAGCACAGGCGTACATGAACAACAAGATTGTGCCGAAGATCCCGAGGCCAATCAGAGCGGTTAGCATTCGTACACCTTCGTCGGGTCAAACACATGGACCGGAAGCCCAATACCTTTTGCATTTAGTCGTTCCGCAAACTTCGGTCTGACACCAGTCGCTTTGAATCGCCCCTTCACCCTTCTGTTCTCATCCAAACCGGTTTGCTGAAAGACAAACAGTTCTTGGAGCGTGATGAGATCACCCTCCATACCGACAACTTCCTGCACGCTAATCACCTTTCTTGTACCATCGGAGAGGCGGGCAATTTGGATGATCACGTCGAGCGCCGACGAGATATAATGCCGCATGGCCTTGGGGGCCAGGTTGAAGCCGGCCATCGACACCAATGTCTCAATTCTTGTGAGCGCATCCCGACAGGAGTTGGCATGGACCGTCGTTAATGAGCCATCATGCCCCGTGTTCATGGCCTGCAACATGTCGAGGCATTCTGCGCCGCGAACCTCACCCACGATGATGCGGTCAGGACGCATGCGGAGTGCATTCTTCACAAGCTCACGCTGCGCAATCTCACCTTTCCCCTCGATGTTCGCTGGACGTGTTTCTAGACGGACGACGTGCTCTTGACGCAACTGCAACTCGGCCGCATCTTCGATCGTGACAATCCGTTCGTCGTTCGGAATAAACCCGGATAAGATATTCAACATGGTTGTTTTTCCGGTACCAGTTCCGCCGGAGATCAGCACATTCAATCGGGCCTGAACGATCGCCTTCATCAGGTCGCCGATCTCCGGAGTGAGCGACCGCTTCTCGGTCAAGTGGTGCAATTGCAACGGGTCTTTGCTGAATTTTCTGATCGATAGCGATGGGCCATCGATCGCCAACGGCGGAATAATCGCGTTGACGCGGGACCCGTCGGCGAGCCGTGCATCCACCATCGGGACGGACTCATCGATGCGTCGCCCCACGCGTGAGACGATCTTCTCGATGATCTTCTTGAGATGGGCGTCGTCTTTAAATCGAACCGGCGTGCTCTCAAGCCGACCAAACCGTTCGACAAAGACCCGGTTGTGTCCATTGACGAGAATATCGTTGACCGTCGAATCCGCCAAGAGCGGTTCTAGCGGCCCTAATCCCAGTACCTCATGGAGCACATCCTGCGTGATCTGCGTCCGTTCCCGCTGATTGAGAGGAGCCGACTCCTGTTGAAGCAGTTGCTCGATCAGTTTGGTCAACTGGCCGGTCACAAGCTCCTGGGACATGGCGCCGATCGCGTTCATGTCGAGCAGGTCGATGACCTGTTGATGGAGACGGTCCTTCAACTCCTGATAGTCCATACCCTGTTCAGTTCCATTCATAGGTTTCGTCGCCAACATGATGCCTCCCAGTCTCGTTCATTCTCACTCAGGTCGCCGCCCATGCCAGTTTTCTACACGGCGGATGGTTTGCCTCCAACCTCCATTCTGATACTTGAAAAGCACCGCCCTAGGAACGACTTGTCTGACCCCTGTCGCTTCTGCGTGGCAGCGGCACCCTCGATAGGATCACCGATGAGTTGGCCGACTCCCCGTAGGTACCACTGTGCGAGGGGAGTTTTTGAGGCCATCACGGTCAGGGGTTTCCCGTGGTTCATCGCCTCGCTGGCCGATTCATAGTCGTTTGGAATCAGTCCGGCCATGTGCACACCCAACAGTGTCTCGGCTTCGGCCACGAGATCCTTCTGATCTTTTTCAAAGCGGTTGACGACCAACGCAATTTTACTGGCGGGATAGTGCGCTGCCTGCAGTGTCTCCAATAACCGTTTTGTTTTCCGTATCACCGGCAGGGACAGTGTCGTCACCAGGATGACCTGATCGGCACCGTCTAGCACCTCTTTGACGGAGGGTTCGAGAACATGGCCACAATCGACAATGACATGCCGATGGATTGACCGGAGAAGGGACATCACGCGCATCATGCTTCCCGACTCAAAGGTGAAGTCATCATAGGCGTCACAGCCGGATGGAAGGAATTGCAGTCCGGACGAGTGTCGCACCAACGTGCTGCGCAGGATGGTTTCGTCCAACCGTGAAATATCCTTCGTCAGGTGCGTCAGTCCCTGTAAAGCAGGCACGTCAAGAAATAACCCGAGATCTCCTCCATGCAGATCGAGATCGATCAACGCGACAGGCGTCTGAGGCTGGCTTTGTTGCACGGAGATCGCCACGTTTGTGGCAACTGTACTGGCCCCGACACCGCCTCTCACACCGAGAACAGCAGTCACACGTCCTGCCTGCATCTCCAAACCGGCAGCCTTTCCGGAAAAGCGCTCTTCGAATCGTGCCAGAGCCGGTTCGACATCCTGTTTTGTGAGCGGCTGCGGCAAGAACTCCTTGACACCGACTCTGAACGCTTCCAGCAGGAGTTGAGGGTCCATGCGCGAGGCAGTCAGAAAGATTTCAAGATCCGGCGCCGCGCTCAGCAATTGGCGAACACGGTCGAACGTGTGCTGAGGGCGAAACTCATCCAGCTCAAGCAACAGCATATCGACTGCGCCGGTCCCCTGCCCCCTAGCAATCAGGTAGTGGCGTCGCCGTGAGACGAGATCGTGAAACGTCCGCCGTACCTCTTCGCTCGGACAATCGATAGACACTGCAATCAATCGAGCCATGTGACCTGTACTCCTCAGTAAGAGCTATTCAACAAGCCCAGGAATCGTCGACAGGACCGGTCCGAATGGAGGACCGCCTCCGGTCGTATTCCCTTCGAAAATGTTGCACAAGACTGTTGCCGTGATGAGATGATTCGGCGATCCTTGCACATTGGTAATCCTGGCTTCCGCATACCCGATAATCGGAAGCGCGCCACTATTCTCGTTCGCGGCACAGCTCGGAGAATCATACACCGGCACGAACACATCCCAATTCCCGTTGGCATCTTTCTTCGCATTGTAGAGATTGATCAAGTTTGGAAACACGCTGGCCACGTTCCCGTTCGTAAAATTGAGCGTATCGCCTGGGGCTGTTCCCGGCGACTGATAGGTGCCGGTGCGGAGTCCATCGATGATGGTCCGCAATGTGTTCGCATTCGATGGGCTCTGATCGAACGTATTCCAGGCCGAACAGGCTTGTGGCGTTCCGTCATTGGGATAGAATTTGATGGTGTCGCCACACCCGAACTGAGTGAAATAGTACGATGAAATCCCGAACGGCACGTCCAACTGTCCAGGCGCAGTCTGACCGACCGCTGTCATATCAGCGGTCGCCACGGCGCTGACGTTCACACTCGTCAACCCGACCACACCGGCGAGAAAGGTGCTGATTGGACCATTAGCTGACGCATCGCGTCTCACCAACACCCGCACGGCTTTCGGTTGATTGACGGTGGGCGTATGTACTCGAGTCGTCGGATTCCAGGTTCCGATAGCAATGTCTGCAGTATTGACGGTAATCGGAACCCCGGCTGCTCGATTCGCGACAGCAGTCTGTTGCGCGGCCGCTACGATCGCCGCCTGGTCCCCGCTCGTCAATGTGTAGGTCTGTTGCTGGGCCGCCGTCATGCCTTCATAAATCACACCCAGCGCGCGAGTCCCGGCCAACGCCGATGCATCCGCCGTATTCTGCAATTCATTTCTCGCCACGAGGGCATGACCGACGTCGATCGCTGCCGCCGCCATGGCCAACAGAACCAGGAGAAAAATGGCCGTCATCGCGGCAACCGCCCCCTGCTCGTTCCTGATCGGACTCATAATCCGTTTGAGCATGATCTTACTCATGACGCATCACCACCTGGGTTGTAATGAGAAGGGGATTTGGAATTCCGGCCATCGCAGGGATATAAGGGATCAGAAAGTTGTAGGAGTATTGCGCGGTCACCGTCAGCGTATTTGGATTGGAGAGTCCAGCACCAGATGGAGTAAAGGTCACATCTGCCGGATTGACACCGGTTCCCGTGAGATAGTTGTCGGCTATGGCGGTGATTTCACCGCTTGTTCGCTTAGGCGGTCCCTGGACAATACCGGCCCGCGCCCCTTCACGGGCCGCATTCGTGACAATTTCCCGACCGTACATCATCATGCCGAATTCGATCGTGCCGAATAAAAGCAAGAGCAACACCGGCAATACCAGCGCAAATTCCGCCGCCGCCACGCCCCGCTCATTCAACTGTCGCATGCCTCTCCTCATGTCCGCCTCAGCACCTGGTTATTTAGTTTTCACGCCACTCGACACGATTGAGTTGCTGAATTCTGCGTCCGGCTTCTCAAACGTTTTGCGATAGGTTCCCATGGCCGTCGTGTTCGCCTTCCCATCCTGCCCTTCGACGGAGGTGAGGTCTTCACCGGCCGTAGGATTTTGAATCTGGCTGGTTCGCATCTGTTGATAGGCTGTTCCCCAATTAGGGCTGATCGTCGTCGGCGCACAGGCCCCGATCGTCAACCCAGTCGCTGCCGTCAAGATCCACGTGAGTCTTGTCATGATATTCTCCTTCTTCATTCCACTGAGCATAGGATGAAATGTGAACTTAGGGCATCAGATGACCGACGCGACCTTCCATCGCGCTGCCCATATTGACCCTATTCGACAAGACTTCCGCTGCGGGCGACCGTTGCCCAGCCTTGCCGCCAAATCCGCTCTTTTCTCCAAATCCCATCAAGTAGTATTCAAAGTCGTTCGGCTCGACAAAGTAGTCCGTCGGCAACGTCTGTGCGTTCATATCGAGCGGTTTCACCAAGTGCGGGGTCACGATGATGACCAATTCTGTCTCGCTTTTTTGGAATGAACTGCTCCGGAACAGCGCACCGAGAATCGGCACCTCGCCGAGGAAAGGAACCTTCTTCACGGATTCTCTGACGTTGTCACGCAGCAACCCACCGATGGCGAAGCTCTGGCCATCGCCCAATTCGATCGTGGTCGCCGCACGTCTCGTCGTAATGGCGGGCACGACAAATCCTTGCAGCCGTAAGGCGTTGGTGAAATCTAGTTCTGACACTTCCGGCGCCACACTGAGACTGATGTGCTTGCTATTCAACACCGTTGGTGTAAAGACCAGCCCGACACCGAACTTCTTAAACTGAACGGTGACCAACCCAAAAGCTTGCGGTACGGGAATCGGAAACTCACCACCGGCAAGGAAGGCCGCTTCCTGACCGTTCAAGGCCATCAAGGTCGGCTTGGCCAACACTTTCAGTGCGTTTTCTTCCTTGAGCGCATCGACAAATCCTGTCCACGACGTGCTCGCAGCATTGAACCCAAACGCCCCTTGAATCACTTGTGTCGCTTCTGCCGCCACGGTGGCCGTTTGCCCGATCGGATGGGCCAAGCTGGCGAGCCTCGTCAAGTTACCCAGCACCGAGACGGCAAAGTAATCATTGCCGACCCCGACAAAATTCAATCCAAGCCGCTTGATCAAATCACGGTTCATTTCGGCCACACGGACTTCCAGCATCACTTGCTGTACGCCACCCACTTCCATGGCATTGACAATCTTCTTCGGTGCATAGGCTTCCGCCATGCTTAAGGCACGACTCAGATTAGTGGCATTCGTGGCGGTGCCCGACAGGGTAATGTGGTCGTGGTCGGAGGTGACCAGAATGCCCTGTTCTTCCGGTAAAGTCTTATGGAGATTCTCTTTCAGACGCGTCACATCCGGAGCGATTACCACGTCGTACATTCCCATCATCTTGCCGCTCTCATTCCAGAGCGTGAGATTGGTCACTCCGGTCGTCTTGCCCGTCAAGTAGATCTGCGTCGGAGACAGCACGACCGTGTCGGCAACCTCCGGATTGGCCAACGACGCCCGTTTAATCGCCACAGGGAGGTCCAACACTTTGGACTTCCCTATGGTCAACTCGAGCTTCTGGACATCGTGGTGCTCTGTTGCTCCCACGACCGGATCCTGCCCAAAGGCTTGCGAGCCGGCTGAGAGTCCGAGTGTCAACCCCATGATCGTGATTGCGTTGCATAATTTCATCGGATTATTCCTCCAGACGTTGTCCCAACGACACAGCATTTAAAACTTCACCGCATTGACCGACGTCCCCTTGATCACTTCAATCGTCACAGTCTGCACATCCGACGGCACCATAGACCCGGGTGGCTCTGGATAGATTTTGAGAAAATTGAGAATTTTCTTCGGCGCATAGGCTTCGGCCAGGGCCAGGACCTGGCTCAAACGCGCCTCACTGGAGACGGTCCCGAACACCGTCACATGGTCGTGGGTGCCCCTCAGGCGAACATTCGTCTCATCCGGCAACAACTCGGCGATCTGCTGCTTCAACCGCACCAGGTCCACACCAACATCAAGGTCGAGAATGGCCAGCACCTCGCCATCCTTCCCCCACAGGGTCAGATTCGTGGTGCCATAGCCCTTGCCGGTCACATAGATTTGTTTCGGACTGAGGACCATGGCATCGGCAATCTGCGGGTCAGCCAGCGACGCTCGTTTGATGGCCACGGGCATGTTGATCACCGTCGACTTTCCTACCACCAGACTGACTTGCTGTGACTCTTTTGACATCGACACCACCTGATGGTCCTGGTGTTTTGCCATGGCGTGTGAATAGCCAGACAGCATGATCCCACTGCATACCAGAGCCGTGACCCATCGCGTGCGAGTGCTGGACCGATACCATATGAATTGCATTGCCGTGCCTCCCTGACTTCTTAGAACTTGATTTCTTTACGAACATCACCCTTAATAATTTCGACTCGAAACCCATCGTCTCCGTTCCGCGCCGGCTTGGGGCGGTAGGAGCTCAAGAGCGATCCAACTCGAGCACCTTTCGTCAGGACCTTCTCACTGTTGAGTGGATTCCTGAGTGCCAGCCGGAGGCGCCCCTGCGTGGAAGCCAGCGCCAACTTTTCAGCCTCTTCGACATCAACCTCGACGGTGATGACCTGAACTTGCACGGGCTCTTCGTCTTTGCCTTTTCGTTCCATGTGCGTACCAGCCGCCAACACCTTCACGTTCTCCAAGATAGTTTTCGAGACCGCATGAGCAGATCTTCCAGACGTCGGTTCAATCGTCACCATGACATCCACCCGGTCGGCCGGCTTAATGAATCCCGCTACGCCGATCACATCGTCGACTTTGACCGACATGGCTCGCTTGTTTACATCGGTCACAGCGGCCACTCCCCCGCCGGTCGTGCCGAGCGGCGCCAGTTTCGATTCTAGGAGCATCTCGTTTCGCTTCATATTCACTAACAACACCCGATCTTTCACGACGTCCAACGTCGTAAAGTGCCCTTCCGGAATGGCGCCCTGCGGAACCTCCTGCATCAGAACCATCTCCTGCGTGAGCTTCGTTCCCCACGCAATATCCGCGTTCGCCACCACCACCTGCACGTTCTTGCTCGTGGGTAATGGCGCTGCCAGCAACCGGCTCTTCTCACTCTGGAGCCATGAGAACACGAGGAAGCTGGTGACAAGACCCAGCACCACCGCCAATCCGAAAAATACAAGAGGTCGATACCGCTTCATTGCCCATCCTCCTCTTCAATCAATCTCATTCGATGTCTGGTTTGCTCTCCACTCATGGATCACTCTGTTCCTTGACCAACAATAGCTGATTGGCCTGTGATGCCTACCCACCGAAGGGTTGAACTCCTCCGAGAAAAAGTAGGGTGCCGACAGCAATGGCCAGTCCATAGCGCAATTTGAACGGAAGCCGTAATTCCCCCACACCAGTTGCCCCCCCGGTGATCAAGGCACCATAAGTGGCAAAGGTTAATTTCTTCGATGTCCCGGCGAGGCCCCACTGATAGCTCATGGCAGCGAGCGCATAGACACCTCCCGCCAGAACTGAGAGCGCGGCAACCGAGAGGACTCCGGACGGACCAAGGATCGCGCCAAGAGCCGTCATCAATTTCACATCCCCGGCGCCAATGGCTTTACAAGCATAGGGAAGGATGAACAACCCCAGCCCCACTCCAAGTCCCGCCAAGCTAAAACCAATCCCCTGTAGCCCCTCTATCCAGGCGTGAGTGAGCATACCGATCCCCATTGCCGAAACAGTGAGCCAGTTCGGGATACGAGACCACCGGACATCTGTGTATACAGCCGTAACCAACAGTGGCATGAGGACAATGATCATCATGGAAGGCGTCATGGTCTCTTGATTACTCCTCTTGGCACTTGTAGCTGTGTGCCATGTCACTGTTTTGCGGCGGCTGAAACGACTGGCCCTTGTCGAGAAAGACCAACCGTTTCAGCCTTAGCAAGACGAGGCTTGTTTCTTAAGACGCGTTAGTAATCTCGGACGTCGCCGTATTGATGGCACCGGTAATGGCTCCACCAAGATTCTGCATCGCGACAACGATGCCAATCGTAATAATCGCCAAAATCAGTGCATATTCAGCAGCAGAGGCACCCTCTTCTTCCTTCACAAACTGACGAATTGCATTCAACATGATTTCTCCCTTTCGTGTTGTTATTAAGGTTGACTGACCGATGCACTACCTTTCGTATTCATTCCTCGTCCGTCTTTGATCTGAAGCTGTTCGCGCACTTCCTGCACCTCCTCACCTCCTTTGTCGTTCGCGTGGCTCTCAGCAAAGTCGGCGCGTCGTTGGTCTAGCACATAGCAAATGGCTGGCCAGATTTTTCATCGCGTCAACCGATTATTTTTTCACGAAAAAGCCTGTCGCGCACGTTTCTGCTGCGGCTCTCATGCCTCAGGCCAAAGCAGCCACGCAGGATGAAACTAGGGCTCCGAAGCCGCAGTCATAGACCGGAGAAGCACTGCTCCCTGGATGACAATTGAAAAATAGGATTTGTTTGACCGCTGACCGGCCTCACGGCATCCTGGCCGTAGGCAAGCGCTATTCACACAAGAGGGGATTACTGTGATGAGATCGATAGAAACTCTGAGATACTTCCTGGCTGTGGGACTTGCTATCGGAGGCGCTGCATTCACCGGATGCTGGGGAGCCAAGGATCAGGCCGCCTCGTCATTCGACATGGCCGAATATCGGAAGATGGTTGACGAACAGAAACAACAGCAGGAGCGCCTTGAAGAGGCCACCTCCACTGTCCCTGAGCTGACGGCCGAAGAGCATGAGCGCAAGGGCGATCTTAATGCGCAAGCCAAAAATTACCCGCTGGCGAGCCTGCACTATGGGAAGGCCTTGAAAGCCGATCCTACGCGCAACCCAGTCCGCCTCAAGCTGGGGCAGATGTTTTTACAGCAGGGCCTTCTTGACCAAGCCTTGACACATTTTCAGGACCTACAAACCCGTCAGTCCGAGTCCGCGCCGGTCTATGAAGGCCTCGGGCAGATCTACCTGATGCAGGGTAAGTTGGCGGAATCCGAGGAGGCCTTGACCAAAGCGATCACGCTGGATTCCTCCAGCTGGCAATCTCATAACCTACTGGGGCTCTTATACGACCAGCAAAAACGCCATGCCGATGCCGTTGCGGCGTACCACACAGCCTTGACCTATCGCCCGCGCGAGCCGAACGTCTTGAACAATCTCGGCCTCGCCTACGCACTAAAGGGCAATTACGATGCGGCTATCGACGCCTATGAACAGGCTGTTGCAGCTGGATCGAACTCTCCGAAGCTCTACAACAACTTGGGCATCGCCTATGTGCAACGTCGCCGCTATGTCGATGCGCTCAACACCTTTAAGAAAGCGACGGACGAACCGCGTGCCTATAACAACCTTGGCGTCGCGCTTCTCGGCGTCAATAAGGCCAAAAAAGCCGTCGTCTGTTTCGAGAAAGCGATCGACCTCAATCCGCAGTACTACAAAAAAGCCTCGGAGAATCTTCAGCTGGCCCGCCAAGCCGTGACAAATGCTGCTTCTGGGACGGCGTCAACTATGGCTGAGGCCAACTCCTGCCCATAAACCTGAAGTCAGCTGGCCTTGGCATAGGTCTGCATGGCTTGCTCTACTGGCTTGATTCCAAGAGCTGTTGCAATTCTCTCTTTCGGGCTGGGTCTAATCCGTAGATTTGATGCCCTGTCATGCCCCCTTGGCACACAAGCCAGTTCCTTGCAACAAGATCATTGAGGGCCGCCTTCACATCCATATCATTGACATTGGCCCCACGCGCACGAAGCCACCAGTTTGCAATCCCCTCGGCTGTATCTTTCGCGTCCGGATGGGAATGGAGATAGCCGAGCAGTAGCCATACCACCCTCTTGCTGGTTGAAGACTGTCCCGGCCTTTCCATCGTGGCCGGTTACGAGCATATTCGATGCCACGCCGTGGACACATGGAATAGCGTGGAATCTTGAACAATATTCCGCTGACTGGTCTCCCTGCGGCAATTACTCCTCAGGCAACGAGCTGCATCCGTCACATTAGGCCGCAGAGTAATCCCGTCGGTCTAGCCCATGTTTGTGCAGCAACCGTTGGAATGCGCGGCGCTCTTTCTTCGCCGCACGTGCCGCTTGTGAAATATTCCCCTGGTGTACCGAGAGGATCTGCCTCAAATAGACCCTTTCGAATTCATCAATCATCTTGGCCTTCATCATTTGAAACCCGCCTGGTTCAGTCACGGCCATGTCGGGCATGACTGTCGTCACCAATTCACCAGACTCCTGATCGGACCCATCGAGATCCGAAGCTCTGAGCACGTTACCTGTCGCCAACGCCACTGCGCGATACAACACCGCTTGCAATTCCCTCACATTGCCAGGCCAGGCATAGTCCACCAACTTCCTGATCGCATCTGGCGATAATTGAACGGTGCCTTTCCCAAATTCTTCGGCCGCGCGTTTCACAAAATGCCTGGCCAACTCCGGGATATCTTCCTTCCGGTCACGCAGTGGAGGAAGCACGACCGACAATACGTTCAACCGATAGAACAGATCTTCGCGAAATTGGCGCATTTCAACCAAATGCCGCAGGTCCGTGTTGGTCGCGGCCACGATCTTCACATCGACGGCTCGACTCTTTGTAGAGCCCAGCGGTCTGAATTCCTGATCTTGCAGAACCCGTAAAAGCTTGCTCTGTGCTGCCATATTGAGACTATTGATTTCATCGAGAAACAGGGTTCCCCTGTCTGCCTCATGAAACAGTCCGTGCTTTTCGACGAGTGCTCCAGTGAACGCGCCCTTACTATGGCCGAATAGCTCATTTTCAACCAAATGATCCGGCAACGCTGCACAATTCACTGGCACAAACGGCTTTCCTTTCCGTTCACTTGAGTAATGAAGTGCCCGTGCAAACAGTTCCTTGCCTGTTCCCGTCTCCCCGGAAATCAACACTGTCGATTTTGACCTGCTCAGGAGTGGAATCATTCTCTTGATTTGCTGAAAGCACTGACTGGTCCCGATCATTGTCTCTTCCCAATACGACATTCTCGTATCTCCTCAGTAGCCTTCGGCTCGCACTAATTGGTGTGATCGAAGCTAAAACGGATCTGGCCACGTGCCCATACCAAACTGGGAGGGGGCTGGTATACGGATTGGCTAGTACATTGGAAGGAGTCGTCTGCCCTCCCCACGAAGTGTCATGTGAAGGGAATCGGATCATTGTATTCTTGGTTCTCAGGAATTGCTGGATTTCTATTCCCGTATTGCTACCTTCAATATAGTTATGAGGTACTTGTGAAGGTCACATGGATCGCTGGAATAGTCGGCGGTCTCGCCGGTCTATCCATATTCCTCTTTCTGTCAGGCTCACCCAGTTTCATCAAGCCTCGACAGCTCCCCGTCTCAGAAACAAAGGCACAGGTGGTAGCCACGGTAGGAACACGCTCAATCACACTGGCAGAGGTTGAACAGGTTATTGCTCTTCCCCTGTATCAAGCGGAAGAACAGCGAACGAAGCTGTTGAACGAGTCGATCCGACGCCTGGTCGATGAGGAACTACTGGCGGCAGAATCGGCCCGAATCGGCATCACCGTGCCTAACCTCATCAAGAGAGCGCGTGAATCTGACGAGATCGCCAAACTAGCCGGTCTCCCTGGCACGGCCCGCTTGGCAAACCAACCAATTCAGGAACGGACATCGTCACCGCCGACCTACACTCCAGAGGAATTATCCAGAATCCGTCAGACGCTCTTGGTTCGATTGCGACGACAAGCCAAAATCCAAGTGAATCTCCTCCGGCCGGAATTGCCTGTGCTCAATGTCGACGCCGACGATGATCCTTGGACCGGCACCGATCATGCTCCGGTCACGATCATAGAGTTCTCTGACTTTGAATGTCCGTACTGTCGACAGAGTGTTCCAGTACTCAAGGAGCTTATGGAAAAGTATCCAGGCAAATTGAAGCTAGTCTATCGTGACTTTCCAGGGCCGAATCATCAACAGGCTCTACCGGCCGCCGAGGCAGCCCAGTGCGCCGCAGAACAAAATCGGTTCTGGGATTATCATGACGCGCTATTCACCAGACAGGCACAGGCAGGCAGATGGAACTTTTCCGCCCTTGCTCAAGACCTAGGACTACATGCATCACTGTTTGAGGCGTGCATGAAGGGAAACCGCTACCGTGAAGAAGTGCTGCAGGATCTGCAGGATGGGTTGAAGCTTGGCATCACGAGCACCCCCACATTTTTTATTAACGGCCGTCCGTTGATCGGCGCCCGGCCGCTTGCGGATTTTCAGGCCATCATTGATCCACTTATCAACGTACCTTCTGCGTCGTAAACCCTCTTGCCAGCTTTCGCGGTGCTGAACTATTCTCCTATCACAGGAGGGTCATGTCATGGAGGAGAGTCGGCTAACGAAGACGAAAGAACAGTGGGCAAAAGCACGACGTGGTGGGGAAGAGCGTGAAGTCTTTTATGAGGGGGATGACCGGTTGCCGCCGGGGCAACATCTTGTT
>Ga0224505_10001152_pt1 | contig 17133 bp, 19 predicted proteins | sample SF_Jan12_sed_USG_FD_169102 | JGI IMG/M metagenome (GOLD analysis project Ga0224505, IMG submission 169102) | Sediment microbial communities from San Francisco Bay, California, United States - SF_Jan12_sed_USGS_4_1 | ecosystem: Environmental > Aquatic > Marine > Sediment | place: USA: California... | reverse complement strand
GTTTTCGCGGGGGTAAGCCTTAAAACCAGATAATCCCATAAATATGAGAAAGAAAAGCAAAGCTAAACCGAGGCCTCCAGCGTCGTTGGATGCACAGGGCAAGCGGATATGGTCCAAATGGGTCGATGCGGTGACTGACTATGACTTGTTGGAGAATTACGCGATCGCCTATCAGACGATGATCATGGCGACTAAGTCCGTGGCGAAACACGGGGCGACGATGGTTTCAACATCCGATCGCGGCTATGAGATGATCAAGAAGAACCCGGCATGTGATGTGCAGGCCACCGCACAGAGGACGATGATTGCCTGTTCGCGCAAGTTGGGATTGAGTGGGGTGCCGGAGCAGGATGCGTTTAGCGAATTTGATTAGGATGAAAGATCCGTGCACTGCCTATGCGAGATCGGTTATTGGCGGCAAGACGCCTGCTGGTGATTTTGCGCAGTGGGCGTGCGCCAGGCATCTTTGGGATTTGGACAACGCGAGCGATTACTGGTTTGATGTTGAGGAGGTCAACCGATTCGGACGGTTCGCGGCCAACTTGGTGCAATTCGAGGGCGAACACGCCGGCAATCGGCTTGAGTTGCTGCCGTGGCAGTCATTTGTGTTCGGGTGCATTTATGGATGGAAGCGCAAGGCTGATGATCTCCGACGGTTCAGGACTGCCTATGTCGAGGTGCCGAGGAAGAACGGCAAGACGACGGCGGCAGTGGTGCCGGCGCTTTATGCGTTGATGGTCGAGAAGGAGCCTGCTGCGGAGGTTTATGCGCTGGCGACCAAACAGGATCAGGCGAAGCGATGTTGGGATGCGGCGTGGAAGATGATTGCGCGGACGCCAGGGATGTCGAGGCGGTTGCGCAAGCGATTCAACGCGATTGAGAATGAGTCTAACTTCGCGTTATTCCGGCCGTTGGGTGCGGACTCGACGACATTGGACGGGCTGAACCCGCACCTGGGGATTTGCGACGAGGTGCATGCGTGGAAGGATCGCGCCTTGTGGGACGTGATCAAGGATGGCATGGGATCACGGCGGCAGCCGTTGATGTTCGCGATAACGACGGCGGGGTACAACCAACTTGGGATCTGCTATGAGTTGCGAACGCATGGGTTGAACATTTGTGATCCGACGAAAAGTGAATATGTGGATGATTCTTTTTTCTGCTATGTGGCGGCGCCCTCGAGGGAGAACGAGGATGCGTGGGATGACCCGGTGACATGGGCCGAGGCAAACCCATCGCTAGGGGTGACCAAGCGGATTGATTTCATGGCCGATCTTTGCACCAGGGCAAAGATGATACCCAGCGAGCGGAATACATTCCTGAACAAACAACTGGATATATGGACTCAGGCATCGCAGGCGTGGTTGGATTTGCGGCAATGGGATCAATGCGCTGGCGAGTTTACCCTCGAGGACATGGCTGGGGAGACGTGTTTCGTCGGGATCGATCTGGCGAAGGTCAGCGACATGTCTTCGGCTGCCTATGTGTTCCCGCCGGCTGGCGACCGTATCCATTGGCGAGTGATCGTCAGTCATTACGTCCCGGATGACGATATTGTGGAGAGATCGAAGGGGACGGCGCCCTACCATACTTGGAAAGATTTGGGATGGATCACGGCGACGCCTGGCAATTGCACCGATTATGATTTCATCCGCGCCGACATCAACGCGAACGCGGCTATTGTCGATGTCAAGCAGGTCGTTTTTGACCGGCATTTTGCGCATGAGCTGGTGACGCATCTGCAAGACGATGGTTTTGATTGCGTCGGTTTCGGTCAAGGGTTTGTGTCCATGGCCGCGCCGACGAGCGAGCTTGAGCGGATGATTGTCGCGCATGAGTTAGAGCACAATGGCGACCGTGTTTTGCGTTGGCAGGCCGGCAACGTTGTAGTGGTATCTGATCCCGCCGGCAACATCAAACCGGACAAGAGCAAAGCGGCGGACAAGATCGACGGGATTGTCGCTACGATCATGGCGTTGGGAGTCGCGATGACGTCCGCGAACAAGCGGAGCCCGTATGAAACTCAGGGCATCCGCAGCGTGTGAACTCGCGGGCGGAGGAGTATCGAGATTTGCGGCGTGCGTTGGGGACTCAGGAGCAGGTTGCGCCATTGATCGGGATCACCGTTCAGGCATTGTCGTTGCGAGAAATGGGTCACAGTGAGATCCGGCAGGAGGCGTTTTTGGCGCTGCAATTATTGATTGCGATCAGGCAAAAGCGCGGCCATGTATCCGAAATACAGGGGATTCGAAGCGTTTGAGGTAAACTTAAAGTTTTTTGGTATTTAAGTTATGCGAATCAAAACGGTTGCAGTGGCGATGATTTTCGGGTTTTTTAGCATTTACGCATGCAATTATTGCACGCGGCTAGATGATCAACGATTCCTCCATCTTCAGCTTTTCGTATTCGGGGATCCCTGATGCGGGGCTGACCTCGCTACGGTCTGAGGCATTGCCATTGCCGGCGCGGGCGGTAAATCCTCGCTACATTTGGAACTACCAGGCACCGAGTTCCGGCGAGACGGTAGGCGAGGACGACGCGATGACGATCGACACAGTATTCGCCTGCGTTAACGTCCTCAGCCAATCGATCGCATCGCTACCGTTGGATCTCTATCGTATTGTCAGGCGGCGGGATGGCAAAGAGGAACGCACCAAGGCGCGCAACCTCCCGCTGTATCGGATCGCGAACAAGCGGCCGCATGGGGAGTTCACTTCATTCCGGTGGCGCCAGCACATGATGGTGCAGGTTCTCCTGCGCGGCAACGCCATCACTCAGATTCTCCGCGACGACTCGGGCTCAGTCATCGGACTTTATCCACTGCTCTGGGAGCGGGCCACAATAAAACGCCGGGAGTCGAGCGGAGAAATCGTTTACGAATACAAGCCGACGAATCAGACCAAGGATGCCGTTGCTTTGGACTCGTCCGAAGTTTTGCACATCCGAGGCATTAGCGAGACTGGCGGCATTGTGGGGATGTCAGTGATCGGGGCACAACGCGAGGCCCTTGGGTTGGCGCGCAGCGTTGAGCGGCATGGCGGGAAAACCTTTGCCAATGGCGCGAGTCCATCGGGAGTTCTCGAGGTGCCTGATACGTTGTCTGACGCAGCATACGAACGGCTTCGGGAGAGCTGGAGGCTGAACCAGTCAGGAACTGAGAACGCTGGCAAGACGCCGATCCTGGAGGCCGGGACAAAGTTCTCGGCGATGTCGATGAGCAATGAGGACGCGCAGTTTTTGGAGACGCGCAAGTTCCAGCGGTCTCAGATCGCGAGCTTTTTCCGTGTTCCCGCGCACCTCATCAACGACCTTGAACGCGCAACATTCTCGAACATCGAGCATCAAGACCTCGGATACGTGAAGCATTCGCTTTTGCCGTGGTTGGTCAACATCGAGCAGGAACTCGACTGCGCATTACTGACCGATGCCGAACAATCGCGCCTGTATTTTCGCCACAACGTTAGTGCCCTCGAACGCGGCGACTTTGCGACGCGCACCGAAGGACTTCAAAAACTGGTGCATGCGGCGATCATCACGCCAAACGAGGCCAGGGCAAAGGAGGAAATGAACGCGCACCCAGATGGAGACGTGCTCCTGGGCAATGGCACTCTGATGCCAGTGAACCGTATGGGAGAACAACCGACGCAACCATGATCGCACAATTTGACACAGCGCCCAACGGCATGGCGAAGTTGATCCAGTTGCGGGCATCGCCTCAAATGGTCAACACCGCAGATCACGTCATTGAGGGGATGTCCGTGATCGAGGCCGTTGAGGCGCTGGGTCATGGGTTGCTGATCGACGAGCGGACGTTGGAGCAGGTGGCGAATTTCGGCAACGCGCAAAAGCAGGGAGTCAAGAGCCGATACACGCACCCGGGACTGTCGGCCGATGGACTCGGGCGCCATCTCGGGCGGATGAAGAACTTCCGGATCGATGGCAATAAAGTTCTGGCCGATCTTCATTTCGCCGAATCGTCGGCCAATACGCCGGAGGGCGATTTACGAGGTTACGTCGAGCAGCTGGCTGCCGAGGACAGCAACGCCGCTGGACTGTCGATCGTCGCCTATATGGCCGAAGTATGGAAGGTGACCGACGACGATGGCAACATCGTCGAGGTGGAAGGCAGCAGGTACGATCGTCCAGACAATGCGACTACCGAGGTTGCATTCGCGAGGCTGAAGACGATACGTCTCAAGAGCGGCGAGTCGATGAATCCGTTGCGGGCAGTCGACCTGGTCGATGAGCCTGCCGCCAATCGATCCGGGATGTTCTCCGCGGGAACGACGAACGGACTCGCGGCGCAGGCATTCGCGGCACTCGATGCGGCTGGGGATCCGACATTGGCGGACGCCATCTCATGGGCGGAAGACCATGGGATCGACGACCATGCAAAAGTCGAGGGATTCCTCACTGCTCATCGCGAATGGCGCGAGTGCCATCCTATTAATTTCTCCGCGTCAGGTGACGCGGGCCTAACACAAACAAAAACAGAAATGGAAACCAAAGTTAACGAGCCCGCGCCGTCGAAGACATTCACGGAAGCGGAATTTAAGTCGGCGATTGCGGAAGCATTGGCCGCCGAGCGAGCCGAGCATGACAAGCAAGCTGCCGAGGAGAAATCGCGGATTGCGTCGATCGCGGAACTCGGACGCGAACACAATCTTTCGGATGAGGCTAACGCGGCGATCGCGGATGGCGCGTCCGTTGAGGACTTCACCGCGGAGGTCGTCGGATGTCTTGCGGCTCGCGTCGAAGAGCTGACCAAACAACTCAGCGACGCCCAGAAGGGGAAGCCGGCCAGAGGAGCGCTTACCAGCGATCCCGACGGAGCATCTCCTGTCGACGTCCTGCTGGAAAAACTCTCGGCCGAAAAGGACCCGAAGGAAAAGTACCGGCTCATCCAGCGACTCCGCGAGGCCAGGAAAGCCGCGGAAGCGAACGCCTAACACAAACACGAACAAACAAACAAAATGGCTCTTACACTATTTGAAGACGAACTCCTGGCCACGGTGCTGGACAAGTTCAAGGTGCAATTCCCGATGCTTTCGGCGTGGTCGACGGATTTTTCCTCCGGCGGCGCAGTCATCGGGCAAACCAAAACCGCGAGGATCCGAAAGGCCGCAACGGTGAGAGACTACGACGGCACGACTGGCTACCTGGCCAACGCCGCCGAGTCTACCGCTCTGCTGGAGGATGTCCCTGTGACGATCAACCGGCACAAGCACGTTCCGGTCAAGATCGACTACCTGGATGTCTCCAGTTCGACGATCAACCTCAACGATGCTGCCAGCGAGATCGCGTTCGATCTCGGGAAGGAATGCGTCGACTACGTGCTTTCGCTCGTTGTCGCGGCCAACTTCTCGGAAACGTCGACATTCTCGACTGCGAACTCTGATCTCGACGCAACCGAGGACATCCGCGGCGATATGAACACGATCGGAGCGCGGCAGACTGGCCGGGTTGGGATCGTGAATACCGCGGTTGCTGCGACATTGGGAGTCGATGCCCGCGTTGCATCCCGCGACTACTACGGGCAACTCAACGGTGGCGCCGCGTTCCGCGGGTTCATCGGCGTATCCGGCTTCGAGAACATTTGGGAATACCCGAGTCTCCCCGGCAACGCCGAAAACCTGACCGGCTTCTTCTGCACTAAGGAGGCGATCATCATCGCGGCCGACATTCCGCGGGCAATCGCGAATCCTGACCCGTCGCTTTCTCGGGTCGTGGACATCGAGACCATGGCTGACCCGGATACCGGGCTGACCCTGGCGATGCTGACCTGGGCTGAGACCGGACTGATGGACTGCTACAAGACCGTAACTTGGATCTACGGAGCCAAGGCCGGGAAGCAGGGCGGATCCGCCGGCACCATCACTGACTACGCCGGCCACAGACTGGTCAGCGCCTAATTTGCGAGAGTGGGTTAAGTGATCCTCCGGGGCTGGTTTTGGTGTTCCAGCCCCGGAGGCACCAACCCAAAAACAACAACACTGAAGAGACGCAATGATTAAAGCCATCACTATCGGATACCCTCGCGCAAAAGATCGCGACACTCACACAATCCTCTACTCGGGCAACGACAGGGGAGCCGCCATGGATGCGGCGACCAATGCGGCCGGGTTTGAAGTCGCCGAGGTCATTTATCCTGCGGCAGTGGGAAAGCGGATCGTATTTGACAAGGCGCCGCCGGCTCCATCCTCCACGTCCACGGACGACCAGGCGGCATCTGACGACGAAGAAACACAACCCCGCAGGGGACGGCCTCGCAAAAGCTAGGCATGATCGCGGGGATTCAGCGTACGGTTGATCCATCGGTGGCGGCGATCGCTCTCGCCGATGTCAAAGCCTACCTGCGCATCACGGATTCAGACAGCGACGCCATCCTGACATCCAGGATTGAGGAGGCCACAGACATTGTGGAACACGACACCGGCCGGGCGTTGATCGATCAGACATATCGTGCCGTCTACGATGGCATCGGATGCCAACGGGAATTTATCCTGCCGCGTCCTCCCATCCAATCAATCACAACCCTGGAATATCGGGACACGGATGGAGCATGGCAAGAATTGTCGTCGGCCCTCTATGACCTCGACACGGACAGGGAGCCGGGTCTGGTGCGCATACGATCAGGATCGATCCCAACGGTCAGCAGCACGATCAAGCCGTCATACAAAATTACCTATGTTGCCGGATACGGCGCAGCGAGCACCGACATTCCCGCGGGGCTAAGGTCTGCTTTGCTGGTCATCATCGCGGCGATGCACGATGACTGTGACGAATCCAGAATTGAGAGGGTAATCAATCCCATTGTGGCGCGCTACCGGGTGCCGAGGATGACGCTTCCCAGGAACATGGCCGGCGCAGTATGACGTGTTGCTTATCCAAATCACTCAACGCAAAGATCGCAATCAGCGCGCCTAGCGACGTGGTTGACGCGGTGGGAGGAGTGACGCAGCAATGGTCAGTGATGGCGCAACCGTGGGCCAAGGTGGAACACATCGAACCGCGAGGCGAAGCTATCGGACTGGAGTCATTCAGCGCAGAGCAGCAATTCGCCGAGGCCACGACAAAATTTACAATCCGGCATTCCGCGACCAACGATGCCATTAACGCAACCTACCGGGTGACATGGGATGGCGAGGAATACGACATCCTGGGGTCATTCAACTCGCCGGCAGTGCGGCCGAGGGAGATCCACATCTACGGTAAAACGAGGACAGACTAAGATGATCAAAGTTACTCTCGATACACGCAGCTGGAAAAAGATCGGCACCAAGTTGGATCGGATGGCTTCTCGCGTCGAGATCGAGGGCAACCGTAAAGCCGTCAACGCGGCGACAACCCCGATGTTGAACGCGGCGCGCCAGTTGGTTCCGAAAGTCACCGGGACATTGCGCAAAAGCCTGGCAAAGCGAGTCAAGAACCAAGGGAAAGCCGTCCAAGGGAAAATAGGCGGGCGCAGGGGAACCGCTGGGCATCGGTATCTGCACCTCGTTGAGTTTGGCACCTCACACAGTTCGCCTCGGCCATTTTTGCGTCCTGCGTTCTACCAGGCGGAGCCGGAAAGCCGACGGATATACAACGCGACCATTGGGGATTTCATCCAGTCCGCCATCAGAAGGGAGCGATCTCGTGGCTAACGTAACGACGGTTCAGGTGTTAACGGATCTCCGGACGGAGTTGCTTGCCGATGCTGGCATTGTCAGCGCGATCGGTCAGCGTCTCTACATGATGCAGGCGCCGCAACGATCTCCGCGTCCTTATGCCGTTTACAATGTGATCGCGCACGTGCCCACGTTGAGCCATGACGGGGATTACTCGCAGGCGCGGATTCCGATACAGGTCGACGTCTACGCAGACAGCGAGGCTGCCGCCATCAGTGCAGCGGACGCGATCAAAGCGAAGCTGATCGGATTGACCGCGACGAGGGGCAGCACCTCGATTCAAGTCGGCGTCCTCGACGCAGAGCGTTCAGAGTTTGAACCGGAGACAGAGCTGCGCCGGGTGAGTATCGATTTTGACATCCTTTTCGCTACATGATTTTGATTTTTGTGCGTGCAACAACTGCACGCACCATGAAACGCAAACACAAACACGAACATGGCTAAAGCTAAAACATTCGGCGCTCTCCTCCAGTGGGATAACGCATCAGTATGGACTGACATCGCGCAACTGGCGCGACTCGGCGAGGTGAACCTCGTCACAAAAGAATTTGTCGACTGCACGGCGCACGACAGCGCAGGCGGATTCCGAGAGTATCTAGCGACATTGATGGACACGGACGAGTTCGATGCAGAGCTTCAATTTGACCCGGCGGATGCTGGGCACACACACCTGTTGACCGCCTCTGTTTCGCTGACGCCCGAGGACTGGCGCGTGGTTTACCCGGACGCCGGCACGACGACCTGGGAGTTCACGGGCAACATCTCGAAGATGACCGTCAATGAGGCCACGGTGGACGGGATCCTTATGGCTACGGTGACATTCAAGCGCACCACGGCGGCACCGACACAAGATCCCGCATAACCTATGACCATCTCCATACGCGAGACTGAATACCCTTTGCGTCTGTCGGTTGGTGCTCTTGCCAGGCTGGGCGACCAGTTCGGCAAGAGCATCACCGATCTGGGCGAGGGGCGGGTGGATACCTGCATGCAGATTATCTGGTGCAGCATGTCCGCCAGCGACCGGGCGGAGATAAGTTATCCAGACCTCTTGGATTGGGCGGACGAGATCGACATCAAAGACAGCGCCAAATTATTCGAGACGGTCGGGAAACTGGCCGAGGAATCGGCAGGCACCGAGGCAAAAAAGCCGCGGCGGAGTGGGCCTTCCTCCGCGTTGAAATCGGCCTGACCCGGCATGAATACCTCACCGCAACCAACGCCGAGATTGCCGCTCTCGTTGAGGCATGGGGTAATCATGAGCACAGGCGACAAAAATGGGACTCCTGGATGATGGCTAACATCTGCACATTGCTTGCGTCAATCCATGCGGATCCCAAACGCAAAGCGCCAGCATTCACGGCTGACGATTTCATGTGGGCAAAAAAGAAGGACCCGCCAAAAATGCAGACAACCGAACACCTGCGGATGATTGGCGAGGCATTTGCGGCGAAAGGATGGGGCCGGGTCTACAAGCAAACGGGAGGGGATAACTGATGGCACGCGAAGCGATAGGAGAAGCATTCTTAAGCCTCCGTGCAGACGCCAGCAAACTACGCGGCGACATATCGCAGGCGCTGGCGACGACGGAGAAGTCTCTAAAGGCGTTCGGGTCCAAGGCTCAAAGCGCGGGCAAGGCGTTGTCGCTTGGATTGTCGGCGCCGATCGCGGGTATCGGGGGTGGCATCCTGAAAATGGCGGGCGACTTCGAGGCCGGCATGAACCGGGTGCAGGCGGCTACTACCGCCAGCCAGGCCGAGTTTGCCACAATGCGCAACCTGGCAAAAGAACTCGGATCATCGACCAAGTTCAGCGCGACGGAGGCGGCCGCGGGGATGGAGATCCTGGCCAAGAATGGACTCACGGTCACTCAGATCATGGGTGGCGCGGTCGACGCATCGCTTAAACTCGCGGCGGCCACGGGAACAGACCTGGCAGGCGCGGCCGATGTTGCGACCGATGTCATGTTGCAATTCGGGAAGCAGGCATCAGAACTGTCGCCGTTGGTCGATCAGGTCACCGGGGTCTTGCTTGCCAGTAAATTCGGGTTCGACGATTACCGATTAGCACTCGGCCAAGCTGGATCGGTAGCGGCCAGTTCTGGCGTCAGCATTGAAGACTTCAATGCCACGATCGCGGCGACCAGCTCGATGTTCGCAAGCGGGTCGGACGCAGGTACCAGCTTTAAGACATTTCTGTTGCGACTCGTGCCGACCACCAAGGCAGCGGCCGAGGCAATGGATCAATACGGCCTTAGCTTTTTTGACGCGGACGGGGCAATGAAGGGGATGGCTGAGGTCGCGGACATGCTGCGCAAAAACCTTGGATCGCTAAATGAAGAGGCGCGGACGGATGTCCTCAAGACGATCTTTGGAACAGACGCCTTGCGTACCGCCATTGGGTTGATGAACCAGGGCGCCGAGGGCATGGATCGGATGACGGAGACGATCGCCAAGGCGTCGGCCGGCGACCAGGCGGCGGCGCTGAACAAGGGACTGACCGGCGGCATGATCCAGTTGCGATCAGCGATCGAGGGGCTGGCTATCGCTATCGCGGATTCCGGCCTGCTCGATTGGGTGACGCAATTGGTCACCAAGGTCACCGAGGTCGTCCGCAATTTCTCGCAGGCCAACCCGGAGATGCTCAAATGGGGCACGATTGCAGCCGGGGTTGCCGCGGCAATTGGCCCGGTAGTCGCCGCGGTGGGTCTATTTGCGTCCGGGCTGGGCGCCATTGCAGCGATTGGATCAGGCCCTCTGTTGGGCGTTGCCGCGGCCATTGCCGGCATTGGGGCGGCGTTGGCGTTGGTGGATTTTGGATCGCTCAGGGATTCGGCGGTATCGGTATTCGAGGAGATCAAATCTGCGATTACACCGGTATTTGATGCGATCACGGGGCAAGTCGCGAGGATGCGCGAAGCATTCGGCGCTTGGGTGGCGGAGAACCCGGAACTGATCGCAGGCCTCGCCCTGGCATGGGAAGACCTCAAGGCTGCGGCGGCCGACGCATTCGGCAAGATATGGGAGGCCGTCAAGAGTGCTCTCGCGGGAGTCGGCGTGGCAATCGGCGAATCCAACATCAACTTCCAGTCATTTCTCACCGTCGGAGTCCAGGCAGTGACCGGATTGATCGAGATTTTGACCAAGTTTGCGCAGGTCGCAGGATCGGCGATCTCGACTGTCATTGAGTGGCAGGGGAAACTGGCGGCCATAACTACAGAGACGGCGGCCACTGTGGTCAGGGCGTTCACCTGGATCACCGACAAGATCGTGGCGGCCAAGGATGGCATTGTCGGAGCCGTCGCATCGATCGTCAGCGGGATCGGCAGCATCAGCGCAGCGGGGCAGAAGATGTATGATGCCGCGTTCGGCAACTCATGGGCCGCTGATTTTTTCAAATTGTTCTTTGGCTACTCGGATGCATTCGATTCCAAGGTCGCGCAACCAATCAACCAGTCGTTGGCGACGATCGGGGAATCGATGCCAAAAGTAACGGAGCGGGCGCGGGCCGCTACCGGGGAAATGAATCAACTGTTCAGCGGGTTGGAACGCAACCTGTCGCAAGCATTTCAGACTGGTCAATTCGACGCATTGACGTTCCTCAATACGATCAAAGCATTTTTTGCGGATCAGGCAGCAAAGGCGATCATGGAGCCGTTCCAGACCGGGTTCGACGGAGTGACCAGCGCGGCCGCAGCCAGCAACCAATCAGTGCAGTCTGGATTTGGCACGATGTTCAAAAACTTGAGTGGAGTTGCTGGCAATTGGTTCTCCTGGCTGACGCAGTCATTCTCGTCGGTAGGCACTTGGATTATGAACTCGCTGTCCGGCATCGGGCGCGCAGTGGGCGGCGTCTTCTCGGGCGCCGGGGGTGCGATAGGTGGCGCAGCCAAGTCTGTTGGATCCGCGGTCAACGGGATCGGGTCGGCGATCGGAACTGGTATCGGGAGCATTTTTGGGCCGATCGGCGGCGCTATCGGCGGATTGATCGGCGGTTTTTTTGCTGATGGCGGACGGCCGCCGATGGGCCAGGCATCGATTGTCGGCGAACGCGGGCCGGAGTGGTTCGTGCCTGACCAACCGGGCACGATCATCCCATCTGGCAAGATGCGAGCTGCGGGATCCGGTGGCGGCGGATCCTCCGTCAACGTGGTTCTCAATTTCTCCAGCGGGGTGCAGCGGGCCGAACTGGCGCCGATCGCCGCGCAAATCCAGCAACAGGTCATGTCGGCCATCACCTCCGGCATCCTCAACGGCGGATCTTTCAGCCGCACCATCCGGATCTGATCTGATGGCATCCTATCCGCTCACATTGCCGACATCACCGGGCATCCGCGACATCGAGTGGATTCCGCAGAGTGCTGTCGCGACATCGAGGAGCATTTTAACCCAGCTCTCCCAGACCTACGACTGGCAGGGCAAAACATGGCGCGTGACCATCGAGCTGCCGCCGATGTCGCTGGCGGACGCCAAAGACTGGCAGGCGTGGATCTACGAAATGAACGGAGTGGAGGGGACTTTCTGGCTGTCTGATACCATTGGAGGCCCAGGACGGGGCACTGTAGCCGGAACGCCTCTGGTGGCGACAGGAGGCCAAACCGGGCAATCTCTCGATACCGATGGATGGAGCAACGGTGACAACGTGAAGGCCGGGGACTGGATCTCGATTTACGGGCGGCTCTACCAGATCCTCGAGGACGCCACCGAAACCGGCGGATTGATAACGCTGACGGTGTGGCCGAATCTCGCTGCGCCGGACGCGAATGCTCCGATTCTCTACGGATCGGCCGCCAAGGGAATATTCCGGCTCGCCGAGTTCCCGGCTTTCGCGTGGGGGACGCATCACCAGCAGGAGCCGATCACGATGGTGGCGGTCGAGGCAAAGCTGTGGGGAGCGATCCACGCGCTCAACGGGGACATGATCCTGGCGCTCGATGACACCGCAATCCTTCAAAACTAGAACACAATGGGAAAATTCGGATCAGCAGGAGTCTATAGCGAGCTGACATCGGTAGCAGATGACGACGAACTCGTGGCCAATGATGTCTCTGACACCACGACGTCGGCGGATGGGACTACCAAATATTTGCAGCTTTCCACGGTGCGCACCTACGCTCGCGCCAATGCGGCGCAGTCGGTGACGCTGGCGGCCGCCGCGACGACGATAGCAGTCACATCGGCATTCGTGATCGTGACCGGCGACGGAGGCGGCAACACCATCGGGACGATCACCGGCGGGGTGACCGGCATCCCCTACGTCTTTTTGTTCGTCGACGGGAACGTGACGATCACCGACACTGACGCGCATTCGGCGAACACCGTCGACCTGGCCGGCACGGCGACCAATTTCACATCTGCGGACGACACCACGCTGACGCTGATATATGATGGTACAAGTTGGTATGAGCTGAGCAGATCGGTTAACTGATGGCGATCACGTATCCATTGACGATGCCAAGCTCTCCAGCGCCGCGCGTGGTGCGGTGGGGGCCGCAAAGTTCAGTGGCCTCCACGGTGAGCCCGTTCACCTACCAGACGAACGTCTACGACTGGGGCGGCAAGGTGCGATTCCTCAGTCTCGAGTTCCCGCCGATGTCGCTGGCGGACGCGAAGGCGTGGCAGGCGTGGATCTTATCGCTCAATGGCGACCGCGGGACGTTCTACTTCAGCGACACGATCGGTGGATCCGGGCGCGGGACGGTGGCGGGATCTCCGCTGGTCAACGGTATCAACGAGCGCGGGGACAGAATCGACACGGATGGCTGGAGCGGAGGAGACAACGTGAAGGCAGGAGACTGGATCAGCATCAAGGACAGGCTCTACACGATCCTCGAGGACGCGAGCGAGAGCAGCGGGGCGATGGAGTTGAGGATCTGGCCGGATGCTGACGCATCGGTGAGCGACAACCTTCCGATCTCGTATGGGGCAGCCGCGCGCGGTGTCTTCCGCATGACGAACTTTCCATCGTTCCGGTTCGATGTGTCGCGCATCCAGCAATCGTTCGCGATTGAGGCAGTGGAGGAAATCCCGACACCACTCTGTCCGGCGCTCTACCTGGGAGAGACGGAAGGCGGACTCGCCTATATCAGCGCCATCGAGACCGCCGGCGCGACTCCCACCGACGCAGAAAAGGCGGCGATCCACACTCTCTTCTTCAGGGCGGATCTCACGCCGGTGAAGCGGGCCTACATCACGACATGGGGAGTGGAGGCAGCGAACAAGATCGACCTGATTTCCGCGTCTGCCGGGTCAGCAGCGTTTGTTGGGGTGAACTGGTCTCATCAACCCGGCTATGCTTGGGTGGGAGTTGCAGACAACGGGCACCTGAATGTGGGCGAAACGCCAGTGGATCTTGGCATCGATCAGTCAACGGCGCACATGGCGCTCTACATGGCCGAGCTATCGAATAACACGAGCTACTTCAACGGATCACGATTCGGATCTGGAACGACGCAACGAAACTTTATCCTGAGCGCTACCAGCAGCGGGATGAGCTTCAGTTGCATGAAGACTGGAGGAGTCCCAGCGCATCAGATCAGCTATTCGTGGCCTGTGTCGGGCCAGAGTAACACGGGGCTCATCCTTGGCACCAGATACGAGGGAAGATTCGAACTGCGTCAACGGACAAGTGGCGGCCAGATTTATTCTGACAAGGAGAACGCTGACGCGAACTTGGCACCAGATGTCGACATCTACTTTCTGGCGATCAATGTCTCGGGGACTCCGAGCTACTCAGGCACGGGCAAAAAGTTTTCATTTTTTTCTGTGGGAACAGGAGGGGATCAGCAGTGGTCAACTGACTACTGCGATGCGGTGCACTGCATGCTGGAGAAGTTCGACACCCACCGGCCGCCGAACATCCTATGAGCGAACGTCCGATCACTGCCGCTTACAAGAGCGCTGTCGGGGAGCCGGTGGTGGGGCCATTGTGGCTGATCTACATGGATTTCCTCAACACGGCCGGTGCCGAGGCTCCGGTGAGGATGTGCTCGATCGATTCCGGTGTCACCTGGGACGGCTATTTCTGGACGGGCGAGCAGGCGGGGCTGATCCGGGTGTCTGACCTCGAGGAGAGCAGCGACGGCAGGGCCGAGAGCGCGGTGGTGACGCTCGACGCGATCCCGAGCGTGGTCATGTCGGCGATCACCAATACGCAGTACCAGGGACGGAGGATGGAAATTTATCGCGGGGTGCTCGATCTCTCGACGCTCGAGGTGGTCGCAGACCCGGAGCTGGCATTCGCCGGCCTCATGGACGAGGACAGGATTCTGGACGACGGAGAGCTCTCGGTGGTCGAAATCTCCGCTGTGTCGCGGATCTCCGACCAGTTGAAACCGCGCGTCTACCGCTACACGCACAATGACCAGCAGGCGCTTTGGCCGGACGACGATGATTCCGGCCTGGAGTTCCTGGCGCAACTGCAATCGGTGGAGCTAAAGTGGGGGACATCATGACTTTGCTACCCGAATCCAGGGCTTTCTCGTGGGGTGCGTTCCTCGGTGACACCAGGGTGGAGTTTGACACCAGACTGGACATCTGGGAATCATTCGTCTCGTCGTTGCCGCCATCGGATTTTCCCCTGGTGCACAAATTCCCGCCCGGGCTTTACGTCAGAGAGATCACAATGCCGGCCGGCGCGATCATCACCAGCAGGATCCACAAATACGAGAGCCCGTTCATTATATCAAAGGGACGTGTGATGGTCGTAAGCGAAAACGAGGGCACCGTCATTTACGACGCACCGCATAGCGGGATCACAAAGCCGGAAACGCGGCGTCTCCTGGTCGTGTTGGAAGATTCGGTGTGGACGACATTCCACGCGAACCCAGAAAACATAACGGATGTTGACACAGTAACCGATATGTTCACGTATCAAAAACACAACCCTTACCTGGAAGACTGATGGCATTCGTAGTCTCAGGAGTAGTCGGAGCAATCGGAGGCGCGTTGACGTTCGGCGGTATCGCAGGTGCCGCGCTAGGAGCAGGCCTGTCGATCGGCGCATCGGCGCTGCAGCGACGCCAGCAACAGAAGGCACAATCCGCGGCGCTGGCGGCGCAGAAAAAGGCGGAGAAAAAGGCGAGGAGGCAGGCGCTCCTCGACGCCAGGAGGGCACGACGGGAGGCGAGGAGAAACCAGGGGCACCTGGAGCTCAAGGCGCCGATCAATCTGACATCGACGATCCGAAACAGCGTCGAGCCGCGGCGGATCATATATGGGCGCGCCCGGGTGGGCGGGATCTGGGTCTATGCGGAATCAGCAGGGACAGGCAACAATGCTCTCCTGATGATATTTGCGCTTGGAGAAGGGCCGTGCAACGCGGTGGAGACATTCTACGCGGACGCCGACATTCCAACGGTGGACGATGTGGGGGACGGGACTGGCGCGTATGCCAACGACATCGTGGTTCGATCGCATCTGGGAGATATCTACGACAGCGACGAGCGCACATTCACGTCCGATCACACGACGGACGAGATCACGATCACGACTGACACAGCGATTGCTCTGGCGGTCGGGGACATGGTGACATTTCGCACCACGGGCACGTTGCCGGCGGGGCTTGGCTCTAAGGAGCAATACTTCATCAAGAGCAAGTCGAGCCTGACCTACACGTTGTCGAGCACGTTGGCGCTCGACAAATACACGCCGGGGTCGCTGACCAATATCACGGACAACGGCTCCGGGACGCACTACCTCACGCGGAGCGCATCGGACATCATGTGCTCTTACCAATGCCAGAACTGGAAGCCGAAGGAACACAAGATGCTCGGCATCTGCTATGTGACGATTCTCGTCCGCGCCTCCGGAGGCCAGTGGGGATCGGTGCCTGAAATCTCGTGCGTGGTACGCGGGAAAAAGGATGTTCTCGATCCGCGCCAAGCTTTCACGGTGGAGGCAATTGACGTGCTGTCCACTCATCTCTATCTCGACGCGGGAGACGCGGCGGATCGCCTCGTCGCCGGCCAGGTGGTGGCAATCTATGGCACCAAGAACGACGACGGGCTCGTCACAGGCGGGATAGAATACGGCAGAAAATACTACGTGTATTCGGCTGGCGGGACGCAGATCAAGCTCACAGAGCGATACGGGCTCGACGCCATGACGTTCGATACGTCGATTGATACGGGCCAGATCACTGTCGTGCCAGCATGGTATGACACCAATGCGGCGCTTTGTCTGGCCAATTACCTCAGTGACCCGATCCGCGGGGTGAATCTCGACTGGTGGGCGGAAATCGACCAGGATCAGCTCTCGACGGCCGCCGACATCTGCGACCAGACGATCGAGACGCTGGACAGCCAGGCGGCCGCGCACACGTTCGTCTCCGGCGATGTGACGACCGGGAGCTCGGCATCGATCGAGATCACCGGCCACGGGTTGCAACCTGGGCAGGCCATCCGGGTCGCGTCGGACAACACGCTGCCGGCGGGGCTCTCGGCGGATACCGATTACTTCGTCGA
>Ga0224505_10001150_pt1 | contig 17169 bp, 15 predicted proteins | sample SF_Jan12_sed_USG_FD_169102 | JGI IMG/M metagenome (GOLD analysis project Ga0224505, IMG submission 169102) | Sediment microbial communities from San Francisco Bay, California, United States - SF_Jan12_sed_USGS_4_1 | ecosystem: Environmental > Aquatic > Marine > Sediment | place: USA: California... | reverse complement strand
CAGCCTTCCTGGTGCACACCGCAGACAATGAGGGCTGTCCGAATGTCATCATGGAGGCCATGGCCTGCGGTCGTGCCGTTGTGGCCACCGACGCAGGGGATGTTCGCTATTTGATTGAGGATGGCAAGACGGGGTTCGTTGTGCCGAAAGAGGACGAATTAGCACTTGCTGATCGTATCGCCACCCTTCTGGTGGACTGGGAGTTGTGTCGCAGGATGGGTGGTGCCGGTCGGACTCGATCTGAGCAGGGATTCGGACTCGACCGCTTACGGTCACAAACCTTTGCAGCCTATCGGGCCGAAGGTTGGAAGGATAGCTGATACATGGACTTGGTGACCAGAGCAGCTATGAGCCTTTTTCGTCCAGGCTTTTGGACTATCGAGACAGACACGAAGAAGGCTGAGGGGTGTGCTAACTGTGAAAAAAGATAACCGGCCACCAGTCTTGTTAGTCGGCAATTTTCTGTCGGCTTCTAAAACCACTCGAGGGGTGTGTGAAGATCTTGCCTTGGGGCTCCAGGCTGCCGGTTGGTCAGTCATTACGACGTCCACACGTCCTGGTCGCTTCGCACGGCTCGTGGACTTTCTGCTAACTATCTGGCGGCAGCGAAACCGATATCAGGTGGCGCAGGTCGATGTGTACAGCGGGTCCTCATTTCGATGGGCTGAATTGGTGTGTTGGGCATTGAGAATGGTCAGAAGGCCATACATGCTGACACTACACGGAGGAAATCTTCCGGCGTTCGCGAAAAGATCCGGTGAGCGAGTTCAGCAGTTATTGAAAAGTGCATGTGCTGTCACGACCCCTTCCGCATTCCTTTTTCAATACATGCGGGCCTATCGGGAAGATTTAGTGCTATTGCCAAACTCACTCGATTTAGGCAAGTATCCATTTAAGCATCGAGATCGCCCCGCGTTAAACTTGGTGTGGTTGCGAGGCTTTCACGATATCTACAATCCTTCTCTTGCTGTAAAAGTTGTTGCGTTGCTTGCAAAAGAATTTCCCTCTGTGGCGTTGGTCATGATCGGTCCTGATAAGGCCGATGGAAGTCTGGAGGCAGCGAAGGATTTGGCTAGAAGGCTTGAGGTTCTTGACAAGATAACGTTTGCCGGACCCGTACCGAAGGATACGACTCCTCAGTGGCTCAATGGAGGCGATATCTTTCTGAATACGACTCGTATTGATAATACACCTATCAGCGTACTCGAAGCCATGGCTTGCGGATTATGCGTTGTCAGTACAAATGTAGGAGGCATCCCCTATCTGTTGACCGATGAATGCGATGCACTCCTTGTTCCCGGTGATGATGCCGCGGCGATGGCCACAGCAGTCCGGCGTCTTGTCACGGAAGATGGATTGGCTGAACGGCTATCTCGTAACGGGCGCAAAAAGGTTGAAGAATTTGCTTGGGCAAACATTCTTCCAGAATGGGAGAAACTTTTGATGAGGGCTGCAGCAGAGGCTCGCACATGAAGGGCACCTTGCTCAAGATCTATCACAGGTTGCCTGCGCCATTGCGGTCCGTAGCAGCCAGTATGCGTGGGTACTACCTTCGGTCCTGGAGATATGGCTCCGAGACGGGTCGCCTGGTTGAGGAAGCTCTGGATCGAGAGAGCTGGAGCATAAAACAGTGGACTGCCTGGCAAGAAGAGCGTCTTGCGTATGTGCTTGGCCGTGCAGCCACACAGGTGCCGTATTATCGAGAGCAATGGGCCGCGCGCCGTCGCGCGGGGAATAAAGCATCGTGGGAATATTTGGAGAATTGGCCTATCTTGGAAAAAGAATCCGTGAGAGAGAATCCCCGCGCGTTTGTTGCGGATGACTGCGACGTGAAGCATATGTTTCACGAGCATACGAGTGGGAGTACCGGCAAGCCCCTGAGCTTGTGGTGGAGTAGGAAGACCGTGCGCGAATGGTATGCGTTGAACGAGGCTAGGACTCTCTCCTGGAACGGGGTGTCCCGCCGCGACCGTTGGGCGATGGTCGCCGGTCAATTAGTCATTCCCGTGAGTCAGCGGCAGCCGCCTTTTTGGGTCTGGAATCAGGGGCTCAATCAGCTTTACATGTCTTCCTATCACCTTGCTCCGGATCTAATGGCATCGTATCTCGATGCACTATCTCGCTATCGCATCATTTATCTCTATGGATACCCATCCTCTCTTTGTGCATTGGCGCAGGCGGTCCTGGAATCGGGGCGAAAGGATTTACGTATGGCTGTTGCTCTTACAAGCGCCGAACCTGTCTATGAGTACCAACGGACAGCCATTGCTGAAGCGTTTAACTGTCCCCTTCGCGAAACCTATGGAATGGCAGAAATTGTGGCGATGGCAAGCGAGTGTACTTCCGCCCGGTTGCATCTGTGGCCTGAGGTTGGGTGGCTGGAGGTTATCAACGACGGCCAGCCCACAACATCTCGCGCTTCAGGCGATCTTGTATGCACGGGTCTGTTGAATGCCGATATGCCACTTGTCCGGTACCGTACTGGCGATCGAGGAGCACTAATGAACAGTTCTGAGGCCTGCCAATGTGGGCGGACATTGCCGGTTCTGGGATCGGTAGATGGAAGAATAGGCGACGTTCTCTATACCAGGGATGGAAGGCGCGTTAGTCGATTTGGCTCAGTGTTTAGTGGCGACGTTGCGATACGCGAAGCCCAGATTGTCCAAGAAACACTCGACCGTATCCGGGTGAATTATGTGCCTGCTCCATCATTTGCATCACATCATGCACAGCTGATCAGGCAAAGGGTCAAAGATCGGATGGGGGATATCGAAGTTGTCCTGGAGCCGTTGGCCGAGATCCCTCGAGGGAGTAATGGCAAGTTTAGGATTGTGATCTGTAAGATTCCTCAACATGATTAAGACAGAAAAAACATTCGACTTAGAGCCAATAAAGATATTCTGGACAGGGGGGTGGGACTCAACATTTCAGCTGCTCCAATTGCTATTTGTGCAAAAGAGACGCGTGGCTCCCTTCTACATAATTGATGAGCCCAGACCATCTACAGGTATGGAGCTACTCACTATGGAAAAAATACGAGCGAGCATACGAAGGATTGATGGTGAAATAGGAAGGTTGATCCAACCCACGCAGTTTCACTTTGTTTGCGATATAGAGAAACAATTGGACATAACAAAAGCATATGAGGCCATTTACAGACGTTCCTATCTCGGGAGTCAGTATGACTGGCTGGCTCGGTTTTGTGTGCAACACGGCATTTCTGATCTGCAGCTATGCATTCATAAGGATGATAAGGCGCATGCCGTAGTTATGGACAAGGTAATTCAGGATGCCAATTCCGATACCATATTCATAATGGATTCTGCATATAGCGACACTGATGAGTATGCGGTATTCAAGTATTTTGCGTTTCCGCTTTTGAATCTAACCAAGGTGGAGATGGAGAAGATCTCGCGAACTCGAGGCTGGAGTGAAATCATGGCGAATACTTGGTTTTGCTACAACCCAAAGCGTGGAAAACCATGCGGCGTTTGTTACCCATGCTTGTATACTCTCGAAGAAGGCCTCGGGTGGAGGATTCCCAAGGGCAGGCATTTCATTGCTCGGGTCAACCAATGGCTCTGGTATCCGCTATGGCATCCTGCAAGGCAGGTGGTCAAAAAGGTTATCTCTCGTATTCGGCGATGAGCAAATTCCTCGTTTGACAATAGACCGCCCTATCCCTGGTATCCCAATTGGCGTTGTGCCGAAGGTTCAGTGTGGCCGCGGCTAGTTGTGCGCAGATCGCCCTCATTCGTCCTGGTGAAACCGTCACAAATGCGTTCATTGAATTCTTGAACGGATGGCTACGTGATGAGTGTTTGAACATTCGCCAGTCCTGACCGAGACGTAGGTGATATTGAGGTGTGGCGATGTGGTCCCAATGAGAAGTTTTGGATTGTGATCTATCGAATTCCTTAAGAGGACCGACCTGGGAAATAGTAAACCATTACCTGAGGCTCAGGTCCTTTGGTGTATCAGGCGAGCTATCACCTGATACGCTCCCTTCATATGCCCCAATATCATAAGCCGCTCCCTGCGGTCTAGAAACGTTCTTAATGTCCACGCTGACCATGTTCAAATCTGTTCCGGCATCAATCGCGGGGCTTCGCGCCTGAAGCCTGAAATCAAAGGTCTCAACCTTTACAAACTTTGGATCGGTGGTGAGGTTGTGGGTGATAATGGAGTCAACTCCAGTATTCATGATTTGCCCAGAGGCGTTCTCGAATACGATGTTGTTTTGAACGACAGTGTTCACTGTTGGTCCGTTACTACCCGAAGCGACACGGATCCCGTAGCCTTTGTTCCCATAGACCGTGTTATTCCAAACTTTTGTGTTGGTTGCGCCGTTGGAAATTTCAATGCCGCCACAGGGTTTACTGCCCGTTGGCTGGTTCACGCAATTTGAATGGACGACGTTGTTGTAGATTTGAGTGCCATCTATCACGCCGTTGCCGTTGGCCGTGGGGTGGTCAAGCACTGGGGACAGCTGAATGCCCGGGACATTGGAGTTTGCCATCCAGTTGTTATGATGGATAACGTTGTTTCGTATTACGGCGTTGTGTACCGGACCTGGATATACTGTTATCCCGCCGCCTGGATTGTTGTAAATATTGTTTCCCTCGATGATGACGGTATCGCCAGATGACAAATAGATGCCATAACGGCGGCTAGGGGGATCTTGTACGGTATCCACTACGCTATCGTGGATCTTGCAATTAATGATTTGAACATTACTTGCCTTAATCATCATCGCTGACATCTGGAAGTTCTTGAATTCAACATTGCGAAGAATGAAATGATGGTTGCCGTCCCGAATTTGCAAGCCAGACGAATAAGCCCCGTTGATGCCGTCTAGAATGAGATTCTCAAAAATAAAGTAGCCACGGTTACCTCGTGCCTTGATGGGACCGTAGCTATAAGCTATGCCACCGGCAAATTGACTGATGACCGTTTCTCCTGGATATCCAGCGACCGTGATCCAGCCGTTGGCGGTGCCACTCTTGTTGGGACCTTGAAAGTCCAATTGTTCCGTGTATGTCCCACCTCGAATATAGAGGGTATCTCCTGGCTGCAGCAGACCGATCGCTTGTTTGAAGCTCTTGAATGGCCGACTCAACGTGCCAGGGTTGGAGTCATTGCCTGTCGTTGCGACATAGTAGGTTGCGCCGCGTGCGTCAACGGGTCCAAGAAGAGAAAGTACAGCACAGAGCCCATAGAGTGGGGATAAGAGGTGATAGAGAAACCTACTTGAAGGGTTATTCATAATTTTTGTCCATAATATAACAATTAATTATGGCGGCTGATGTAATGCCCAAGTAACTCGCGACAAGCATGATTCATCTCAGCATATCGCATGCCGTAAGGCCACCTCTCAAGTTATCGACTTTCTGGCAATATTTCGTACATGCCTAGATAAGGGTCTTGACTAAAGGTTCAAGAATGGACGGATGATGGGGAAAATTGGACGAGCGTTTGTGGACCAGTATAGAATTATCGGGATAAGGCACAGCGTGGATTCTGGAAAACCTTGAGCAGAGTGTGGGCAACGAAGGAGCCCTGAATGTAAGAGTATCAGGGCCTTATGAGCCGGGAACGTTATGGGGGCAAGGGTAGGGCAAATATGGCACGAGTTTTACTCTTGTGGATTGGGGAGAACAACAGGGAAGGCTTTGCCTGCTATTCTCCCCAATGGAGAATGGACGGTCGTGGATCGTTCAGTAGTTTTCGTAACCGCCGATATCGTGGGTTGTGCCCTTCGGTCTCGAAGAGTTTCTATAGTCGTTTGGCACGCTGCTCAATCTCAGTCCTTTATTCGCCGCTGGACTGTCTGATCGGATTTGGAAGTTGTTGATCGAAGAATTTACAAACTTGGGGTCGGTTGTGAGGTTGTTTGTGTAGATTGTCCCAGAGCCCCCATTGTAATAGTTTCCCCTACCGTTGCCATAGGTGATGTTGTTCTGAACAAGGGCATTCTTAGTCGTACTGTTGTGGATGAATAAGCCGTAGAGTTTATTTCCATATGCTGTGTTGTTCCAGACCTTCGTCCCGCTAGTATAAGGTCCAATATCAATTCCGTGAGCCGGGCCAGATGTTGAAGCGGTGGCATTTTTATACACGAGATTATTGTAAATTTGTGTGTTGGAAATGACGCTTGACGAGGTGCCCCAGAGCAGGATCCCACCTACATTTGAATTAGACATTGAATTGTTATTGTAGATGGCATTACCACGTACTATTAGATTGGATATGGGACCGGGGTAGAGGGTCAAGCCACCGCCAGGATTGTTGTAGATCTTGTTGCCTTGGATCAATCCGTTGGCACCATTGAAATAGATCCCATAAACCCGAGAGGTGCTATATTTTTTTTGGTCGTGGATCGAGCAATTGACAACCTGCACACCATTTGCTTTGATGAAGAGCCCATTAGACTTGAAGTTCTTGATTTCAAGATTCCGAAGAATGAAGTGGTGGTTACCGTCACGAATTTGCCACGTCGTGTTGTTCGTGCTGTTGATACCGTCGAGTATAAGATTCTCGAAAATAAAGTATCCTCTATTCCCGCGAGCCTTTATAGGACCATAACCCGACGTTATTGAATCAGCGTACCGAATCGTGACTGTCTCTCCCGGGTAACCTACAATCCTTATGTAGGCGCTTGATGTGCCGGACTTGTTGCCATCCATGAGGTCGATCTGCTGGGTCCACAGCCCTCCACGAATATACAGTGTGTCGCCAGGGCGCAAAGGGGCGACGGCCCTGTCAAAGGTTTTGAACGGTTGACTCTGTGTGCCAGGATTTGAATCGCTCCCCGAAAGCGACACATAATACGTCGCAGCCTGTACCTCAATGGATCCGAAAAGAGCTAAGAGAAGGGGCATAGCATAGGTGGGGAGCAGAGTGAGACGGGAGAGGTCGCTCAAACATTTCATAATTATGATCTCCTATGGGAGCTAGCACAATGTCTAGACTTGTTCTAGTAGCAAGGTTTCACGACCTATGTGGTCGCTAGCATGACGAGCTAGTCAAGCATATTTCGTGCCGTATTAAAATTATGCAAATCATTGATTACATTATTTTTTGTACTGTACTAGTATGGGACAGTTTGTAGGATGGTATGTAGATGCATACACCGATGACGAGACTGGCTGTGTTAAGGAGGGAATATAACTTATTGTTCTTCGACATTATTAAGGAACGAAACCTCGCCTTTGAGCACCTGGGGCGGGGAGAATAAAGCCCATCTATGATTGGTTAGTATTCGGTAGTCGGCGTAGGGATGTCTTTAGGTATGAGCCTTCCGAACCAAACGCTTGCCCGCAACGGGAAAATTGGAATTGCAGTGGGTGGCTCAAGCTGTTACATGTGCTCTTCATGAGTAAATCGCCTAGGTTGGGTGATGACATGAGTATGCATGGTGATTATAGTGCTCGAATGGTCCAAGTCTAAAAACATTTTGAACAAGAGTGATCGAATATGAGAGCTCCGACCATTTGCCACATTTGTGACTACGGTTCAGAATATGGCGGAGCATTTATCGAATCACTCTTGTTTTTGAGCCGATATTGTCGTGACGAATTACAAGTTGCCACCTTCTGTATATTTCCGGACAGGGCTAAGAACAGGAACTGGTTATCGAAGCTGGATGAAGAGGGGATCGGGTATGGTTTTATTCCCCACAAGCGGAATGTTGTTGGGCAAATTCGTAGCCTGCTCTCGGGGCGCGACCTGCTCGTTCTACATAGTCATTTTTACACTTATGATCTTACTGCTACTCTTCTCAAGTATGTAGCCTTCAAGAACGCTGGCATTGTTTGGCATTACCATTCCAGATCCGGACGCAGTGTTAAGCAGCGTATCAAGGATGTGTTGAAGATTCGATTGTTCTTCAACCTCTTGGGGGACTATTGCATCGCAGTTGGAGATGGCGTGTTGAAGGACATTAGGGATGCGGGGCTGGCGTCAGAGAAATCCATATTAATTTATAATGGTGTCAACACCGACCGTTTCCTAAACAGGCATGAAAGTTCCCTTGAAGTTCGGAAGACTCTCGGAATCTTACGGGAAGATGTCGTCTTTCTGCTTCTGGGATGGAGCCCACTGGTAAAGGGCGTCGATGTTTTCCTGAAGGCGGCCGAGCAGGTGAGCCGAAAGTATGGGCATTGTAAATTTCTTGTCGTGGGCCGGGATAAAACAAGGGAATTTGTTTCACATTTGTCTTGTGTATCTGATCTTGGTGGGGCGTTTCGTGTGATTGATCCTGTCGAAGATTTTTCCTTCCTAGTACAGGGTGTTGATGTATTCGTTTCAGCAAGTCGGAGTGAGGGGTTTGGGTATGCCGTGATTGAAGCCATGGCATCAGAAAAGTTAATTCTATGCTCAGACATAGTGCCCGTCCGTCAGACCTATGGCCGTTCGAAAGGAGTCTGGCTGTACCCCTCCGAGGATTGGGAAATGCTTGCCGAATTAATTGGGAAAGCGGCTGGGTTATCTCCAGATGAAAAACAGTCCCTTGGCATCATCAACCGGCAGCATGTGACTGAAAACTACTCGATGGATCACTGGAGCAGAAGGATTGGACAACTGTACAAGGAAATCATTGAAAGACACAAGTAACTGTTTTCTGAAGGTTCTTCGCATTAATTTGGCAAGAGTGTAGTCGATGAAATGACAGAGGCTCATCTGTTGGACGACTAGCTATATGGGCTTTGCAGGATGGTTGCGGTGTGATCTTGCACACCTTTGCGAGGCCTTCCTTATAAAGTACGTTTTCCTGAAGTACTTAAACAGGCTCCTGACGTAATTATCTTTAACAATAACAGTCCTCATAGGGCGACAATGAGGTGAGCCACCTCTGGTGTTAGTTGAGCTGCATCCAATAGGAGTCGTATCTCTTCTCCTGTATTTTCCGCACACTGCCCAACTGGGGAACTGAGTTTAGCCGTTTGTCGTACAAGCAGCGGCTGAGGGGGATAGGCAGGTTCTTCATCGTCTGAATTGGGGCTGGACTTATCCATCGATTGAAGGTGGTCGCAGTATGTGTTGAGGAGGATGTAGTGGCTCCGAAACGCATCATGATAATGGAGTCAAAGAAATTGCAATCTTTTTGTTGTTTTGATTTGGTTCGGTGTCATGATAACGCTGTTCTTCTAGAGAAGAATGAGGCCAAGCCCAGGGAACAGAATCTCCTGCCGTAGAATGATAATTTTCGAGTTTGGTGACATAACTGAAGAGAATTGAGGCAAGCCGCGTAATCCGTTGGGGGCTAACATGATGTCCGTTATGCAAGGGAAATTGTGATGTCTGAAGAGAGTCGAATTCAGGATGTCTACGAGAGACGCCGAATAGACAAAGGAGGACTCTATTCCTGGTTCAATAAAGGACATGTGTATATGATCCAGGAGGTAGAGCGAGCACTGCTCATTTTACTAAGCAAGAGCGGCACCGACTCACTTGCTGAGAAGACTATCCTTGACATAGGTTGCGGCTCAGGCAGTTGGATTCACGAGTTCTTAAAGCTAGGGGCAGCACCGGAGAATCTGACAGGTATTGATATGCTTGATTGGCGTATTGAGGCTGCGAGACGTATCTGTCCTCCAAGCGTTCGGTTAGAGTGTGGCAGTGCTCAAAAGCTGGAGTTTTCAGATCGGTCTTTCGATGTGGTATCTCAGTTCGTTGTGTTTTCGTCTATTCTTGATTCGAACATAAGGCAGCAAGTGGCCTCTGAGATGTTTCGTGTGCTCAAGGACGATGGCGTTATCATTTGGTATGATTTTTTCGTGAATAATCCTAGGAGTAAGGACGTCAAAGGGATCAGTGAGCATGACGTCCGCCAACTATTCCCCGGCTGCCGGGTTGAACTGCGTCGGATCACCCTGGCTCCGCCACTGGTACGGTTGATCGCCCCCTACTCCTGGTTGCTTTGTTATGTGCTCGAAAAATTAAAATTGTTCGACACTCATTATATAGGGCTCATTCGCAAATAGAGTAGCTCGATGCGAGCAAATCTGATGCTCAGGCTATTAGCTGGATCTGAATAGCCCTTTCACGTGAATGGAATTGGGTTCTTGATTGCATGCTAGGGGGGATCGCTACAAGATGAGTGATCACAGGTGCTAGCCAGCTTCCGTCGGCTTTATGAAAATCTGTGCGACGTTTGGATCGTACGAGGCGCTCTTGGACGGCAACACTCGAAAGGGAGCTTGATAGAGAATCCTCGTGTGGACGTTCAAAGCAAATTTGCTCGCTCTATGTGCTGGCGCGTTTGCTAGAGCGAGAACGGACCCTATTATGAGGAAGGATTACACGATGCAGCATCGTTCACAGCATTCATCGCTGGAGTTGGGGCCTTGCATCAGCTGAACAAGAACCCCCATCCAGCACTCGATTTATGACCGTTTTCCGAATAAGGAGCACTAGGAAGTGAGTGACGCAACGCCTCTTTCCGTTTCAGTTATACTCCCGTGCCGGAATGAGGTAGGGGCCATAAGTTCTTGTCTTCAGTCAATTGTCAAGAGCGAATATCCGAAGGAGTACCTCGAATTAATTGTTGTGGATGGACGAAGTAATGATGGGACCAGAGATATAGTGAAGGAGTTCAGTGAGAAATTTCCATGGATCAGACTTCTCGACAATGACCGAGGAATTACTCCCGCAGCATTAAATATAGGGATCCGATCTTCTAGGAGCCAAATAGTCGTACGTATGGATGCCCATACCCTGTATCCACCTGACTATATTTCTAAGCTGGTCGACTGGATTGAGCGTAGTAAGGCCGATAATGTTGGTGGAATCTGTATCACTCAGCCCGCAAATCCAACTGATAAAGCGCAGGCCATTGCCATTGGTCTCTCTCACCCGTGGGGTGTTGGGAATTCACACTTTAGAATCGGGGTTAGTGCACCTAAATGGGTTGACACCGTGCCATTCGGATGTTACCGAAGAGAGGTATTCGACAAGATAGGCTTGTTCGATGAACGGCTTATACGTAATCAGGATGATGAGTTTAATCATCGCTTGATCAAAAGTGGGGGGCGTATTCTCCTCGTGCCAGAAATTGTTTCTTACTATGCTGCAAGAGAATCTCTGCTAAAAGTTTGGATAATGTACTACCAATATGGTTACTTTAAGCCGCTTGCAGTTAGAACGATCGGTGCCGTGATGACTATACGACAACTGGTGCCATCAGTTTTTGTAATGTCTTTAATTCTCACAGCAACGACTGCTCCGTGGTCTAACCTGATAGCCGTACTCTTTGGGGCGATCGTTGTTAGCTATGGCATGATTAATCTCTACATTGGAGTAAGTGTTGCTGTCAAAGCAGGTTTGCGCTGTGGTTTTTGGTCGATGGTTGTTTTCCCGGCTCTTCACCTAAGTTATGGATTGGGATATCTCAAGGGTATGCTTGATTTTTTCATTCTGCGGAAGCAGTCAGCCGCTGACTCGTTTACTTTTCGATTGTCTCGATAGACGTTCGGCCTTCAGATGTTGCCTAACCATAGGCCCCATCCTGATCGCCAGGTCATCCATGGCGTTAAACACCTGAGCATATTTCCCCAAGCGACTCAACCGCTTCCGATATGTGGCGTGCAAGATCCAGGACGCCCGGTGACCCACGGTGAGGCTTACTTCTGCAATGGAACCATGAGACAACCCTCTTGTGGGCGTGATCCACGATACTACCGCTCCTGTATATGAAGGCTTGTCTCGACATTATGTGATTACACCGCATCAAGGATGCTCACCGCTGAATGACCACCAAAGACCATGACCACGAGTTGTTGATTAGGTATTGTTTAGATGCTGTTCAATAGCTGGACCTTCTGGGTCTTCTTTGCGCTTGTGTTGCCCACCTACTGGCTGCTGCCCTTTCGTGCGCAGACGAGGTTTTTGCTCGCGGCGAGCTACCTTTTCTATGGCTGGTGGGACTGGCGGTTTTTACCGTTGATCGCTTTTTCAACGGTGATGGATTTCTATCTAGGGAATCTGGTCGCTGCCGCGCCGGAGGGTGTGCCGCGGCAGCGTTATGTGTATATCTCGGTTGTGGTCAATCTGTCGCTGCTCGGAATGTTCAAGTACTATAACTTCTTCGCGCATGAGGTGACGGGCGCATTGAACGGCCTCGGTTTGTCGGTTTCGTTGCCGCTCGTGGAATTAATTCTGCCTGTCGGAATCTCCTTCTATACGTTCCAAAGTATGAGCTATGTGTTCGATATCGCTCGTGGCGTGACGAAGCCCGCGACCAACTTCTGGAACTTTGCACTTTATGTCTCCTTTTTTCCGCATTTGGTGGCTGGTCCCATCATGCGTTCTGGCGCTAAAGGGCAGGACGAGTTAGGTCGGGGACTCCTAAAGCAACTCGAGGTGCCACGCGCGTGGATCGAGGGAAGCTTTGCTGTCGGCCTGTACTTTATCCTGATTGGCCTATTTAAGAAGGTCGTGATCGGCGATAACATGGCATCGCTCGTGGACACGATCTTTACGGAAGACGCGTCCACGCTCACAGGACCCGAATGCCTGGCTGCCGTCTACGCCTTTGCCTGGCAGATTTATGCAGACTTTTCCGGGTACAGCTCGATCGCGCAAGGTGTCGCGAAGTGGATGGGGATTGACCTGATGCACAACTTTAAGGCCCCCTACCTAGCCATGTCGCCAAGTGATTTCTGGCGCCGCTGGCACATCAGCCTGTCGACGTGGCTGCGTGATTATCTCTACATCTCGCTCGGTGGAAACCGCGGCAGTGAAGTTGCCACATATTGTAATCTGATGATCACGATGGTACTCGGTGGTTTGTGGCATGGTGCCAACTGGACATTCCTACTCTGGGGTTTTTTTCACGGGGCGCTCTTGTGTCTCTACCGACTGTTCAGCTGGGGACAATCCATCTCCGTGACGCTCGCGGGGCGGGCCTGGCGAGTGGTGCTGATGTTCCACTTTGTGTGCTTCGGATGGCTGCTGTTCCGCGCCGAGGACCTATCCCAAGTGGCCACATTTATGCGCTTGATCCTAACCGATTTCCAGATGACTCCTGTGGCGATGTCGATGCTCGTACTGATCGCGTTTTATACGCTTCCGCTCTCTTTGTTCGAGATATGGGTCGAGTCGCGGAAGGACATGGGTGCCCTCACAGAGGCGGGCTGGGCCACACGCGCAGCTGTCTATACCTATTTTCTCGTAATGCTGATCTTTTTCCCAGCACCCACGGCACATGAGTTTATTTACTTTCAGTTCTGAGTTAAAAGTGATTGCCGCAGTCGCGTTGGTGTTCGGCGCAGTGGAACTCGGTATTCGTGGGATTGAGGCCGATCTATCGATCGATATGAAGCATATTCATGCGATTCCGTCGATCGTCGAGAGCCTCGATAGGCAGCCGGCGCCGCACATGGTTTTCTTGGGGAATTCGCTCACACGGGTGAGTATTCAACCGGAGGCCATTGAAGAGGTCTGGCCTACGGCGCCGAGCATGGCGCGGATTTATCCTGACGATACCACGCTGCTTGACTGGCACTATGTTTACCAGCGCTACCTCGGTAAGGTGAAGTCGGGGCCAAACTTGATAGTGGTGAGCTTCGTGCGGTCGCAGTTGGATGATAGCCAGGAGCTACATATCGATCGACTTGGTTCGCACTTTGCCGGATTCCAGTTCGCGCGGGAGTTGTTCGAACACGACGTGCACAAATTGGGGGACCGTATGGAGTTTATGCTTGCGGGTGTTTTCCGCACGATGGCGAACCGTGAGCGGGTGCAGTATCGGGTATTGGCATCCATTCCGGGCTATAAGGAACTTGCCGACGCAGTCAATTATCGCGTGCGGGCTAAGGCAAGTGAAACAGCTAGCCCGTCCCGAGGTCCGTTTTATACACGGCTGCATCGATTTCTCTCGACGGTTCGCACGCGTGGTGACAAGGTGCTGTTCGTAGCGATCCCGCTGCCGCGGCCCTACAAGGTTGCGCCCGAGCTTCGCGACACAATTCGACGAGGGGGGGGCGATCTGATTGATATGCAGGGAGCGGAGCCATTCACGGGTCAAGATTTCCCGGATGGTTATCATCTTTCCGAGGCGGCGGCCCCTCGGTTTTCACGCGCACTCGGTCGCGCGATGGCGCGGAACGAGTTCACCCAGGCAGCCCTGTATGGACACGTTGAGCACTAGATACCGCATGAGATGTCCTCATGGAATCAATTTTGACGGATACAATAGCTTTGCTTAATGTGCTACTGTCCCGCGCCAACTGTTCCGTACCTGACAGGGCGGTTTCAAGTTCCAAGTGCAACGGGTGAATGATGCAGAGTCGTCTATGGACTTCCCGGTGCGGTTTGGCTCTTGGCGGGAACATAGGAGATGGCTGTCTGTGGGGCGGCGATAGGAGGTTGGACAGCCCAAGAATCCCGGCGAAGGGGAGTCCGGGCCAATGGATATAGACTGGAAATTCTATGATGAGTACCGTGAGTACCAATTTCTGAGGAGTAGCGGGAATTAATCAGACATTCCGCCAAGATGACAGAGAAGGCGTCTTGCTAAATTTATTGGACGATGGTATCGGCTAGATGTAGGGGGATGAATGCAATCTAGAATTCAACTAAGGAGATCAGTATGGGAGTCCCACTACTTGACTTAAAATCGCACCATGAGCCGCTGCACGAGGAAATCATGGCTGCGTTGGAACGGACATTTCGAAGCCAAGCGTTTATTCTTGGTCAAGAAGTAGAAAAACTGGAGGAGAGAATAGCAGCGTATTGCCAGGCTAAGTACGGAGTTGGGGTTACCTCCGGCACAGATGCACTTCTCATCGCATTGATGGCGCTGGGAATCGGTCATGGCGATGAGGTGATTACCACGCCCTATTCTTTTTTTGCCACGGCTGGAGTTGTCGTGCGGCTTGGAGCGAAGCCGGTGTTGGTTGACATTGATCCCATAACCTATAATCTCGATCCATTGAAAATCGACCAGGTGGTGACGTCCAAGACCAAGGCCATCATTCCAGTCCACCTTTATGGTCAGTGCGCTGATATGGGAACGATCACGGATCTGGCGAAGCGGCACAATCTGGGAATTATTGAGGATGCGGCTCAAGCGATTGGGGCGGAATATCACGATGGTCGTCGAGCATGCAGTATGGGTACCATTGGCTGTTTATCGTTTTTCCCCAGTAAGAACTTAGGTTGCTTAGGTGATGGGGGGATGGTTGTGACGAGTGATCCTGAGCTTGCTGAGCGGATGCGCATCTTGCGAGTCCACGGAAGTAAGCCAAAGTACTACCACAAGATGATCGGTGGAAACTTTCGGCTGGATACGATTCAGGCCGCAGTCCTCAATATCAAACTGAACTATTTGGACGGATGGACGAAGAAGCGCCAGGAAAATGCGATCCGGTATGGAGAGCTTTTCGAACGTAGTGGGCTAGTTCATAAAGGGAAGGTGCGCTTACCCGTACCGGTCTATCGAGAGTCAGGCGTTCGGCATTACCATATCTACAATCAATTCGTGCTTCGTGTGGATCAACGGGATGCGCTGGTGGCATATCTAAGGCAGCATGAGATCGGGGTGGAAATCTACTATCCGGTTCCCTTCCACTTACAAGAATGTTTCGGGTATCTGGGATATAAAGAAGGGGATTTTCCTGAGTCAGAGCGGGCGGCTAAGGAGACGATTGCTCTTCCGATCTACCCAGAGCTGACAAAGGAACAGCTATCGGAAGTAGTTGAGGCGGTGACTGCCTTCTATAAATAACCGTGCGGGGTGGCGCATACAACTGAGCACTAACTCTCAACAACATTGAAAGGCTCAGCGCACAACAGTGAGGTTGTGCGCTGGAGAGTTTCTGATGGCTACGCTTTGTGGGATCTTACGGTCTCCATGGCAAAAAGGGGACCATTGCGTCTAGAGATTTTTAATTCTTATATCTCCAGGGCAGGTTTAGATTACTCCCGAACAAGGGTTGGTGGTTTCTTCTATACAGGTCCTAAGCTCTAGCAGGTGGCGTTATTATGGCAGTTTCGTTCGTGCAGGGGCTTTCATGGCTGGTGTATGAACTCACGGCAAAGAAATAAGGAGTGTTGGGTTCAAGATCAGTAATCGTAACAGAGGAAGAGTCCACCGCATATCGCCCTTCATACGAGCAGACCCCTGGTTCTTCAGAGGGTTGTCTCCCGTAGTAGACGTAGTAACCATTTACGTTGGGATCTGCACTTGGTGGCCACGTCACCTCAGCGCTGGCTCCCGTCGGTGTCGAATTCAACGCTACCACAGGGATTCCTGTGGGGGGCTGTGGCGGAGGATTCTCTTCCGCTTGTCCCTCAGGTGAACCTGAGTCTGGTGAGCCCAGTTGGGAGTCAGCGATCAAATTTGCGTCACCCTCTTCTTGGTTTGAATTAAGCGCATCTACTGGAGCTTCTGCGTCACCGGCATGTAGATCGTCCGGAAGAGATGCTACATCTGATGACGGCGGATTTGCCTCAGCAGCAGAATCCGCTTCGGCGGATGGCATTGTGGAGAGATTGGAAGTGATTGGGCTACTTTCTCCACCACCTCCACATCCTAAGATGATAGTGGATAGTGTGAAGAGAACTGTTAGCGGTATGACTTTATAATAGCTTTCTGAACGCAGCCAGGTTTCATTTCTTAACATTAGAGAGCCCCTCCTGCCAGGTAGGTTGCAAAATGCTTTAGGGGAGTAGCAAGCTATGTGCCATTATGTGAACTATTCAATGCTTTGAATAATATGACTGTTTTAAATGTATGATGAACCTAGACGGCCTAAGGAGGTGAATGGAATATCCTTCACAATTGTACAGGCGAGCGTCGTGAAGGAGGCTGGGTGCCAACCGAGGGCATGCGTCACAGTTCGTTGCCGTGTGCAGATCTAGTGGGACGCCATCTGGTTGATTGCGGAATATAGAGAAGAGTAGAGCGTTGAGAGAATTATAAAGTATTAATCTCGCTATTCTGTAATAGCCTTAAGCCTTCCACTATTGTAAGATGAAAAGCGGTTTGGATTCCACTCAAGAGAGTCTCCTTTCAGGATGGCTGTGTTCCATCTGGTCCCCCCCAAAGAAGGATTGTGAATTTTTGAAGTTATGGGAAAGTGTATCTTGTTTGGTGAACGGCTTTTAACCAGAGAGGAGTTCAATTAATGAAAGACTTTCTGCCGTTTCATAGGTCTGATGTGG
>Ga0224505_10001149_pt1 | contig 17186 bp, 13 predicted proteins | sample SF_Jan12_sed_USG_FD_169102 | JGI IMG/M metagenome (GOLD analysis project Ga0224505, IMG submission 169102) | Sediment microbial communities from San Francisco Bay, California, United States - SF_Jan12_sed_USGS_4_1 | ecosystem: Environmental > Aquatic > Marine > Sediment | place: USA: California... | reverse complement strand
GGTGCACCAGTCGTATGTCGTGGTTGAGACCCCCGAGGGGATCGAGATCGTTGACCAGCATGCGGCCCATGAGCGGATTCTCTACGACCGCTACCGCCGTTCTCTCAGTGACAAGGCGGTGGAGGTCCAGGGGCTGCTCTTCCCGGTTCAGGTGAACCTGCCGGTAAATGAAGTGGCGGTGCTCAACGAGAATATCGACCTGTTGCGGAAGATGGGGATCGACATCGATCTTTTCGGAGAGGGGACATTTATCGTCCGGGGACTCCCGTCATTCCTGGCGGCCCGTGAGGCGAGCGACCCGGTTGCCCTGCTCTCGGAGATTGCGGGGGAGTTGATTGCGAAGGAAAAGAGTGTAAAGGTAAGTGAACTGGAGGAGCGGCTGGTGCTTCTTCTGATCTGCCACAGCTCGGTACGGGCAAGGCAGAGTCTGGACCAGCGTGAGATGAGGGAACTGCTCAGGAATCTTTCGGCAACGGAGATGCCGGCCACCTGCCCCCACGGCAGGCCCATAAAGGTATCGTTCTCCGTAAGGGAGCTGGAGCGGATGTTCAAGAGGGTGACGTAATTATTGGTAAATTCTCAAGCAGGCGCTGGGCCGGTCCGGCAGGTCGGTCCCATCGGCCTGATCGGTCCGATGATCTAGCGCCGATTTTGAAGGCGAATTTGACATGAGTAAACCACTGGTACTTGTAGGTCCAACAGCGTCGGGGAAATCGGCGGTGGCGCTGAGGGTGGCGAAGATGATGGATGCGGAGATCATCAACGCCGACTCGGTACAGGTCTATCGCCACCTTGACCTGGGTACGGCAAAGCCGCCGATGGAGGAACGCAAACAGGTGCCCCACCACCTCATCGATATGGTGGAGCCATCGGAAGAGTTCAGTGCCGCTCGTTTCCGGACTATGGCCCTCAAGGCCATAGACGACATCATCTCCCGAGGCAAGGTGCCGATCATTACCGGCGGGACGGGGCTCTATATCCGGGCGCTCTGCCGCGGTCTCTTCTTCGGGCCTTCCGCAAAAACCGAGGTCAGGGAAGACCTGATCGCCGTGGAGGCCCAGGAATCGGGGACCCTTTACCGGAAGCTGGCCGAGGTCGATCCGGAAGCGGCAACGAAGATTCATCCCAACGACCTTCGAAGGGTCGTCCGGGCGCTGGAGGTATTTCTCTCCAGCGGAAAGAAGATATCCGACCTTCAGAAAGAGTGGGAAGGCGAGGATACGGGCAATTTTATTCTGGTAGGGCTTGCCTGGGACCGTAAGGAGATATACCGCAGGATCAACGAGCGGGTAGACCGGATGCTGGCCTCGGGGTTTGTGGACGAGGTGCGGTCCCTTCTCGACCGGGGAGTCAGTCCCGATCTCAAGCCGATGAAGTCGCTGGGCTATCTGCAGATAGTGGAGCATCTGCAGGGGAAATACGACCTGGAAAGGGCCCGGGAGTTGATCAAGATGGAGACAAGGCGTTACGCCAAGAGGCAGATGACATGGTTCAGAAAAGAGCCCGGCATTCTCTGGATCGAGTGCCGGGATGAAATGGCGATCAGCGAGATAGCGGACAGTGTAATGCACACATGGCTTGATTACGGGGGGAGATAGCATGTCAAAGGGGCAAGGCAACATCCAGAACCTCATCCTGAACCTTCTCAGGAAAGAGAAGATGGCCGCAACCATTTACCTGGTGAACGGCGCGAAGATCCGCGGCACCATCAAGGGGTTCGATAATTTCGTACTCCTGGTGAAGGGGGACTCCCCGCAGATGGTATACAAGCATGCCGTCTCCACCATCATCCCCGAATCGCCGCTGGAGGGGCTTGACAACCTGCTTGCCGCGGAGGGGGAATAAGCTTGTCAGAGATCGGTCCGGCCGCGGGGAGCATACTTCTTGTCCCTGAAGGGAGTACAGGGGACCCCTACCAGATACTGGCTGAGTATGTGGAGCAGGGGGAGTATGCCCTCTGTTTTACCGCCGACCGGCCGGTCAAGGTTGCCGGAGAATACGGACTTAAAAAAGCGGCATTTTATCAGTTCTCCTCAAAGATTTCGTACAACACCATCGACCCTGGCGACCTCAGAGGTGCGTGGAGCCATGTATCCTCGTCCCTTCGGGAGAACGCCCGGATTGCCATTCTCATCAACCATCTCGATATCATTGCCGGCAAGAACTCCATCCACAAGGTGCGGTCGTTTCTCGTAAGGCTGGCCGACGCGGTCAAGGTGAGCGGTTCCGCCCTTGTCCTTGCCTATGACGAAAAAAAGATCGCCCCCGACCTGCTTCCGTTTATTCATAAACTTCAAACCAGAAAATTGTCCGAAATCGTGGCGGAAAAGGAGCGCCGGGAGGATGGGTTCAAGGTCTTGCTCGAGTTCAATGACCTCCTCTCCGATGCCCTGCTGGAAGGGGATATTTACCAGGCAGTCGTGGGCCATTCCGCCCGGGTCCTGGGGGCCAAGTACAGCGCCCTCTTCCTGCCGGAAGATGATGGGCGGTCTCTTCGGGTACAGGCAGGGTTCAACCTTTCATGGGCCCAACTGTCGTCGACGGGCAGGCGACGGACAACAAAAGCCGCCGAACCGGGGACTGATCCCGTAGAGAGGGCATTTTCCGGCAAAAGCATTCAGATGGTCCCGGACGTCCTTGAGTTGCCCGAAGGCGAACCGCTGCGGGAGGAGGCAAGCCGGGAAGGGTATTCGTCGGTAGCGGCACTGCCTCTTGTCCATCGGGGTGAGGCACTGGGTGTTCTCTGTTTCTGCTTTGAACGCCCCATCGAGCCCGATGACGAGCGCGAGAACCTTATGGCCGCCATCAGTCATCAGGCGGCGGCCGCCCTGGCCAATGCCCGGTTCCATGAGCAGATGGTGGCAAGGAATCGTCAACTTTCGGCCCTGCTCGAAACCTCCAAGGGCATTAACGCCGACCTGAGCCTGAAGACCGTTCTCAACTCCATAGCGGCAAAATCGGTGGAACTTCTTGGCGCCATGAAGAGTGTCGTATTGCTGTGGAATGAAGAGGCGCAGCAGCTTGAAATAGCGGCCAAAAAAGGGTTGAAAGGGAAGGAATATGACGGGCTCGTCATCTCACTCGGGGAAGGGGTGTCGGGGAAGGTAGCCGAGTCCGGGAAGCCGCTCATCGTCAACGATTACCAGTCGTCGACCTACCGTATGGAGCGGTTTACTCATACCACTGCCTTTATCGCGGCCCCGATCCTCAAGGGGACTGAACTTCTTGGAGTGATCGGTGTGCTGAGCGAGGAAGAGGGGATAAGGTTTGACAAGGGATCGCTCGACCTGCTCACCCTGTTTGCCTTGCACGCGGCAATTGCCATTGGTAATGCCCGACTTCATCAAGAAACTCTCAGTATGTCGCACGATCTTGGAAAGCGGGCCAATGAACTGGCCAGTTTGCACCAGATAAGCCGTGCAGCATCAAGCAGTCTGGACCTTGATGTGTTGATGGAAAAGAGTGCGACGGAAGCGGCTGCCGTTATCGGTGTCGATCGCGTGGCCATTGCCTTGCTGGATGATGAGAAAGATGTGCTGGTTGTCCAGTCGATTTACGCTGTAAACGATGATTCCCGGCTTAAGTTCTGGAAAGGAGCCAGTCTCAGTCTTGTCGATTTTCCCACGGGATCGAAGGTGCTGGCTACCTCTCAGCCGATTACCATCAATTGTGAGGAGATTGGTAGCTCGAGTGAAGTGGAGACGGCTTTTTATTGCTCTCAGAATATCCGCTCAATCCTCTTTGTCCCTCTTGTTTCAGTCGCCGGGAATATCGGTCTCATCAGCTTCGCAACCATTGATCGGATGAAGGAGTTTGACGAGTCTTCCATTAACTTCTGTATGATGGTCGCGGGCGAGCTTTCCCTGGCGGTGCAGAATGCCCGCCTTCACGGAGAAACCACGGCGCATTTGAGTCGACTCAACAGCCTGATGCGCATTATCAAGTCGATGGATATGGCCGGCGACCTTGAGGAAGTGTTGACACAAAGCCTGAAAGAGGTAAAGCGCGTCTTTCGGTCAACAGGAGAGACCATATACCTGCGAGATACCGAATCAAACGCCCTCAGGGAATTCATCGGAAGAGGGACGGCGAAGAAGCATGAACGTCTGTGCGAAGGCGTGGATTGCATGCTTCTGGAGAACGGGAAGATATCCCTGTTCAGTCAGGAACCGAAGGCGGTGAACTGCCCGGCGTTTGGCGATGGCAATGGCGATTTTATCTGTTCAGCCCTGAAGTCCGGCGACGCAGTCTATGGGACGCTGCGGGTCTATTCGAGGAACGGGCATGGATTCATGAACGGCGACCGACAGCTGCTGGAGGCTATCGGTGAACAGCTGGCAGGGCATCTGGAGCGCCGACGCCTGCTGCAGCAGGTGACTCACATGGCAATAACCGACCCGCTGACCGGCCTCTACAACAGGCGGGAATTCCTTCGCCGGTTCGATTCGGCGTTGACCGCCGCGGAGCGCTACCGCAGACCGCTTTCGTTTATGATGATGGATCTCGACAATTTCAAGGCATATAACGACGCCCTCGGACATCAGGCCGGAGACGCGCTTCTCAAGGAAGTCACCGCCCTCATCAGGCGCTATATTCGCGAGCCCGATATCTTCTGCCGCTACGGAGGAGATGAGCTCTGCGTTATCCTGCCGGAGACCGGCCGGGATGAGGCGCTTGCCATGGCAGAGCGTATCAGGAAGGCGATGGAGTCGCACTGTTTTAAAGGGGAAGACCAGGAGCGAGGAAAGATAACCCTGACCCTTGGTATTGCGGAATATCCGGGGCATGGAAAAAACAGGGACGAACTTATCCTCAGGGCTGACAACGCCCTTTATCTGGCAAAGAGGCACGGCAGGAACCGTGTATATGATCACCGAGAGGAGTCATAATGTCATCAGCACGTATCGGCATCATTGGGGGCAGTGGACTATACGAAATGGAGGGGTTGTCGGGAGTTCGTTCGGTGCGGGTCGAGACCCCTTTCGGCGACCCTTCGGACGAGATTGTACTGGGTGAGTTGGGCGGAATCGGTCTGGCCTTTCTGCCCCGTCACGGCAGGGGGCACCGGATACTCCCCTCCGAGATCAACTTCAGGGCCAACATCTATGCGCTCAAAAAACTGGGCGTTGAGCGGATTATTTCGGTGAGCGCCGTTGGCAGCATGAGGGAGAAGATTGAGCCCGGTCATATCGTGATCCCGGACCAGTTCTACGACCAGACGAAAAAGAGGAGCAGTACCTTCTTCGGCGACGGTATCGTGGCCCATGTGAGCATGGCCGACCCTGTCTGCGGCCATGTGGCCAAAGCCCTTGCCGCGGCGGGGCGGGAAGTGGGGGCGGTCATCCATGAGGGCGGCGTATACCTGTGCATAGAGGGACCCCAGTTCTCTACCCGTGGCGAATCACTCATCTACCGGCAATGGGGTGTCGATATCATAGGAATGACAAACGTTACCGAGGCCAAGTTGGCAAGAGAGGCCGAAATTTGCTATGCTACCGTGGCCCTTTCCACCGATTACGACTGCTGGCATGAGAGTGAAGAGGACGTGACGGTCGAAGCGGTCATAAAGATTATCCAGCAAAATGTCGAAACGGCAAGACGGATCATCCGCGCCGCGGTCCCTGTGATAGCGGGCGAGAGGACCTGTGGTTGCGGCCATGCCCTCAAGAATGCCGTCATGACGGCGCCGCAGCTGATTCCGCCGGCTACGCGGCAGTCGCTGGAACTGATCATTGGAAAGTATGTTTCATAGGTCTTATGCGACCTATAGGGCCTATAAAAAGGAGTTTTCATGAGCCTTCTCGTAGTTGGTTCCGTCGCCTTCGATACCGTCACCACCCCTTTCGGCCACGCCGATGAGGTGCTTGGTGGCTCGGCTACCTATTTTTCCGTTGCCGCGAGCTACTTCACTCCTGTGTCGCTGGTGGCGGTGGTGGGGGAGGACTTCCCCGCAAAGCATATTGAGTTCCTGAAAAGCAGAAATATCAGCACCGAGGGGCTGGAAACGGTCTCGGGCAAGACCTTCCGCTGGAAAGGGGAGTACGGCTTCGACCTCAACCAGGCGAAAACCCTGGAGACCCACCTCAATGTCTTTCAGAACTTTCATCCGCGGCTTCCTGAGAGCTACAAAGAGGCAGAGGTGGTCTTCCTTGCCAACATCGACCCTGAACTACAGCTCGACGTACTCAAGCAGGTCAAGTCTCCTGCCCTTGTGGTATGTGATACCATGAACTACTGGATCGAAGGGAAGTACGACGCCCTCGTCCACACCCTGAAGTCGGTGGATATCATGGTCATCAACGACGGTGAGGCGCGGGAGCTGGCCAAGGAGGCGAACCTGGTGAAGGCCGCCCAGAAGATACTCTCCTTCGGCCCCAGGAGTGTGGTCATCAAGCGGGGTGAGTACGGCGTCATAGCCTTTGGTCGTGACGGGGCCTTTGCTGCTCCGGCCTATCCTCTCGAAAGCGTCTACGACCCGACCGGGGCGGGCGATACCTTCGCCGGCGGTTTTCTCGGCTATCTGGTGTCGACGAGGAATTTCTCCGATGCGTCGATCCGCAAGGCGATCATCATGGGGAGCGTCATGGCCTCCTTCAATGTGGAGGCCTTCAGCCTTAACCGCCTCAAGAGCCTTGAATACAGCGAAATTGAAGGAAGGTTCATGGAGTTCAGGAGATTGACCCATTTTGAAGATCTTTCGTAAAGGCGGTACAATAGTTGCTGTCAGGAGTCTGAGAGGTCTGTCTGGGTGTGGACTGCTGCTGGTCCTTGGGCTTGTGGCGGGCTGTGCGGGGGCTCCCGTTGCCGAAGACAACAGCCCCATGGCCGAGGCCCACTACAAGATCGGCGTGGCAGGCCTTAACAGGAACGACCTCCAGAAGGCGCTGGTGGAGTTTCAGAAGGCGATAAACCTGAACCCGGGCGACAAGAAGCTCCATTTTGCCATTGCCCAGGTATACGACCGGCAGGAGCGAAGCGGCGAGGCCGTAAGGGAGCTGGGAGAGGCCATCCGGATCGATTCCACCTACTCGGAGGCCTACAATTATCTCGGCACGATTCATACCAAGGAACATCGTTATGACGAGGCGCTCCGTGTTTTCGGAAAGGCACTGGAAAACCCGCTTTATGCCACGCCCCAGATGACCCATTACAACATGGGGCTGACCTATCAGGCCATGGGCCGGGAAGACGAGGCGCTTAAAAAGTTCCAGCAGTCGACGAGGATCGACCCGTCGTTCATGCCCGGGTATCTGGCCTGGGGGCAGCTTGCGGGGCGCATGGGGCGGTACAAGGAGGCGGTAGATGCCTGGCGGGGTGCGATTTCTCTGGCGCCCGAGGCCCTTGATGTGAGAATGGAACTGGCAACCGCCCTTTACAACGACCATCAGGATGCCCTGGCCATTCAGGAGTTCCGGAGGGTAGTAAGGGAAGACAAGGACGGTCTGTGGGCCGACTCTGCGCGGCGTTATCTCGAGGTATTGCAGAAGTAAGTAGAAAGATTGCAGCGCTTACCTGAACAGGGAGAGATATGGAAACTGTAGGGGCTGTCCTCAGGAAATTGAGGGAAGATCACGGGCTTACCATCGAAGATGTCGCCAAGAAGACGAGGATCCGCGCCGAGATACTGCGCAACATCGAGTCGGGCGATTACCATCAGGTTGCGGAAGGTCCATTTCTGCGCGGCTTCGTGAGGTCGTATGCCCAGGCGCTGCGACTGTCGGAAGATGAGACCGAGCGGCTTCTTGACTCCATGCATCCGGTACGACCGGCGGAAGCGAGCAAGCCACCCAGGGAGGAGCGCCCTCCGGTCTCCCCGGCCTGGTACGGTGTCGGTGCGCTGGCGGTCGTTGCCGTCATTGTTGCCGTCCTGCTGATGAGCAAGAAGGATGACGTAACGGCCCCTCAGGTTGAGCCAGCGCCTGCCGAGGCGCCTGTTGTCCCTCCTGCCCCTCCTGCTGCCGAAACGGCTCCTGTTCCGGTACCGGCGCCAACTGTCGAGCCTTCTATCAAGCCCGGTCCTCAACCTTCAGTACAACCTCAACCTCAGGCACAGCCGCAGCCTCCAATACAGCCTCAGGTGCAGCCACAGCCTCAGGTACAGCCACAGGTACAACAGCCTAAGGTGCAACCACAGCCTCAGCCATCAGCGCAGCCTCAGGTGCAGCCTCAGGTGCAGCCTCAGGTGCAGCCTCAGCGTGCGGCAACGGAACCGCCGGCCGAAACAGAGGTCGCTGAACCTGTTCACCTCAAGGTAAGGGCGCGGGAGGAATGCTGGGTACGTGTCTCACTGGACGGAAAGCCTTCGCAGCAGACGCTGCTCTCCGCCGGAGAGACCAGGTCATGGGAGGCCGGCAAGAAGGTCAGGATTACCTTGGGCAATGCGGCGGGAGTAGTGCTGGTGGTCAATGGAAAAGAGCATGAAAATCTCGGCAACCAGGGTGAAGTGGTCAAGGATATTGTGATTACCGCCAAAGGGCTTACATTGCCGGTGGCCACGGAGAAGAAAGAGTGAGAGAGATAGAGGAAAAGGCCGGTGCCGCGGCGGACTATCTGCGCAAGAGTGTTCAGGGGACGTTCCCTGTCGGCGTTGTCCTGGGCTCCGGTCTCGGTGGCTCGTCCCTTGATATGGGCGACCTTGTCTCCATCCCGTATGAGGCTATCCCCGGCTTTCCGGTCACTACAGTAACAGGCCATCAGGGCAACCTGCTTGCAGGAAAGGTGCATGATGTCCCCGTGCTCGTGATGCAGGGGCGTTTCCATCTCTATGAGGGGTATCACATGAAAGATATCCTTCTCCCCCTTTGGACCCTCCATCTGCTCGGGGTTAGCAGCCTCATCCTCACCAACGCCTCGGGCGGCATTAACGTCGCCTGCATGCCGGGCGATCTCGTGCTGGTCAACGACCATATCAACCTCATGGGGACCAACCCGCTGGTAGGAGTCCGCGACGACGAAGGGCGGTCCCGATTTCTCGATATGACACAAGCGTATGATCAGGGGTTGGCGGCTGTCGCCCGGAAAACGGCTGCCGAAATGGGGATTGCGCTCAAGAGCGGCGTGATGGCGGCTGTTCTGGGGCCGGTCTATGAGACTCCGGCGGAAATAGGCATGATGGAGCGGATGGGGGCGGACCTGGTCTGCATGTCCACGGTGCCCGAAGTGATCATCGCCAACTACCTCGGTATGCGCGTTCTGGCCATTTCGCTGGTCTGTAACAGGGCGGCGGGACTGGCGGGTCATCGCCTTGCCCATGACGAGGTATTAAAGACAGCGGCGAGCCGCGGGCCTCTCTTTGCGCGGCTTCTCGACGGTATCATCGGCCGGATGGCATCCGAAGGGGTTGTGTAAGAGGCAGGTTCACGGTTTGAAGTCCAAGGTTCAAGACAGTGCTCTGTCGCCTGGGGGTGGGGTGTTATGGAAGTTGTAATTCTCGGGTCCGGCACCTCCACCGGTGTGCCCGTGATTGGATGTTCGTGCGAGGTCTGTACGTCGGACGATCCCCGAAACCGCCGGACGCGTTCGTCGATACTGGTGGAGCACGCGGGAGCGTACATACTGGTGGACACCGCCACCGATTTTCGCGCCCAGGCCATTGCCAACAATATCCCAAAGATCGATGCGGTATGCTATACCCATACCCATGCCGACCATGTACACGGCATCGACGACCTGCGATGCTTCAACAAGCTCAAGGGCGGGGCGATACCCTGTTACGGGAGTCCGGCAACCTGTGAATCGTTGCAGCGCAACTTTCCGTATATTTTCAAGCCGTCGGAAGGGGCAGGGTGGCGACCTCACCTGGAGCCTAATGCGGTGACCGGTGACTTCGACCTGTTTGGTTTGAAGGTGGCGCCGATCGAGATAGAGCACGGAAAAAGCATGATCTATGGCTATCGGTTCGGTGATGTGGCCTACCTTACCGATTGCAGCGGTATTCCCGGGTATTCGATGGAAAAGCTGCGGGGGCTGAAGCTGCTCATTATCGGCGCCATACGGTATCAGCCCCACCCCAGCCACTTTTCCCTGGGGCAGTCGGTGGAGATAATCGAGGCGCTCAAGCCCGAGAGGGCGCTGTTGACGCATCTTGGGCACTCCTTTGACCAGGAGAAGACCGGTGCCGAACTGCCGCCCAATACAGGCCTGGCATATGACGGACTGAGGATAACACTCTGACGGAGGGAAGAATCATGAGAAAAATCAAGAGATACCTGCCCCTGCTTGCAGTTGCCGTCTCCCCCTTGTTTCTCGGCATGGGGACGGGTGACATTTCCTCTAGCGGCGAGGTCCACAAGGCGACGAAAAACTACAACGTAACCGTCGTCGACGACCTCGGCACCAAGACCGAGGCGAGTAATTTTACCTGCGAGGGGAAACTCTATTTCGACGGGAAGAAGGGGGCGACCACCTTGTCCGTCTCCTTCGACAAGGTCAGGGAGATAAGCGCCGAGAAGGGCAAGGGAGACCGGGCACAGGTGACGGCCACCCTGACCGATGGCAGCACCGTTGCCTTCGATATGAGCTGTCGGGACCGTTGCTCGGGGAATACGTCGTTTGGCAGCTTCAGTGTCGAGGCGTGTAATCTGAGGAAGGTAACCTTTAAGTAGAAAATCAGAGGCAATGGATAATTGACAACGTTTTTCATTGTCAATTATCCATTGATGTTCATCATGATCGTCGGTATCCCGAAAGAGATAAAAGACAACGAATACCGTGTGGGGATTGTCCCTGCCGGCGTGCTGGCCCTGACTCAGGCGGGACATTCCGTCATTGTGGAGCGGTCCGCCGGTGAGGGGAGCGCCATTGGCGATGAGGAGTACCGCCGCGCCGGGGCCGAGATCGTATCCTCCGCGGCGGACGTCTACGGCAGGGCGGAGATGGTTATGAAGGTCAAGGAACCGCTGCCCGCGGAGTACGGCCTTCTGCGAGAGGGGCAGATACTCTATGCCTACCTCCACCTTGCACCGGCGCCGGAGCTGACCCGTGCGCTGCTTGAGAAGAAGGTGATCGGCGTTGCGTACGAAACCATTCAGACCGACGACGGGCTTCTACCCCTTTTGATCCCGATGAGCGAGGTGGCGGGGAAACTGGCGGTCCAGGCCGGGGCTCATTACCTCGAAAAGGAGGCCGGTGGCCGGGGTATCCTGCTGGGCGGGGTGCCGGGAGTCCATCGGGCGGTCGTTACCATCATAGGCGGCGGTACGGTGGGGCTCAACGCCGCCAAGATCGCCGTCGGCATGGGGGCCGAAGTCTACATCATCAACAAGGGACTGAAGCGGATGGCCTACCTCGACGACATTTTCGCCAACACCGTTACCACCCTGGAATCCAACAGCCACAACATAGAGGAAGCTGTTCTGCGTTCCGATCTTGTTGTCGGATCGGTGCTGATCCCCGGCGCCATGACGCCGCGGGTTGTAACCCGATCCATGGTTTCCCGCATGAAGAAGGGGGCGGTCATCGTCGACGTCGCCATCGACCAGGGGGGGTGCATCGAAACTTCCCGTCCCACCAGCCATTCCGATCCCGTCTACGAGGTCGACGGCGTCATCCATTACTGCGTCACCAACATGCCCGGCGCAGTGCCCCGGACTTCGACCTACGCCCTCACCAACGCCACCCTTCCCCATGCCCTTGCGATCGCCGGTAAGGGCCTCAGGGCGGCGGTTTGCGCAGATGCCTCGCTTGCGAGGGGGGTTAATGTCTATAAAGGGCATGTAACCCACCCCGCAGTGGCAGAGGCGGCTGGAGTAGAATATACCCCTCTGGAGAAGCTGCTGGGCAGCCTCTGAGCTGAGACGTATATCCGATTGATATTCCTCTCCGTTATTGTGCCTTGTGTAGATCCCTTGTGTGATATGGTGGTAAAAATTAATCTGGCGATGGCGTGGTAGTTGCATAGTATTGCGCTGTTGCGATTTATTAATTCATGGAGGTCGAGCAGTAAATCTTTTATAAGATTGCGGTCGTAGAACCAATGACGACCGGGGAGAGAGTGGGATGGAAAGATTGAGAAGAGGGTTTGTCGCAGTATTGTGTTTGCTTGTATCGGGCCTTGCCGGTCAGGCAGCTGCCTATGAAAAACCGACCATAGGTTTCGTCCAGAATCTCGACGGAATCGAAAGCCCGCAGCGGGTTTCGGCCAACGGCAGCGGCACTATCTACGTGACCGACTCCTATGAAAATGAGGTAATCGTCCTTGACTCCTCAGGGAGCAAAATTGGCTCAATTAAGGAGTCAGGTGTCCCCAGAGGGATCAAGGTGTTGCCCGACAACTCCATTCTTGTGGGTTACACCAGCGATTCCGGCGGCTACGTTTCTCATTACACCTCCTCCGGCAGTTTCATAAGAAGACTGGGGGCAGGCATCGGCCAGTTCACCATGCCTACCGATATGGCGGTTAATCCGTCTACCGGCGTCATCTACGTTGTTGACAGCGTAAGAAGCTATGTCTACCGTTTTGACAAGGACGGCAACTTTCTCGACCGGTTTGGCGGTTATGGCCCGGGGTATTATGATTATGCCGGTTTCCATAACCAGTTTGATTACCCCGCGGGAATTGTTTTTGACGCCGCTCGCCAGGAGGTTCTCGTAGGCGACCAGGGGAACTTCCGTATCAAGGTGTTCGATCCCGCAGGCAACTACCTGAGACAGTTCGGCACCAATGCCCCCGACAGCTCCTGGCTGTTCGGCAGCTTTTCTCCCGAGAAACTGATCGGCAGGTTCTCAAAGCTTCAGGGGCTTGCTATTGATGGTCAGAGCCGCCTCTATGTGGTCGATTCTTTCCAGTGCACCGTACAGATGTTCGACAGCGCCTCGGGTAACCCGCTCGGCATGTTCGGCGATTACGGCACCGGTTCGGCTGAGCTGATGGTCCCCATCGGCATTACGCTTTCTCCCTCCGGGCAGTTCATTCTCGCCGACTGGAATAACAATCGCCTCTCGTTCTGGCAGATTGGTCTGGAAACATCTCCGCCACCGTCACCCGATCCCAACAGCGCGCCGTCTGTTCCGGCCCTCTCTTCTCCGGCCAATGGGGCTACCGTGGCGAGCATGATGCCTCTTCTCAGTGTTGCCAACGCCAGCGATGCCGAGGGAGACATGCTCCAGTACATATTCCAGGTAGATACCAGTTCCTCCTTTAATACCGCCAACATGAAGACGGTAACCGTTTCGCAGGGAACATCCGTGACCTCTGCGACGGTCGTGCTGCCGGTGGATCATGTCACCTACTACTGGCGGGCAAAGGCGAAGGAGACTTCCACCTCCGAGCTTCTGGAAAGCGGGTGGAGCGCGGCGACAAGCTTTACCGTCCATGCCTCAAACAGGCTCCCCTCCGCGCCAGGAAATCTTTCTCCGGCGGCCGGGACACAGCTGGTCGATACCGATTCACTGTCGTGGTCATCTTCAGTCGATCCTGACGGCGATCTGATCACCTATACGGTAAACGTTGCCACCGACGCGGCCTTTGCCTCAATCGTCGAGTCAAAGAGCGGCATCTCCGGTACCAGTGTTGCCATCACCCAGTTCTCCAGTCTCTCCGGCCAGCCCAGTGCAACCTACTACTGGCAGGTAAAGGCGGTGGACAGCAACAGTGGTTCTTCAACCTACTCAGGCAGCAGCTTTGTCTACGGTTCATCAGGAGCGACCATCAAGGTCAGCAGTTCGCCCAGCGGCGCCCTGGTTTACATCGACGGCAACTACGGCTACCTCGGCAACTATCAGGGCCAGACCGGTGCCACGCCGCTCGCCATAACCGTTGAACCCGGCAGGCATGAGGTCCGGATAGTCAGGAACGGCTATAACGAGTACTATGGCAGCTACAACATGACAGCAGGCCAGACCGTAACGGTCAATGCCAACCTGTTGAGCTACTCCAGCTACAGTATTACCGACAGGGGCAGGTTGACCGCGGGTGGACAGACCCTGGGCAACTATAATCCGTCGTTCACCTATTCGTCACCCTTCGCGGTCGACTGGGATAACGACGGCAACAAGGACCTCCTGGTCGGCGCCAATGACGGCCGGGTCTACTACTATAACAATACCGGCGGTGACGGTTCGCCGAACCTCCAGTACCAGGGGTATGTGGTAAGCACCGGTGACGGCGCCTATCCCTTCGTGGTCGACTGGGACAACGACGGCAGGAAGGACCTGCTCGTCGGTACCAGGTCTGGCAATATCCTGCTCTATCTCAACATCGGCACCGACAGTGCGCCCTCCTTCGGCGGTGGTGTACCGCTCCAGGCAGGGGGGTCAGTCATCGACGTGGGCAACTATGCCTCGCCGTGGGTGGTCGACTGGGACAACGACGGCAAGAAGGACATGCTGGTTGGCAACAGCTCCGGCTATGTCAGGCTCTACCTCAACAGCGGTACCGACTCCGGCCCGTCGTTGAGCGACAATGGCTACCTGCGCATGGGGTCGAATACCCTCCGTGCCGGCAACTATGCGACCCCGTTGGTCATCGACTGGGATCATGACGGCAGGAAAGACCTGGTGGTGGGCGCGAGCAGTAACGGTGTCTACTGGTTCCGTAACGGTGGCAGCGATGCTTCGCCCAGCTTCTCCAGCTATTCACAGCTGCCCGAATTGAGCGGTAGACTGAAGAGCACGAGCTATGCGGCGCCCTTCATTGTCGACTGGAATAACTCGGGTCTCTACGATGTACTGGTAGGCGGATCGGATGGTACAGTCCGGCGCTTCAGCAAATAAGGAGGAGTGCCGATATGAAACTGTTCACTTCTAAAGCCGGAAAGAAAAGGGCTTCAATCATGACTGCAAGGGCTATCCTGTCTATACTGGCTGCTGTCGCTCTGGTGATTATTGCTGTGGGTAACGGCCAGGCAATAGATGCACCGCACCATGCCGGCTATTCGATACAGTGTCTCAATTGTCATCAGCCGCACAAGGCGTTGGGGAGCAACCTGACCAGGGCCGAGCTCAACCCGTTGGTCTGCCAGGGCTGCCACAACCCTCTTGGTCTTGGTAAATACTTCCCTATGCAGAACTCCAACAGAGCGGTCCCCGGCGTAAAGGGGAATACCCACTACTGGATGATGTCGGCCAATGCCCCCCAGTGGGGAGCTACACCACCGACAAGGACATATTCTGAGAACCATGATACCGACATGGATACTCGTCTGGACAAGAGCGACCCGAGCAACCCGAAGGTCCTCTGCTCCACCTGTCACAACCAGCACGATAACTCCAACCGCTGGGGCCGTACCCATCTTTCTCAGATTGAGCAGCTCGACGGTACCGGTTCCACGGGCAAGATCCACTACTCGGTGGTAGACCACCAGGCCAAGCCCCAGACCTACCATGTCTTTATTGTCAACTCCGGCTCCACCGGCGAGGCGACCTATGTCATCAGCGATGGCTCGCTGGACATGGCCGGCTACATCAGATGGTTCGGCTGGAACGGTTCGGGCTGGATACCTTTCACAGGGCGCAATGCGAAGACCGATGCCTCGTCCATGCCGCGCCAGACCGGTTCGAGCCAGCACCTGATGGACGGCCCGAATATCACCATCACCTTCGATACCTCATCGGACTCTTTCAGGACCGGTGACCACTTCAGGTTCTATGTGGGCTACCCCTTCTTCAGGAGAGCCCACGACGGCGGCCCGAATCAGGAGCCGGGCAACAGGGGACAGGGGAGCGGTTTTACTACCTATTTCTGCCGCAACTGCCACAGCCAGAGGGCTCAGAGCCATGTGGACGTAGAAACCTGGACCGGTACCCCCCGGAGCCATCCGGTAGGGCAGTGGCTGGGGTCCAACGGTAAGGGGTATGACCGTCACGTTCCGCTGGATGCTGACGGAAAGACGCAGAGCGCTTCTTATCCCAATAGTCCCGACGGCAACTGGACCAACGACCTGCTCCTTTTCAAGAGAGGGACAGCCGGTGATCCGAAATACCCGACCGTCAAGGCAACCGCCTTTGGCACGCCGGAGCCCGGCTCCGACGACAATTACGATGTGCAGTGCATGACCTGCCATGCCCCGCACTTTACCGACTCCAATTCACTGACGGTCGACAAGAGATAGTCCGTTTCGACTGAATCGTAAGGGATGGTTGAGATAACACGGCCACGCAGGGGGTTTCTCTTGCGTGGCCGTATGAGTTTTGAGTAGAGTTAAAGCAATTTAATCAGGGGGATAGGCAATGCGTCGACATGTTTTTTTTGTACTTTCAGCGCTTGCGGTTTTTCCCGCAACGATAGCCTATGCCGTCGACCAGACGGTACCGGGGAGCGTAGAGGCGATCGGGAGCAGCCCGAGCCAGGTGACGGTGCTGACGTATGTGAGCGGCGACGACAACCGTGACGGCTCGGTAAAGGTTGAGTACAGCGAGGACAGCACGTGGGGGAATTCGGATGATAAGACCATATGCGGGAACCTCACCGGCGGCAGCCCGCGGGTCTGCTACATCAGCTGGCTCAAGAGCGACACGACGTACCATGTAAAGGTGACCTATACCGACCCCGACGGGGTGACCGGCGGCGACTCTTATGAGACGTCGGCCCATACCCGCGGCGAGGATGAGGACAAGTATCCGCCGACCCTGGCCATCATCAAGCCGATGGAGAAGGGGGTCGTCGGGGGTAACAGCAGCTATCCCGTGACCATCGACTTCACCGTCTACGATCGCCACAGCGGCATCGACGGGTCGTCGGTAGAAGTCGTCATCGACGGGGCCAGCTACAGCGCCCAGCCCAATCCCGACCGCGAGGGGTACTATATCTTCCGCTGGAGCACGCCGACCAGGGGATGGCACTCCGTCACCGCCAAGGCGCGTGACAAGGCGGGCAATCTTGGCTATGCCCCCACATCGCAGTTTTACATCAACAGCACCGAGACCGCCGAAGGGGTGTTCAAGGGAGACGGCAAGCTCCTCGTCCGCGACAACGACAACCAGATCTGCTGGGACTGCCACGGCGGCCTCAAGCCTCACAGCAGCCAGTATCTGAGCCCCAAATACGGCAACTGGTCCTTGACCTGCCGTCAGTGCCATACCCCGCACAACACCAAGAACATCTTCCTGGTAAAAGAGCAGATCAAGACCCCCAACAGCGGGTACCGGAACGTCGACTTCAGGAGCGCTGACGGCTTCGCCGACTACAGCTTTGCCAACAAGGCCGAGCTGGGCACCGGCCCGTGCGAGACCTGCCACACCAAGACCAG
>Ga0224505_10001145_pt1 | contig 17205 bp, 24 predicted proteins | sample SF_Jan12_sed_USG_FD_169102 | JGI IMG/M metagenome (GOLD analysis project Ga0224505, IMG submission 169102) | Sediment microbial communities from San Francisco Bay, California, United States - SF_Jan12_sed_USGS_4_1 | ecosystem: Environmental > Aquatic > Marine > Sediment | place: USA: California... | reverse complement strand
GCCACAACGCGGCGGCGCAAATCTTCAGAGTACGCTCTCGGCATGGTTCCCCTCCATGCCGATTCTCGCTCATTCCTGGCCAGTTGGGAATCCCTGAAGGTTCCAACTAAACGCGAAATGCTCTAGGCACTCTACCGATATCCCATAGCATTGTTACGAATCTCGCTCTGATAGCCCCGATGGTATTGTGCCCCAAGAGAGGGGAGGTGTTCGCACCACCTTCTTCACGGGTGCGTCATTTGCCCTTACTGTAAGGTGTTGTCGAGAAGTGTGGAGCGGTGGTGGGACGTTCTGACGGAGGCGATGATGCTGAAGGAAGCGACTCCCTCTGTTGGGGTGATCGAAGTGATTCATGCCATGACAACAGTTGCCAACGGCCGTTTCGACGTTCGAGCACTCCCGTTTCCTGCATTGGCAGCTCGGTGCGTGTAACCCTCTCGCCGTCGGCTACATAGCGGATGTAGTCCAGTTCCATCGCATACCAGGCGAGGTCGCCTTTCGTCCAAACCTTCAGTGCTTTAATGGGGATCTCAAGCTTCTGAGCATTACGGAATTCTTCTCGTAGCCCCTGTTCAAGTTCCGTCCAGCCGATATATTTTCGGCCTGCGATGGCGTAGCTGATAATGTCGGCATCATGTGCCAGGAGTTGGGAAAGGGTCGGCAGGTCTTTGTCGGCATTGGCGCGGATCATCTCTCGGATGGCCGACTCTGGATCAGTTGGTTCCAAAGCCATAGTTGCCGTGGTCATGGTGAATAGGCAAACCACCATGCTCATACTCTTGAGGCAGAGACTCCTCACGTCAGACTCCGTGTGATTGCCAGATGGTACTCGTGGTCAGAAACCAGACACGCGTCAGGGGAACCCTACACAGCTTCTTGCCCCGTGTCAAAGACGGAAAGCCTGAGCGGTGTGATGTTGGGTGACTCTGAACGAGGGGGGCTATCCCGTTAGTCACTGTTGTGTGGGTGAACGCTAAGATGGTGTGACGTTGGTGGAGAACCGGGAGGGGATCCTTTTTATCCTGTGATTATTGGAATGCACTGTGGACCGAACTCAGCGTTCCCATCGGTAGCTGACAAGCAACGGCATGCCAGTTAAGACAGCGAGCACTCCGACAGGCAGCATCCCCGCGACGGCATGTTGAAGGGTCATGTACTGATCGATGGTGAGACCATGAAGCGGGAGGACCACCGTTGATTCCGTGAGAATCATCAGGACGAAGGCCACGAACCCAATGCCGAGTCGTATGCGCGGGAGCGGGGGCAACTTGAATCGATCGATCGTCCATTTCGCACCGATAATCATAGCCAGAAGGGTATTGGGGACTTCCAGCAATCGAGCGATCAGTTCGCTGATGTGCAGGGCGACCACTTCGAGGCGAACGACCTCCAGGACGAATCCCACTCCGAGGGCAACAAGAAAATAGACACCGCCGGCCCGTACGACCAGGGAGGCACGAACCTTTGGCTGAACATCGGCTAGTTTGGCGGGGAGGGTCGACATGGGTTGCACGGGCTCCTCGATGTGGTTGGGCGAGCATTGCTTCTCGCTCGTACGTATATTGTGAGACGTGGCCATGTTTGAGAGGTCAGTCTAGCGAAAAATCCAAGAGACGGCTATTGTTCTTCAAAGTTGCGCAAGGGAGTGGGGGCAGGATCGTACGCACCCATCCGATCCTCGCGTGCCGGATAGGAAATGATTGTAAATGATGGCCTTCAATCTGTGGTGCTCCTCGTGCTATCAAGCGCCGTCAGTCATTGCGTTTCGTCCAAGACGGACGAACAAGGCAGTAGATGACTTTCTGACGTACTCGCGGTAAGCTCGACCATGGTGATGAGATCTGTGAAAGTGCGGATGTCATGAAAAGGGGGGACGTGATGCAGAAACGGATGAGCGCGGCGGGCTGTATGTTCGTGTTACTCGTTGGACTCTTCCTTACTGGAACGACACCAGTCGTTGCCGCCGATGAAGCGATTGTGGACGTGAGCAGCCCTGACGCGATGAAGTCCGTGCTTGAACAGCAAATCGGAAAACGAGTGAAGGTCAAACTATGCTCGGGGCAGGATGTGGAAGGCAAGGTCGCCAAGGTCGGCTCTCATGCCGTGCAGCTGACGGAATTGGTTGGAATGGAGTTGTTTGATGCGACGGTCAAGTTGGATGATGTGGCGGCGGTCATCGTGAGAGCGCGTTCGAAATAATCATACTCACGCGGATCAGCGGTCGGTGGTTCAACCTCGGTGAACAGGGCTTGTGGGATATAGATGGCAGCGAGGGGAGGTGACATGAAGCACAGCAAGGGTCGGAAGCGGGGAGATGATGGGGATCAGACCGATGATGTTCGGAATGGGAGCGACCCGTTTCAACGATTGCTCGGGTTGATGTTCAAGGCGCATCCATGGCACGGTGTGTCGATTGGGCAGGAAGCTCCGGACGTCGTCATGGCCTATATCGAAATCGTCCCGACCGATACGGTCAAGTATGAAGTCGACAAACGCAGCGGTTTCCTCAAGGTGGATCGGCCGCAGCGTTTCTCCAATTGCTGCCCGGTCTACTATGGCCTGATCCCGCAGACCTATTCCGGAGAACAAGTCGCCGGAATGTTTGCCAAGCGAGCACGTCGGAAGGGGATGGTCGGGGACGGTGACCCGCTGGATATCTGTGTCTTGTCAGAAAAAAACATTCCGCATAGCGATATCTTATTAACGGCGCTCCCGATCGGTGGGTTGAGCATGGCCGACGGCGGGGAAGCCGACGACAAGATTATCGCCGTCATGCGGGACGATGCGGTGTACGGAGGCTTCACGGACATTGCACAATGTCCGTCGGCGCTGATGGATCGCCTGCAACATTATTTTCTCACCTACAAGAGCGCGCCCGGGACGACTCAACATAAGGTGGAAATTACCAGCGTCTATGGCCGGGAAGAGGCACTCAAAGTGATCCGTGCGAGCCATGCCGACTACCGGGCGCAATATCCGGAACTCAGCTCATTATGGCCGAAGCAATTGTAAGCGGGTGCGTCGATCATGCTGCGATGTAGGGACATCGTCTCCCAGCATCTGCATGCATGATCGGTCATGTGGCTATATTTCCGGATCGCTCCCCTGAGATGAACTCTGCTGCAGGTTCTGCCGATTCGCTTCGATCTATCGAATGGTGATGATAGTCTGTGTATCAGACTATGTCACCCTCTTCCATCCACTCGCCGAGTGCTGAGACTGCGCAACAATCGTTGTTCGACCAACCGCTCTCTGAAGCAGCTGTGGCAGCCTTGCGGAGGGGACAAGTCATTGAGGCGATCACCCTGGTTCGGAAAGAGCAGCATGTCGCGTTGACGGAGGCCAAAGCATCCGTTGATGCCTATCTGCGCAGTCAGCCTGCGTTGCAACGTCGAATCGAGCAAGATCAGTCCGACGCGAGAGAGGGACTGCTTCGCTGGGCATGGCTTCTCCTGATTGGAGGCGCAGGCTTGCTGTATGTGCTGATGTAACGGGGGAATGGGGTATCGGTATGGATGCCACCTACATCCTTCTGGTGCTCACGGGAGCAGGAGCCTCGTTTATAACGTTCTGTCTGATGCGATTCCCCCATATTCGGCGTGCACGGTTTCAGCCGTTCGGGGCATTCTCCCTACTTGCGTCATTCTCCACCGCCCTGGTTATCTTCATCATGTCCGTCCTGGCCGTCTACGCCCAAGCAATTTCGCACTGAGCGAGCAGATGGAACAGGTGGGACGTCTGTTCGGAATGAATCCGACCGCATCCTGATTGGACAACAGCAACCGACTCTGCATAGTTCAGGAGAAGCTCTGGAATTCTTCCCTCCTGAACCGGTATGCTCTGCGCTGTCACCTGACGATGTTGTCTGAAGTGAGCCATGATGGATCTTGGTTCGTCGCCATACTGGAGCGGCTGTTGTGGGGCGTCTTTCGATGGAGTCTGACGATTTGATCACCGACTTTTTGTCGGAAGACCACCGGCGCCTCGAGCGTCTGCTGGACTCGGTCCTGGATTCAGACGGTGGCATTAACCGGGACTGCTACGATCGGTTTCGAGCCGGACTCCTGCGCCATATTGGGATCGAGGAGAAGATACTGCTCCCTGCCGCTCAGCGGCAGCGTGGCGGAGAGCCGCTTCCCATTGCCGCGAAGCTCCGTCTCGATCATGGGGCCATTGCGGCGTTACTCATGCCCACTCCCACGAGCGCGGTCCTGGCTACTCTCCGCTCCATCCTTGAACAACATAACCTGCTCGAGGAAGGTGCCGAGGGCGTCTATCACACCTGCGACACTCTATTACGGGAAGATCTTGGCCAGTTGATGGCTCGACTTCATGCGGCTCCGGACGTCACCGTACTACCCTGTTCCGATGCTCCGGCTGTTCTGGGTGCCGTGCGTCGGGCGGTGGAGCGAGCCGGATTCGGGCTCCCCAGCGATTTCCCCACATGATCAGCCTTCTCTTCTGTACGCAATATTGATATGCTGCCGACTTCATCATGATGCCTGACACGACCATGTCCAGTGAGCTCGCGGCTGCAACTCGGCAACGGCGGACCTTTGCCATCATCAGCCATCCGGATGCCGGCAAGACGACACTCACCGAAAAGCTCTTACTCTATTCTGGCTTGATCCGCACAGCCGGTATGGTGCGGGGACGGAAGGGTGGAAAGACGACGGCCTCAGACTGGATGGGTATGGAGCAGGAGCGTGGAATTTCGATTACCGCATCCGCGATGCAGTTTCCGTACAAGGGTGCCGTCATCAATTTGCTCGACACGCCGGGCCACCAGGATTTTTCCGAGGATACCTATCGCACCTTGACTGCTGCGGACAGTGCCATCATGGTGATCGACGCCGCCAAGGGGGTGGAAACGCAGACCCGCAAGCTCTTTGCCGTGTGCCGCATGCGTCGGATTCCGGTGCTCACCTTGATCAACAAGATGGATCTGCCCGGACGTCCCCCGCTGGATCTCATGACGGAGGTCGAGCAGGCGTTGAATATTCACGCGAGTCCCGTCAATTGGCCGATCGGCTCGGGCAGCGACTTCGTGGGCATTGTGAACAGGGCCGACAGTCTGGTGCAGTTGTTCAGCAAGACCATGCATGGCGGAGCGACCAGGGTCGAGACCGATACGTTGCCGCTCGCGGAGCTTGGCTCACACCGGCGTGTCTCAGCAGAGCTGTTGGAGCAAGTTCAGCATGACCTGGAGCTCTTGGAGATTGCCGGGAACCCGTTCACACGCGACCAGTTTCTCGGTGGGGAAGTGACACCTGTATTTTTTGCATCCGCGCTCACGAACTTTGGGATTGAAAGTTTTCTTGATGCCTTCGTGGAGTTGGCCCCCAGTCCCGGTGCACGATTGGCTGACCGAGAGGATGGGACGGAACTCACGGTCGACCCGATCGACATGCCCTTTAGCGCCTATGTGTTCAAGCTACAGGCGAACATGAACCCCAAACACCGTGATAGCACCGCCTTTCTTCGCGTGTGCTCCGGACGGTTTGAACGGGATATGGTCGTGAAACATCATCGGCTGGGTCGTGATCTTCGCTTGGCACGACCGCATAGCTTGGTGGCACAAGAGCGGAGTACGGTGGAAGAGGCTTATCCCGGCGACATCATCGGCATCATCAATCCGGGAGTCTTTGCCATCGGCGATACGGTGTCGTTAACCGGTGGGTTCAATTTTAAACCGTTGCCGCAGTTCCAGCCGGAGATCTTCGCGCGCCTCCGACCCACGGATGTCGGCAAGCGAAAGGCCTTCGACAAGGGGGTCTCTCAGATGGCGCAGGAGGGAACTGTGCAGATCATGCGCAGTCTCCATGATCAGGAGATTTTGATTGCCGCGGTGGGGCGACTGCAATTCGATGTATTGCAGTACCGGCTTCGCCATGAGTACCGCGTGGAAACCATTTTGGATGCATTGCCCTTCAGTTGCAGCGCCTGGCTTGACGGAGATCCTGCCACCTTTAAATCCCCGTCCGCGTCAATGATGGTGAAAGATCAGCGAGACCGCGTGGTCGTATTATTCGGCGATCAACTGATGAAGACCATTGCCCGCGACCGGAATCCTGACCACGGGCTCCGGGACATGGGTTAACTCGGTGAGTCTCACCGGTCACATACTCTGAACGTCAATCGGCATCCGCAAAGAGCTCGGGCTATTCCATCCAAAACTTCATCAGATCAAATGACAATTGACGGTGATGCTTGATAGCAAGAAAGACAATTTGCTTTGGCTGTACGAGGTAGAGCAGAAGGTAATCGCCGAGGATATACTCTCGAAGTTCCTCTGATCTTTGCAAGATCCGCTTCAGCTTGTTGGCCAGCATCGTGGCCCTTGTTGATTGTAGGGAATGCATGAGGAAGAGACGACCACACTGGGGGAATCGGATGAGGGTGGGAACAATGTCGTCGAATAAATGATCGAGCAGCCGTTGATACGCCGGTGCACCTTCTGCACCAAGAAACACTTCAATTGCGGATAGGTTGAGGGAGAAATTTTCAGTGAAGACCGGTCGCTTACCGGCCATGCCTCGCCTTCAGCTGTTTTACGCTCAATACCTTGCGGGATCTGAGGTTCTGCATACCCGTGATAGCTTCTTGAATGAGTGCGATATGGATGTGCTCCCGTTCAAGGCGATGATAGTAATCGAGTCGGTCGGCATCAATGAGCGCTGCGCAACTTTCTCCATTCTTAGTCAGAATCTTTTCGGTATGATGGGTATGGACCTCTTCGCACAAGTCCGTCAGTTTGGCTCGAGCGGTGGTCAACGGGATGATGTCCTTTGCCGAAATTGCCATGACTGCTCCTTTTCTGATCACTATAGAAAACTGTACAGAATTCTGTCAACCAATGATTTGATTGCGGCTGCCATGGTGAATCATCCGTGTCGCTGTGCCCCACAAGGGGCAGGTTGTGTTTATCGGAATTGCAGCCGCGCGACCACGTCGTCGTACTCCTCGGCGATCAACTGATGAGGATTCCGGTCGCGGCAATGGTCTCGACCATGGGTTTCTGGACCTGGGCTAAAGGCATAGCGGGTGGCTCACCTGACTGTCTTTGAATCAGAGGAGCAAACGACCGCGGCAATTGCTTACTTGCTGGTCGATGATTTCATCAAACTGTCGGCCTGAGGTGGCAGGAAGCCAAGGTAGCCTCGGTGCCGTTCCGCGAGCTCTAAGACAGTGAAGGGCTGGCCATCGACCATTTCAGGGGAAGAAAAGATCTGCCGGAGATGGCCGCCACGTTCTCCGACGATGTTACCGGCAAAGACTACACCGCGCTGTTTCAATCGGGCGACTGCTTGTTCGATATCCTCCACGCGCACGGCAACATGGTGAAACACCTTGTCGCCGAACTTGTTCACCCAGCCGGGAATGATGCTGGTTTTGCCTCGCTCATCCGGGTAGGCTTGATCGACGAAGAGGCTAGGGTATCCAGGTTTGCGATAGACTTTCGCGTACCAGTCGTCATACTGCAAGGTTTCGTCGTAGGCATAGCCCAGGTTCACAAAGGGTGCTGCTCCGCGATCGATGTCGAGTGTTCGGATTGTGACATGGTCGACGATTGGCCAAAAGCCCACACCGGTTTCGTCCAGCATCGCTTTCAGGACGCTGGCAGCCTGATTATGCATGATGTAGTCGGCGACCATTTGTTCCATGAGATTGTCTAGGGCCTGAGCAGTCTCCATTATTCCACCTCGTTCAGGAACCGAACTTAATGCCCTGGGCCAGCGGCAAGTCCGTTCCCCAATTGACCGTATTGGTTTGGCGGCGCATATAGGCCTTCCAAGAATCTGATCCTGCCTCGCGGCCCCCGCCGGTCTCTTTTTCTCCGCCGAACGCGCCTCCGATCTCGGCTCCGGATGTGCCGATATTGACGTTGGCGATCCCACAGTCGCTGCCTGCGGACGAGAGAAAACGCTCGCTCCGACGCACATCGTTCGAAAACAGCGCGGATGAGAGTCCTTGCCGGACATCATTCTGCATCGCGATGGCGTCGTCGATCGTGTTGAAGGTCATCACGTAGAGAATAGGTGCAAAGGTTTCACGCTGTACAATGGGCCAGTGGTTCTGCGCCCGCACGATCGTCGGTTCGACGAAATAGCCGGGGCGAGTCAGCACACGTCCTCCATGGAGGATCTCTCCGCCTTCTTTCTTGATTTCATCGAGCGCAGCTCGGTAACCCTCCACCGCCACCTGGTCGATGAGCGGACCCATGAGTACCTCTTTTTCCAGCGGATTGCCGATCTGCACTTGGGCATAAGCCTTCACGAGCCGTCCGATCAATTCCTCGTAGCATGACTCGTGCACAATTAGACGTCTGGTGGTCGTACAGCGCTGCCCGGCGGTTCCGACCGCTCCAAAGACAATTGCGCGGGTTGCCATGTTGAGATCGGCGGTCTCATCGACGATGACGGCATTGTTGCCGCTGAGTTCAAGGAGGGTTCGCCCTAACCGTTGTCCGACCAACGATGCGACTCGACGACCAACCGGTACCGAGCCGGTAAACGAGATGAGCGGGAGGCGCTCATCCTGGACCATCTGCTCGACAAGCACCGGTTGCTCCGCGATGAAGAGCGAAAAAATGCCTGAGTAACCCTGTTGCTGCATGACGCGATTGCAAATCTGTTGGACGGCCACGGCGCAGAGTGGGGCCTTCGGGGATGGTTTCCAGATGACGGTATCACCCGCGATTGCGGCTAGAAATGCATTCCAGGCCCAGACGGCTACGGGAAAATTAAATGCCGTAATGACCCCCACAGGACCGAGCGGATGCCACTGCTCACTCATTCGGTGCGCCGGCCGTTCCGACTGCATCGTGGCGCCGTAGAGCATGCGCGATTGGCCGACGACGAAATCGGCCATGTCGATCATCTCTTGCACTTCTCCGTCACCCTCGGCTTTGATCTTTCCGACTTCAAGGGACACCAAGGTCCCCAGTTGATCTTTCTTCTCCCGAAGCGCTTGGCCGATCAGACGCACGATCTCTCCGCGCTTGGGAGCCGGCACCATGCGCCAAGCGCGAAAAGCCTCAACCGATTCTTTCACGATGCGTTGGTAGTCTTCTGCCGAGCAAGGGTAGACCCCGGCAATCTGCTCTCCGGTCGTGGGGTTGATCGAAGGGAGCAGGGTTCCATCATTACGACCAGACCACCAGCCATTGCCGGTGCTTCCACCTGAGTTGACGGCTTGGATGCCAAGGTCTCTCAATGCGGAATGACTCGTGCTCATCGAAAGCAGCCTCCCAATTCATTGTCCAAGAAGTTTCTCAATAGAATGGATTCCTGAGTGATGAATCCATGGTACTGCTGAGGATTGTTCAACACAAGGTCCACGACGCAACAGACACTCGACGCGGTCGTCACTTGGATGGCTGACCAGAGCTTGCCCTTGATGCACTGCGGGTACACCTTCTTCACGTAGTTCTCCTCGAAGAAGCCATCCTTGTTCGTGCCGGTGACCGAGGCATAGATCAAGACGACATCTTGCAGGGTCTGAGGTACGGCCCGTTCAAGGACACGCTTCAACGTGTCCCGGTCTTCATTGAGCTTGAGGTCTTTCATCAAGAGGTGGATCTTGTCGCAGTGACCGGGATAGCGGAGCGTCTTGTAGTTCATCGTGCGGACTTTCCCGGCATAGCTATCGGCCAGCGTGCCGAGTCCTCCAGAAGTATTGAACGCTTCATACAGGAGACCGTCCAGCTCGATCGTTTCGTAGCCTTCGAGGGGCTGGAGCGGGACCTTTTCACCTTCTTCAATGCCGTAACAGACATTGCCGTATTCGTTGATCAGTCCATCGGTCGACCAAGTGAGCGAATACTTGAGGGCGTTGCTGGGATGCACCGGCAAGGCGCCCACGCGCATCTTGACCGTATCCAGTGTATCAAAATGCGTCATGAGCTCGTGAGCCACGATACTGATGAATCCCGGGGCCAAACCACATTGCGGCATAAAGGCATGGGTGGCTCCTGCGCTCAACACTTTGATCTGGTTGGTGACCTCCACGTCCTCCGTGAGGTCGAAATAATGCAAGTGGTGGGTCAAGGCCAGGCCGGCGACCGTGGGGTTACAGAAATAGGGGAGACTCGAGAGAACGGCATCAAACCGATGGGCGGAGAGGTAGGTACTGACTGCATCTGGATGTCGCACGTCCAGCAGGCACGGCGTCACTCGTTCTAACTTGAGGCTGTCGACGAGGTGGGTCGGTGCATCCAGGCTCATATCGCCCAGATGGACCTCATACCGACCGCATTGATTGAGGAGGCAGGCAATGAGCGAGCCGATTTTTCCGGCCCCGAGCACCAGCACGCGATTCATAAGAGGATATTATACCTCACCTGTGAATTGTCACCACGCGCTTTGATAAATGGTGCAGTGAACCGGACTCCGGCTTGCGGCGCGACTCACAGGGCATCAATCACATATTGTGGAGGGATGCTGGGTTCTGTTGTGATGTGGCTGTATCGGCAGGGAGGGATATCTGCTTGCAGCCTTCGCAAGAGCGTCGTCATCTTCATCGTCGTGGGTACTTCGCAAATCCAGAGGTGCATGCCGGATTCTAATTCATCGAAGTGACGTTGCACGCGAAAGCTCGGCTGTTCCATGAAGTAGGCGGAGAGGAAACCATTGACAGCGGTCACCACCCACGGATGGTCCTTGATATAGCGATAGCTGAGCCGGAGCTCTGTCACGGTGATCTGTTCTTCTGACTCCATTCATAGACTCCATCAATGGGGGTTGGGAACCGTCGACCATGAACTTGTCACGCAGAACGAGCTGAACGGTCCGAATGCTCTGTCAGTTACGGTGGGCTCGAGCGTGAAGTGGCTTGTCACAGGGCGCGGTCCTTTCATCGTTCATCAGGTCATGCCCGCTCCTCACATTAATCAGACCGTTTTCTTGTTGAGGCTACCCTTCTTAATCATAGACTGTGATCACTCAGGGAAAGAAACATCCTATTCTACTTCTTGGAGGCAATCACGTCTATCGCGAACCAGGCTTAATTCTCCTCCTTGACCTGTTTCTTCTCCAAGGCGTATGTGACTAAGATGAGTTCTCGATCGCTTCGTCTTGGAGGTGGTGATCATGGTCCTCCGTGGAGCACAGTTCCAAGGGGCCGGACCTGCCGGGTGTTAGTTCCTCACCAGACGGGCCCTTTCCTCGTACCGCGCCACGTTCGCCGATGGACGGTCTGATGCCGTCTGCCTGCCGCAAGGGAGGCGGATGAGGCCCAGACCTCTCATGCGATTCCACGGGAGCCATCAGTACCGGCAATTTCACAGAGGACTTGTGTCGTCTGACGCGAGCTGGTGAGTTATGTCATGGCCATACTGTGGAATCCTGATCGGACTTACAGTCAGGGTGATCATGCTGATTGCGTGCATACGCCTCCTCTCCTTGGAAAACCCCGAGGAGCGACAGGGATCGAGGTCTGATGCCGGTGGATCGACTGATGAGACTCCAGAGCCGTCAACCATCAGCAGGCGAGCTGCATGACGGTGTGGTATTGGCTCGATGTTTGTGGGGAGAGGTTTCAGACGCCAAACGCGCGTGGTCGTCTACGGGGCCGGCCATGCGGGTGTCAGCCTCGCCAGGTCGCTGAAAGAGAGTTCAGCCATCAGATACGAACCGGTTGGATTTATCCACGACGAGTCAGGAAAAATAGGACGCCGCATTCATGGCGTGCCGGTTATAGGGGGCCGCGAGGATCTGTGCTGAATTATGACGGATATCGCTCCTGATGTGGTCTTGCTCGCCATACCAACGGCCAATCCCAGGCTTATCCGTGATCTCGTGAAACTGTTCGAGCCTCACAAAGTGAGAATCCACATCGTATCGGGGGTCTCAGAAATATCGTTGAGGGGCAAGTCGAGCTCACGAGGATTCGGAATCTGGCACTTGAGGACCTCCAGGAGCGAAATCCCATTGGACCGGATGTCACCCCGCTGCGTCAGCTCATTAAGGGGAAACCGATAATTGTCACAGGGGCCGGCGGTTCAATCGGGTCAGAGCTGTGCAGGCAAATCGTCAGGTTTGAGCCCCAGCCTCTTGGTCCTATTCGAGCGGTACGAAAATAACTTGTTCGCTATTCATAACGAACTGGTTGATGGTGCGTGCGCCGTACCTGTGTTTCCGGTTGTGGGAGATGTCGGAGATGATGTTCGCGTTGAGAGGGTTTTGCACACCTTCAAGCCGGCCATCATCTTTCACGCTGCGGCCCACAAGCATGTGCCGTTGATGGAGGCCACCCCCTGTGAAGCGATGAAAAACAATGTGCGGGGGACTCGCGTTGTCGACCAGGTGGCAGCCCGTTGTGGGGTCGAGCAATTCATCATGATCTCAACTGATAAAGCGGTGAACCCAACCAGCATCATGGGGGTGACCAAGCGGGTAGCTGAACTCGTCGTACAAAGTTTGGTGGAACATGATAACACGAGATTTGCCAGTGTCTGCCGATAGGTTCCTGGTGAATGCCGGCGCGGTCATCGAGCTCGACTGACTCCTCCTCCTCGTCCTCCTCCTCCTCACACGATCACCCCTATGGGAGTCCGTCTGTGTCTGAAAGGATGTAGCTCCTCTCCACAGTAACGGGGTCGGATACGAATGGCACTTACTTAACAGCTCAGTGGTGGCTCCGACGTACAAAACGGCTACCTCGAGTGATACGGTGGGGCATCCCCCCACCATTTGTCACCCGAGGAGCGACACTGAATGCATCCGAAGCGTAGCCTGTGCGCACAACAACAGCGGATTCGTCGCCATGCCTATAACAGCGATGCGTACACGTTCTTGAACCTGCTGACACGGCCTGAGTTACTGACCGAAGTTGCGCCGCTGGTGCCGCCTCATCGGGAACGGGTGTTCCCGCCAGCCGAGACCCTGTCAATGTTTCTGGCGCCGGCACTCAGCGCGGATCGCTCGTGCCAGAAAGCTGTGAACGACACGGCGGTCAAACGCTTGGCCAGAGGTCTGCCGCCGTGCAGTACGCATACCGGCGCGTATGGTCGTGCCCGACAACGCTTGCCGATGGAGATGCTCTCGACACTGGTGCGTCAGACAGGGCGACGGATTACCACACAGGCTCCCGAGGGATGGCGTTGGCGGGGGCGTCCGGTCCGGCTGGTCGATGGCACAACCGTGGTGATGCCGGACACACCAGCCAATCAGGCGGCCTATCCACAACCACGGAGTCAGAAGCCTGGGCTGGGATTCCCCCTGTGCCGGATCGTGGGCCTGCTGTGCCTCGAGAGCGGGGCGGTGCTCAATGCCGCAATTGGCCGCTATCAGGGGAAGGGCGGCGATGAACAGACCCTGCTGCGCTCGATACTCGGGACGTTGGAACGCGGGGATCTGCTGGTCGGCGATGCCTTTTACGCCACGTACTTCCTGCTGTGCACATTGCGCACGCTGGGCATTGATGCGGTCTTTGAGCAGTACGGGGCCCGCCAGCGTCGGACCGACTTTCGGTGCGGTCAGCGGTTGGGCCCGCGCGACCATCTGATCGTGCTACCGAAGCCACCCCTCAAACCTGACTGGATGACGCAGGCGGACTACGATCAGGCGCCCAGTACGCTGATGGTACGGGAACTGCGCACGGGCGAGAAGACCCTGGTGACGACACTGCTATGCCCCAAGGATACGCACAAGTCCGCCCTGAAAGCATTGTTTCGAAGCCGATGGCATGTCGAACTGGATTTGCGTCACATCAAGAGCACCTTGGGCATGGAGCGGTTCAGTTGTCAGACCCCCGCGATGGCCCTCAAGGAAATTTGGGTCCATCTCCTGGCCTACAATCTCATTCGGCTGATGATGGCTCAGGCGGCGTTATGCACCGACTCGCAACCACGCCAGCTGAGTTTCAAACACTCCCTCCAGCTCTGGATCGCCTGGGCGCAGCAGGGCGATACCCGCACCGGCGACGAGACACGATATGGCCTGCTGGTCCTCATCGCGCAACAGCGGGTCGGCAACCGGCCCGACCGCCTCGAACCCCGGGCCATCAAGCGACGCCCCAAACCGTACCCCCTGCTCACCAAACCACGTACGATCGCCAGAGAGGACATCCGCAAATATGGCCATCCCAAGAAGCTTAAGTAAGTGCCATTCGTATCCGACCGCTTAACTTCTTCTAAAATTTCCCACTCATCTTCCCCCTCCGGCTTTCGCTGAAATAAAGCGGGGGGTCAGGAACTGACCTCCCACTCGTAATGAAGGAGTGGCCTGCCGTCATATGCGCTGACCATAGCTCAGATTGATGTGAGCTTGAGCACCTTGAAGGATAAACCCAAAGCTAAACTCCAGAATACGATTGTGGACCGATAACGCAAACTACACAAGGTAGGCTGAGACTCGAGGGACGTTATAGCGATTGGTCAGAAACCAAACCTATCTAAGCCGGAAATTCCGAATGCTCATTGAAAGGGAACTTTGCCTTAACTAGCTCAATAATTGCGGAACCGATTGGCTTTCCACCTTCTTCGGTAATTGCATTCGCTACCGCCTCAAATGAATCATCGAGGACTCGTCATTTCTCTTTCCAGGCATCGGTCAACGGCACACCTGGAAGCTGAAGGTTGGGAATAAGCCTGTGTGTCATCCAGCCAACCTCACAATACCGATTCATGAACATAGCAAACTCTCTTTCAACCAGTTGAGGTACGACCGGTAACGGTCCAGCGGAACGTGTCAATGAGTTTGGGACACTTGCCGGTGGCATTTAGTGTAGAACCTCGCCTGTCGACGTCGTGATTGCATATGGCGAGACGCCCCCCGACTCTGCAACTCCCCCAATTCCGTCACGATTCAGTGCGATCCGGTGGTCAGCTCCGGGTGCGATCGTGGGTCCTACGCCATCCTGCGCGGTCGATTCTTTCGTCGGCGGGTTGATCCAGACCGCGTGCGGCAGGTGCGGAGGCTGGGGCGGCTTACGGACGAATCGCTCTGGGTGGGCCGCGTAGGCGGTCAGCAGCACCTGGTGCCGGGCGGTCCGCATCAGTTCGGCCCGCCCCTCATGCACGGCAGCCGGCGGCATCAGCCCGATTCCCGCGTGCCGATGCTCGCCGTCGTCTGCCGAGCGGCCTCACCTCTTCGACTCTCGTGTGTCTTCGCACTATGCATGATGGGGTACGTCTCCTTCGCCCTCTACTCTAATTGAAGAGAGGCAACGTGTCCCACTCATATTGGCACAGAGGGCAGTGCCCTTTAACCATTCTTGTGCTCTAATCAGTGAAAAGCGAGCACCGTGTACTTCCCAATCAAACATCATATCCCACTTTTCGAGTTCGTCTCGGGTCTTCTGTGTCAGTTCACTTAGCTTGCCGGTCATCTTTAATCGAACCTCATGCTCTGTTCTCTTACGCAGCGTCTTCATAGACTTTATGTTGAGAGGCTTCCCCCTCTCAATGCCTTCAACTCGGTAGAAATCAGCAACCTTTTGAAGCGAAGCAGAAGCCAGTATAAGATTATCAAAAACGTTCCGGAGAACTGTGTAGGCGAGCAGCGGATATCCATTGATCGCGACCCGCTCAGTCCCCCAGAGAGAATGAAAAGCGTGTACCATGCGAGGCACGAACAATCCGTAGAATTCAGGGACAGGTGCTGTGACTCGCGGTCGGCAATACGCGCCGATTAGTTCGACTGTCTCAAGAAAGAAGCATTTGAAAGCATTAGACAGCGCGAAGTGACCTGTATATTGCAAAACGCTAGAATTGTACTTCTTCTCCTCCTCAGTAATTAATCGAAGCCGACCATAAGGACTGCCATCGCTCTCGGAAATTTTTTGGAGACGTTTAACGAATTCCTCAGGAGACATTGCCGAAAATTGGCCTTCCAAGAGCAGTTTGCAAGGCCGACTACCTGCTTCTCATGGTTTATGAAGAGCTCTCACTTATTACCAAAAGTGACTTTATATCAGCTTGTGCACATAACATTCATCCTTGAACAACCAGAGCGTTTCATAGTCACCAATCGATCCATGGTGAAAAACTTGACCACCGCTGATAACTGATAGATCAATCGTCTCGTTTCCTACGTGATATTGTGTTGTATTTTTCTCGTTGCAGATCGACCACACAGGTGTGGTAGCCCCGAATACAAGATGGGCTGGCCCCCATTCATCGAACGACCAACTCGCTTTAAGCAGCTCCCAGTCTGGATCAGCACCGCTGATATCGCTGGGTATTTCAAGCTCATTCCAATCGATACCCAATCCCCCCTTCGATAGCACCTCTCGTCGATGCCTCATTGGCGGCACTGAAAAACTCTCTAAATGCCGGTTACATCCCCCTCCCTACCCTGACCTGATTCGAGCGATGCAGCACCATCCGTCTTGCCTATCAATTCACCGGTATTCCTTCTTGCGATAGAAGCTCTTCTGCGTGACTGAGAATTACAGAGGCAGCCCCTTTACTTCTAGACAGCAGTCGATTCACCCCTCGACGCGCTCTAAACAAGGAGCGAATCCACCTCAGCCACAGTTCAACAATATGGAAAGAGCACCCTCACGGTTCAGCGCGTTTCCCCTGCCGCACCAGCAACCCTGCCCTGGTATCAATGCTCACGAGCAGCTCATGGAGACTAAAGAGCAGGATGGCCCCTTCACACATCAGGCGCCAGACCAGATTGCCGACCACGAGGGCCGCGATTCCGCCAAGGCGGGTGAAAATTGGTCCAACCCCGTACTCATCCAGCGCATCGGGTGACAGGATCGACAACAGCCCTGCCGCGGTGATGAAGCAGGCTCCGACAAAGTAGACCACTTTAATCAGCTGCGGAGTCACGAGTTCCCGAAAAGAAAAATACTCCGCGTAGAAGCTCATATACCTCACCGCTTTCCCTCGCGGTGGATTCAAGGCCTGCTCACACACGGAGCACTTGGTGGCCGTGGCCTCATTTTCCGTCAAACATTGTGGGCATTTCATAGGTTCTTCCTCCGGTCAGCAGTTCAAGAATACGCGCAGGCGCCTCATGCAGCTTATCTGAGTTCCGAGTCAGAGGCGAGAGCACGTATTGAGTCATCTAAAATCTTACCGGGCGACGGATCGTTGCGCCATTTGCAAATCTTACCCTCCGACCCTGCATGGGGCAGGGTCGAAGGAGGGGGAGGATGGAGGCAGGTGGCATGGCGCAACGGTCGAAGTCCGAGTATCTGCGGGTGATGTGGCAGCGGTATCAACGGGCCGACCGGGTCACGCGGTCGGGG
>Ga0224505_10001144_pt1 | contig 17242 bp, 13 predicted proteins | sample SF_Jan12_sed_USG_FD_169102 | JGI IMG/M metagenome (GOLD analysis project Ga0224505, IMG submission 169102) | Sediment microbial communities from San Francisco Bay, California, United States - SF_Jan12_sed_USGS_4_1 | ecosystem: Environmental > Aquatic > Marine > Sediment | place: USA: California... | reverse complement strand
TCTCATGGGCGACGCCTCCGATAATATCCCGGGTGTGCCGGGGATTGGTGAGAAGACGGCCATCGCCCTCATCCAGGAATACGGCTCCATAGAAAGACTCCTGGCGGCCGCCTCTGCCATATCAAAGCCGAAACTGAGGGAAAACCTGCTGGCCAACACCGAGCAGGCCCTTATGTCGCGGCGTCTTGCGACGATCATGACCGACCTGCCGGTGGAGGTGGAGTATGAGCAGTTGCTGAGTCGGGAACCCGACAGCGCAAAGCTGCTTGCCCTTATCAAGGAATTCGAATTCCCCAGTCTTCTCAAAGAGGTCAACCCTCCGGCGGAAGAGGGAGGGGTTGAGGCCGACTACCGGATGGTGCTGACCGAAGACGACCTTGAAGAGCTGGCAAGACAGCTGGCCATGAGCCCGGCCTTTGCCGTCGATACCGAAACCACCTCCAAAGATCCGATGCAGGCCGACCTGGTGGGCCTCTCATTTTCGATAAAGGGGGGCGAAGGGTGGTATATCCCCATGGCGCACGACTATGACGGGCACCCCGCCCAGCTTCCCGCGAAGCAGGTAATTGAGCGGCTCCGGCCCCTTCTCGAATCGTCCGCCAAGAAAAAGACCGGGCAGAATATCAAGTACGACTATATCGTGCTGAAGCGGGCAGGCATCGATCTCAAGGGGATCGCCTTCGATACCATGGTCGCCTCCTACTGTCTGAATCCGGGCCGCATGAGCCACGGTCTCGATGCCATTGCCCTTGAGCATTTCAACTACCGTATGCTCACCTATGCCGAGGTGTGCGGGTCGGGGGCAAAACAGATACCGTTCTCCCAGGTACGGGTGGAGATCGCCACGCGCTATTCGGCCGAAGACGCCGACATAACCTGGCGTCTCAACGAAATCCTGGCGAAGTTACTCGAAAAAGAAAATGTCGCGCCGCTTTTTTACGATATGGAGATGCCCCTCGTCGAGGTGCTGGCGCGGATGGAGATGAACGGCGTCAAGATCGACGCCGATCTCCTCGGCCGCATGTCGGTTGAGCTCGATGCGAAGCTCAAGGAGCTGATGGGCCGCATTCATCGGCTTGCCGGGGAAGAGTTCAACATCAATTCGCCAAAACAGCTCGCCGAGGTTCTCTTCGAAAAGCTCAAGCTTCCGCCGCTGAAGAAGACCAAGACCGGCTATTCGACCGACGTGGAGGTGTTGCAATCGCTGGCAGGCCAGCACGAACTTCCGGCCGACATACTGGAATACCGCTCCCTCTCGAAGCTCAAGTCGACCTATGTCGACGTGTTGCCCGCCATGATCAATCCGCAAACGGGGAGGGTGCACACCTCCTTCAACCAGACGGTGACGGCGACGGGCAGGCTGAGCAGCAGTGAACCGAATCTACAAAACATCCCCATCCGTACGGAACTGGGGCGCCGTATACGGGAGGCGTTTATCGCCGAACCGGGGTGTCTCCTCCTGTCGGCCGACTACTCCCAGATAGAGCTGCGGGTCCTCGCCCACCTCTCGAAAGACCCCATTCTCATCGATGCCTTCAAGAGAGACGAGGATATTCACACCCGGACAGCGGCCGAGGTCTTCGGGGTCTTCCCCCAGATGGTGACGTCGGAGATGCGGCGGCAGGCCAAGGTGGTCAACTTCGGCATCCTCTACGGCATGAGCCCCCACGGCCTTGCCCAGGACCTCGGCATCCCGCAGAAGGAGGCCAAAAGGTATATCGAAAACTACTTTGCCCGTTACCCGTCGGTGAAGTCGTTTCTCGATACTATCCTCGAACAGGGGCGGGCAACCGGCTACGTCACTACCATGATGGGGCGCCGGCGGGCCGTGCCCGAGCTCCACGCCTCCAATGCAGTCGTCCGTCAGGCAGGGGAGCGATTTGCCATTAACACCCCCATTCAGGGGACCGCGGCAGACCTCATAAAGGTTGCCATGATTGCCATTCACCGGCGGCTCATTAATGAAAAGCTGAGCTCGCGGATGATACTCCAGGTTCACGACGAGCTGGTTTTCGAGGTGCCGGAGCCGGAGCTGGCGCGTATGAAACAGTTGGTATGCGAAGAGATGGAGGGGGTTGCGGCTCTGGAAATCCCTGTAAAGGTTGACATTGAGCTGGGTCGCAACTGGGGTGTCCCGCTGCAGGATGAGAATTTTCCTGCGTCCGCGGCTTGAAATTAACAAAAACTCATTTGATTAACAAATCCTTAAGTGTTACTTTTGTCACATTCCCGACTCCCAAGGGCATATTTTGTTCGTTTTTTTGGGGTACTGAATAAATAATCAAGAGCGCCGTCTATTAAGCAACAGCGTGACGTGGGGGACAGCCGAAGCCATTAATCTGATGCGGAAAGGTGGTGGTGAATCAGGGAAGCTGGCAGGTGCAGGCTGTAGTATTGTTGGTCGCATATAATCGTTCCGTTTTTTCTTGATTAATTGAGGAGGTTCCAAATGAAGAAAATGGCTCTTTTGGCAGCAGGTGCGCTGGTTCTTGGTACGGTTTCCCTTTCCTTCGCCAACGGTGAGGAAGTATTCAACAAGAACTGCAAGTCGTGCCACGCCAACGGCGGCAACATCGCCAACCCCAAGAAGACCCTGAAGAAGGCTGACATGGACGCCAACAACGTCAAGAGCGCCGATGATGTGGTCAAGATCATCAGGGCCGCTACCAAGCCCATGCCTTCCTATGATGCCAGCAAGATCAGCGACGCCGATGCCAAGGCTGTTGCCGAGTACGTTCTGAAGACCTTCGCCAAGTAAGTCCAGCCCGACTGTCTGCCAGAGGGGTTACCCCTCTGGCAGACTTACTCTATAAGCCCTTCTCGACGTTACCTGCTTCAGTCCGATTACTCTTGACAGTAAAATATCGACTTCTGTAATATGGCCGGACTTTGTTCGGTTATAGTCCCGTTTGTTGTTGCAGGGACGTGATGGAAGGAGGTGCAAGGTTCAGGAAATAAGCTAAGATCGTGAAGTAACCGTTTAAGTATTAATTACCTTTAACAGATAACAGAAAAATGGAGAGTTAATAGTCATGAAGAAGATCACTGCCGTTATTGCCGCCGCGTTCCTCGTTTCTTCCGTTTCCGTTGCCCTCGCCTCCAACGGCGAAGAGGTATTCAACAAGAACTGCAAGGCGTGCCACGCCAACGGCGGCAACATCGCCAACCCCAAGAAGACCCTGAAGAAGGCTGACATGGACGCCAACAACCTCAAGACCGTTGATGATGTCGTCAAGCTCATCAGGAACGCCACCAAGCCTATGCCTTCCTATGATGCCAGCAAGATCAGCGACGCCGATGCCAAGGCGGTTTCAGAGTACATTCTGAAGACCTTCGCCAAGTAATAAAAGGTCTGCAAATGAGAAAGGGGGGCTTCGGCCCCCCTTTTTTTATTTGAACGGTTGCCCCGACTTCTTCGCCAGGGCGGCGCTTATGTTGTTGTGGTAAAGGCCGCTGGTCGGTTCGAGTCGTATGGCCTCGTGGTAGGCGGCAATGGCTTCGTCCAGCCTGTCGATCATGTAGCAGGTATACCCCAGATTGTTGTGATACTGGGCCACGGAGGGGTCCCGCTTTATCGCCTCCTTGTAGCAGTCGATGGCGGCGGGGAATTCGCTGCGGTCATAATGGGCGTCGCCCAGTTCGTTGTAGAGGGCGGCATTTTCCGGATTTTCCTGTACTTTCTTCTTCAGTTCCTCAATAGTGTTTGTCATTAACAGCCTCCTGGTCGATCAGTCTATGACAGTCTATGGTTTGACTCTTCCGGCACGATACTTTACTATTCCCGACGATATTATGAAGTAACCGCACGGCTGTAAAGGATTATCTACTCACCAGAGGAGGAGGCATGTCCAATCCCGAAATCGAGTCTGTCCTCACGGAACAGCGTACTTTTGCACCTAGTTCAGAATTCAGTGCCGCTGCCCGGATAGGGAGCATGGATGATTATCGCGCCCTTTACCGAAGGTCGGTGGAGGAGCCCGATGCCTTCTGGGCGGAGATGGCGGAGCAGCTCCACTGGTTTAAAAAATGGGACCGTGTGCTGGACTGGGAGCCGCCCTTTGCCCGATGGTTCAGCGGCGGGGAGATCAACATCTCCACCAACTGCATCGACCGGCACCTCGACAGCTGGCGGAAAAACAAGGCTGCCATCATCTGGGAGGGGGAGCCGGGTGAGGAGCGGGTCATCCGCTATCAGGACCTCCACCGGGAGGTCTGCAAGTTTGCCAATGTGCTCAAGGGGCTGGGGGTAGAGAAGGGAGACCGGGTCGCGCTCTACATGCCGATGATCCCGGAGCTTCCCATCGCCATGCTGGCCTGTGCCAGGATAGGCGCCATCCACAGCGTGGTCTTCGGCGGTTTTTCCGCCGAGGCGCTCAAGGACAGGATCAATGACGCCCAGGCCCGGCTGGTGGTAACGGCCGACGGCGGCTACCGGCGCGGCAACATCGTCCCGCTCAAGGACAATGTCGACGCGGCGGTCGAGGGGACACCGACGGTAAAGAACGTGGTGGTCTATAAAAGGACGGCCCACGATATAAAGATGAAGGAGGGGCGCGACCACTGGTGGCACGACCTCATCGAGGGGGCTTCGGCCGAGTGCGAAGCGGCACGGCTCGATCCCGAACACCCGTTGTTCATCCTCTATACCAGCGGCACCACCGGCAAGCCCAAGGGGGTGGTCCATTCCACCGGCGGCTATCTGTTGGGGGTGCACCTGACCAGCCAGTGGGTCTTTGACCTCAAGGAAGACGATACCTACTGGTGTACCGCGGACATCGGCTGGGTCACGGGGCACAGCTACATCCTCTACGGCATCCTGTCCAACGGCGCGACTACGCTGATGTACGAAGGGGCGCCCAACCATCCTCAGCCCGACCGCTTCTGGGAGATCATTGAAAAGTACCGTGTCACCATCTTTTACACGGCTCCCACCGCGATTCGCGCCTTCATCAAATGGGGCGACCAGTGGCCGAAAGGGCGCGACCTTTCGAGCCTGAGGCTTATCGGTACCGTGGGAGAGCCGATCAACCCCGAGGTCTGGGTATGGTATTCGCGAACTATCGGCAAGGACAGGTGTCCCATCGTCGATACCTGGTGGCAGACCGAGACCGGTGCCATCCTTATATCGCCGCTCCCGGGGGCTACTCCCACCAAGCCCGGCTCCTGCACGCTGCCGCTGCCGGGGATCGTCCCCGATGTGGTCGACAAGAATGGTGAGAGCGTCGACGACAACCAGGGAGGGTTTCTCGTGATCAGGAGGCCGTGGCCCTCCATGCTCCGTACGGTCTATGGCGACCCCGAGCGGTACAAGCAGCAGTACTGGAGCCAGGTACCGGGAGTCTACTTCGCCGGTGACGGCGCACGCCGCGACAGTGATGGTTATTTCTGGGTAATGGGCAGGGTCGACGATGTTATCAACGTGGCAGGACACCGGCTGGGCACCATGGAGGTGGAGAGCGCCCTGGTGAGCCACCCCTATGTGGCCGAGGCGGCGGTAGTCGGCAAGCCCGATGACCTGAAGGGGCAGGCGATCTATGCCTTCGTGTCTCTGGAGAGCAGCCATGAGCCGTCGGATGCCCTGATGGATGAACTCAAGGCCCATGTGGTAAAGGAAATCGGCGCCATCGCCCGGCCCGATTTCATCCGCTTCACGCAGGAACTCCCCAAGACCCGCAGCGGTAAGATCATGCGGCGCCTTCTCCGCGATATTGCGGCGGGGAGTCACACCGTCGGCGACACTACTACTCTGGAGAATTTTGCCGTGCTTACCCAGCTGATGGAAGAAGAGGAATAGCGGGCTGTTGCTCAGGGAATACCTTGACAATAAAGGGTGTTAGTGATACAAGGTATTCCTTCTTTTTCTGCGGTCTGCCCTGGGGAGGTTTCGGGTGCTTGATGTAAAGTTCGTCAGGGAAAACGTGGAGGCTATCCGGCTCAAGCTGGAGCAGCGTCGCAGCACTCTTTCCCTCGATGAGTTCGTGCAGTTCGATGCCGAAAAGCGTCACCTGCAGGTCAAGGTCGACGAGCTGCGGCACAAGAGGAATACGGTCTCCGAGGAGATCGGCCGCCTGAAGAAAGAGAAGAAGGACGCTGAGAAAGAGATGGCCGAGATGAAGGCCGTCGGCCAGGAGCTCAAGGCGCTGGAAGACCGGCTCAAGGAGTGCGATGAGGCGCTCCAGGCCATCATGATGGACATCCCGAACGTCCCGGACCATTCAGTGCCGGTCGGGGCATCGGATGCAGACAACGTCGAGTATAAGAAATGGGGAGAAATCCCCGTCTTCGATTTTGAACCACTGAACCACTGGGATATCGGTGAGTCTCTCGGTATCCTTGATTTCGAGCGGGCGGCCAAGATAACGGGGGCGCGGTTCTGCCTCTCTACCGGGGCCGGTGCACGGCTCGAGCGGGCATTGATCAACTTCATGCTCGATCTGCATACCTCGGAGCATGGCTATACCGAGGTGTTACCGCCGTTCATGGTCAACCGGGACAGCATGACCGGCACGGGCCAGCTGCCGAAGTTTGAGGAAGAACTCTTCAGGGTGGAGAACGGGGCCTACCTGCTGATACCTACGGCGGAAGTCCCTGTCACCAATATCCACCGGGCTGAGATCCTTGATGAACAGGATCTTCCCATCTACTACACTGCCTACACGCCGTGCTTCAGGCGGGAGGCCGGGTCCTACGGCAAGGACACGCGAGGACTCATCCGGCAGCACCAGTTCAACAAGGTGGAGCTGGTAAAGTTTACGACGCCGGAGTGCTCCTACGACGAGCTGGAGCGGCTTCTGGAGAATGCGGAAGAAGTTCTCAGGCGGCTGGGGCTACCCTACCGGGTGGTGACCCTCTGTACCGGCGACATGGGTTTCTCGTCGGCCAAGACCTACGACATCGAGGTATGGTTGCCCGGGCAGGGGAAATACCGGGAGATATCCTCGTGCAGTAATTTTGAAGACTTCCAGTCACGACGGGCCAATATCCGGTTCCGGCGGACAGGCCAGAAAGGGACTGAGCTGGTGCATACCCTCAACGGCTCCGGCCTGGCGGTGGGACGGACGCTGGTTGCCATCCTGGAAAATTATCAGCAGAAGGACGGCAGTGTGATCATCCCCGAGGCCCTGCGGCCGTATATGGGGGGGTTGGAAAAGATAGAGAAAGATAATTAGAAGATCCCCGGTTTTTCCGGGGTCCCCAAAAAGCAGATTTGTACTTTTTGGGGTGGCACGGAGAGGTGGCCGAGTTGGCTTAAGGCAGCGGTTTGCTAAACCGTCGTAGGGACTTAAATCCCTACCGGGGGTTCGAATCCCCCCCTCTCCGCCATTTAATAATGTCAGGAAGTGGCGGGCAGTGAACTGTTCATTGCCCGCTTTTATACCTTTTCGGAGGAAAGCAGAATGATACGTCGGGTGTCATTGAGAGTTACACTGAGCGCGTTGATTGTTACCCTTGCAGCAGGACTTATGGCAGGTTGCGGCAAGAAGGAAGAGCCCAAACAGCCGGCGGCGCCGCCCGCGGCCCAGGCCCCCATGCCGATGGATGGAACTCATCTCTCTGTCCCTCCCAAGCAGGAGCAGCAGCTCGTGGTCCCCGATGCGGTGAGAGGGAAGTGGAGCGGGGCGAAGCTGGTTGTGGAAGACCGGGAAAAGAAGGCTGCCAAGGAGTTTGAAGTCAAGCTCAACGCCGACTTCCAGATCCCCGGGTCAAACCTGGTGGTAAAGGTGGGTGATTTCCTCCCCAACTTTGTCATGAATGGCCCCGTCCTGACGTCTCTTGACAATCAGACGGGCAATCCGGCCCTGAAGGTGACGATTGTAGAAGGGGACAAGGAGCTTTTCTCCGGTTGGCTCTTCTCTAAGTATCCGCAGATACATCCGTTTGAACATCCCAAGTTCGGAGTGACCCTTAAGGAAGGGGTTCCCGGCAAGGGGTAGTATAATGCGCCCATAGCTCAGCTGGATAGAGCGGCAGACTACGAATCTGTAGGTCGGGAGTTCGAATCTCTCTGGGCGCACCATGAAAGACAGGCTGAAGGCTGAAGGCCGAAGGGGAATAGGCAATGTGTCTTAACCTTGCGACCTTCAGTCTTCAGCCTTTAGCCTGAAATTTCGGAGAGATGGCCGAGAGGTCGAAGGCGGCTGACTCGAAATCAGCAGTGGGGGCAACCTCACCGGGGGTTCGAATCCCTCTCTCTCCGCCAGAAAGGCAAAACAGCGTCTGGCGGAACAACACCCGTCAACGGTTTCTGCACGCTACACGCTGAGCGCTGAACCTATGCGGCACGAAACATTCATGCGCCTGGCGCTGGAAGAGGCTCAGCGGGCAGCCGATCTGGACGAGGTGCCGATCGGCGCCGTAGCCGTCCTTGACGGCGAGGTGATTGCCGCCGACCATAACCGCCGGGAGACCGACCAGGACCCGACGGGACATGCCGAGCTGCTGGTGATCCGCAAGGCGGCGCAACGCCTTGGCCGCTGGCGGCTTTCGGGCGTTACCCTCTACGTGACGATCGAGCCCTGTCTCATGTGCGCGGGGGCGCTGGTCCTCGCCAGGGTCGACCGGGTCGTCTTTGGCGCGTCGGACCCGAAGGCGGGGGCGCTGGTATCGCTCTACGATATTCAGAACGACGTCCGGCTTAATCATCGTTTTGAGGTGCTCTCCGGAATACTGGAGCCGGAATGCCGGTCGGTGATTCAGGGGTACTTCAGAAAAAAAAGAGACAGCAATCAGTAAGACCACGGAGAGATGGCCGAGTGGTTGAAGGCGCACGCTTGGAAAGCGTGTTTAGGGGTGACTCTAACGTGGGTTCGAATCCCACTCTCTCCGCCAGAAAAATGTAGGGGCAGGCCCCCGTGCCTGCCCTAGAAGCGGGCGAACACAGGGGTTCGTCCCTACAAAGTCAATATACGGGGAGAGATGGCCGAGTGGTTTAAGGCGGCGGTCTTGAAAACCGTTGTGCCGAAAGGTACCGGGGGTTCGAATCCCTCTCTCTCCGCCATTAACTGTACGATCGACTGATCTTTTCACTGCAGGCGGCCTCCTGTCGGGTTCTGTGCAACGGAAGATTGTGAACCCCGTCAGGTCCGGAAGGAAGCAGCGGTAAGCAAACCCTTCTGTGTGCATCAGGGTGCCTGCCGGGAGGTTGTCTGCACTGAGAAGATGAGACGCTTCTCCCAGCCCCTAGAGAATACCCTCATGACGTATCTTGTTCTCGCCAGGAAATGGCGCCCTCAGACCTTTGATGATCTTACCGGCCAGAAGGCCGTGGTGCAGACCCTCGAGAATGCCCTCGCCACCGGTCGGGTCGCCCATGCCTATCTCTTTTCCGGCGTCCGGGGGGTGGGCAAGACCACCTCTGCCCGCATCCTCGCCAAGGCCCTCAACTGCGAGAATGGTACCGGGCCTAACCCCTGCGGCGTCTGTACCACCTGCCGGGAGATTGCCGACGGCAGCTCCATCGACGTCATCGAGATCGACGGCGCCTCCAATACGGGCGTCGACGACGTCCGGGAGCTGCGCGACAACGTCAAGTACGCCCCGTCCCGCTCCCGCTACAAGGTCTTCATCATCGACGAAGTCCACATGCTCTCCACGGCGGCTTTTAACGCGCTGCTGAAGACGCTGGAGGAGCCGCCGCCGCATATCGTTTTTATCTTTGCCACCACCGAGGCCCACAAGATTCCCGCAACCATCCTTTCCCGTTGCCAGCATTTTGTTTTCCGCCGGATACCGCTTCGGGATGTAGTTGCCCGGCTCAGGTTCATCGTCGACCAGGAGGGGATCGAGGTGGACGACGCCGACCTCTTGCTTCTCGCCCGGGCTTCGGGCGGGAGTCTGCGCGATTCCCTGAGCCTCCTCGACCAGGCCATCTCCTTCTGTGGCACCAGGGTGACTACCGATGCCCTTCAGACACTGCTCGGCCTTTCCGGCCGGGAACTGGTGCGCTCTGCCGTTAACGCGCTGGCGGCACGGGACGGCGCCGCGGCTCTGCAAGTCGTCCGGGAGCTTGCCGATGCGGGGCAGGACCTCAAACGTTTTGTCGGTGAGCTTATAGAAGCGGTGAGGGACATGGTAATCCTCAAATCGGCCCGCGAACCGGCCGACCTCCTAGAGCTGACCGCTCAGGAAGAAGCGGAATTGAAGTCGATGGCCGACAGCTTTACCCTCGAAGAGCTCCAGAGCTATTTCCGCCTGTTTATGAAGACCGAGGGGGAGATCCGTTTCTCGGCCTATCCCCGTTATACCCTTGAGATAGCTCTTTTGCAGGCTGTTCAATTACCCACGCTCACGAGCCTTGGTGAGCTGGTACAGCAGCTTTCCGGCGGCGGCAGTGTAGTTCCCACAACCCGCACTCCTGTCGCAGCTCCGGCTGCGCGTCCGGTTCAGCCCGTCCCAAAAGCATCCTCGCCTCCGCCGCCAGCAAAAGAGCCGGCACGGGAACCGGCAAGGCAACCTGAGACCGCCCCGATCGAGAAGAAGGCGGAAGTTGTTCCTCCGAAGGCTACGGCACCGGCAGCGGCCGGAAGTGCCAGCAGCTCTCTGGAAGAGGCATGGAAGCATGCCGTGGCCGACGTGCGGAAGAAAAAACCTCAAGTGGCGCCCGTTCTTGAACAGGGAATATGTCTTGGTGTCGACGGCGAAGTGCTTACCGTCGCCTACAAGCCCGAGATGGCCGATTTCGCCACCAAGCTTCTCTGCCGCGACGATGTACGGCCCATTGTCGAAGAGGCGGTTGGCGTCAGGGTGGGGCATCCGGTGCGACTCAACTGCACCCTGCTTACGGGGCAGAGCCATGAGAAACGGTCTCTGGCTGAGCAATCGGCCGAGAAGGAAAGGCAAAAGAAGGAGAGACTCGAGCGGGAGGCCATGACCGACCCGCTGGTGAAAAGCGCCCTCGATATCTTTGGCGGAGAGATCGTAGAGGTGCGTCAGGTAGAGTCAATTCAGGAATAACGTAAAACGTAATACGAGAGCGAGGAGGAAGGATGATCCCGAAACATATGATGGGCAATATAATGAAGCAGGCCCAGGCACTGCAGGACAAAATGGCCAAAACCCAGGAGGAGATCGCGGCGAGGACCGTTGAGGCTTCATCGGGCGGCGGCATGGTGACGGCCACGGTCAACGGCAGGGGTGAAATGGTGGGACTTGCCGTCGACCCGTCGGTACTTGAGGGCGGCGACGTCGAGATGCTGCAGGACCTGGTTGTAGCAGCCGTCAGCGAGGCCCAGCGGAGGGCCAAGGAATATATGGCCCAGGAGATGGCCAAAGTGACCGGCGGAATGAACATTCCCGGCCTTTTTTAAGTGATGAAAACTTCATAAATTATTTGACAACCGCTCGAAAATACATAGTATGAAGAGAGGGCTTATCGATCAAACTATGGAGGTATTATGTCAACTTTAACCGAAATCAGGTGGCACGGCCGCGGAGGGCAGGGGGCCGTCACCGCCGCCAAGGTCCTTGCTGAAACATGCGTGAGCATCGGCAAGCATGTCCAGGCATTTCCCGAGTACGGCCCCGAGCGTTCCGGCGCGCCGCTGAAGGCCTATAACCGCATCAGCGACAAACCGATTTCCCTTTACTGCCCTGTCGTTCACCCCGGGGTCGTCACGGTGATCGACCATACCCTGCTTGATGCCGTCGACGTGACGGAGGACGCGGATGCGAACGCCGTATTCATTATCAACAGCTGCACCCCTCCCGCTCAGCTTCGTACGAAACTGAAACTGAAGCCGAGCCAGCAGGTCTATTCGGTTGACGCCACGGAGATTGCGCTTCAGACCATCGGTCGTTCCATCCCCAACACTCCCATGCTGGGCGCTCTCGCCAAGGTAACGGGGATGTTCACCCTCGAAGGGCTGCTGGAGGACATGAAGAAGAGCTTCGGCAAGAAGTTCTCCGATGACATCATCAACAAAAACCTGGACGCCGCCAGAAGGGGATACGAGGAGGTAGCAGGATGAAAACGCTCAAGAAATGGGATGAACTGGCCATCGGCGGCATCATTGAGGAGCCGGGCTGTTCTCACGAATATGTCACCGGCGGCTGGAGGACCTTCAAGCCGGTGCTGGACCTGGACAAGTGCATCCAGTGCATGTTCTGCTGGGTCTACTGCCCCGATACCGCGGTAATTCTGGAAGACGGCAAGGTGGCGCGGTTCGACTACGACCACTGCAAGGGGTGTGGTATCTGCGCCCACGAGTGCCCGCCCAAGGCGAGCGCCATCACCATGGTGCCTGAAGGGTGCGAAATCTAGTAAACCCTAATAGACTAGCTGAGGAGAAACTATGAGTACAGTTGTCAGTTCACGGGGGAAGATGGTTGCGCTTACGGGCAACGGCGCCATCGCCACCGGCATGATGCAGATCAACCCTGACGTCGTTGCGGCATACCCTATTACGCCGTCTACCGACATCATGCAACAGTTCGCATCCTTTGCCCACGACGGGAAGGTGGAAACCAATCTGGTCACCGTCGAGAGCGAGCACAGCGCCATGAGCGCCTGTATCGGCGCCGCTGCTGCCGGCGGCCGCGTCATGACCGCCACGTCGTCCCAGGGGCTGGCCCTGATGTGGGAGATGCTCTATGTGGCCTCGGGCTACCGCCTTCCTATCGTCATGACCGACGTCAACCGGGCGCTCTCCGCCCCCATCAATATCCACTGCGACCACAGCGATTCCATGGGCGCCCGCGATACCAGCTGGATACAGCTCTATTCCCAGAACGCCCAGGAGGCTTACGACAACCTCCTCATGGCGATCCGCATCAGCGAGCACGCTGACGTTCGTCTCCCGGTAATGGTCTGTCTCGACGGCTTCATTATCAGCCACGCCATCGAGAATATTCAGGTCCTCGATGACGCCGACGTGAAGTCGTTCATCGGCAACTACATCCCCGGGCCCTCGCTGCTCGACATTGAGAATCCCGTTACCTACGGCGCCATCGACCTCCAGGACTACTACATGGAGCACAAGAAGGCCCAGGCGGTTGCCATGGACAACGCCAAGAAGGTAATTCTGGACATCAGCAAGGAATACAGCGACTTCGTCGGCAGGGAGTACGGCTTCTTCGAGAGCTATCGCCTGGACGACGCGGAGATCGCTGTGGTGATCCTCAACTCGGCGGCCGGCACCATGAAGGTGGCTATCGACGCCATGAGGGAAAAGGGCATCAAGGCCGGTCTCCTCAAGCTCAGGGTGTTCAGGCCCTTCCCGGCTGAAGAGATCGCTGCTGCCCTTGCTCACTGCAAGGCGGTGGCGGTGCTCGACCGTTGCGACTCCTTCGGCGCCCAGGGCGGCCCGCTCCTCATGGAGATCCGTTCCGCCCTCTACGATTGCCCGAATCCGCCCAAGGTGTTCAACAAGATATACGGCCTCGGCGGCCGCGACTTCACCCTCGAAGATGCCCTCGCAGTCCTTGAGGAGACCAAAGGGGTGGCCGCGACCGGCAAGGTCCGCCAGATCAAGGAATATATAACTGTTCGACAGTAAGTCATTTTAGGAGAAGATCATGGCAATTACCGAAACCAAAAGCCTCACGCTCAAGGAACTGGCCAGCACCAGCGACCTGCTGGCCGGCGGGCACAGGCTCTGTCCCGGGTGTGGTCACTCGATCACCGTAAGGCAGATCCTGCACGCCTCGGAGAACCCCGTAGTCATCGCGACGGCCACGGGTTGTCTCGAGGTCTGCACCTCCGTATTCCCCTATACCTCATGGCGGGTGCCATGGATCCACAGCGCCTTCGAGAACGCCGCCGCTACCATCACCGGCGTCGAGGCCATGTACCAGGCCCGGCGGAGAAGGGGACAGACCGACAAGACCATCCGCTTCATCGCCATCGCCGGCGACGGCGGCACCTACGACATCGGCCTTCAGTCGTTGTCCGGCGCCCTTGAGCGCGGTCACGATTTCACGTACATCTGTCTCAACAACGAGGCATACATGAACACCGGCGACCAGCGTTCCAGCGCCTCGCCGCTCGGCGCCGACACCACCACTACGCCGGCAGGTTCGGCCATCCCCGGCAAGCAGCAGCATACCAAGGACCTTACCGCCATCGTCGTGGCGCACAACGTCCCCTATGCAGCCCAGGCCTCGCCCAGCCACTGGAAGGACCTCACCACCAAGTCGCGCAAGGCCATGAATACCCCCGGTGCCACTTTCATCAACGTCATGTCCCCCTGCCCTCGCGGCTGGAGGAGCGACGCTGCGCTGACCGTCGAGTACGCCAAGCTGGCGGTAGATACCTGCATCTGGCCTCTATACGAGGTGGAAAACGGCAAGTACAAGCTCAACTACAAGCCCAAGAACAAGCTTCCCATCACCGACTTCATGAAGGGGCAGGGGCGGTTCAAGCACCTGTTCAAGAAGGGGAACGAAGGGCTCATCGAAAGCCTTCAGCAGAAGGTCGACACCGACTGGGAACGGCTGCTGAAACTCTGTGAGCTGTAAGCAGGGTAGGATCATCAAAAAAAAGGGCGGGGTTATCCCCGCCCTTTTTTCGTTTGATTTGAAGTCGCGGCCGGTCAGTTTTCTCGCAGGGCAAAGGTTTCGAAGTCTTGCGTCGTCATTGGACGGGCGAAGTAATATCCTTGCGCGAGACCGCACCCCAGGGCCTTGAGCCCTTCCACATGTTCCCGTGTCTCGACGCCCTCGGCGATGACGGCCAAGCCAAGGGCGCTGGCCATGTTCACTATGGCCGCGACAATTGACCTGGCGCTATCCTGCCGGAACATGCCGTCGACAAAGATGCGGTCGATCTTGAGCTTGTCGACGGGCATCCTTATCAACTGGCCCAGGGAGGAATAGCCTGTTCCGAAATCGTCCACGGCAAGCTTGAGCCCGAGCTTGCCCAGTTCCTGCAATGCCATGAGGTTCATCTCGATGTCCGACATCAGCGCGGTTTCAGTTATTTCGACAACGATGTCCTCCGGAACGGCGCCTGTTCTCTCCAGGACTCGCGTGATCTGCCCGACAAAGCCTTTTTCACTCAGCTGGCGTGTCGAAACATTCACCGAAATGAAAAACGAGGAGGCTTCTCCTCTCTGTTCGACAATCCGTTTTTGCAGGAGGCATGCCTGCTCGAATACCCACATGCCGATGGAGGTAATGGCGCCGGTCATTTCCGCGACGGGAATAAACTGGGACGGCGGCACTTCGCCAAAAGGCGGGTGCCATCTCAGAAGGGCCTCCGCCCCTATGATCCTGTTCTCCATGGTATCGACAACCGGTTGAAGGTAGAGTTCAAATTCGTTTCTTTCAATGGCCGCCCGTAGACCGTGGGCAATGGTCAGCTGGTTTCTCACCTTTTCGTGGATGTTTTCGTTGTATATTCTCCATCCGTCGCGACCCTCTTCCTTGGCGGTATACATGGCAGCGTCGGCATTGCGGATAAGCTCGTCGGCGGTATGCGTCTGCCCGCTTCCGTAGGCAAGGCCTATGCTGGCGGTCACGAACAGTTCGTGACCATTAAAGCGAAAAGGCTGCCGGAGCTCCTCTATGATTCTGGTGGCAAGGGCCGGGATGGCGGTTTCGTCGCTTATCTGCTCGCAGAGGATGACAAATTCATCGCCGCCAAAGCGTGCCACCGTATCGCCGGGCCGGACTATCTGGACCAGCTTGTCGCCTATGGTAGTAAGAATGCTGTCTCCCGACTCATGCCCGTAGGTGTCGTTGATAAGCTTGAAGCCGTCAAGGTCTATAAAGAGCAGTGCCACCATGCTCTGTGGTCGCTTTGAGCGCTCCAGTGCATTGATGAGCCGGTCCCTCATCAGAGACCTGTTGGGGAGCAGGGTCAGCGGGTCGTGGGTGGCCTGCCAGATAAGCTCCTTTTCGGTCTTCTTCTTTTCCGTTACATCCATGAGCGTTATGACAACTACCCAGCCGTCGGCCCCTCTGAACTTTGAGAGAGAGGCCTCGGCGGGAAACTCAGACCCATCCTTCCGGTAGCCTCCGACTTCGCTCCGGCTGCTGGCCATGGGGAGCTCTGAAATGGGCGACTGGAGAAAACGGGTAAAATGCCCCCTGTGGCGTTCTCGGAACCGTGGCGGTACCAACGTGTGGACCGACATTCCCACCAGCTCTTCCTCGGAATAGCCAAAGAGACTGGCGGCATGTCTCGACGCCTGGAATATAACCCCTTCCTGGTCGGTGGACAGTATAGCAATTTCCGCTACCGACAGGATTCTTCCGGAAGTTGAATCGTCGGCTCTTCCCTGTGATAGGGAGGCTCGCGGCTCAACACAGCTCAGGGTATATCCCCACGCCTGGTTCTCCTCGCCGTCACTCCGCTCTATGGTTACCCGCAGCTGTTTTCTCAGACCCTGCCGCGTCTGCGCTGCCAGCTCCCCTGTCCATTCAGACGAGCTGTCCGCCAACAGGAGGAGGTCATGAATGCCCTTGCCCGCCACCCAGAAGGAAGCGATATCGCTGCCCAGCACTTCATCAAGTCTCGAATAACCCCATAGTTTCAGGAAAGAGTTGTTGGCATAGGCAATCCATCCGTTTTTTGCAACAATTGCAATAGCAGTTAAGTGCGGTTCCCGTGTTGCCGGTTCAGGCTCATCCGGGAGAGGCCTGCCCAGTTCGGAGATAAGATGATACGGCCATACACGCATTACAAAAGAGCAGATTTGCGATGGGTTGCGGGCCGTTGCGATGTCAAAGTGAAGGTGCCGCAGAATGCCGTCGGAACCCTCGGCGCTGCAATGCCCTTCCACATGGCTGAGGGAGCCGCTCAGGAGTTGGGTGAAAAGGTAGGCCCCCTCGTCTATCTCGTGCGGGAAGGCCAGGCTCAGCAAGGTTTCTTCCGAGAGTATCTCGCTGTCATTTTTGTTGAAGAGGGCGCAGAAGTCGTCGGTAACATGTACAAATCGTCCCTTGGTGTCTATGTTGGCGATTCCCATCTGCCTGTCGGCGACGGGTATTATGGGCTTTGTCGAGAACTGCCGGTCGGGAGTCGCAGGGGGCATGGACTGGTGCAGGCCTGCTTCGATCATATACCGTTCGGGGATGACCGGGTCGATGCGTCCGAACTTTTCGATAATGGTAAATGTACCGTCTGCTTCGCACCGTGCGAGATAGGTGCTTACCTTTGCATGATGGATGAGCGGGTTCATGTCCACGATCCCCTGTGGTCCGGTAACACTTATGTGCTGCAATTTTTCCACCAGATCTTCCGGGTCTGTGGAACCAGCCATGTTGGCGGCCTTCGCAAAGGCATGAACGCACAGATAGGTCC
>Ga0224505_10001141_pt1 | contig 17254 bp, 14 predicted proteins | sample SF_Jan12_sed_USG_FD_169102 | JGI IMG/M metagenome (GOLD analysis project Ga0224505, IMG submission 169102) | Sediment microbial communities from San Francisco Bay, California, United States - SF_Jan12_sed_USGS_4_1 | ecosystem: Environmental > Aquatic > Marine > Sediment | place: USA: California... | reverse complement strand
ATGCTACATGATGCATTCACGTTGGGTCTCCTTCGGTTAGGTGCAGGTGGGTTTGGCGATTCACCAACACCCTACACCGTTGGATGACCCAACGTCATACGCTGTTTTGGACAAGAGTGATTGAAAGTAGTCCTAATGTCTTGCCCTGTAGCAGCGAATCCCTTGCCGTTAGACTGAGTATTCGGAAGAACAGAGTAGTTGTAGGTATTCCTTTCTCGGCACCTGTGTAATTGCGATCTTTAAGTGTGCAACCATTGGTTATGCATGGTTGGTACGACAAGGATATTGAGTTCTACGACCAGCCCACGTTGGGTTATCAAGTCATCTTTCTGGTCCCGCGACGCGGTGATTACTGGACGCTGTACACTATGATCGAGTACCAGTATGGATCTCGCTATAGCTATCCCGTCCGAGACGAAGGCGAGGGCTAGTAAGCCCAAGGGCACTCTAATGTGGTGGAAGACTCAAGGCTCAGGACACCTTGCGTGATATCGGGCGTTGCCTGTGAGGACTATCGGGCCTATTCAGAACGGTCAAGGTAGCATCGGAGGCATGCCGTTTTTCGTTTCCATACATCGAGTGAGGTTCGCAGTCCCAAGACCATATTCGTGATGGAGTCATGCTCCTTGGAAGAGGGTTGGCTCCCTTTCACGAGATGCGCTCCTATGGGAGGGGAGAGGCCGACTTCAACGTTGCGTGACCCACGCGGTCGATGTGCCTCATGGCTCGCGATGACCGGCCACAACAAGGGAGACCATTGCTGCACTGTTGCGGCATTCGACGACAGCCATGTCGTAGCGCTACACCTACTTGAACCAGCCACATTTGAAACAAGCGGTCGAGTCGGTGTCGAAGTTCGGCAAGCCGTGCCGCGGACTGATAGCGGGGATACTCAGTCCAGAACCGGAAATAAACCGGAAACGGCAGGGGCGATGGACGAGCGGACTGGTCAGGCTGAATCAGCGGAAGTCATTGGCGATGAAGGGGAAAAGGTTGGTGCCCCCGATACGAATTGAACGTACGACCCGCGGTTTAGGAATCCTTGTGTCGCATTGATAAATAAAGAGAAATTGACATGTTTATAGGTCGAGTTTATACTTTTGAGTGTGAGTTTTGAGCGTTTTGCGACTCCGTACCGCGTTCCTCACCACATAGTCAGCCCCACGGTCTGCCAGCCAGAAACCCGACACGAAAATCATCTCGAACCATTCCTGATTGGTAGAGAAAAAATCCATCTGCGGAATGTGCGCGGAAGGAGAGTGGTGCCCCCGACCCGAATTGAACGGGTGACCTGCGGTTTAGGAAACCGACGCTCTATCCAACTGAGCTACGGGGGCACGAGTGCGATTATACACTTTCTTGTAGGGGAGGAAACAGCATGAAACGAGCCGTTCTTTACGCGAGAGTGAGTACCACCAACCACGGTCAAACAACTGAAAACCAGCTACTGGTTCTCCGTGAAGTCTGTCGGCATCAAGGCTGGACGATTGTGCAGGAACTTACCGATGAAGTGTCAGGGAGTAAAGGGCGAGAAGGTCGTGCTGGATTTGATGCGTTACTCAAGGGCGTGACTCGCGGTTCCTATGATGTGGTACTAGCGTGGAGCATCGATCGCCTCGGACGTTCCATCACGCACCTCGTGGAATTTATGAATTTGCTCAATGCGTCGCGGGTGGACTTGTATATTCATCAGCAAGCCGTGAATACGGCGACTCCAGCGGGGCGCATGGTGTTTTCCATCTTTGGTGCCATCGGAGAGTTTGAGCGAGAAATGTGCCGAGAACGCATTATGGCAGGACTTGCTAGAGCCCGTTCAGAAGGCAAACGTTTGGGGCGTCCCACGAACGTCAACGATGCCGTGAGAGCCTCGGTCAAAGTCCTTCGTGAAAAGGGATGGTCGTACCATAAAATCGCCCGCGAACTTCACATAGGAGTTCAAACCACAACGAAGATACTTGCCACCGTATGAAATCTCGCCACGCACTGACGGAAGATATTGTGAAGATTTGCTCCGGGCTTGCCATCTACAAGGTCGGGGCATCTCCCTATTGGCAATGTCGCATGCGGATTCGGAGTAAAGGCTCCTACGTCTGTCGTTCCACGGAGAAAACCTCTCTGATCGAAGCACGGAAAGCAGCAGAGGAATTGTATAGCCAGACGGTTCAACAGTTGAAGGTGCCAGAGGTTCCAAAGTCCCGCACCTTCGACTACTTTGCCGAGAAGCTGGTCAAAAAGCAGTATGAGTTAGCCAAGCGGGAGGTACGCTCGCTCAAACTGGCAAAGTCCGATGAATGGCTCATCAATAATAAAACGACAGGATTGCTGAAGTATTTTGGTGGGCGGGACATCGCGCAGATTCGCACGAAAGACGTGAATGCGTATCTTGAATCTGTGAAGGAGAGCCGCGCTGAACCCTTTGCCTTTACCACCTACTCAAATCGTATCTCCTGCATTCGCAAGATTCTCAAGGTTGCCAGGGATGAGGGGGTCATTGATACAGTCCCCGACACCCCACGCCCACCGAAGAAGGATAATCCACGCCCGTTTTTTCGCTTTGAGCCGTTGGTGGCAAAAAAGGATGATGAATACCACCGCATTCTTGAGACGGCGAAGCTGATGGCACAGGAGCAAGTGAAGGTGCGGTGGGTGCCAGTGACCCTGGAGCTGTACGATTTGATTCTGTTTCTGATGCACACATTTCTTCGTCCCACGGTCTCTGAAATTTACTCCCTACGCCATCAGGATGTAACGATTGCCCAAAATCCCAAGCGGCTGATTCTCACGATCCACAAAGGCAAGACGGGGTATCGAGTGACCAATACCCTCGATGCTGCGGTGTCGGTCTATAAGCGCTGTCAGGAGCGGTATCCAGACGCGAAACCTGACGGCTATGTGTTTCTTCCGCGCTATCCGAACCGTGAAACAGCACGGAACATCATCGGGAGGCAATTTCATGCGTTACTCAAACGGGCACACATCCAACGAAACGACGCTGGTGTTCCCCATTCACTCTACTCTATTCGGCATACGGCACTCTGTATGCGGCTGGTCAAGTCGAAAGGAGAAGTGAATATCTTCAATTTGGCGAGATCGGCAGGAACATCTGTAGAACAATTAGAACGATTCTATGTTCGGAATTTGCCGCCTTCAGCGGAGCTTGCCTGGAACCTTCAGACATTCGGCGAGGACTAACTGCTCCTGGTGTCCTGCATTCAATTGGCAAGTTAGTCTTAGGTGGATTCTTCCATTAAGAAAGATTCAAAGTCAGCTTTCTGCAAGAAGTCAGCTCGAAATGATTCATCAAGTATAGCCCGTTCAAGGTCTTTCCTCACCTTGTCCAGTGCTTCACCTCCCCTCAGATATAAAGCTATAAATTTCAACAGGGACCTTCTGACTATGGACATGAGCGTTTTTAGCTCCTCGTCCTTAATGAAAGCTTGTGGTGTCTCAGTAGCCATATCGTATTGACCATGAAACAATTTGCCGCGTTTCTTAAACATTGACCTTAAAAACTCGAAGGTCGCCTCGCGCGAATCCAAGGACTCTTCTATCAACAATGCGCAGGCTTGTGAAATTCTGAAAGTATGCTCGGATGCATCTGATGGCGTATAGAGTGCTTCCAAGGCGATCATCAGATTGGCAAATTGCTCAACTCGACTTATCTTCTTGTGGGAATCTTCAAAGAAATTCCCTGCTGTGCGAATCGCTTTTCTGAGAGAAGAGCTGTGGGAGTTGAGCTTGGGCGCATACTGTTGATACCCCCGCCAAAGTGAATTGATCTGCCGTGAATCCCACGAGGTGATGAAATACCATAAGTCGGATGGCGGCTTATCTTGCCGTGGGGTCCCCCAATAGTAGAGACCTTCTCGGTGAATTTGGTTCACCCAAGAAGGGCTAAAATAAGGGGCTACAAAATCAATATCTACGATGGCATCCCTAGAATATTGAAGCACCTGGCGATAAGGGGCAATGTCCATCCAACGCCTCTTTAACCATTCACTGAGCGGTTCACGATCAAAACCTTCAGAGTCTTGTGCGGCGAGGAATGTTCTTCCTGTATGTGGTGGACTTAAGAAGCTCGAACATGAATTCTCTCCAAGAATCAGAGGGATCGAGCCATATTCAAGTTCCACGAATTTCCAATCCGGATAGGGTGCTTGAGGGTAATCGTTCGGACTGGCGTGAAAGTTGAAGAGATGAAAGTATGCAGTTTTCGAGAATTCTCCTTGTTGATAAAGTGATCGTTCAAGGTGCTCTATGCCTTGATCGAATGGACTCGCCGTGAGACCGAAAGAAGAGGTTGAGTCCAAGTAGGACGAATCAGGTAGTCGTGTAAGAAAGAGGATGTCAAGCGTATGAGCCAAATGCCGACTGTCGCCACAGCACTGCGCTAGAAATGAGTCTTCGGACAAAATTTTCTCCAACTGTGCATTAGCAATATCTGGTGTAAATCCTCGATCAATGACGCTTTGAATTTCGGTGGGTCTATCGTGCATTGATAGAAAAGCACGAAGGGGGGTTACGTAATTAGGCGCAAAGTCGCCAAGCCCTTTAACAGCAGCTCGCAGAAACTGAATAAGTGTGTCACTGACAGGCATAAAAGAAAGAATACGCTAATTCGCTTTACAAATCGAGATTCCCTGGCACTATTTCGGCATCTTGTGACTCCAAGCTCCTGTAATCCTACTTTGCTTGTGAGACTTGGTCTGATTCGTCGGAGAGCCATGTCGTGTTGCGATTGGGGACTTCCTCCACGCAACTAGGTTGTAGATCAGGAGCGTACTTGCCAAGTACATCCTGCGGAAACTAGCCAAGTTCTTGCCAGTCTCCATAATTCTTCTACACTCGCATCTTGGCACTTAGTCGGTTTTCATTTTCCGCGTAAAACGAAGATTGGAGCGCTCCATATGACGACGCAACTCGCGCTTGTCCCGAAAACCATTGAGCAACTCAAACGGACGATTGCCTCAGAGTGGCAACGGGCTGAAAAAGGAGCGAAGGAAGTCATTGCGGCATTTGTTCGCATCGGGGTTTGCATTCGTCACGCCGAGGACCAACTTGGCAATGGGACGGCTGCATATCACAGCTTTCTTGGTGAACTGCCCTTCTCCCACTCCCACGCCGTCAAGTTCAAGAAATTGGCTGATAACCCTGTTCTTACGAAGAAATCCAATTGGCACAATCTACCTCCCTCGATTTATTCCCTCTACCAACTGACGCTCTTGGACCCCAAGGAGTTACAGGCTGGCTTGGATGCTGGTGTCATCACCGCACAGACCACCCGTGGTCAGATCGCACAGGTCAAGCAGCAGGATACCTACCAGCCTTTCTGTACCGTGCTCGTCTCGTCCTCATTGACCAGCAAGGACCGTGCGGCACTTATTGCCTCAGCAAGCCAGGGCTTTGCCAAGTATTCTGATCTCAAATTCAAACTATCCAAGGAGATCAAGAAAGAGGCGCTGGCACAATTACGGGAACGGGCTGAAAGCGGATATGACAAACTCGTGGCAAACTTGGACCCCAAAGATCGACGCCTCTCTTCGCTGGTCGATCATGCCATTGAAGCGATTCGCAAGAGTCCCACCAAGACCTTGCCGAAAGATTTTGGACGCCGCGACCACTTGAAACGAGACCTCGGCATCGACATCACCCAAGATGTGAGGCAAGCCGAGGTGTATCAGGCAGCGCGACGGCTCAAGGTGGTCTGCCGCTTTCTGCCGTTGGGGAAACATGACCCGCACCTAAAACTCTGGGCATCGGTGATCGACTGGTGTGAGACGGGAAGTGCCAAGAAATTGGAGCGATTGGCTCACGAAAAGATTCAGGGCAAGAAGACGGCGAAGGAGAAAAAAAGATGCCATCGCCCAGGCGCGGTCCATCCTTGACGAATATCGAATGTTCCTCAACACCTAATGGCACTCTTCTACACCACCCCTGAGCATGTCCTGGGGCATTCCCTGAATCGCCCCTGGGATGAGATTCATGCCATGAGTGACGCCGCATTCGCTCAATGGTGGACAGACATGGCTCGCCTCCTCGTTGAACAATACGAGAAATTCGATACGCCGCCCAAGAATGGGCTGTCAGAATTGGAACTGTTGGCAGAATTTCGTCGGCTCTGCACGATTGATCCAAGCAGCCAGGTCGTCCGAGATTACACCGACAATTCAACGGCATACTTGAACACGATTCGGGTGTCCGTTGCGGATCAGTTTTTCAAGAACATTTGTGAGGCAAAAGACCGCGTGGGGGATCAATGGCTGTCGGTCATGGATCAGTTGAGGAAGCCTGCCGAGTTTGTCTCAACGATGAGGCGGGTCCTCAAAGAGGATGGGCAGTATGCCTTTGCCCCGACAGTATCACGCACGGGTGTCTCACTCGAAGACTATCTCACTGCAAAGCGCACACAGAGCGGGTTTCTCTTCTTCAAGTTCGAGAATGACCGAAAGAAGTCGCTTCAGAACAAGTATTTTGCCTCGGTGCGGGAGGTGCGTCGATTTATTGCCAAAGGACTCTTGCCAAAATCTGTGGGGAACAGACTCAACACGCTCAAACCAAGTGACAAGGTGTTTCTGCGGGAATATCGGAAAGACGAACGAGTATTCCCGAAGCTCTTCCACATTCTCCAGCGGACGCTCATTAGTGCACCGACAAATTTTCCTGCCGTCGTCGCACGGTCGATCTTTACACGGTATGCCCAGCCACGAAAGCCAGGAGCCGAGATCACCATTTGGGACCCCTCAATGGGGTTTGGGGGGCGACTTTTAGGGGCGTTGAGTCTTTTGGATCGTCGTATTCATTACATAGGGACCGATCCCAATTCGCTGAATTATTTCCCCGATGGCAATAGTCGCTATCGGAACCTGGAACTGGTGTTCAAAAGCGAGGTGATGCAACGGCGAGACACATTTCGCGGCACATATCTGCAATGTGGTAGCGAGGAGGCGCACACGGTGCCTGAGTTTCAAAAGTATCGCGGCAAAGTCGATCTGGTGGCAACGAGTCCACCCTATTTCGCGGCAGAACTCTATCACGACGAACCCACACAATCGTCGCGGAAATTTGGTGACTATCCACCGTGGCGCGAGCACTTCTTGGCTCGAACGATGCAAACGGGAGCCGAGTGGATTCGCAAGGGGGGATATCTGATTCTCAATGTGGCAAATAGCGGGGGGTATCCTATTGAAGATGATGTGCGAATCATTGCGCGGCAACTCAAATTGAAACTGATTGCTACCGAGAAGATGCTGTTGTCACATTCTTCGGGGGCAGGGCGCAAACAGGGTGGGAATCCAACGACGTGGAATTTCACGAGGATTCGTGGAAAGGATCGTAAATGGGAGCCTTGCTATATTTTCAAGAAAGAACAGGACACACCCACGGTCAAGAAGTTTGCTTTCTCGCGGCTGTATCAACCCAAACTCGATCAGGGGCGAGATTCTAGAGAGAATAGTGCTGCCTCGAAGCCGACCACACCCGCTCAACAATCTGAATCCAGTGCCATCACGGAACACCTGAAACCCACGAACACGAAAGACGTCCTGAAACAGGTATTTCATCGGCACAAGCATTCTCGGCGCAATCCCTATGCGCTCTTCAATAGCCGAATTACAGCAGAACTCAAGGCTAAGTCTCTGCGAATGGGCAAGGTCAACGGTTCGATTGTCGCGGCGTTTCTGGCGTTCAAGCGCAAGGTGGCAGGAAAGGGCTACTTGTATGCAGGCACCACGCCATCCGTTCAGACGATCAACAAATGTGCGGGCGATTGGGATATTGACGCGATCTCTCTTGTGAATGAATCCCTGCCAGCGCAACACGTCTTGCTGAAAGAATTGAGAATGGTCAAAGGTCCCGCGTGGGCTGAATGCGTGGCGAGTGATGAGGTGGTCACACGGATACTTCAGCAAGTAGGGTTTACTTATGTCACCTCAAAGGTCGATGCTCTCTCTGATGTGCTGGGAATCTACTTCAAAGGAACAGCAGAGGAGCGGCAGCAACGAATTCTGGCAGTTGATCCAGCGGAATTGGTGAATCTCAAAAGGCTCCCTGTTGGCAATGTGAAGCCCATCGTGGAGAAGATTGCAGCTCGATTGGGTAAGGCGCGACTGGAATTTACGAATCACAATTCCAATTACAACCAGAATGATGCCTGGAGTGCCCTGGCATTGCGGGGGTATCTCCCTGATCCCACCTACATTCACGATCCTGATGAAGCGCGGCGCGGTACGAGTGTGAAGGACCTTGCTGAACTGAAAAAATGGAGAAAACAATATCCCAAACGGCACTGGGGTTTGCAGGATACCAAGTTGATGAAGCAGTTCCCCGAAGTGCAAGAACTCTTGGAGCGACTCGTTCCTGGCTCATCGACAAATGGGAATGCTGCCTTCAAACGAGTACGGCTGATGCGTTTGAAACCACAAGGCGGCGAACTGACTCGCCATACGGACCTGACGGATGGCACACTCGGGCTCGACGATGGCAAAACGGTCCGCATTCATTTCCCCATCATCACGAATTCCAAAGTCCTGCTTACCAGTTGGGACCTGCACGATCATCCCATTGAGAAACATTTTCCTATCGGGGAATGCTGGTATCTGAACATCAGACTCCCCCATAAGATTGTGAATGGTGGGGTGGATGATCGGGTACATCTGGTGGTGGACGTTATTGCCAATGAACGAATACGAAGACTGATCGGTGGGGAACAGGACAAGCAAGCGGGGCATGAGACGCCAGAAAACTTGCTGGGTGATTGGACTGACCCCAATCCCGCCCCCGTCATTGAAGAACATGAGGGGTTCCTTGTTGTGCGAGATGATCTTCTCGGCGTGGGAAGCAAAGTGCGCTTTCTGGATTACTTGGTCAAAACTGCGCCCGAGAAAGAATTCGTGTTCGGGGCTTCTAACAAAGTGGGATACGGGGCGATCAGTCTTTCCTATTTGTGCCGCAAATATGGGAAGAAGGCGATCTTCTTTATGGCAAAGACCAACAATCCCACCTGGCATCAGAAGAGGGTGCTGGAACTTGGCGGGGAAATTCACTGGGTGCCGAACGGAATGTTAGCGGTCACAAAAGCACGGGCGCGGGAATATGTCGCCAAGGACCCCACGCGGAGACGATTGTTGCCCATCGGATTAGAGGATCAGACGGTGCTGGCATCCATTGTCAAAGTGGCTCGATCACTCAAATATAAAAACAAACCAGTGGTCCCGAAGGAAATCTGGTCAGTGGGAAGTTCGGGTACGCTAAGTCGAGGACTACAGACTGCGTTTCCTCACGCGAAAGTTCATGTAGTCCAGACTGGGCATGGCATGAGCAAGGAGCAGGCTGGCAGGGCGATTCTGCACAAGTCGCCGTATAAGTGCGATCAGAAATGCAAAGAGGCAGACATGCCACCATACGGGAGCGAACCTTTCTCCGACTCAAAGGTCTGGTCGTTTGTCAAAAAGCATGGGAAGAAGGGGGCGCTCATCTGGAATGTTGCTTAGAAATATGGTGGATTCAATCATTCATTGCCGTGGTAGCAAAGCCACCTCTTTCCTTGCCTTGACGGTCCCAGGACTCCACGCCATACTGAGCCCATGCGGATTCTTCTCCTGATAACTTCCCTATCCGTAATTGTTTCTTTGTCATGCTCTTTGTTGCAATCCGCTCATCAGGCAAACAAACGCCAGCAACCTGGGAGACAGCGACAGCAAGGAGAGTGGTGAACCTGACGCAGGTGCCCAAGTAAGTACCCTCACGCCAGATTGATACAGGTGCGCGGCAGCAGAGGTGGCATCTTGAGTTATTATGACAGTATTTTGCCTGAGCTAAAGAAACTTTCCGAAGAGAGGAGTTTGAGATTCGAGCCTTCGCCTAAACCAAGTTTTGAATGGCTTCTTGACGTAGCAGTTAATCCTGGGAGGCGAAGTTTCTTTTCCATAGAAGGGGTTGAATCAGGAGTGGTTGGCATGATCGTCGTTCCAGAGGTTGGCAGAGAGCACTCAACTGCAGCCTGGAATAGAATTGAACCTCCGCAGAAATATAAGCTCCAGCGTCTTGAATGGAACGGATACGGAGGGCAGAGAGTTGCTTTTGTTTTGCTTCAAGTTTGGGAAAAGGAACGAAGTGCTGTGGTGATCTCATTGCAAGAGCTATTCAAGCTCAAGGTCTTTAAGGACAAAGGAAATTTTACTGTAAAAAAGGAGGGAAGAGAGTACCAGCTCGTTACTCCTAGGTGGGACGTTCCTTTAATGCTAAGGACGGGTATTGAAAAGGTGTTCACTCTTCTCTAGTAACTTAATTGGTTGGCGCAAAGGCAGTGTGAGCATTTGTGTGAATCAGAATAGGCGGAGGCTCCTGACAGAGCCTGAACTAAATCGTCCCTGTAAGTGAAGAGTAGGACTTGCGAAGAATCAGTAGCTTAGCGGTGAGTGAAAAAAGGAAATTGAGGGCTACTGAAACAGATGATTTGATGCCAGTTAGGACGGTGTCGGGATCTAAAGAGATTTCCCACTCCTTGGAGATCGGGGTGGTTAGTGTGGAGTCGGTCTATAAAGCTCTCAAGACAGTGACGTAACGGGGCAGAATACGGTTCCCAAGTGGTTCAACTTCTTGGGTCCTGCAATTCCCCCTCTCTTTTTTTCTCCCTGTGACCTCCCCCCGTACCTTACAGATTGTTCTCTTGACTTACCAGAAGGATTTCCAATTAGCTGCAGGGATCAGCAGGATCATTGATAAAACTACCTCCGCCGAGGCGCGGATGTGCACATACCAAGCGAGGCTGTTGTGGACTCCCTACAAGGTTATAAGTTAACCCGTTCCTAAGCTTATGCCCCACTGTAGGTGGACCATTATGCCTATAGTTCACCCATGTTTCATCTAGTGGCTGTATATAGCCTGGTGGCAGATTGACCTCCACTGCGTCGCCGTGTTGGGAGTAATAAAATGTAATACTGCCGCCTGTCTTATTTACAACCTGGATTTGACCAGGACCATACGAATCAGGGCATCGTATCCCAACCATTTCCGCAGCCCGTCCAGCGCAACCAAATAAATCGTGGTTAGGTCCGACCGTATTAAATAGCTTCCTAAGCTCGTTGTTTTCTCCAAAGCAATCTCCGCCACTTAGGCAAGTCTTGATTTCATCAACTGCAAGCGCTCCGAAAGTACACACTGCAAACGCCACCCCAGTAGTTACGGTTGGATTAGCCGCACACGCCGCTACAATTTTCGGGGTATTTTGAGCGTAAGATTGATTCAGGTCTGACAGGAAAAAAGCAAAGGTCACTGCAATGAACCATTTCCACAACGATCTGGTTCCCATTTCTCTCCTCCCTCTCTGAATCTAAGCGTAGATATGTAGCGCCATGGCTAATGCGTATTCGCACTGAATTAATATTGGTGCGTAGTTTATCATAAACAAATGTGGTCTTTGCAACTAGGGTCCTCACAGAGCACAAGCCAAGCCAGAGGATAACCTGTAGGACTCCGATACCCTCATACCCATTTTGCTAGAATGCGAGGAAGTCCCAGCTTTCTGTAACGCTCTCGGTCAGAAACCAATAAGCCCTAACTGAGAATGGATCATGCGCCGCATAGCGGCGCTCAGTTCGGCAGGTCTTCTTTCAACTCCTGCATAGACCAAACCACAGTCATCACAGGTCCGCTGCTTCCACATTGAACGACACCGTGATCGTATCTCTCACAGGACAATCGAGCGTCACGGTCACCAGGCACTCTTGATCCTGCTCATACGAATCAAACTCCTGCAAACAGGCGATCAGGTCCCAAAGGGGCATTCGTAAGGTTCTTGAACAGGTATCCTGCTCCTCTTCTGCTTGCGCGAGAAATTGACTCAGCGACATGATACGCACTCAGTCATCTCCTTTATCAGTTTCTACCAGAACGACCATTGCGTTTTTGATCGTCTTCTTGAATTGAAGGATATTACGGACTTCTTTTGTAAACTCCTCCAAGGCTATTTTAGTGACCTCTGGCTTTATGTCGGGAGAGAGTTGCTGTTGGGTGAGTGCGAGTTGGCGCAGACGCTTTTGTTCTTGTGGCAATAATTTCATGGTGTGTTCCTTTTCTGGCTATTGGTGAATGGTATTCGGTTCTTGAAATGAGTAAGGATGGCTGGTTTTTCAACCTGACTTATGATCTGCAGATTGCGAACGATGGATTGGCGGATCAGAGATGAACGAGTGGTGTAAATGCTCTCAGCGGTTTGGTCCAGTTCGGTAAGCAGTGATTCAGGGATTCTGAGATGAACCAGAATGGATGACATACAACAGGCTCCTTAGGTTTTGCGTGTACACAGGGTATTTATAATTTCTAGGCTTTGGGGGTGCTGTAGCTCATGGGTTTCCTGCCGAACTGTTGGGGTTCTTTCCTTCGTTTTCGATCCATCACGGTGACTTTCTATCGCGGCATACATGGACCTGGTGATCAGGGGTGCTCAGTGGCGGGAGGCTTGGAGTTGTCGCAACTCGGTATCGGTGGCTCTGGGTCCAGGTGAGCAAGGTAGGCGTTCAATGCATTTCTCATGAGAGAAGCGGTGGAGATAGACTTCTTGGCGGCTTGATAGCGGCATCTTTCGAGCAATTGGTGAGGAATGAGGAACTTGACCAGGTGCCATGTGATTCTAGCCGTAGTTTTGGCGCATTTGGCGCCTGACGGCACCTGGGATCCAAATGATATCTAATGAAGGGTTAGGGCACCTGGTAGGCATCAAATGACTATTGATGGTTCATCAATAGGTTCTGTGAGCGTATTCGAGGAGGAGCGAAGCGACGACGAGCAGCGAAAGTCGCTTCCGAGCGACTAATTGATGCCGATAAGGTTTATTGAGGAGTTTCAAATCTTCACATGAGGCGTCCTAGTGAGGAACTGTTCGACGGCGGACAAACCATTCCATAACTATGGCATCAGAAGGTTTCTATAGGCTCAGGTGGAGATCTAGATCCGCTTCGCGTCTCGTTCGCTCGCTCACGCTCGCTCACTCCATGTGCTGGTAGGCATCATCTATGGTTCTTCTAAGGCAGGTCTAGAGGTGTAACGGTTGGTCCTGGTAAAAGATATTTATCCCAACTCACTCAACCTATTGATGGGAGAGTGGTTTGGCGGTTATGACGCCCATTTCTTCGGGATTTTCAATGCGCTAAACAATACGTAGAAGAGCGCTAGATGAAAAAATAATTTTGCGCCTACGAATCCACGCATAGAAATTAGAAATCCTGAAAAAATATATTTTTCTCCTTGGCAGCGTTAGGGTTTCGTGGTTTTGAGCCCGATTCGTAGCATAAACATGGGGAATTGAATCATGCCAATTTGAGAGTTTTGGGCGTCATGGTCAGGAAAGTGCCGCTGCAATGGCAAACCCTGCTTCAGAAGCGGAGATACAAACTACGTAGTGATTTCATTACTTGGGTTTATGAGGGACATTCGATGACAAACTGCATAGAGCATGATGAGTGGGGCTTAGAAACCTGACTCCAGACATAACCATTGGTTTTTTTATCCATGCCATAATGAGAGGGTGTGATGGGATACGGCGTACTTGCCGATGGCAACTTCTTGCGTCAAACTTGGAGCTGCCTTGGAGAGAACTGATTCATCTGTTTATTTTTGACGCCAGGTGACGGGAGTGGTACGCTCGGCGCGATTTCTTTGGAAATACGCCTATTCTAATGGACCACCCTAAGGAGTGCTGAATGCTCACTGGCGAACTCCGTAACCAAGTAGACCGTATCTGGGATGCCTTTTGGTCTGGAGGCATCTCCAACCCCCTCGAAGTCATCGAACAAATCACCTACCTGCTGTTCCTTCGCCGTCTTGATGATCTGCAAACTCTGGAAGAAAACAAGTCTGCTCGATTGGGTAAACCGATAGAGCGACAACTCTTTCCGAAAGGCAAGGACACAAAGGGACGCCCCTATCAAGATTTGCGCTGGTCCCGCTTCAAGAATCTCTCGCCCGCAGACATGTATACCGTCGTGGGAGAACATGTCTTTCCGTTTCTTCGTGTCTTGGGTGGAGACAATTCGACCTATGCCCACCACATGAAGGATGCCAGATTCACGATTCCCACGCCTGCCTTGTTAGCCAAAGTGGTCGATCTGCTTGAGCATGTGCCGATGGAGGATCGAGACACGAAGGGTGATCTCTATGAGTATATGCTGGGCAAGGTCGCTAGTGCGGGGCAGAACGGGCAGTTTCGGACGCCACGGCACATCATTCGCCTGATGGTCGAAATGACCGAGCCAAATGCCAAGGATGTGATCTGTGATCCAGCCAGTGGGACGTGCGGGTTCTTAGTCGGGGCTGCCGAGTATCTGCGGCAACGGCATCCAGAGATATTGCGAGAGGCGAAAACCCGTGAGCATTTTCATCACGGGATGTTTCATGGTTATGACTTCGACAATACAATGTTGCGAATTGGCAGCATGAACATGCTGCTGCACGGTGTCGAGAATCCTGACGTTCGCTACCGAGATTCCCTCGCACAGGATCATGCGGGTGATGAGGAAAAATATAGCCTGATGTTGGCAAATCCGCCCTTTGCAGGGTCGCTCGACTACGAGAATACGGCGAAGGATTTGCTGGCAATCGTCAAGACGAAGAAGACGGAACTATTGTTCCTGGCATTGTTTATTCGTCTGCTGAAGCCAGGTGGGCGAGCCGCCGTCATCGTCCCCGATGGGGTGTTGTTCGGCTCCAGCAAAGCTCATAAAGAATTGCGGCGTATTCTGGTAGAGGACCAGAAACTTGATGCCGTGATTTCACTGCCGAGCGGGGTGTTCAAACCCTATGCTGGAGTATCAACAGGCATTCTCTTGTTCACTAAAACGAATTCGGGTGGGACCGATTCTGTATGGTTCTACGATGTAGAGGCTGATGGATGGAGCCTCGATGATAAACGCCAACCTCTGTTGCCCGATGACAAATTGGGTCCAATACCTCCCAAGACACTCACAGAAGAAGAGCACACGAAGAACAATTTACCAGACGTGCTGGCTCGCTGGAAGGAGCACAATGGTAAGGAGCGAAAGCGCCCCCGTACCGCTCAGAGTTTCTGTGTGCCCAAGACAGATATTGCAGCGAACGGGTACGACTTGAGCCTGAACCGCTACAAGGAAGTGGTGCATGAAGAAGTGAAGCACAGGCATCCCAAGGAGATTCTGGCTGACCTCGCCAAGATTGAAGATGAGATACAGGCTGGGATCAAAGAACTTGAGGGTTTGGTCAGATGAACTCGACTCTTACTACTGCTCGACTTGGCAACCTGACACGAATAAGGACAGGCAAATTAGACGCAAATGCTAACGACCCTGAAGGCGCTTACCCATTCTTTACATGCGCCCGAGAGTCATTGAGAATTGCTACGTTTAGTTACGATACAGAATGTGTGCTAGTTGCTGGGAACGGCGACCTAAACGTCAAGTATTTCAAAGGCAAGTTTGACGCTTATCAAAGAACATACATTATCGAATCGCTGGATAGAAACATACTGGACGTTCGTTATCTATCCCGCTTCATGGATCAGTACCTTGAGACGCTACGTCAATTGAGCATTGGCGGAGTTATAAAGTACATAAAGTTAGGCAATCTGAGTGATGCTGAAATCCCGCTTCCCCCTCTTCCCGAACAACGCCGCATTGCCGCGATTCTCGACAAAGCTGATGCACTAAGAGCCAAACGGAGGGAAGCACTGGCGCATCTTGATAGTCTCGCGCAGTCCATTTTCTTGGAGATGTTTGGAGAGCAAACTGCGTCCGCAAGTAAGTATCCAGCGGCTAAACTTGTGTCAGTTGCGGAGCTGATCAATGGCGATCGGTCGGGTAACTATCCCAGCGGAGATGATCTAGTTGGCTCAGGCATACTTTTCCTGAGCACAAAGAACATCCGCGACGGAGAAATGGACCTATCCGAATGTAACTTCATTATGCAAAAGAAATTCGACTCGCTGACGAGAGGAAAGTTGAAAAGAAATGATCTTGTGATAACGCTACGCGGTACATTAGGGCAATGTGCCATATACGATTGTATATACGATACTGGTTTCATCAACGCTCAAATGATGATAATCCGCCCATCTGAGCAAATTGCTCCCCAATATCTGCGCTCTTTTATTGCTCAACCGAACACTCAAGCAAGGCTTATCCAAAATAGTTCAGGATCAGCAGTGCCTCAATTAACGGCTGCACAGATCGGTGAATTAGTTGTTCCGCTCCCACCTATGATGATCCAAAAAGAGTTTGCCCGCAGGCTACTTAGTGTCGAGAAACTCAAAACCCCTTACCGCGCCTCATTAGTGGACATGAATGCTCTCTTCGCTTCCCTCCAGCATCATGCCTTCCAAGGTGAACTGTGACATGAGCAATTTCGCCTTCCTGCAAACCGAATGGAGCGCCCTCCACGAAGCCGCAACGAAGGCAGAGAGTTTCGTCAATAGCGACCCCCGAACCTCCTGCTTTCACGCTCGTCGTACCCTCGAACTCGCGGTGCAATGGCTCTACCGCTATGAGAGCGGGTTACGGCGACCCTATGACACGGCGCTCAACGCTCTGATCTTTGAGCCTTCGTTTCGAGAAACGGTCGGTCCCGCAATCTTCAATAAAGCCAAAATCATCAAGGAACTCGGCAATCAAGCGGTTCATAGCACTCGACCCATCCAACAGAGTGATGCTCTCACTGCCACCAAGGAACTGTTTCATCTCTGCTATTGGCTCGCACGAACGTATTCCCGACATGGTAAGCCCACCCCTGGGTTGATGTTCAATCCAGCCGTACTGCCGAAATCCACCGCGATTCCTAAGCAGACCTTGGATCAACTGGCAACCCTGGAAGCCCAACTCCGTGAACGAGACGAAAAACTCACCATACTCCAGACCAATCAAATAGCGCTTGATGAGGAACTCACTCGACTCCGTGCAGAGGTTGCGGCAGCGAAGAAAGCCAATGCAGCTCAACCAGACACTCATGACTACTCCGAAGCCGAAACGCGGGATTACTTTATTGATTTGTTACTCAAAGAAGCAGGCTGGGCGCTAGACCAGCAAGAGGACCGCGAGTTTGAAGTGGTGGGGATGCCCAATGCTCAAGGTAAGGGGTTCGTGGATTACGTGCTCTGGGGTGATGATGGGAAGCCGTTGGGCTTGGTGGAAGCCAAGCGCACGAAGCGTGATCCTGAAGAGGGACAGCAACAGGCGAAACTCTATGCGGATTGCCTAGAACGGCGTCTGGGGCAACGCCCCATCATTTTTTATTC
>Ga0224505_10001140_pt1 | contig 17258 bp, 13 predicted proteins | sample SF_Jan12_sed_USG_FD_169102 | JGI IMG/M metagenome (GOLD analysis project Ga0224505, IMG submission 169102) | Sediment microbial communities from San Francisco Bay, California, United States - SF_Jan12_sed_USGS_4_1 | ecosystem: Environmental > Aquatic > Marine > Sediment | place: USA: California... | reverse complement strand
GACGGTGACACGGTCATTGGTCGGATTGCTGACGTCAGCGCGGTGTGCTGAAGCCGACATGCAGGCCGGGAGAGCGACAACGGCGGCGGCCAGCAGCAGCAGGCGGGCGTTTCGCAAGCGCATGACGTCACCTCGGGTAAGTGCTTCGATCGATGTTGTCACTGCGGACGACAGCCAAGTTACCCCTCGCGTGCCTTTGCGTCCAGAAGGCAAGCAACGACCGAACCGTGCCTGACGAGAGCCCGCCCGGCGTCAAGGGTTTACCAGCGTCCGGCGTCCAACGTCGACCACGCGAGAATGAGACAAGCTCGCGACTCTCATCGAGATAGGTCTCCTGAACCCTGGTGAGTCTGCGACACCTGCTGGACGAATACGCTCGAAGTTCAATGCCTGTTCACATTGAAGACGTAGAACCCGCAGAGACCAGCGCAGTGGTCGCCTTCCCGAAACCGCCTTGGTGCACGGTGACTTGGTCACCGACATCGAGCCGGACTAGACGTATATACGCAACAGAGGCGGCCGAATCGCTCTTGCAGTGTCGTGGGATGCAGCCAGACGGTCGCCACTCGGCTTGCTGTTCGAGACGCAGTTCCCTGCACAGGCCGTTGTGTTGCACTACTGGATGCCTCCGCTGAGCGCATCCGTCGGGAGATACGGGTGAGTACAACATTGCATCATCGCGATTCCATCGGTGCAGTCCTGCTCGGACTTTCGCTCATGTTGACCGCGAACGCGGCCATCTCTGGCGAGGCGAGCCAGGTTGCCTCGATGTACGCCCTCGACTTCGTCGGCACCGCGGCGACCGGCTATGGTCTCAACGACGCGGGAGACGTGGTCGGCAAGTCCTATACCGATCCGGGTTGCGGCCCCTTCTGCCTGCCGCCGGAAGAAATCGTCGTGTGGCGGGGCGGAAACCGGATCGTACTGCCTCTCGTCCCGGGGTTTTCGAGCAGCTACCAGTACCCGTTCTACATCAACAACCAGGGCCTGATCGGCGGCGAGGTTGGAATAATCGGCAGCACCACGCACGCCGCAGTCTGGACTCCGAACGGCACCGGCTACACGGCCCAGGATCTGGGCGTCCTGCCTGGCATGTCGAGCGCCGACGTCGCTGGCATCGACGACGAGGGCCGCATGGTCGGGTGGACGACACTCGGCGGCGCGATTCCGTCGGCCGCGGCGCCTTTCATGTGGTCGCAATCGACCGGCATGGTGGACCTCAAGGCCTTTGGCTATCCGAACGAACGCCCCGCAGCGATCAGCCCCGGCGGCAAGGTCGTGACCTGGAACACCTGGTACCAGCTGGGTAATCCGTCCAGCGCAGTGCCGCTGCCGGCTCTGCCTCGGGGATTCGTCGGGGCGGGATCCAATGGCAGCGCCATCAACGATGCCGGGGACCAGGCCCACTTCCTCGTCTCCACCAGCACTCAGAACCTCGTGTACCCGTTCCGGCTGTCCAATGGCGGGGCCTGGCAGATGATTTCGAGCTTCGGCACCGGCCACTTGTCACGCTCGGGCATGGGTTCGATCAACGGCGCGCAGGATGTCACCTTTACCGCGGGCAGCACCGGGATGGTCGCCGCGGGTCCCGCGGGCGTGGGCCAGCCCCTCGCTGCACTCGTGTCGCCCGCGTACGCCGGATCAACGGTGGGTGTCGGCGGACCCATGAATGCCTCAGGCCAGATACTGGCCCAGGTCATGATCGGCCGCAGTCAACGGCTGATGAAGATGACGCCGGTCACCGCGTGCGCGGCAAACTGCCTCGTGTCGAGTTCGCTGGTGATGACCGGGCAGTTCGTGCAGGACCCGAAGGCTCCGGGAAGCTGCTACCAGGGCGGGACGATGTACAACCTCAGCTCGGCGAAGGTGACGGTCACCAGCGAGACGGGAGCCGCCCTTGGCAACGTGCAGGTCAGCGGCCGGTTCCTGGATGACTACTGGACCAACCACCCGGTCACTGGGACGACCAACGCTTCTGGCATCGTGAGCTGGACCTACAAGGGACCCTGCGGCGTGGGCGCAGTCGCGTTCCTCGTCGAGAACGCATCGCTCGGAACACGGAGCTTCGATCGGACGCGGGGAATCCTCGCCAGCTACGTGATTCCCGGCACGGCGCCCCCGTCCAATCAGGCGCCCGTTCCCGTTCCCGTCGTGACCTGCGTGGCCGGCCGGAGCTGCACTTTCGACGGCACCGGTTCGTTCGATCCAGACGGAACGATCGTGGCGTTCCGGTGGGCCGGTTCGAACGGCTCGACGCTCTCGACGCAAGCGGTCTTCACCAGGACGTACACGAAGGCAGGAAAATACGCAGCGATTCTCTATGTGACAGACAACGGCGGCCTGACCGCGTCCAAGTCGGTCAGGTTCACGGTCTTGCGCTGACCGTCGCTGCAGCCCCGCGGGAATCGGCGGGAAATTGACCGGCGTCCCGGCCCGGGATCCTTGTCAAACTTCAACGCCTGTTCACAGGCCTGCGCAGGAGACGACTTCGGCGTGCAAGCGGGCCGCCGCCGCCGGCTCGGTCGCTGCACGGCGGATGAGCGCCAGGGCGCCGGCCTGTTGCTCCCTGGTGGCTGACGCCTGACCGTGCACCGCGACCGCGTACTCGCTCAGGTCCTGCACGAACACGCCGAACATCCGGTCGACATGGTGTTCGTCGAGACCTGCGCAGGCGGCGGTGGTTCCGGTGCGTGTCCCGCCCGGCGCGCCGTCGATGGCGAGGGCGGCGGCTTCTGCGACCAGTTGCGCGTAGACGATCTGCGTGAAGATCTGCCCGATGTTGAGCAGGAAGTCGAGGTCCCTGGCCTGCTCCCCGCGAGGCGCAGCCATGGCCATCAGTTGTCCGAATGCCTGCACCTGGCTGATGAAGGTCGCAACGTTCGGCAGGTGCGAGAATCGCGCAAAGGCGCCGCGCCAGTCCGGGAAGCCGATGCGCGACAGGCCGCTCGCCGGTCCCTGTGCGAACAGGAAGGTGTCGTCGGCGGGATCGAGCCGCACCGGTACCGCTGCATGCCTGGCGCCCTGTCCGGCCCCTGCCGCGGCAAAGGCCGGCAGGAACTTGAGCACCAGCGCGAGATTGACGTGGACGGTCCCCTCCAGTTTCGGCAGCGTGCGGATGTGGCGTGTCGCCTGCTCGAAGTACGTGTGCTTCTCGAATCCTTTCGCCGCGATCACTTCCCACAGCAGGTCGACCACCCGCTCACCCTCGCTGGTGACCTTCATCTTGGCGATGGGGTTGTAGAGCAGGAAGCGGCGGTCCTCGGGTGAGGCGCTGCGCTCGTAATCCGAGCACCGCGCGCTGTAGAGCTTCATCGCGACCAGCCGCATGTAGGCGTCGGCGAGCAGTCGCCGCACGTGCGGAAAATCGGTGACGCGCGTGCCGTAGAGCACCCGGCGGTGGGCGTGCTGGATCGCCTCGACGAATGCGTGTTCGGCGATGCCGATGCTGGCCCAGGCGAGCTGCACCTTGCCGACATTCACGGTGGCGAGCGCCGCATCCCACGCGGCCTTGCCCGTGTGCAGCACGTCGGCTGGGCTCACGGGGTAATCCGTGAGCCGGAATTCCGACACATACATCTGGCCGTGCACGACGTTCTGCACGAGCGTGTATCCGGGGTGCTGCGGGTCGGCCAGGAAGAACAGGTAATCATCGGCGGGATCGTCCGACGGTCCCTCCGGTCGCTGCACGCGACCGAACACCGACACCCGGGCGGCGCAGTTCCCATTGCCGATGTAGTACTTCTCGCCGCTGGCGCGCCAGCCGGTGCCGTCCTGCGTCAGCACCATGTCGGTGGAGTAGATGTCGGCCCCGTGTTCGCGCTCCGACAGTCCGAAAGCGAACACTCCGCCCTGCGCGAGCAACCGGCCGACCAGGCGCCTGGCCTCCGCGTTCCCGCTCGTCCAGACCGGCCCCAGGCCCAGCACGGTGACCTGCCAGGCGTACCAGTGCTCGAGCGAATACCAGGCAAGCAGCTCGCTCAGGTCGTTGTTGCGTGCGGTGTCCCAGCGGGCAGTCGTCGCGTCGCTTCCGCCGATTGACGTTTCGACCGCGGCCGGCGTACCGAACAGGGCGAAGATGCCTTCACGGGCGATCATCTCCAGGAAATCGCCATACCAGGTCGCGTCGTGGCTTTCCGCCTTCAGGGCTGCGTGACCCTTGGCCTCGAAAAACCGGCGCACGGCCAGCAGTGCGCGGCGAGTCGGCTCGTCGTAATGAGCGGCGTCGTAGGCGGAGGGGTTGAAGAGCAGCATGATTCAGTGACTCCGGGCGACTGCGGGGGCGATTGCGCCTTGCTTGACTACGCCGATTCTACGCCGCCGATCGCATGCGCTCGGCACGGCGCCGGCCCCGGTGGCGGCCGCCGCGCCGCCGACGAGACGGTCTCCGGCTCACCCCCTCAATCGAACAACCGCAGGATGCTCTGGTACTTTTCGATGTACCAACGATTCTCATTGTTGTACCTGGGGATCGCCACGGGACGGACGCCAGTCGCTTCCTCCTTCCACAGACACGGGCAGTTCACCTGCAATCCCGGAGGCTGCTCTCCCGGCGGACGCAGGTCCTCGAGTTTCACCCCCATCCTTTTCATGACGCCGTAGAGCTTCGTGACATTCCTGGGCCCACCGTTGTAGGCGGCGACCGGGAAGATGCCAAGCACCTCCTTGTTGTCGCGATACGCCAGGCGGATATCAGCACGCATCTGGGACAGCTCGATGTCAAAGAGGCAGATCGCCGCCTTCATGGCGTTAAGAAGATCCGTCGCGCCGCGCTCGAAGTCCGGGTCAAGCCTTGCCCGGGGGCATCGCCTGACCACCATCGCATAGGTGCCATTGCCCCTCCTGTTCGTGAACTGCATGGGGCCAAGGGCCGATGCGCTCGAGACGCTGTACCGATACGCCTCCGCCCGTTTCATGCCGTAGTGACTCAGCACCTCATCGAACGCAGCCGCTTTCTTTTTCACGAAGTCGCCGTCATCTGTCTGTTCGATCACCGCCAGGGTCGTGATGACTTCAGCGGGCACGACATCTGCGAGCAGCGCTCCTGGAAATGCCACGGCAGGCGCCTTCGCCAGACGCAATTCCTCGATCGCCCTGCGCGCCGTGCCGAGAAGGAATTCCTTTCCGCCACTGACGAAGAGCGGATCGAGGGTGTCTTCGTTGGACGGGAGATAGACGATCGGCTTCGCGGTCGCGACGACGGCTCGCCATTTCTTCTTCGCGATCAGGGCACTGTCGAACACGGGGAATTTCCTGCCGTAGACCTTCAGTGGTTCGCCGCCCTTGGAGAAGGCGAACATCAGCCGTTCGGCACCCGTGCCCTTGACGTGCCGCGCGGAGACTCCTGGTGTACGCACAATGAAAGGAAAGGGCTTCCTTCCGGGCCTCCATCTGACCGGAGGGCGGGGGATCTCGATGTGCACGATCGACCATTCCTGCTTCGTCTCGCTCCACAGAGCAAAGGCGACAGGGCGTCCGCGAAGCACCTCTCTCCTGCCTTTCCCTGTGAAGACGTAATCGAGTTCGACATCACGAAGCATGGACTTCGCCGCGGACACGAGATCAAGGATCACCTCGTGACGCTCGCGGCGCCCTTCAACGACCACCTCCTCGAGCTCTTTGCCAGGCGCAAAATCTTCGGGATGCTCTGACTCGGCAACGATCAGCGGAACCTCCCCTTCCGCCCCATCTTTCGCCATCGGGGCCCCGGGCGCTTCCCTTGGAGTAGATTCTTCCTCGACGAAAACTGGCTCTCCTTCGTCGGAGACGCCTCCCGTCGTCTCACACGCTGCAGTGAAGATCAGGCAGGCAAGGATCAGGAGAGCCTGCACTGCCTTGCGCGTGGCGAGCGAATTCATTGGGCCTACTGTCAATGGGGCACGTGGGCTCGCGTCCTCGCCTTGACAGATTATGAGCGTCTGCAATTCCTATCCTTGAGCAATGGGTCTACCTTGAAGCGGTCGGAGTCGCATGAGGTCAATATGAAGGCATCCATGGTGCTGCGGCAACTCACGTGGCGGAAAGTGATCTCGGAGACGTTCTCCAGGGGCAGCCGCGCCGCCATGATGATCGCGTCGCCTGGCCATTCGCGACCGGTGCCGCTGCCGCGGTGACGGCATCCGGGTCAGGATCGACACCTCCACGTGAGGTACTCTGGGCAGTGCGCGCCATGGCGTCGTTGATCGTGATTGCGGGGCTCGCGTACCTCGGGTTGTGCGCCTGGGTGTACGCGACGCAGCGGGCGCAGATGTACTTTCCGACACCCGTGGTGGATCATCCCGGCGCCCAGGCGCTGTGGATCGAGAGCGCAGGCGAGCGCATCAAGGTCTGGGCAATCGAGCGGCCAGGGCCGGGTGCCCTCCTCTATTTCGGCGGCAATGCGGAGGACGTGGCGGGGAACCTCGATCTCTTCGCCGCGGCGTTGCCGGATCGTTCGCTCTATCTCGTCAACTATCGCGGCTATGGCGGCAGCAGCGGACAGCCTGCCGAGGCAGGCCTCGTGGCGGACGCACTCGCGGTCTTTGATCACGTGCGGCGCAAGCATGCGGAAACTGCGGCGATGGGACGCAGCCTGGGGAGCGGTATCGCGGTGCAGCTCGCTAGCGCGCGGCCCGTGGAGCGTCTCGTGCTGGTCACCGCATACGACAGCCTCGTCAACGTGGCACGCGACTACTTCCGCTGGCTGCCGGTCGGCGTGTTGTTGCGCGATCGGTACGACTCGGCGCAGCGCGCGCCGACGGTGACCGTACCCGTGCTGATCGTGATCGCCGCCGAGGACGAGATCATTCCGCGGGCTCGCTCGCAGGCGCTGGCGTCGGCATTCGCACCGGAACAGCTGCAGGTGGTGATCGTCCCGGGCGTGGGGCACAACACGCTGGACCTGTCGCCCGCGTATCTCGGGGCCGTACGGGGGTTCCTGGCGGCGACGCCTGCCCAGGGTACGGGATCATGAGCGGCGTCGAGGCACCTGCGATGTTCGCGCCGGGGCCTTGCGCAGTGGCAACCCGGCCTGGCCCAAGCCACCGGCCCCCGGGTTGTGAGGACGCGATGCTCACCCGCCAGGTGGTGTCCTTGACGGCCAGCGCTGAAGCAAGTACTGTTTTACACAAAGGTACTGTTTTGGAAACCATGGCTGCAGAATCCAAGCTGGCTCCGATCCGCAAAGGACTCCTCGAATTCCTGGTGCTGAAGATCGTGGGTGCGAAGAGCGTCTACGTGCCGGACATCCTGCGCCAGCTCGCCGGCACGGAATTCAGCACGCAGGAGGGGACGCTCTACCCCCTGCTCAGCAAACTGCGGCGCGAGGATCTCGTGCAGTATGAGTGGAAGGAGTCGGAGGCAGGACCGCCGCGCAAGTACTACCGGCTCACCGACGCCGGTCGCGCACAGCTGGCGGCACTCGATGAGTACTGGAACCTGATCAACCGCACGATCGCGAATTTCGGACACTGAGCCATGCAACGCCTATCCATCACCGTACGTCTCAATCGCAGCGTTCTCCAGTTCGACGAAGCGGCCCATGCGCGTCTCGAACGGTACCTGGCCGAGTCGGCGAGCCTGCTGGAGGGCGACCCGGATCCGCAGGAGATCCTGGGTGACCTGGAGCAGGCCGTCGCCGACCAGTGCACGCGCCGCATGCAGCCCGGGCAGACCGTCGTGACGGTGGCAGAACTCGAGCCCGCACTCGAGGAAATCGGGTCGGTGCAGGCGCCGGGAAATGGGCCCGCGTCGTTGACGCGCGAGGCGCCGCCGCGGTCACTGCAGCAGGTCAGCCAGGGCGCAGTGATCAGCGGCGTGTGCCTGGGGCTGGCGCGCTATTTCCAACTGGACGTGACGCTGCTGCGAGTCATCGCCGTGCTGCTGCTGCTCGGCACGGGCGGAGGCATGATTCTCGTGTACCTCGGCCTGATGCTGCTGATGCCGTACGCTCCGCTGCAACCGGGCGGCGCACGGGTCCGCTGGCTGCCGGCGAAGTGTCGGGCGTTCATGGAATTCCTGCGCGCCAAGTTGGGCGTCGACCGGCGAGGCAGAATCGCGGCGTGACGTCGGTGCGTCTCGTCGGCACGGCACCCTCCCCGCTGCGGCACGGCAGAGGTCCGTCTCATTCATGGAATATCGATCGTTCGGCAACACCGGTCTTCGTGTCAGCGCCGTGGGTTTCGGCGCCTGGCAGCTCAACAACCCGGTCTGGGGTGGGCCGGACGAAGCCGGATCCATCGAGTTGGTGCAGGCAGCGCTCGATGCCGGTTGCAATTTCTTTGACACCGCGCCGGGCTACGGTAATGGGGCCAGCGAGCAGGCGCTCGGGAAGGCTTTGCAAGGGCGGCGCGCGCAGGCCGTGCTCTGCACGAAGTATGGCCACGCGAATCCGGGGATAACGGATTTCTCGGCGGCGGGGCTGCGACCCTCGCTGGAGGCCAGCTTGCGCCGCCTGCAGACCGACCATGTGGATCTGCTCCTGCTGCACAATCCCCCAGGCGATCTGCTGGATGGAACCGGGGCCGCCGATCTCTACGCCGAACTCGAAGCCTTGCAGCGCGCAGGAAAGCTGCGAGCCTTTGGCGCTTCGATCGATACGAGCCACGAGTTGCGCATGCTGTCCCTGACCACCCGCAGCGGCGCCGCTGAAGTGCTTTTCAATGCCTTTCACCAGGATGCCCGCCGGGCATTTGGCGAGGCCGCGCGCCACGGAATCGGATTGGTCGCCAAGGTTCCGCTGGATTCCGGATGGCTCAGCGGCACGTACGACGAGCACAGCCGCTTCGACGGCATCCGCGGACGCTGGTCGCCGGAGGTTGTCGCCCGCCGCGCTGCGATGGTGCGAAAACTGCGCACGTTGCTGCCGCCTGACGTGCCGCTGGCACGGGCGGCGCTGGGCTTCGTCCTCGCCCACCGCGAAATCGCAACCGTCATCCCTGGCGTGAAAACCCGCGCTCAACTGCAGGCCAACCTGGCCGCGGCGACGGAGCCCTTGCCGGCAGACCTGGTCCCAGCGATCCACGCGTTCTGGGAAGCGGAAATCGCGGACGACCCGTTACCCTGGTGAACAGCCCGGACCGGGGTGCGAAAACGGTGGACGGGCCAGTACCCCGATGCACCCTGCGCGCTCAGCCCGAACCGATGACGAAACTCCACTGCAGGATGTCGAGCAGGAGCAGCAGCAGGAAGCCTCGCACGAGGATGGCGTGAAGGATCGGGCGTGCAGCGAGCGCCAGCACGATTAAACCGAAGAAGAATACGTCGGCTCGGGAAACAAGAGGTGGGCGATAAGGAAGAGGCCCACCGGACCGCACAACATCATGACGAACCCGCCGAAACTCCACTCGGGCACGACGCGCAGTCCCGAGATTGCCCACCGCCGCGACCGATGATGATGGAAACGAGAACCATCAGGAACTCGAACAGGCTCATTCCTGCCGCCTGCCGACGTCGCCGGCCGCGCGGCTGCGGAAGAAGTCCGACAGGACCTCGGCCAACCCCGGCGACGAAATTTCCGCAAGATCATACCTGGCGCGGACCGATGGCTTGTTGATCGTGATGATCCGCCGGAGGTCGATGGGGGTGCCGATGATCACGGCGTCGCAATCGACGCGATTGATCGTGGTTTCCAGATCATGCACCTGCTCGTCGCCATAGCCCATCGCGGGCAGCAGCGCACCGATGTGAGGATACTTGCGGTACGTGTCGGCGATCGAGTTCACCAGCCAGGGGCGCGGATCGATGACGGCCGCGGCGCCGAACTTGCGCGCGGCAATCACGCCCGCGCCGTAGGCCATGCCCCCGTGCGTCAGCGTGGGCCCGTCCTCCACCACCAGCACGCGCTTGCCTCGAATGACGGTCTCGTCGTCCACCGAGATCGGCGACGCGGCTTCGATGATCACCGCGTCGTGATTCACCGCGCGGATGTTGTGCCTGACGGCATCGATGTTCTCACGGGTCGCCGACTCGACCTTGTTGATCACGACGACATCCGCCAGGCGCAGGTTGGTCGCACCCGGGTAATAGGAGGTCTCGTGCCCCGGCCGGTGCGGATCCGCAATCGTGATGGTGAGGTCGGGCTCGAAGAACGACATGTCGTTGTTCCCGCCATCCCAGACGATCACGTCGGCTTCCTTCTCGGCCTGCCGCAGGATGGCCTCGTAGTCGACGCCCGCGTACACGATGGTGCCGTTGACGATGTGCGGCTCGTACTCCTCCATCTCCTCGATCGTGCATTCGAACCTGCGCAGGTCTTCGAGCGACGCATAGCGCTGCACGCGCTGCTTGACCAGGTCGCCGTAAGGCATGGGATGACGCACAGCCACCACCCGCTTGCCCATCGCGCGGAGCAGGCCGGAAAGCTTGCGGGACGTCTGGCTCTTGCCGGAACCGGTGCGCACCGCGACGACGGCGATCACCGGGACGCTGCTCTGCAACATCGTGCCCCGGGTTCCCAGCAAGGTGAAGTCCGCACCGGCGGCATTCACCAGCGCGGACTTCTCCATCACGTAGCTGAACGAGACATCCGAATACGAAAAGACCACTGCGTCGACCTGCAGCTGCGAGATGAGCCGCTCGAGGTCCGATTCGGGATGGATCGGGATTCCTGCCGGATAGAGCCGGCCCGCGAGCTCCGCTGGATACTTCCGGTCAGCGATGTTCGGAATCTGCGTGGCCGTGAATGCCACGACCTCGTACCGTTCGTTGTCGCGATACCGCGTGTTGAAATTGTGGAAGTCCCTGCCCGCCGCTCCCATGATGATGATCTTCGTGCGTTCCATGCGGATGTCCCCGGCAACTGGCCTGTGATGCGGACGGCACTAGCGGCGAATGAACGGCGCCCCGTTGCGCAGGGCGCCAGGCGATCTCGCACAGCGATGCTCGCTCGCGCAGATGCCGTTGTGCACGTGGGTCGGAATCGGACGCAGATCAACAGACCAGCGTCTGCATCGAGTGTGCCGGGCTCGTGACTTCTGCCGCGTAGCCATCGATGCACAGCTGATAGGTGACGGCCGCGTCGCCTCCATTCATGACGACTACCGCGACCTTGCCGTCCGGATTGACGAACGCGGTCGCCAGCAACGTGCTCCGGGTCGGCGAGGCCACGATGCGTCTCGCACCCGGCCGGACGAACTTCGAGACGTGCCCGATGTAGTAGTAGGAATTGGTGTAGGTCAGCTCGCCCGTGCGCGTGTCCGCGTGCACCGGCGCGAAGCAGAAATTGCCGACGTGATTGGGGCCGCCGGTCTCGTCGAGCAGGATGTTCCAGTCCGTCCAGCCGACGGTGCCGCAATTGAAGTCGTTGATCATCGAACGCCCGTACAGCTCGCCGAGCTTCCAGTCGTCCAGCCTGTCGGCCTTGAACGAATCCGCGCAGCCCTCCGTGAAGATCAGGTGCTTGTCCGGAAAAGCCTCCCGCACGAGCCTGACATTGTCGTACATGGCCTCGCCGCCGGCGAACGTCTCGTACCAGTGAAAGCCGACTCCCCACACGTATTTCGCGGCGTCCGCGTCGTGCAGGATCGTGCTGGCGCGCTGATAGACGAGATCCCGGTTGTGGTCCCACACGATGATCTTCGTGTCGCCGAGACCCTCCTCCTGCAGTGTCGGGCCAAGGAAGTCCTTCACGAAGTCGCGCTCGTCCTCCGCGGTGTAGATGCACGATTCCCAGCGCTGCTTCGCCATGGGCTCGTTCTGGACGCTGACGCCCCAGACCGGAACGCCCGCGCTTGCGTATGCCTTGATGAACTTTGCGAAGTAGCCTGCCCACGGCTGGCGGAACTCCGGCCGCAGCTTGCCGCCGTGCAGCATGTCGCCGGTGTCCTTCATGAACGCCGGCGGGCTCCACGGACTGCCGAACAGCGTGAGCTTGCCTCCGGCCGCCGTCATCGCCTGCTTGATCATTGGAATGCGGAACCGCAGGTCGTGGTCAATGCTGAACGACCGCAGCTCGCCGTCGCCCTCGCGCACGTAGGTGTAGCTGGCGCTCGAGAAATCGCAGCTGTGGATGTTGGTCCTCGCCAGCGTGTAGCCGATCCCGTCATTCGCGTCGTAATAGGCGCGGATGAGTTCGCGCTGCCGCGCCACCGGCAGCCTGGCGTAGGTTTCCGCGGACGCATCGGTGATCGCGCCGCCGACGCCCAGCACCGTTTGAAACCTGCGCGCCGGGTCGACGAAGACGCAGACGTTCGACTCGAGCAGTCGATCGATGCGCTGGAACCGCAACGTGCCCGTGGCGGCGAGACGGTGATTCGTGCCGGCGGCGGTCGTGTAGACGGCTACGCTGCGGCCCGCAACGTCAATCGGCGCAGCAGGAACGACTGTGCCTCCATGGACGGATCCGGCAGCGCTCACAGGAGTGCCTGCGGCCGTTCCGCTCGCGGTCAGTGCGATTGTCGTGGACGAGGCGGCAAGGAAATCACGGCGGTTCATTGACTTCATCGGGCAGGTCCGGGATGACCGGCGCAACATACGCCACGTCCGCAGTCCATGTCACGCGGGGCGAGCCAGTGCCGATCGCACCTGGGCAATGACGACCGTCGCTGCCCGTGTGATCGCTCCCTCCCCGCTCGATGCGACTTTGGCGACTCGACCTGACGACACCCGCGATGGTCGCTGCTCAGGATTCGCTCAGTACGCGCTGCAACTCGCGCGTCCGCTCCGGCAAGGCTTCGGCCACGTGCGACAGGAAGGTCTCCTGGATGCCAAGCAACTCGAGCGTGCCTTCCTGCAACGGCCAGGCCTGCGGTTCGACGGCATAGCCGTGCCCGGTCTCGAGGCTGATCGTATCGGCAAGATGCACGAGTGCCGCCAGCCGCCGCGAACCCGGCGGCGCCGCAGCGGGGTCGTGGTGGTTGCCCACCGCCGCGACCAGTGTCTCCGGCAGGTTCCAGGCGCGAAACACGACGGCGGCGCAGTGCTCGTGACCGATGCAGCCGAAAGACCGTTCGACCGCGCGCGGATTCTGCCTCGGTCCGGCGCCCAGGGCGTCAATGACCTCGAGCAGCCGGGCCCGGTCGACCTGCAATTGCAGCATGACCCCGAAATCGTGCAGCAGTCCGGCGATGAACGCCTCCGCAGCCAGCGATCGGTGCGATACGCGGGCCAGCGACTCGGCCGCGCATCCCACCGACACCGCGTGGCGCAGCATCGAATCGATCTCGATCGGCGACGACTGGAGGGCGCGCACCGTGGCACGGTCGAGGCACGCCGCGGCTGCGATGCCACGCACCGCATCGACGCCCAGCATCACGAAGGCGCGCTCGAGCGTCGCCACCGAGCCCGAGGCGCCGTAATAAGCGGAATTGGCCACACGCAGGACCCGTGCCGCCAGGCCCGGATCCCGCCCGATCACCTGCGCGACCTCGTGGGCAGTCGACCGCGGGTCGCACATCCGGGCCATGAGTAGCGGGATCAATCCCTGTCCGGCACCCAGCACACCGATCTCGGTGGCAGCCTGCAGGATCCGGGCATCCGTCACGGGAGCGGCATTGCTGGGCGACATCGGATCCTCGCCGGGAACTGCCCGGCCGACGGACAAGTGTTAACGCGATCACAGCATAGTGCCCCGCCCCGCACTTTTCCTCAGGTTTCGGTCAGCCGCGCCGACGAGCCTCAAAGCAAGGAGTACCCGTTGCCGATACTCAGGAGAATCTCCGACCACACAGGCCCCCCGCCGGCTGTGCCTGTCGACGACGCCCGGCGTGATCGAAGGCGCGCCCTGCTGGACGCTCTGGCGGTCGGGCTGGTCGTCTCGATCGCCGTCGGAGCCGCTGTCTCCGGCTTGTGGCATTCCGCGACGACCACGGTGCGCGAGAACTACCGCGAGTACCTGGTCCAGCTGGCGACCGCGGCAGCGGTTCAGGTGGACCCGGTGGCACACGCCGCCATCCGCCGGCCCGAGCAGGACAACAGCCCTGAGTACCGCGCCGCGGTCGAACCGTTGCGGCGCATGCGGGCCGCCATACCCAAGATCCGCTACCTGTACACGCTGGTCCGTGACGGCGCGTCCGTGCGGTTCGTCCTGGACTCGGCGGACCCCGGCGACCGCGACGGCGACGGCGTGGAAGACCATTCCGCCGTCGGGGAATTGAGCGTTAGCCCGCAGACGGCCAAGCTCGAGGCGCTCGGCTGGAACGGCCAGCCCGGCCGGCCAACGGCCACCCACCGGCCCTACACCGACGCCTGGGGCACGTTCATGACGGGCTACGCGCCGATCCTCGACGCGCAGGGACGCCAGGAAGGCGTGGTCGGCGTCGACCTCGACGCCAGCGGTTACGTCGCGCGCCTCGAGGCGGCCCGCCGGAACCTGCTCGTTGGCCTGATGCCGGCGGCCTTGATGATCGTACTGCTCACGGTGACCGTCTACCGGCTGCGGCACAAGGGCTTTGCCGACGCACGCGAGATTGCCGGCGCTGCGTTGCATGCGCAGCTGGCCGCCCGCAGGGATCGCCTGACCGGACTCGCCAACCGGACGCTGTTCATGGAGCAGCTGAACGCGGCAATCGCCCGCACGCGCGCCGGCGCCCAGGAGCGCTTCGGGGTGCTGTTCCTCGACTTCGACCATTTCAAACTGATCAACGACACGCTCGGCCATGACGCGGGCGACGAACTGCTGCAGCAGATCGCGGTGCGGTTGCGCGGCGCACTGCGCGTGACCGACGCGTCCGGCGAAGACGCGTCCGGCAATGTCGTGGCGCGCTTCGGCGGCGACGAGTTCGCCGTGCTGATCAACGACCTGCGGACTGACGCCGACAGCGAGCGCGTCGCCGCGAGGCTGCTGCAGGCGCTGGAACCCGTCTACGCCCTGGGCGGCGGCGACGTGCACTCGTCAGCGAGCATCGGCATCGTCGTCGGCCACGACGATCGCGACGACGCCGAGGCCGTGATCCGTAACGCCGACGTCGCGATGTACGAGGCCAAGCGCTCCGGACGCGCCTGCCACGTGGTATTCGACGAGGCGATGCACAAGCGGCTCACCCGCCGCATGGGCATCGAGCGTGGGCTGCGCAACGCGATCGGCAAGCGGGAAATCTCGCTGGCGTACCAGCCGATCGTAGCGGTCGAGACCGGGCGCATGGTCTCGGCCGAGGTGCTGCTGCGCTGGGAGCACCCCGAGTTCGGCGACATCCCACCGGCCGAGTTCATCCCGATCGCCGAGGAGTCCGGCCTGATCGTGCAGATCGGCGAATGGGCCCTGCTCGGGGCCTGCACGCAGCTCGCGGAATGGCGGCGCGAGTGGCCGGAAGAGGCACCGGTGACCATCAGCATCAACGTGTCCCGTGCCGAGCTCGCGCTCGGCGGGCGACTGCTGTCGCGCATCAACACCGTGCTGAGACGCACCGGTCTGCCGGGTCGCTGCCTGCAACTCGAGGTGACAGAACGCGACGTCATGCGCGACCCGTCCGCCTGCTACGCGCTCATGCAGCAGCTGCGCGCGATGGGCGTGCGGCTCACGATGGACGACTTCGGCACCGGCACGTCGTCGCTCGCGTGCCTGCGTGAATACCCGTTCGACTCAGTGAAGATCGATCGATCGATCGTGAGGGGACTGACGCGCAACACGGACGTGATGGCGCTCATCCACGCCACGCTCACGCTCGTCGAGAACCTCGGCATGGCGAGCGCGGCAGAAGGCGTCGAGGATGCGGCCCAGCTCGCGGTCCTCCAGTCGCTGGGTTGCCGCTATGCACAGGGCTACTATTTCAGCCGGCCCGTCCCGGCGGATCAGCTGATTCGCGCATCGCGTCCCCTGCACGCCGTCGACGGCGACCAGAGCGCGATCATCAGCGCCGCCTAGCGTCGCCGCGCGCGCTCCAATGCCTGCTCCACGTCCTCGAAATAGCTGACCGAACCGACCGAGGTCAGACCCAGGAAACCCGGAACCAGGTACACGAGTGGTAGGGTGCCCGCTGCCCGGATTCACGAAGAAGGGCGGCCCCGTGGCCGCCCTGAGGATCGACACTGCAGAGGATGCTCTAGCTGGCGTGAATCTTGTACCAGGTAGCATCGGCGACTTCGAAGCCCTTGACGTCGGGAGTGCCTTCGAAGGTGTCGCTGAGCGTCTTCGCCATTTCCGGATACGTATCCTTCTCATACTTACGCGCATCGGCCTCGGTGTCCCGGAAGCTGATGGCCACCGATTCGTTGCGGTCCCTGTCGAAGAAGGAAACTTCGTCGCGGAAGCCGTGCCGCCTCCTCAGCGTGGGAATGATCTTCTCTTCGAATTTGCGCGTCGCCACGTTCGCCGCCTCGGCAGCTGCCGAATCACCCTTGGCCGGTGCCCTGTCCGCCTTCGTCTTCGTCTTCGCTGCCGGCACATCGGTCGCGCACTCGGCTGCCTTTCAATTCGAGAGCGTTTGCCGCGCCGATCCGACGGCGAACAGGAACGCGCTGGTACGCCGGCGTCTAACTCGCCCACCGTATGCGCAAGAACCAATTCGCGTTCGGGCGTGACGGTCGTCGCCGTGGCTGGTTGCGCCAGAATCCGGCCACCATCGTCCCGTATCATTCCGCGGCCCCGCAATCCCTTGCGGCCTAACCGCCACCCGTTGCGGCGCATCCGCCTGCGGGCGCGACCAGAGCCTCATTAACGCTTGGAGCAACGAGGCTGGCACGCGCCTTGCTTGCTTCCCATCGTCCGATCCATGAACCCAACCAACGAGGATGTGACGATGAAGACGACGAACCTGATCTCTGCGGCCATGGCGAGCCTGATCGCGATGAGCGCCATCACCAGTCCGACGCAGGCCGCGGACGACAAGGCCGCCGCCGCCACGGAAAAGTGCTACGGCATCGCGAAGGCCGGCAAGAACGACTGCGCGTCAGGCACCCACTCCTGCGCCGGCCAGTCCAAGGAAGCGAGCGGCAAGGAATGGGTGAAACTGCCCAAGGGTACGTGCGAGCGTATCGTCGGCGGCAGCCTCTCGCCAAAGTAACCGGCAGTGGCCACGAGCCAGACGGTTGCACGCGGGCCGATCCCGGCGAGAGCCGGAATCGGCTTGCGCGCCGTCCACCATGAGGCGCTGCTCGCCGAGCGCCCGGACGTGGGCTGGCTCGAAGCGCACAGCGAAAACTATTTCGCCGACGGTGGAGCCTCGCTCGATTATCTCGCGCAGCTGGCGGAGATCTACCCGATCAGCCTGCACGGCGTCGGACTCTCGCTCGGCTCGACGGATCCCATCGACCGCGCGCACCTGCGCCGGTTGCGCCGCCTCGTCGACCGCATCGAGCCCGGCCTCGTCTCCGAGCACGTCAGCTGGAGCTCAGTCGGTGGCATTCAC